>ERZ1108166.575-NODE-575-length-25782-cov-5.167373_pt1 | contig 25782 bp, 30 predicted proteins | sample MGYA00403702_ERZ1108166 | MGnify/ENA primary metagenome ERZ1108166 (study PRJEB35170, sample SAMEA104062401) | human gut metagenome | biome: human gut; feature: human-associated habitat; material: faeces | place: Denmark | collected 2012-05-01 ...
TCGCCTAGGGACAGAAGACCGTACCTTCCAAAACATTTTCCAATAACACCCTGTAGAAATACGGGGGTGTTATGGTGTATGATAAAAGAAAAAGTATTTGGGAGGAAAAAGATGTTACATTTATATCGTATAATGGAGAAAAATCCTAAGATTTCATTAATTGAAGCAAAAGAAGAGTATATAAAAGGGGTCAAAGAAGAATTCCGAGAGGGAAGAGAAAAGCAATTTGAGAAGGCATTAAAAAATTTAAACAGAGAAATTTAATCTATGCATTAGATGGAGATTTATATTTTACGCATAGTAAAGAGGCAGAGGAACATATTTGCAGATGTGATACTTGTGGAAAATATTTCTTAATTATTGATTATAAAGAAAATGGTATATCTAAAGAACTTGCGTATGAATTAAATGAAACGTATGAAATTGAAGACGAGCGTATAAATGAAAGTTGGCAATTATATTGCCCAAGATGTAATGCTTTTAAATAACAAAAAATGGTGTGATATTTTGAGAGTCTGATAATAGGCTCTCTTTTTGTGCGTAAAAATACCAAGATAGGAAGGTGAGGTGGTGGCAAACAATGAGAACTTAGTTCCTTTTAACAAACGAACAGTGAGTGAACAGAGAAAAATACAGTCGGCTGGAGGGAAGGCATCCGGAGAAGTCAGACGCCGAAAAGCAGATTTCCGGAAGACTTTGAACCTTCTTCTGACTGCTAAAATAGACAGCCCGGAGTGGACGCCTGTTCTGGAAGCTCTGGGACTGGAAAGCACGCTGGAGAGCGCCATGCTGGCTGCGCAGATTAAAGAAGCGATGGAAGGAAATACGAAGGCTGCTTATTTTGTAGCGCAATACGCAGGACAATCACAAGAACCCGAAGAAAATATTCGCAATCGCGAAGCTGATACCGAGCTGAAAAAAGCCAGGAAACAGGCCATTACTGGTGAAAATGAAACAGATGAAGCACTTGATAAGTTGGATAAGATATTGAAAGAGGTGCGTGACAATGCAGTTAAGCAAGAAACAGAATGAGTATATTGTTAATTCTACGCATCGTTGGAATATTAAATCTGGAGCGGTTCGTTCCGGGAAATCTTATGTAGATACTGCTTTTGTGATTCCGTTTCGGATTCGAGAGAGAGCAGGAAAGCCGGGGTTGAATGTAATTCTTGGCGTATCGAAAGAATCCATTGAGCGAAATGTGCTGCAACCTATGCGGGAGATTTACACGGATAAGCTGATTGGCACAATCAATAACCGAAATATTGCGCGCGTCTGCGGAGAAGATGTTTACTGCCTGGGCGCGGAAAAAGTCAGTCAGGTAGCGAAGATTCAGGGCGCTTCCATCAAGTATTGTTACGGTGATGAGATTGCAAAGTGGAACAAGGAAGTATTCCAGATGTTAAAATCACGTTTGGATAAGCCGTATTCCTGCTTTGATGGTTCTTGCAACCCAGAACACCCGACGCATTGGCTGAAAGAGTTTCTGGACAATGAAGAGCTGGATATTTACCTACAGAGGTACACAATCTTTGACAATCCGTTTCTTCCAGAAGAATTTGTGCAGCAGCTCTGTAAGGAGTATGAGGGTACAATTTATTATGACCGCCTGATTCTGGGACTGTGGAAGCGCGCAGAGGGAGCGATTTACAAAAGGTTCGCAGATGATCCAGAATCATTTCTGTGTGAGATTGTGGATGTGCTTTCGCCAGAACCAGAACATAGGCAGTTCCGAAAAGAAGACATTACCTCTATTGAGATAGGCTTGGATTTTGGCGGAAACCAATCAGGTCATTCCTTTGTTGCCAGAGGATATACAGACGATTACAGAGATGTAATTGCTTTGAAGTCTAAGCGGGTTATGGCAAAGGATGAGAATGAGGATATTGACAGCAATCGGCTGAATGAACTATTTTGCGAGTTTATCCAGGAAGTGATAGATGAATATGCAGTCTGTGTAAAACATGGAGATTATGTGGAATACTGTAATGTGGAATCTGTGTTTTGGGATAACGCAGAAACAGTTCTCGGAAACTCCGTCCGTAATGCAGTAGAAAAGAGATTCCCCTGGATTTCTGTGAAACCAGCAAAGAAAAGAACAATTACAGACCGAATCCGCTGTACCGTCAAACTCATGGGAGCAGGGCGGTTTTTTATTACAAAAGACTGCGAAAGTCTGGAAGCAGCTTTTACAGATGCTGTCTGGAATCAGGAAGTAAAAGATAAAGATGAGCGTCTGGATGATGGCAGCACAGACATTGATAGTCTGGACGCTTTTGAATACACCATAGAGCGGGATATGAAATATCTGATACAAGAGGTGGAAGATGTTTAATGGATTGAGAAGAATTTGGAAAGGAATTATGAGAATGTTTGGGTATACCACTTTGAAAAATATAGTCGGGAAAGATATTGTCCTTTCAGATTCCATGATTGATGCGATAAATGACTGGAAACAGATGCTGAACGGACAGGCAGACTGGATGACAGATTATATTGAATCCCTCCGATTGGAAAACGGAATATGCAGAGAGTTTGCAGATGTTGTCCTTACAGAAATGGAAACCTCGATTTCCATAGAGAAGTTGGATAAGATATATCAGAAAACTGTGGTTGGATTAAATGAAAACCTGCAGGAAGGACTGGGGCTTGGTTCCTTTGTTCTGAAACCGCTTGGACCAGGACAGGCGGAATTTGTGACAGCAGATAAGTTTATTCCCATCTCGTTCGGTGATGATGGAAAACCTACAGATATTGGCTTCATGACAGTGAAAAAAGTTGGAGAGAACAACTATTTTACAAGATTTGAACGCCACTATTTTGAGAACGGCAGCCTGACAATTACGAATAAATGTTATCACTCTCAAAGCACATCGGATATTGGACAAATATGCAGCCTTGAAGAAGTGCCAGAATGGGCACGGATTAATCCGGGACCGGTGACATATCCGGGAATGCAACAGATGGATTTTGGGTATTATCGGAATCCCATCAAAAACCGGATAGACGGCAGTTTTTGCGGAGTGTCGATTTTTCATGATGCTAGGGAGCGTATCCGAAAAGCGGATATTCAGGGGGCGCGTCTTGACTGGGAATATGAATCCGGAGAGCGTGCCGTACATGTAGACGAAAGAGCACTGCACCATGATAAGAAAAACGGCAGATGGGGAATGGCAAAACTGAATCGCCGTCTGTATCGTGGTCTGAACATTGAAGATGGAAAGGACAAAGAACTCCTGAAAGAATATTCTCCGGAAATGCGAGACGAGGCATATAAGCGCGGTCTTGAGGAAATAAAGAGAGAAATAGAGTTTATAGTCGGTCTTTCTTACGGGGACTTGTCCGATGTGCAGGAGGTTGAAAAGACGGCGACAGAGATTAAGGCATCAAAGAACCGGAAATATAACCGGGTAAGCGCAATCCAGAATAATCTTCGGGACTGCCTGGAAGATTTTGCGGCGGGTCTCGCGTTTTATAATGGGTTTTATACATCCGGATATGAATTTGACTGTAAATTCAATGATTCAATTCTGACTGACGAAGAGACGGAGCGGCAGCAGGACAGGCAGGATGTGAGTATGGGTGCTATGACGCTGGTAGAGTACAGGGCGAAGTGGTATAACGAAACAGAGGAAGAAGCAGCGAAGAAAATTATACAGGAAGATATTGAGCCGGATCCACACGAGGAGTGATGTATAAATGACACCGGAACAGAAAGGGACGCTTCCCCTTCGGCTGGAAAAGATGTTTTATGAGCTGCAGGACCGTATCTTTGCAGATGTTGTACGGAGGATTAAAAAAACAGGAGAGATTACATCTACTGCTGATTATCAGATTAATAAGCTTCTTATCTTGGGGAACAGTACAGAATTTGTGGAACAGGAGCTGAAGAGTTTGCTGAATGCCACGAATCCGGAAATATGGGAACTGTACGACAAAGTATCAAACTGGGAATATGTTCGGTATGAGGATACTTATCAGCAGATTAACGGGAAATTTATCCCGTTGGAGCAGAATCCGCAGATACAGCAGTGGGCGCAGGCAATCATGCAGCAGACAAAGAATGACCTAAAGAACATTACGCAGTCTCTTGGCATGTCTGTGGATATTGGCGGCGGAAAGACTGCTTTTACTCCACTGGCAGAGTATTACCAGAAATACCTGGACAGAGCGTGCATGGATATTGTGACAGGGGCGTTTGATTACAATACGGTTCTGCGGCGCGTAGTGAAGGAAATGACGGCTTCTGGATTGCAGACCATTGATTATGCCAGTGGGTGGAAAAACCGTGCTCCTGTAGCTGTTCGGCGCGCTGTGCTGACAGGCGTTTCACAGTTAAGTGCCAAAATCAATGAGATGATTGCCAAAGATTTGAAAACGGATACTTACGAAGTTACTTATCATTCCGGGCACAGACCTTCTCACTGGTGGGGCGGACAGATATATACCTATTCGGAACTGATTTCTGTGTGCGGACTGGGAGATGTGGCAGGACTTTGCGGAGCCAACTGCCGGCACAGCTATTATGCGTTTGTTCCGGGTATTTCTGTTCGTACTTATACAGATCAGCAGCTTCGGGAGTATGAAGAAGCAGAAAAACAGACCAAAGAGTATAATGGTAAATTATACAATCGGTATGAAGCAACACAGGCTCAGAGACAGCTTGAAACGAAAATGAGAGCGCAGCGAGCTTATGTGAAAAATCTCCAAAGAGGCGGCGCTTCTTCGGAAGATGTGACAGCTACAAAGGCGCGTTATTTGAATACGCTTCATCAGTACCAGGCTTTCTCGAAAAAGATGAAGCTTCCAGAACAGATGGAGCGCGTGTATATGGACGGGCTGGGAAGAATTACGCCGGGACAAGTTAGAAAGTCCAGAATTTCCAATATTAAAAAGAAAACGGCTGCAGAAATCTTCGATGTGGAAATTACAAAAGAGATGGATACGGTACTTGCGGCCAATATTTATAAAAGCCTTAATAGGTCAAATATTGGAAAAGAAGTTCTTGAATTTATCAAAAAGAGCGGAACTTCGGTAAATATATACTATAATAGAAATACGGTTGCCGAGATGGGACTTGAAGGGCTGTACGGGCAGTGCATTGGAAATCATATTTATATTAATGGATTGGCAACGCAAAGTGTAAAGAAAACAGTGGAAACAATTATCCATGAGGCAACACATATTCGTTTGGATATAGATGGCGATCAGCATGCAGAAGCTGTCTGCGATTATTTTGCCGAATTACATACAAAAGGTGAATTGACGGGGCGAGATATTAGGAATATAATAAAATCAGTTAAAGAAAGATATGCTGACCGTAAATGGAGGTGGAAGCCATGACGGCAAAAGAAATCGGAACGATGATAAGGTCATTGCGGGAAGGTAAAGAAGTGACTTGCCCGGAATGTAAAAAAGGAAAAATCATTACGCCATACAATCCCAAAACGAGTACATTCTTCAAATGTACAAATTGCAAGTTTAAAATTCATATGGAACCAGTAGAAAAGAAATAGTACCACCCATTCTTAAAAGAGTGAGTGGTATTTTTGTACCCATTTTGAGGTGATAACATGGAAGAATATGTCGTTACAAGAGAGGCGGATATGCTGGCTCCAAAGTGGCTGGCTATCCGCATTAATTATACATCTGTAAAATTCTTGTATTGCAACAGGGATGGTGCAGCGATATTGAAAGGGGTGAGGATAAATGACCAGACAGCGAAAATCGGCGACACGATTTGTTTTGATGGCAAGCGGTTATATGTAGAAGGAGGTGATTCGAATATCTCCCGTTGAGATGCAGGGTGAAGCATCTTATTTTTTTTTATGCCCTGCCATAAGGCTGTAAACTGGGTAAATAATTTACAGGAGGAATAAAAAAGTGACAATTTACGAGATTCTCAAAGAGTGTGGAGTGGAAGTTCCGGAAGAGAAAAAGGCGGACTTCGAGAAAGCCTGGAAGGAAAATTTTAAATCAAAAGCCGACTATGACAAGGCTGTGAGCCAGAGAGATGAATACAAGTCTTCCCTCGATACAGTTAATGAGAAATTAAAAGAGTTTGATGGTGTAGATGTAAATGACTTGAAAGGGCAGATTACAAAACTCCAGGGAGATTTAAAGGCGAAAGATGAGGAATATGCCGCCAAAGAAGCAGACAGACTCTTTTCCGATACATTAAAGAACGCTATTAAAACAGCTGGGGGCAGGAATGAAAAAGCAGTTATGGCTATGCTGGATATGGATGTTCTGAAAGCGTCTAAAAACCAGTCTGAAGACATTAAGAAAGCATTGGAAACCGTGAAGGAATCTGATGCTTATTTATTTGGTTCTGGCGAGCCGTTTTTAAATCCGGTAGGACCTACGGGAGGCGGAGATAATTCTGGACTTAACAATCTGGCAGCGATTCGTTCCGCAATGGGGCTTCCGGCAGAGAAAAAATAAGAAAGAGAAGAGGTAAACAGAAATGGCAAATACGATTGCATTAAGAAAACAGTATTCTACGCTTTTAGATGAGATTTACAAACTGGCGTCCCTGACATCGGTTCTGGATGGTCCGAATGAATTGGTGCAGGAGGGGGCTAATGCCAATGAAATCTTGATTCCGAAGATGTCCATGCAGGGGCTCGCGAATTACAACAAGCAGACCGGTTATGTTGCTGGTGACGTAACTCTGGAGTACGAAACGAAAAAATGTACCTACGACCGCGGTCGAATGTTCACCGTTGATGCGATGGACAACATCGAATCTGCAGGGATTGCTTTCGGACGGCTTTCAGGGGAGTTTTTAAGAACCAAGGTAGTGCCGGAGCTTGACGCCTGGAGACTTGCATCTTACGCGCAGATTGCAGGTGTAACTACTGTGGCTGCGAATCTTGCAGACGGAAGAGCAGCTTTGGCAGCATTAAGAGCAGCACGTGGAAAAATCGAGAATGCAGAAGCAAATCTTGCGACCTGCTATCTTTTCATTAATCCGACTATCTACGGCATGATTGAAGATCTGGATACTACTGCTTCCAAGAAAGCGATTGAAGGATTTGCTGGAATTATTAAAGTACCACAGGGAAGATTTTCCAGCAAGGTAGACCTTACTGCTTCCGGAGCTGGCGGATATGCAAAAAATGCTGCGGGAAAAGATATGAACTTCCTGATTGTAGATAAGCAGGCAGCGATTCAGTACCAGAAACACACGGTTTCCAAAATCATCACTCCGGAGGCAAATCAGGACGCAGATGCATGGAAATTCGGATACCGTACAGTAGGCATTGCAGAATGCAAGGATAATAAGAAAGATGGTATTTATGTTCATACAGTAGCTGGTGCCTGATATGGAAAAGGTAAAGTATGAATTTTACCGGGATACATACAGTGGCGCTCTGATTCCAGAAAAAGCGTGGAATCATATTCTGATAAAAACAGAAAGTTATCTTCGAAATCTTATGCACCAAGAACCGGATTCCGACAATCTGGACTTGGTGCAGCTTTGCATATGCGAGGTTTCCGAGCTGATTTATCAGGATGAAGAGAATAAAAAGAAGACAGGTGGACGTGATGTTCTGTCAGAAAATACAGATGGTTATTCAGTCACTTATGCTACAGAAGCGGAAGCGGGGAAAATCGCCATCAATTCTTTGGAACAGAAGATATATGCGGTTATCCACAGATACTTGGTATCTACAGGTCTTCTATATGCGGGGGTGGAATGTCATGCTCACGAATGCAGCGATTACTATTTTTAATAAATTCCCGGACAGGAAAACGAAACAGTTTATTTATGTTCCCCATTTCCTGGAAGCGGTATGGTTTCACACGAAGCAGAAAACTACAGTAGGGGAATCTGGGCTTGTAAGCGCGGATGAGTATGCAATCCGGATACCTTTCCCATGCGAGGGGTGGCTGCCGCCGAATGACTTTAAAGAGCTGTCAGAGCCAGGAGAAAACTGGACAGTACAGAATGGAGACTTTTTCCTGATAGGAGAATGGAAAGGCGGAAGCGTAAGCGGTATCAATGATGTGAGAAAAGAATTTCATGGAGTAGTTGGGACGGTTCTCAGCCACTCAGAAAATTTCTTTGGAACAGCACAGCATATCCGAATAGGAGGTGGTTCCTGATGGGACAAAGGTAAAACTCCAGACAGATTCGGCGGACAGGATTCTTTTGAAAAGAAATCTCAACAGGAACGGTAAAGGGCAGCAGTTCTTTACTCATGAAGTAAGGCGGTTGTCTGACCCATACGTTCCATTTTTAAACGGTCCTCTGAAGAATTCTGCGACAGAAACTCCTACTACGATTACATACAACACACCCTATGCAAGACGCCAGTACTATGAACATCGTGGAAACGGTCTTCGTGGGGCGCAATGGGATAAGCGTATGTGGGCAGACAGAGGTAAGGAAATCGTGCAGTCTGTAGCAGCTTACTGTGGAGGAAAAGTGAAATGAGTGTAGCAGGTAAAGTGATGGAGTTTCTTTCCGGGTGTCCGTATATGAAAGAGTTTGAACAGCTCTTTCCGGTTGTAGCGTTGGACACTTTGGGGGAAGATCCGACAACTTATATGGTGGAATCCACTCCGGCGGAACCTATCCTGAAACGGTATGCCAACGGAGATACCATGAGGCAGTATGTATTTTCTCTGTGCTCCAGAGAGTTTTACGGTGCACCAGAGAATGTGGATACCACAGAGTTTTATGAAAACTTTTCAGATTGGCTGGACGTTTGTACAAAGGAAGGACGTCTTCCAGAACTGAAAGGAAATTTAACAAGTAAATCAATCAGGGCAACGACAGAAGGATATTTGTACGATGCGCAGGAACAGAAGTGTCAGTACAGGATCCAGTGCCAGTTTGTTTATTTTAAACGGAGGTAAATCAAAATGAAAATGAATTTGCAGCTTTTTGCAGAAGCACAGACAGGAGTGGTGGGCAGATGGCAGCACCCGGGATACATCAATGTTGCGAAGCCTGGAACTGAAACACCAACCTATGAACTTCTGGGATTTGGAGTTACTCAGTTGGATGATTCTCCATCTGCACAGACGTCTTCTAAAAGATATGTGAACCAGAAATCCGCAACACAGGCAGTCACTTCTTATGAGTGGACAGCACCGTTGGAATTTGATTTGATTCGTTCCGAAAAGGCGATTGAATTCATTGCCGATATTGGAGAAAATGAAAAAACAGGTTCAGAGGCAGAAACGGACTACATTCTGGTATATTTGGAAAAACCGGTGGCTGAGAAAGCCGGCAGCTATGAAGCGAAACGCAGAAAGGTAGCGGTGGAAATTTCAGATTTCTCTGATAATGATGGAGAAATTCAGGGCTCCGGAAATCTTCTCGGTGTTGGAGAATGGGTCAAAGGCACGTTTGACACGAAAACAAAAACATTTACCGAAGAGGGCGCGGCAGCGTAAGGAGGACAGAGCATGATTATTAATGGAGTAGAACTTTCTTTTAATTTGTATGATGTAGATTCTGTTGAAATGCAGAGACGCTATTATGCAGAACTTGATGATATGCGGAATATTGCCCAGGAACAGGATAAAATTCAGGGGGCAGGAGAACAGGCGCGCTTCCTGTGCCATAAAATCAAAAAGCTGTTTGATAATGTGTTCGGAACAGGTACCGGAGCTGCAGTTTGCGGTGAAAAAGATGATCTTATGGTCTGCATGGATGCCTATGAAAAACTGATAAGCGAACAGATGCGTCAGAATAAACAGTATCAGGCGATTCTGAATCGTATCAAAAGAAAACGTAACAGAGGCGTGAAAAAATGAATCCGTTGACAGAAGTATTCCCCACTGCGCTTATTATAGCCGGTGGGGAATATGCGATTCATTCCGGCTTTCGCACGGTACTCAAAATCAATGCCATTGTAGGAAATAAGAAAGAACTCTCTCCGGAAGAACTGGAAGAAATGCTTCAATTGTTTTATCCAGTAATTCCAGAGGACCTTAACGAAGCAATCCGTCAGATGATGAAATTTCTGGAATGCGGAAGAAAAGCAAAAGATAAGGCTTTTCCGAAGAAAGCGGCGGGATTGAACGGAAAACAGGGAATGGACCTGATAGAAGATGCAGAGGAAATTTATTCTGCGTTCTATCAGCAGTACGGTATAGACCTTCAGGAAGATATGCATTGGTGGAAATTTAATATTCTGCTTGGAAACCTTTCTTCTGACACGCATCTGGCAAAGATTGTCGAATACAGAACCATTGACACAGCAAACAAGAATCTCTCAAAGGAAGAGAGAGCTTACTATAAAGCAATGCAGAGATATTACGCACTGGAAAACAGAGCTGTCGAACCGGACGACAGAGAAAAGGCAATTGAAGAAGCTCTGATGAATGGCGGAGATGTCAGCGCATTATTGGAGGGTGATTGCAATCATAAAGATTAAATGCACCGGATGCGGACAGACCCTCCTGTACATCTCTTACTGTAAAGGAGAGATAAAATGTCCCAGGTGCGGAAAATTAAACAAAATAAATTATCCAGCAAAGGCAAGAGCCAATAGTCCTCACCGCTGAGTAGAGGAGCGTGCCTACTTTGCACAGACAAGGTAGGTGAGAATATTTGGCAGATGGAAAAGTAATTATTGAAACAGATCTGGATTCATCCGGGATAGAAAAAGGAATATCCGGCTTAGGTGAAAAATTTGGAAAGATAGGCAGTCTTGCGAGCAAAGGCTTAAAAGTCGCCACAACCGCAATAACCGGAACGGCTACAGCCCTTGGCGGTGTTGGTGTAGCTGCCATTAAAACGGGGGCAGACTTTGAAGCACAGATGTCCCGTGTGCAAGCTATCTCAGGAGCTACAGGGGACGAATTTGACGCGCTGAGAGACTTGGCGATACAGCTTGGTGCAGATACTTCGTTTTCTGCTTCCAGTGCGGCAGAAGGTATGGAGAACCTTGCTTCTGCTGGTTTTACTACAAATGAGATTATGGATGCTATGCCTGGTATGCTGAATCTGGCGGCGGCATCTGGGGAAGATCTTGCGACAAGTGCAGATATAGCGGCATCGACATTGAATGCGTTTGGTATGGAAGCAGGAGATGCAGCCCATGTAGCGGATGTACTTGCCGAAAACGCAAATAGAACAAACTCATCTGTAGCCGACACAGGCGAAGCGATGAAATACATTGCTCCTCTGGCTCATGCGGCAGGTATTAGCATGGAAGAAACTGCGGCGGCTATCGGTATTATGGCAGATGCAGGTATCCAGGGTTCTCAGGCAGGTACAACACTTCGAGGAGCTCTGTCAAGACTTTCTAGACCAACAGAAAAAATGCTGCAGGTCATGGGGGAGCTTGGAATATCTTTCTATGACTCCGAAGGAAAGATGAAGTCCTTATCGGAGCAGGTAGGAATGTTAAAAGATGCAACGGAAGGCATGACGGATGAACAGCGAAACAACTATCTGGTAACTCTGTACGGACAGGAAGCCCTTTCTGGTATGCTTGCTTTGATGGATGCCGGAGAAGATGAACTTTCTAAGCTTACGAAATCTTATGAAGAATGTGACGGCGCAGCGGCAGAAGCAGCAGAAACCATGCAGGATAATCTTAATGGAGCATTGGAGGAACTGGGTGGCTCTGCGGAGACTCTGGGTATCAAATTTTATGACAGTGTGTCTGGAAATCTGAAGAAAACAGTCAAAAGTGTGACGAAAAGCGTCAATGAAATTTCCAGAGCATTCGATAAAGGCGGTATTGACGCAGCTGTAAAGCGAGCTGGAAAAGAGATTGCGAACCTTGCCACAGAAGCAGCCAAAGGTGCGCCGAAAATGATTAATACTGCGGTGAAATTTATCCAGAGCTTTGCTCAGGGAATTTCCGAAAACAAAGGACAATTGCTGAATGCGGCGGGAGAGATTGCGCAGGCGTTTGCTGATGGTTTAATTTCTCTTCTTCCTCCGAAGATGCAGGAACCAGTCCGACAGGCGGTAGATGCAATTTCCAAGTCATTAACAGATGGAGGATTAAGCAGTGCTATTGATACTGCAGGGAATCTGTTCTCTGGAATGCTCGATATTATATCAGAGCTTGCGGAAGTTGCTCTTCCTCTTTTAACTTCTGCGATTGATTTTGCTGGAGAAAATTTGGACGAGCTGGTGCCTTTTTTGGCGGCGGCAGCAGCCGGATATGTGGCATATCAGACGGCAGTTACAGCAGTAGAAAAAGCCACCACTCTGGCAGCGACAGCGCAAAAAGCATGGAATCTTGTTGCAAATCTTTCTCCTGTGGGTCTTCTGGTCGGATCCGTCACGGCACTTGCTACAGGACTTGGAATTGCAGCCATTGCCCAGGGAGATTTCAGAGATGCAACAGCAATAGCAAACGAGAAGCTGGCAGACCAGGCACAGAAAATCCGGGATATGCAGCAGGCAAGAGCGGATGCGGTTGCAGATATTGAATCAGAGTATGGTTACTATCAGGAACTTTGGGATGAACTGCAGGGGATCGTAGATCAGAATGGCAAGATAAAAAAGGGATACGAAGAGAGAGCTGCATTTATTACATCGACTTTATCAAGCGCTCTTGGAACAGAAATCAGCATTACAGACGGTGTTATTGACAAATACGGCGAACTCAAGACATCCATCGACCAACTTATCCAAAAACAGAAACAGGAAGCAATTTTAAGCGCCTACAAAGATTCGTACACCGAAGCAATTAAAAAACAGGCAGAAGCTCAGTCAGAACTTGTAAGGACTTATAATGATTATCAGGCAGCTCAAGAAGAAGTAAATCGTCTGGAAGAAGAACATGCTCGGCTTGTCAAAGAAGCATCTGCTGGCAATCAGGAAGCCGCGACCAACCTGCAAACATTGGAAATGCAGCAGGAGGCAGCAAATGAAGCGCTGAAAGAAGCAGAAAGCGCTTACAATAATGCTCGTACTGCTACAGACGAATATACGACTACTATTGCAAATTATGAAGCTGCTATGGGAGCTGTGGAAGCAGGAACTGGAAATGCAGAGGCCGCCATAACTGCTCTTACTAATGGGCTGATTAGAGCTACAGGAGAAAACGAAGCAGAGCTTTCGAAACAGGTAGAAACATATCAGGCGAAATATAAAGAAATGGAAGCGGCTGCTGAAGCCGGAAACACAGGCGTTACACAGACGATGGTAGATGGCGCTCATGCTATGTGGTTAATGGCGCAGATTGAGCATGAGAATGGCACCACGCAAAATAAAGCAAAAATAGCGCAGTACGAGCAGGAGCTTGCTACAATCTTTAACACTTCACCAGCTCCCGCAGCTGCGGAGGAAGCAGCAAAAAGGACGGGAGAACGCGCTAATGCAGGCACAGAATCTATAGATACAAAGACACCAGCAAAGAACAAAGCAGCCGAAGCGGGAACTGGATGGGAAGAAGGCGCAGCAACAGCAGAGCCAACAGCCGAAGCAGCTGGAGCGAGTATTTCAGAAGCTGGAGCGCAGGGCGTAGAAAGTGTAGATGTAGCAACTCCTTCGGGAGAAAAAGGTTCTGAAGCAGGACAGAATCTTGCAAGCGCTGCCGAAGCAGAGAAAGCAAACGTAGAAGCTGCCGGAAAAGAACTCGTAAATGCCATATTAAACGGTATGTCTCAGTCCAATGCTCAAGAACTTATGAAAGGTCTTGGAAGAGATATTGCTCTGGGATTATCAGCAGGTATCACAGAACATCAGGCAGATGTGACAAATGCAATCAACACACTGATAGAATCCGCCCGCTCTTCTCTTACATCAGCGAACCTCTCCAACACGTCCAGAGAAGAGGGAACGAAGGCAACAACAGAAATGAAGAATGCCATTACAGCAGGAGAACCTGGTGTCACATCTGCAATCCAGGCACTGTGCGATAAGGCAAAGACAACGCTTACCAGTGCAAATATTTTCGATACTGCGAAAAAAGAAGGCAAAAAGGCAACAACAGAAATGAAGAACGCTGTTACTTCCGGAACTCCGGGCGTAACGAATGCGTTTAAGGCGCTCTGCGACAAATCGAAAAAAGAGCTTACTGGTGCAAAGATAAACCAGACAGCCAAAGATGAAGCAAAAAAAGCAGTAACTGACATGAAAAATGCAGTTACAGAAGGAACTCCTGGCGCTGTAAATGCGGTAAAAAGTCTTTGTGAAAAGGCGAAAAAGGAATTGACAGGAGCAAAACTTCCGGATGCGTTTAAGAAAGAGGCTACGAATGCGGCAAAGAATTTTAAAACAGCCATTGAGACCGGAACACCGTCTGCTGTTACAGCGGCAAGGGCTCTCGGAACAAAATCCTACGATGGATTAAAAGGGGTAAACCTTGCCTCAAAAGGCAGGACGGAAGGGAATAATCTGGTAAAAGGATTTACTACTGGAATAAATTCCGGACATGGTACTGCTGAGGCTTGCGGAGCGTTACTTGGAAGAGCTGCGTTAAATGGACTTAGAAGTGCCGACTTATACAGCCAAGGCTATTCTATAGGAGCAAACTTGTGCGCCGGTATCGCCGCAGGTATTTCAGCAAATGCGGCGGCAGCGGCAAACGCAGCAGCCAGTGCAGCAGCCAGTGCAGCAGCGGCGGCAAGGGCGAACCTTCAGATTCACTCTCCTTCCCGCGTTGGTGTAGAGATTGGAAAGATGTTTGATGCAGGTATTGCAGGAGGTATTGAAAAAAATACAGATCTTGTAGAGTCTGCATCGGAAAGTCTGACCGATAAAATCCGGAAATCTGTAAACTTGGCAGATATTACACAGGGATTTAAGCGGTCCTTACACATAGCGGCAGACCGTGCAACTGCAAAAATGACACAGGACGCAAGGACGCACAGGGAGACAGAGAAAACCGGCGATATAGACCAGAGTATCCACATGGAAAATCATTATCATATTCCGGTGGCATCGCCATCTGAGGTGGCGCGCACGCAGAGGGAAGCCGCAAGAAAATTACTGGGAGGTGTGAGATAATGCATCTTTGTCTGAGGTTTGCAAGCAACGGACAGGAATTTTATCTTGGAAAGAAAGGAAATATTTATTATCCGGCAGACATTGAGAAAATCAATGGAATCGAAGCAAGCGAATATGAAATTCAATATACCAACTATGCAGTGGGGGACGGGGCGTATCTGAATGGGAAGAGGATTCTTCCCCGCCCGATCCACATCGAGGGAAGTGTCCGTTCTAGTAAAGACAGTGAGATGACGAGAAATCAGATGAGACGTTTTTTCAGTCCAAAGTATTCCGGAATGCTTTACATAGACAGAAATGGGACACAAAGAAAGATAGAGTATGAAGTGGAAGGGCTGGCTTTTGGAGACGGAAATCTTTATGACAATCTGGAATTTACCCTCGACCTCATCTGTCTTTTACCGATGTGGCAGGACGTAGATGATTTCGGACGGAATATGGCGGACATCACTCCGCTTTTTACCTTCCCCTGGGTACCGCTGAAAATGAAAACGGTCGTGAAAGACCACCCAAGAAGAGGATATGCCGGACAGGTGATGGGATATAGGACCTTGCGAAAATGGGTATACCTCAAAAATGACGGAGATGTGGCAACAGGAATCCGGATTGTATTCCGGGCAAGGGGAAATGTAAAGAATCCAAAGATTACATTGCGGTCCACAGGGCAATTTGTCAGGATCATTACCGACATGAAAAAAGGTGATCGGATAGCGATTGACACCACGAACCGAAATCAGACCATTACCATGAATGGAGAAAATATCTACAACTGCATTGACAGGCAATCCCAGACCTTTGAAATCAAACCGGGAGGAGATTATCTAGAATACGATGCTGACGAAAACTATACGGCTCTTGATGTAGATTTATTCTACACGCCGCTGTATCTGGGGGTATGATTATGCTTTATGTTTTGAATGAGGATTTTGAAATATTGGGAACCATACCCACCTTCCAGACGTTGATCTGGAACCGGAAATATTATGAGACAGGGATTTACGAATTACATGTAGGTCCTGAGTTGTTTCCTCTTTTGAACAGTGGAAAGTATCTGTACAAGAATGATTCCGAAGAACTGGGAATTATCAATAATCCGCACTATGAGAGGGCAGACAGTGGAGAATATATGGTTTATGTAAAGGGATATTTTGCTGAGAGAATCCTTTATAATCGTGTGATTGAAAAAACACATCAACTATCTGGGAATGTAGAGGAAGCTATGCGAAAAATGGTAAACGACTACGGTATCAGTCCTTCCGATAAAAAAAGAGTAATTGCTCATTTAAAGTTAGGAAATAGACACGGAATTACGGACACGATTGACAGCCAAAATACAGGTGATACGGTAAGTGATGCCTTATACAATCTTGGGGTTGCTTACGACATTACACATTCTATCCGATACGATTTCCTGACAAATAACCTGCTGTTTGAAGTCTGGAAAGGAAAAGACAGAAGAGACACGCAGGACGTAAACGACTGGGCAATTTTTTCTGATACATTTAACAATGTGCAGGAAGAAGTTTATGACCGGGACGACAGTGAGTATAAAAATTTTGCCTACGTTGCCTGGCAGGAAGAGGGAAGAGACCGTATTGTTGTGGAAGTAGACCAGACAAACGGACAGGAACGCCGGGAGTTATATGTCGATGCCCGTGATGTAAACAGCCAAGATGAAGACGGAAACCCGATTGCGGAATCTGTGATAAAGGAGCAGTTGAAACAAAGAGGGATTGAAGCACTTGCAGAAAATCAGATAGTGGAATCCATGATTGCCGGAGCAATCAGTACAAAAAATCTTGTATATAAAAAAGATTTTGACCTGGGTGATATTTGCCCGTATCTGAATCAGAGGCTTGGAATCATTATGGACGCAAGAATCACGGAAATCGTAGAAACTTACGAAGACGGAAAGGAAGACCTGCAGATTACATTCGGCAATGGACAGGTAGAAAAAATAGAGAAAGTAGTAAGGAGAGTGATGAAATAGATGATAGAGTACGGATTTTTCGATTCGGAAATTACCGGATATGACGAAGAGGGGCTTCCGGTATTTGACCGGGCGAAATCCTCGGAGTTCTTTGCGGAGTTCTGGAAAAGGCTGGTAAGCAATGGGGTGCTTGGCGAACCGGCAGACTGCTTCCAGGTGGTGAGTACCGGCGGCATGAATATTTCTGTTCGTCCCGGTTTTGGCTTTATTCTAGGGCGTTACGTGAAAGATGAAGAACCAACTGCATTTACTATTGATAATGCAACAACAGGAAAACGCATTGACCTTGTGATTATGCGATTGAATCGGATCCAGAGATTGATTGAGATTTACGTGAAAAAGGGAACGGCTTCCAATCAGCCGGCAGTTCCGGAACTTGTCAGGGAGGAATACGGAGATTACTTCGAATTATGTCTTGCGCGGATTACAGTGGATTCCGCTAAGCCAGGAATCACGCAGGCAGATATTGCAGATACAAGGCTGGATAGTACGGTGTGTGGCATTGTCACTTGTCCAATAGATCATTTAGATACATCCGTGTATTACCAGCAGATACAGAAGTATTTTGAAGAATTTCAGGAAGAAACAGAAGGGTATTTCCAGAATTTTCAGCAGCAAATAATGCAGCAGATGGACTTGTTTTCCCAGGCAATGAACGCTTTTTACAGGGACAAAGAGAGCGAGTTTAAGACATGGTTTGACAGTGTAAAAGGGCAGCTCGAGGGAGATGTAGCAGCTAATCTGGCGAGCAAAGTGGCGGCATTGGAGAAAAAGGCAGCAGACTTGGAATCTGGCAAAGCCAACAAGCCCAAAACCCTCAATGTCACTATCCCACATACAGCCTGGACGGGCTCATCTGCTCCGTATACAGCCACTATCACAGTGGATGTGCTTACCGGAGCGGAGACGGAGTATGTAGAGGTATTTGTCCCTTACGAGGCTACGACACAGCAAAAGACCGCATGGGCTGAGGCAGGTGTGGCTTCTGGAGACAACAAGGCAAAGCAGCTCATCCTAGAGGCGCTGGGGGATAAGCCAGGGATAGATATACCGATTACATTGATTGTGAGGGAGGAGTAGAGATGGCAGTATGGAACAGGGACTTGATAGTCCAGAAAATTGATAAAGTCTTAGGCGATACCAAGCAGATTTTAACAGCCTTATCTGGTGGGACGGGGGCGGTTAAGAGTGTGCAGAGGGGGACGGCGAGGTTTACGGGTGTAATAACTGCCGATGGCGCGCCTAAACTTGTAAAATGTAATATTCCGTTAAATATCAACATTAGCACTGTAAACCCTAAAAAGTGTGCTGTATTCATAAATGGGTGTGCCTTTCAAGACGAAGCAAGAAAATATCCCGTGACAGTCAATAATATTAATGCGAATCAAATATCTTTTACTGTTTCTGATAAAAGAGTTGCATCTGAATATTTTTACAGTTCTGAGACGATATATGATTTGGACGGAAAAAAGGAAGGAGAGACTGTATTCTCTAGGGATTACTTTGATTGGCAACTTATTGAGTACTATTAAGGAGGACAAAGTATGAGATATGCACAAATCACAGATTCCGGCTATGTCATTTCGGACAGCCACCTTACTGGAGAGGTTGACCATCCCAACATGATTCCCATTCCGGATGATTTTGACCTTACAAATAAAAAATACGTAGGCGGCAAGTGGGAGAGTTACACCCCAGCACCGCCACCCGAACCACAGCCGTCGGAAATTGAAAAATTGAAAGCTCGTGTAACGGAAATTGAAGAAGCACAGGGTGCCATGATTTCCGGCGCACAGGACGTTGTAAAAAACGAATCGAACCAGGCTCGCGCCTGAGAAAGGAGAAATATATGTTTATGTTTACCCCCCCAGACTAAAATAGTCTACTTTACAGAGAGCAGGTGGTTACGATGCCGGTAATCATAAGAGGGCTCTCCGGGCTCAGCAAAAAGATTAAAGACGCCACAGCGACTCCAGCGGATATTATAAGCGGAAAAGTCGCTTATGGAAACGACTACACAAGGATGGTTGGAACGCATATATGCAAAAAGAAATCAGTTAAATTGACGTTTGATGTTGGTGAATCTGTTAATGTTTATCAAGTCGATGGATTTTCAAGACATAACAGAATCGGAACTGCTTATTCAAAAGTTGGCGAAGTTTTGGAAATGCAAACAGACCCCAATTATATTTACTGCCTTACTGATTCAATATCTTCCCTGAATTTAGCTTATGAGTTGGGTTCGAGTGGATATTTATACCCTTTTAAAACTATCAATACGGATATTCCCTGGAATGAAAATTTGACCGTTTCATTTATTTGGGGGACATATACTGGAAAAATGGGCGTTCTGGGGAGTAAAAATCTGAAAAATGGTTGGTATGCGTCTCCGTTGGGAAGAAACGGAGCAGGTTATCAAGACCCAATTAAAGTAAAATGTGAGTTTTATGAAAGTAATTCTGAGTTATACAAAGAGCTTTATTTTGCTATGTATGTGGTGGACAATAACATAAAACAAATTGGTTTTGCAACAGAAGTTTCTAGTGGAAATAAATACAACGTTATCAATACGTTTCACGTCAATTTAGGTTTCGAATTATCATGGATTTAGGAGGTATACATAATGCAAGTTATTTTTGACACAAAAGGGACGATTTTCTTCCAGGGTTCGGGATTTCCGGAACCAGTAGGGGAACTGGGATATTTAAAGGTAGATGTCCCGGAAGGACATTACTTAAAAGAAATTGATATGTCTACAGGCGAGCCTGTTCCGAAATTTGAGCCATATCCAAAATCGGAAATGGAAATCTTAAAGGAAAAAGTCGCACAGCTTGAAGCAAATGATGAAGCATTGCTTTCAGGGATTGGAAGCGTGACAGGAGGTGTATTATGAATAAATTAGAAGTAATGAGACAGATTGGTGCAGGTGTGGCGCTCTTTGCCCAGAAGGGTACTCTTACAGACCAGGAAGCACTTGACCTTAAAAATCTCCAGAAAGAATGGAGAACCGGAGAAAAAGTGGAAGTCGGAGATAGACGGCAGTACAAGGATTTGCTGTACAAGTGTCGGCAGGCTCACACCACACAGGCGGACTGGACACCAGATGTTTATCAGGCGGGCTGGGAAGTCATTGACGAAACCCATGCCGGGACAAGAGAAGACCCGATTCCGTACAGCTCTGGGATGCAGATTTATAACGGAAAGTATTACACAGAGGACGGTATCCTGTATCTGTGCAACAGAGACAGCGGACAGGCAATTTATAACAAGCTTTCTGAGCTTGTAAACATTTATGTGCAGCTTGCGGAATAATTGCGCCGGCGCAAAAAATAAAAGGAAAGGCAGACAATGACGGAAATCATTACATATATACAGGCGAATTGGACAGCCTGGCTCTTTGCAATTATCGGAGCGGTTTTGGGATATATCATTAAAAAGCTTCGAGAACAGCAGAAAGAATACCGGGCAATCGCAGGGGGAATCCAGTCCCTTCTGAGGGAAAACATTGTAGCGAATTATAACAAGTATCAGGACAGAGGAAACTGTCCGATTTACGCAAAAGAATCACTGAAACATGTATATGAATCATATCATAATTTAGGCGGCAACGATGTTGCGACAAAATTATACCATACTCTTCTGGAAATGCCGGAAGAATTAAAGGAGGATTAAACTATGGAACAGATTATTGATTATGTAAAACCGGAGCTTCTTGTGCTTACAGTAGTGTTATATTTTGTTGGCGTTGGGTTAAAACAGACTCAGGCGGTCACAGATAAATATATCCCTGTGATTATTGGATTGCTGGGCTGTATCCTGGCTGCAATTTATGTGATTGCTACATGCCCGCTGGGGTCAATGCAGGAGATTGCTATGGCGGTATTTACAGCTGTTGTCCAGGGAATTCTTGTGGCAGGGTTAAGTACATATGTGAATCAGATTTTTAAACAGTTAAAGAAAGATGAATGATAGAAGGAGGGCTTCGGCTCTCCTATTATGATGGGAGATGAAGAACATGAATATTATTAAAATGCTTACAAAAAAGAATTGTTACCCGGGGCAGAATAAGCCGGCTTATATTGTGATCCATGAGACAGACAACTGGTCTAAGGGAGCAGACGCTAAAACCCACGCCAAAGCGATGTTTAATGGCAATCTTGCCGGGACTGTCCACTATTATGTAGATTCCAAAAGCATTTATCAGACCCTTGCCCATGAGGACGGAGCCTGGGCAGTAGGAGACGGCGGCGGGAAATATGGAATCACAAACCGTAACTCTATCAACATTGAAATCTGCGTTAATCCAGAGACAGATTATTACAAAGCAGTGGATAAGGCGGAGCAGCTTGCAGCATCTCTCTTAAAACAGTATGGCTGGAGCACAGACCGCCTGAAACGCCATTATGACGCGTCCCGGAAACACTGCCCAAGGCGGATTATTGATGAGGGCTTATGGGAACGGTTTAAGGCAAAAACAAAGGAGTATATGGGTGGTTCTGCGAGCGCAGAAAATAACAAACCAACAGGAGGGGATTATATGTTTAAGCCGGCGACAGTAAAAAAAGGAGACAAAAACACATCTGCATTATTGTTGCAGGAAATCCTGAGAGCAAGAGGATTTAAAGGCAAAGATAAGAAAGAGTTAAAACTCGACTGGGAAGCAGGGGAGAATACAATCCATGCTCTTACCAAGTATCAGGAGAGCCGCAAAGGCGTCCTGGAAGTAGATGGTATCTGTGGAGAGAAAACTTGGAAAGACCTGATTGCAATTTAAAAATAAAAAGGGGCAAAAAAGGGGCAGACTTTTGTCGAAATAGTACAGCAATCTAATTTCAACCCTACGTAAAAACCCCGTAAAACAAAGGCTTTACGGGGTAAATGTTATATTATCGAAGAAATAAAAATGCGGAAGATGGGACTTGAATTATTTCTTTAATATCCTGTATTTCTGCGGGTTTACGGGAATTTATAACTTGGTGGATTTGGAAAAAGGGGCAGAAAAGGGGCAGACTACAAAATTTTTATTTTGGAAAGCTGCTCCTTATCTTTTTCCTGGAGTTTCTTTGTAACGTGTAAATAAATTTCTTTTGTTATCTTGCTGTTCTCATGTCCAAGCCGCCGTGTAATTACTTCAACGGAAATTCCCTGTTCGAACATGAGAGAAGCGTGAGTATGGCGCAGTGAATGGGCGGTAAGTTTACGCCCAAACAGCCGGAGAGTATTTGTTTTTATGTATTTATTAAAGGAAAAGTAAGATAAGTATTTTCCTGTCTCTGAAAACATAAATAATTTTTGCTTTGGAAGTCCATACATAAGCTGTCTGCGGAGCATTTGCATTTGAATTTGATGGCAAAAAGCTTCCAGTTCCGGTTGCATATATACGTCACGAATAGAACAGTGCGTTTTCGGAGGTCCGATAGTAGCGTTATTAGCATCATAAGTTTTGGTTACATGAATTACTTTCTGCTTAAAATCCACATCTGTTGCTTCCAGGGCGATTGCTTCTCCGGGACGCAGACCTGATAATGCCAGAAATTCTGTGAGGAGTTTCCATGTGGGGACAGACATTTGTTCCAGTAAAAATTTCAGTTCATCAGATTCCAGATATTTATTTTGGATTTTCTGTTTATGTGGAATGTCTTTAAACATTTCTATTTTATCCAGAAATTCTATAGATTTTACGAAATCATTTTTATATCCCCATCTAATGAGTGCTTTGAAGCGAGTAAGATGTTCGTTGAGAGTACCTGGTGTTTTGCCTGTTGCTGCCATTTTACTTCTCACATAGCCTGCAGTGATTCGATCTATAAGAATATCCTTTCCGAGAATTTTCATAAGTGTTTTACAGGAAGAAGAATTACGCTGATAGGTAGAAGGGCGCACCGTTTTCTTTTGATCAGCTTGATACGCATTTACCAGTTCGGAAAAAGTGACATTCTTCTTGGTGGTAACACGCATTTTTTCTTCAATTTTTTCATTGAGTGTCTTTTGGGCAATTTTTCTTGTTTGTGTGGTATTCTTTTCCATTGTCAGCAGTATTTCTCAGTTTGGAGATCTGAAGGAGGTTGGCAGGATCGGTGGTAAGATTATGGGATTTTATATGCTTACGACTGTACTGGCTATTCTTTCCTCAACTGGTATTTTTTATGTTTTTCAGCCCGGAGATCCGAGGCTTGCATCAAAGTTGACTGCAGATGTGTCAGCAATTGCATCTTCGGATGTCAGTATCTCTATTAAGGATACTATTGTTAATATTATTCCTTCGAATTTTGTGAAACCTTTTCTGGAATCCAATATGCTGCAGCTGATTTTTCTTGCAATCCTGATCGGGATCGCACTTGGAAAGATCGGAGATTATTCCAAAATATTGAAGGATATATTTGAAGCCTGTAATTCACTTTTCCTGAAGATTACGGTTATTCTGGTTCAGTTTATACCGATTGCAACATTTGCATCTGTTTTAACAGTTATATTAAAGACAGGACCGGATGTATTACTGTCAATGCTGGCAATGTTGGGAACTTTTACAGTTGGTATTATTGTAATGCTGGTAATTTACTGTCTGCTGATCCTTTTGATCGGACATCTGACTCCTGTACCGTTTATAAAGAAATACAGCCCTACTATGTTGCAGGTGTTTGGACTGGCATCCAGTAATGCTGCGATCATAGTAAATATGGATGCCTGTGAACATAAGCTTGGCATTCCAAAGAAAATCTATTCTCTGTCAATTCCTTTAGGTGCAACAGTGAATATGGATGGAACCTGTATATATCTTGTAATATTCGGCATGACACTGGCAAGGATCTTTGGGGTGGAGATCAGTGGAGGAATGCTGTTGTCCATGTTTTTCTCTGTTCTGGTACTGTCGGTGGGAGCGCCGGGAGTGCCGGGAGCAGGGCTTGTGTGTCTGTCAGTATTGCTGACTCAGATGCAGGTGCCTTTGGCTGGAATTGGTCTGGTCATGGGAATGGATTCGCTTCTGGGTATGATGCGTGCCATGAGCAATAGTCTTGGTGATGTGGCAGCATCCCTGATCGTTGCAAAATCAGAGAAAATACTGGATATGGAAAAATATATGGAGCGTAGCAGAGAAGAAGAATAGCAGAAGAAAACAGAAAAAGAGTATAAAAAAATACAGCTGACAATCGGTATAATATATGCCGGCTGCCAGCTGATTTTTTATGTTATAGGAAATTACTCCGTCTTGTTAGAAATCCAGTTCCTTGAGATAACGTCCCAGTGCATCCTGCCAGGTGGGGAGTGGTGTGAAACCATTGGCTGTCAGTTTGCTCTTATCCAGACGGCTGTTAAACGGTCTGGCTGCTTTGGAAGCGCCATACTCTGCAGTTGTGACGGAGTTGACTGTCATGTTTTCCGGGAGATATTCCGGGTGTCCCATGGCAGCGGCCTGACGGAAGATTTCTTTTGTGAAATCATACCAGCTGATATATCCGCCTTCATTGGTTGCATGATAATAACCGTATTTTTCAGTTTTAATCATATCTACCAGAAGTCTTGCCAGGTCATAGGTATAAGTAGGTGTACCGATCTGGTCATTGACTACGGAGAGAGTATCATGAGTTTTTCCGAGGTTGATCATGGTTTTGATAAAGTTCTTGCCGTTTTTGCCGAATACCCATGCAATACGGACAATAAAGAACTTATCAACTGTGCCGGATACGGCAAGTTCACCGTCCAGCTTTGTCTGTCCATAGACGTTTAATGGTTTATAATCCTTGCAGTCAGGTTCCCATGGGGTGGTTCCCTGACCATCGAATACATAGTCAGTGGACAGATACAACATCTTGATGTCAAGCTCTTTGCAGACATCGGCAATATTCTGAGTTCCGGTTACATTTACCAGACGGACCTTCGGCTGATTTTCTTCATCTTCAGCAGCATCTACAGCTGTCCATGCAGCACAGTGGATCACAGCGTCAACATTTGCTTTTTTGATGACTTTTTCTACAGAAGTCTTGTCAGTGATATCCATCTGAACATAAGGCATTGTGGTAACTGCAGTGCCGTCTGCGATTCCGCTGTAGGAAGGAGCAATGTCGCTTCCCACACCTTCATAGCCGCGTTTCGCAAGTTCGTTCATAACATCATGTCCAAGCTGACCGCCTACACCTGTTACAAAAACTCTCATAATTATGCCTCCCCACGGTGTGCGTACATTTTTTCATAATAGTTCTGATATTCTCCGGAGATGATAGTTTCCCACCATTCCTTGTTATCCAGATACCATTTGATGGTCTTCTTGATACCGTCTGCGAATTTTGTTTCCGGTAACCAGCCAAGTTCGTTGTGAATCTTAGTCGGGTCGATTGCATAACGCATGTCATGACCTTTACGGTCTGCTACGTAGGTGATCAGGCTTTCTGGTTTGCCAAGTTCTTTGCAGATGATCTTAACGATATCAATGTTTGTCATTTCATTGTGTCCGCCGACGTTGTAAACTTCTCCAACACGTCCTTTGTGGATGATCAGGTCGATTGCGCGGCAATGATCTTCTACATAGAGCCAGTCACGAACGTTTTCGCCTGTTCCGTATACCGGAAGTGGTTTGTCATTTAATGCATTGGCGATCATTAACGGAATCAGTTTTTCCGGGAAGTGATATGGTCCGTAGTTATTGGAGCAGCGGCTGATGGTTACAGGCAGTCCGTAGGTTCTGTGGTAAGCGAGTACCAGAAGGTCGGCAGAAGCTTTGGAAGAGCTGTAAGGGCTGCTTGTGTGAATCGGAGTTTCCTCTGTGAAGAACAGGTCAGGTCTGTCTAAAGGAAGATCTCCGTAAACTTCATCAGTAGAAACCTGATGATAACGCTTAATACCATACTTGCGGCATGCA
>ERZ1108166.579-NODE-579-length-25672-cov-32.733380_pt1 | contig 25672 bp, 28 predicted proteins | sample MGYA00403702_ERZ1108166 | MGnify/ENA primary metagenome ERZ1108166 (study PRJEB35170, sample SAMEA104062401) | human gut metagenome | biome: human gut; feature: human-associated habitat; material: faeces | place: Denmark | collected 2012-05-01 ...
TGCAATCCACCGATTTTATTAGCCATAAGTGTTACAAAAATGCTTGACCACAACAGTGGCATCGTTCAGAAGAAACAGAGCCTCGGCGGGTTCTGACAGTTCCTGCGGGGAATGTTCCGCATTGGCGGAAATCTCCTGATACTCTGTGTGATAGAGAGACGCAAGCTGTGCGGAAAGATGTTCCGGGTCCACAAAATTGCTGTTATCGGCATCCGGGGCAGCGCCATTGTCCAGAGCCATCTCCATTTCTTCGTCCCGTTCCCATTTTGCCTGTTTCTGTTCCTCCAAAAAGAGGACCATATCCGCGATGTCATGGTGCAGGATTTTATCCGTGTATTGGGTAATTTGCGCCTGAATCTCTGTTTCTGAAAGGGTTTCGACACGAATTGCCTGTGCATACAAGACATATTCGCGGGCAAAGGACTCTGCCTGTTCTCTTGCTGGCGGCAGAACCACCGGAACAGTTTCTTTTTTCGGGGCGTTCAGTTCAATGCCGCGCTCCTTACAGATTTCCTTGTAGTTGCGCTCGATGTCGTTAATTAGCTCACAGGAAGTCTTGTTGATGGTCTCCAGACTGGCTTTTAATTCTTTTAGGTCCTTGTCCTTGCTCCAGGTAGCGATATACCCGAAACTGTTCTCACCGGTCTGGATACCAAAATACTGGCAGACCGCATAGGAAATACTCTCAGCCTCAAATGGATACATTAACATTTGAAGCCGAAAGCGTCGCCTATGCGGTCTGCCAACATTACGGGCTTGATACGTCGGACTATTCTTTTGGGTATATCGCCGGGTGGAGCAGTGGAAAAGAACTTGCAGAATTAAAAGGCTCTCTTGAAACAATCCGCAGTACAGCCGCGAAGCTGATTGATACCATAGACGGGCATTTTGCAGAAATCCAAAAGGCACAGGATAAGGAACAGACCACCGAACAGGCACAGCCCGCACAGGAAGCCGCCAAACAGCCCGAAGCAGAAGCAGCCGCGCCGGAGCTTCCCGAAGAAACAGCCCCGGCACAAGAAAAAGAAGCACAGCCGGAACAGGCTGCACCCGCCGCCCCTTATTACACAATCAACGAAGCCGCCGCCCGCCGCGCAAAGGACGCAAATAGTTTTTCCGATTATAAGCAAGGCAGCGCGACGGCTGAATACAGGTATTATGTTGATGAAGCCGTACAGCTTGCAGAAAGGCAGAAACAGCGGGTAGAGCCGATGTACCATGAGAAAATCGACAGCCTGCTTGACACCTACGCCCGGAAACTGGCAGCGAACATGAACAAAGGCTATGAGATTGACGCGCGTGTTCCCTCTATCCTGATTGCGGGCGGCTCTAACTTCCCCACAAGGAAAAAAGAAAAGCAGAACGCAGCCCGCGACAGCAATTACCGGGAATGGCAGGACATACAAGGACTTCTTGATAAAATTCGCAGTACCGGCATGGGCGGTATCAGCGCAGACGACCCGCAGGCAGTACAGAAGTTAGAAAAGAAACTGGAAAGCCTTGAAAAATCGCAGGAAACCATGAAATCCGTAAACGCCTATTACCGCAAGCATAAGACCCTTGACGGCTGCCCGCATTTACCGCCGGAGGAACTGGAAAAACTGAAAGCAGACATGGCGAGCAGTTGGCATTTGGAGGACAAGCCCTTTGCGACTTGGGCGTTATCCAACAACAGCGCAGAAATCCGGCGCGTGAAAGACCGTATCAAATCCCTTTCACAGCAAAAAGAAATCGGTTTTGTGGGTTGGGAATTTGACGGCGGCAAGGTGGAAGCAAACACCGAAGCGAACCGCCTGCAAATCTTCTTTGAGGATAAGCCGGACGAAGCCACGCGGGAAGCCCTAAAAAATAATGGCTTCCGTTGGTCGCCAAAAGCCGGGGCATGGCAGCGGCAGCTTACCAGTAACGCCTATTATGCGGCTGATTATATCAAGGCGATTGCACCTCTTACCGGGGAAAAGCCGACCGAGTTACAGCGGGCGCATATCCGGGCGCAAAAGGTAGCTGCACTGGAACAACCCGCACAGGGGCAGCCGGAACAGGAAGCCCCACAGGACAAAGACACCTTTTCCATTTACCAGATAAAAGGCGGGGACGAAACAAGGGATTTGCGCTTTGAACCTTACGACCGTCTGACTGCCGCAGGATACCGGGTAGACGTGAAAAACTATGCGCTTGTCTATTCCGCACCTCTTACGCCAGGGACTTCCCTTGAAGATATTTACACCCGCTTTAATATCGACCACCCGAAAGATTTTAAGGGACACAGCCTTTCCGTTTCCGACGTGGTGGTGCTTCATCAGAACGGACAGGACACCGCCCACTATGTAGACAGCTTCGGTTATAAGGAAGTACCGGAGTTTTTTAAGGAGCAGGAAAAAGCCCTCATTCCCGACGAATTGGAAACAGGCGAAACAATCAAAACGCCGAGGGGGACTTTCTATGTAACCGCCATGAGCCGCGCGCAAATGGAAGCTGCCGGATATGGATTGCACCACCAGTCCGACGACGGAAAATATCTGATTATGGGGAACGGAACGCGGGCGTTTGCCATTGCCGCAGAGCAACCGGAAAACTATCTGAAAACTGCCGAGCAGACCACCGAGCAAAACTACAACATGATTGACGGGCAGATAAATAACACCCCGACCGCTGCGGAACTGGAGGAAAAGGCAAAAGCCGGAGGACAGATTTCCCTTGCAGAATACGCCGAAGCCCTCAAAGCAGAAAAGAAACAGACAGAACCGGAGAAAAAGCCCTCTATCCGGGCGCAGCTTAGAGCAGACAAAGAAAAGACCGCACAGAAAAAAGCGGCAAAAACAAAAAATCACGAATTGGAGGTATGAGCATGATTAGACTGACCGTTGAAGAAATGAACCTGTTGAGTATTTACCATGAGGGAAGCAAGGTACAGCTTATTGAAAATATGACGGCTGCGTTGCCATTCATGGACGAGGATATGCGCCCCTTTGCAGAGCGCACCTTACAAAAAATCTCCCCACTAACAGAAAACGAGTATGCGGAGCTTGCCATTTTCGCCGCTGATGAGGTATGACCGGGGTTAAGCGGCTCACGCCGCCACAGAGCCGGAAAGTCAACAGCCTTGTGAAAAAGGAGTGCTGTAACTGCGAGCGCGGACACTGTATCTTACTGGACGACGGGGAGGAATGTGTCTGTCCGCAGCTTATTTCCTATTCACTTTTATGCAAGTGGTTTCAGATTGCCGTACTTCCTCTTGATAAGCTGCTGTATGCAGAGCTATTCAAGACCGAGGACAAAAAGCGTTGTAGTGAGTGCGGCACATTCTTTGTATCAAAATCAAACAGCGTCAAATACTGCCCGGACTGCCGAAAGCGTATTACCCGCAGACAGGCAGCCGAACGCATGAGGAAACGACGCGCGGCGGTTACGCAATAAGAGCGAAAAAAGCCTTGATTTACAGGGCATGAACGGCGCGAAACTGGCATAGGCGATACAGAATACCTTTTCCCTTGAAATTGGGGTTCTACTGCGTAACATTTCATAGCTGCACCCATAAGAAAACCGGGGCGCGGATAGTCTTTACTGACTGTCTGCGTTCCGGTTTATTTTTTGCTATTTTTCCATGTTGATTTGAGGGGTTGCACCCTTATCTGCGGTAAGTAAACGATATATCGTAAGGGGGATATACCATGTAGCCACGACAAGCCGCCATATCAAAATAACCCCGCCGATAATGCCGCCCAAAATAAAGTTGAGGGCGACGATACCCACCGTTCCGGCTATGTCATACCCATGCGGTACAAGCCATACGAACATACGGCGAATACCAAAGGGAATACCGCAGCACAGCCATACATAAAAGTAATTGGTCTGCCCGTCCTCTGTAAAGACGTTCTTGAACATGAAGAATAAAAACAATGCGATAACGGCGGGCAAAACAGTTCTCTTGAAAAAGTCTTTCCAAATTTCCCCGCGTGTCATGGTATCACTCCTTTTCGATTGGGAATTGTGGGATAGCTTCTAACAGTTTCAGTATGAGTGTTTGCCGTAAATCTTCGTCGATTTCTTCTTTTGTCGTTCCGTCCGGCTGACGCTTTTTTACCATTGCAAGGTGGTTGATTTCGTCGCCGTAACAATCAAGCACTTTTTCCAACGCCCATTTTTCGCCCGTAACGGCGGCGTGTATCGTTTCATAGTCCGGCATTTCCTGTTCCATTCTCTGACACTTCCTTTTATTTGACAAACTGGGATTTAAAAAGCTATTACATACTAACTATTTTTCTAACCGTATTCGCTGTTCTTATCGTTAGGTTTGAGCTAATATTTGCACTTGCTGTTTTAGACCACCAGTTTGTTTTTTGGTAATCTTTACGGCTGAAAGACCAAAATACCGTTTCTTTGTATTCCTCTATCTTTTCTAATCCCTCTTTAGGCTCTCCGATTTCGTTATATACATCTTTGAATGTAGCGGGTGGCATGATAAAGATTAGATTGTCATAAATCTCCTTACTTTCATCTCCCCACCAGTCGGGCGCATGATGTAAAATGTCCTCAAGTTCTTCTTTTGATATGACAAAGACAGGAATATCTAAACTAAACTGATTTTTAATCATTTCTTCAATCTGGCTTGTAAGCTTGATTGTGTCGGCTTCATCACTTGAAAAAATCACATTACCGCTGTTTAAATAGGTCTTGACCTCTGCATAATTAAGTTTTTCAAAACCTTGCTTTAATTCTGCCATTGGCACTTTGTTTTTTCCGCTTATATTGATACCTCGCAATAAGGCGATATATCTTTTCATATTCTTAACCACCTCTACAACATCCAATTTGTCGTACTACGAAACTTCTTTGATATGAATTATTGTACCAAGTCGCTGGCTCGACGGCTAACCCCCAGTACATAATCCCACTACTTTTTCTCGAAACTTTCCATTTTTTCAAAATAAAGATAGCAGTTTTTGAATATATGTTGTATTGTTGAGTTACCACACACACCAATCAACTTATACCAAGAACTGCTATGATTAGTTTACCATGGATTTCAATACTCAACAACTACATATCTTACTTTTTTATTCGTCCACCACCTCTTTTTGAAATGTAACTACTATTTTTATTACTTTTCAAAGGAGATTTTACCATGGACAATACATATTTAGTTACTTTTAGGGAAATGCTCTCCCTTCGCGGCCTTACTGACCATACTTTAAAGTCTTATTGCACTTACATCCGTGCTTATCTGGAGTATCTTTCTAATATCCTTCACAAAAAGCCGGAAGCTGTTACTTGGGATGAACTTCGTGATTACGTCAGATGGCTCCAAAAATCCAGACACCTTTCTGACCGTACCATCAACTGTGCCATTTCACAATTACGATTCTTCACCATGTATGTCCTCCACAGACCGTGGGATGACACACAGCTTCCTATGCGCAGATTTGATGAATATCTTCCCTATGTTCCCTCACAAGAACAAACCTGGCAGTTTATTTCTACCATGCCGGATTTAAAGCAAAAGACCATGGTTACACTCATGTATTCTTCCGGGCTTCGCATCGGGGAAGTCTGCCGCCTGCGTTATGAGGATGTCGACCGCAAAAACATGCGGCTTCATATTACTCATTCAAAAAACAGGAATGACCGCTATGCCATCCTTTCCAAGGCTGCCCTTGACCTGCTGACCCTCTACTGGTTTGAATGCGGAAGACCGAAGGGCTTCCTTTTTCCGAAACAGAATGGGCAAGACCGCCCCATTGATGCCTTCTTCCTCTCACGGCATATCCATGCACACGAGAAACGGCTTGGATGGGAACCGAAACTTACCTGCCATTCTTTCCGCCACGCTTTTGGCACACACCTATATGAAAACGGAACAGACCTGCTCGCCATAAAAGCTCTTATGGGACATAAGTCCCTGCAGTCCACCACCATTTACGTCCATCTTTCCACTAATGCTTCCCGCAGTGCAGTCAGCCCTTTTGACCGCCTGGCAGGTGAATGCCATGAGTGATTATAAAATCCGGCAGATATTTGAACAGGCCTACAATGATTATTCTGCACAGGGGCATTTTCAGTCGGACGTCCAGCAAAAAGCCGCCCTCGCCATCTTAAACTGCAAATCCGGCAGGCTTGGCTTTAACTTAAGCCAGTGTACGGATTGTGGGCATATCGAAATCCATAATAATTCCTGCCGTAACCGCAACTGCCCGAACTGTCAGGCGGTACTTAAGGAACTCTGGGTGGACAGGCGCAGGGCAGAGGTCATTGACACTCCTTATTTTCATGTGGTTTTTACCCTTCCGCATGAGCTGAACCCTCTCGTTTACTGTAATCAGAAGCTTCTGTATGGTCTCCTGCACAGATGCTGTGCCGAAACACTTTTGGAATTATCCGCAGATAAAAAATGGCTCGGAGCAACACCCGGTATTATCCAGGTTCTCCACACATGGAACCAGGAGCTTGGATATCATGTACACATGCACTGCATTGTTTCCGGCGGCGGCCTTACAGAGGATGGCAGGATCCGAAAATCCCACAAAAGCTTTTTCATCCGCACGGAAGTGCTGCGGGATAAGTTTAAGGGAAAGTACATGGCACATCTTTCCTCCCTTTATGAACGTGGTTCCCTTGTCTTTTCATCCGCCTGTCAAAAACTCAGGAACTCTTACAACTGGAAGGAATGGAAAAACCGCCTTTATGAAAAGGACTGGTGCCCTTACATTAAGAAAACCTTTAACGGCTTTGGCAATGCCATAGAATACCTTGGCCGTTATACCCACAAAATCGCCATTTCCAACAGCCGGATTCTTAACCTGACCGAAGATATGGTTACTTTCTCTGCAAGGGGGAAAAGGCCCGGTGAACCAAAACGCCGGATCACTTTGGAACACACGCAATTTATCCGCCGTTACCTGATGCATGTACTGCCTTCCGGTTTTCAGAAAATACGCTATTATGGTTTTCTGAATAACCGGATGAAATATAAGAATCTGAAGCTGATATTTAAACTTCAGAACGGCCAGCGTTTTAAACAGCGTTTCGCCGGAATGAGTATGGCAGAGCTTTTGAAGGCTGTCTGGAAATTTGACATCCGTCTGTGCCCCGAATGTGGGAATGCCGCCATGAAACAGCTTGGAAGGCGCTATGCCCTTCCTTCCTGATAAGCTATTTTTCTATATGTTTTTTGAGGCCTCCCAACGGAAGGCCTGCGAAGCATATCCAAAAATAGAAAACAGACTGAAAAACACCCCGTTTCTGCATTGCATAACGTCATAATTTCCTGTTTTAAGCTTCCTGGGAAGGATACTGTTCCCATACAGTCTACGGCTAAAGTTCCGCGACTTGGTACAATTGGAAAGAATCACATTCAGAGCAGTTTATCTTTTGTATAAACTGTTCAGACTGTAGACAAAGCTGGTGCTGGAGAAGAACTCCAGCACCACTTTTCGATAAAATCTATTTTTTCTTTTGTCTCACACCAAATGCCAGATAAGAGTGTGGATTTTACTTCTCTTTGTGCCAATATCCTTGCCAGTTTCTTCAAATTCATGCACGCAAACGTAAGCCCCGCTTTCATCTCCATCCGGGCTTTTCCTATGTATTGGGTATATCGGAATCCATGCTGTTCTTTGGCTGTTCCGAAGATCCTCTCTATCGTTTCTTTTCGTAATTCATAAATCTGTTTGTTTCCAATTGTATGGCGGATATCCTCTGCCTTTTCCATGTACTCCTCCCACACATGACGGGTTACTACTTTTCTATGTTCTTTACTTTCCGTGCATTTGTGGAGGCTTGGACACCTGGCACATGTTTCTCCACAACTCCTGTATTCCCGGTACCCTTCTCGGTTTGTGGTACAGTAAGACAATATATGATTTTCCGGGCAAAGGTAGCAGTCATAATACTCATCATATACATACTCGTATTTTCTGTAAAAACCATCCTTGGTCATTGGTCTTTTATAGGGAAACAAGGGCTTGATCCCATCTTCCAGTAATTCATGGGCAATTGCCGGTGTACGGTATCCTGCATCTGATACGATCATAGAGGGCGAATGGTTTTTTATCTTATCATACAATCTTTTAAATGTCCGGCTGTCATGTTCGTTCCCCGGATGAACGCTGTATCCAAGAATCCAGCCGTGTTTATCACATGCTGTTTCTACTGCATAGGCAAAAACATGTTTATGTTCCCCTTTCCGGAACCAGCCGCTCTCGGGATCCGTGGTACTGCATTTTTGCGTTTTCACACCTTCCGAAATCTCTTTTTCCTTTTCACTATCAACCGTTCCGCCACTGGATGGCGGTTCGTTTTTATCTTTCTTTTTCAGGGGCTTTTTCCCATGCGCTTCCCGGTCTTCCGCAATTTCTTTCTGTAGCTCTTCTTCATACCAGAGCGTCTGTTCATGTGCAAGCCTTTTACGCATTTTTTTGCTGTTTGCACATGCTTTCACATGGGTGGAATCCACAAAGATATGCTCGGTATCAACCAGTTTAAACCGCATACAGTCTTCCAGTATCCTGGCAAAAATCTGTTCAAAAAGATCGGTATCTTTAAAACGGCGTGTATAATTTTTCCCAAAAGTAGAGAAATGCGGAACCGGATCCAGCATATCCAATCCTAGAAACCATCGGTAAGCAACATTTACTTCAATTTCTTTTATTGTCTGGCGCATACTTTTGATCCCATAAAGATACTGAATGAATGGAATCTTAATAAGCATAACGGGATCCATGCTTGGGCGTCCGTTATCCGGGCAGTATTTTCCTTCCACTAGGTCATAGATGAAGTTCCAGTCGATCGCTTTCTCGATCAAGCGCAGCATATGATTTGTCGGAACCATGTCATCCATACAGAACATCAGCATTTGTTCTCTTTTCTTATCTGCATTTTTTGTCATCATAAAAACACCGCCTCCCTGATATTTTTATTATACCAAAGAAACGGCTCGAAGTATAGAAAAGCCCGGCATTTGCCGGGACTTTGTCTACAGTCTGAGCAGTTTATCTTTTGTATAAACTGTTCTTTTTGTTTCTGCTCTGAATCTGATACTTTCCTTAAGAATTATATCACATAAGTATGAACAAAGCTACTCACGTTCTTTACCTTTTTCCCGTTCCGGCTCTTTGTCCTGCCGCAAAATGCTGTCTATGTTCTGTTTGATAACGTCGTATTCTTTGACCTGTTTTTTCAGCCTACCATAATCAGCGTAAAGGGCTTCTTTCTGCGCTTGGAGCTTCCCGTATTCTTCCTGCATGGCGGCGAGATTGGGGAGCTTGGTAACGCCCACCGCTTTTAGGGTCTTTACTGCCGCTTCATGGAGTATCAGACCGCTTTCCTGTTTTGCCCGGTATGCGTCCTTATCCTTTGCCCTGCGGTATGCTTCATAGACTGGTTTTGTCTTTTGATAGGTGGTGACGTGCTTCATCAGCACCGCCATATCTGCAAGACGCTTCTCCACGCTCTTTAATGTGTCTGCTGTCTTTTCATTTTCCGCACTTATTTCCTCAATCCGGCTGACTAAATCCGCGTACTGCTCAATCTGATGTTCCGTCAAGAAATTCATAGTCTTTGCTGCCAGTTTCAGATTATGGATTTTCGCCCACTGTTCATAGCCCTGGCTCTCTTGTGCCTTGATACTATTTTCAATGTCGATAAGCAGCGATACGCCACGCTGCTCTTTGGGAGCTTTCGCCGCCTTTGTGCGCTTGCCTGCAATCCGTTCTTTGATTGCTTCCTCTGTATAATCTGCACCGAGAGTTTTTAAGCGGGTAAACCGTTCCTGTCCGGGAGCGCGGCAGGAGATATATTTTCCCGGCTTTATCTCATAGCCCGCCGCTTGTAACCGCTGCAACAATTCTTCAAAACTTGCTACTTGGGGGATAAGCGTATCAACGGCAATTTTCAGCTTGCCTTTCCAACTTGTTCCCGTCTTTTCCGCTTGATACTCCACATAGCTTTTTCCCTTACTGCCTTTGCCCGGAACGACAACGGACAACCCATTTTCCCGGCACAGCTTATCGCTCATGTTCCGTATGCCGTAGTAGCTGCGCTTATTGGAATTGTACTTATGGTAGTCAACAAAGTTGACCGCACAAAAAATGATGTGGTTATGGATATGCCCCTTGTCTATGTGGGTAGTTAGGACGTATTCATGCTGTCCTTTTGTTACCGCGTCGGCAAGCTGCTTTCCGATTGCGTGGGCTTTCTCACAGTCCACCTCTCCCGGCTCAAAAGATTGTATCAGATGAAAAGCTAAGTTGTTCCCTTTTTGCCGAGCCTGCGACAAAGTATATTCAAACTCAATATCTGCCGTTTTATAGCTGCACCCAAAGGAGGACACAAGCGTTTTCCCGTCTGTTTTATCCGGGTTTTGGATATAGTCAAGGGCTTTGCTCAACGTGCTTTTAATAGGCTTAATCTTTGTAACCGCCATATCTCCGCAAGCACCCCCTTTATTTCCTCTATGTCCGCTTGGTAGACGCTGCCTGTCGCATTGACACGCTTTGCAATCTGATTGATATTGACCCCTATTTTCTGTATCTCCGCTGTCATGGCTTTTATATCGCTATGGTCTGTCTGAATGATGTACCCGTCAATAGCAATCTTGCGAAGATACGCCGCCATGTTTTGGGTAGGGACGAGCTTCATTTTCTGCTCAATCAACGCCCGTTCTTCCTCTGTTACATAGAATTTGATTTGTACTTTTCTTTTGCGTCCGTTCATGCAATCGCTCCTTTCCATTCCGAGGGTTTGGGACACTTCCCAACAAGCAATTTTCAACCAACGCACCGCAGGGCGGGAGGGCGAAAATACGGAAAAGGGTACTCTTTTCCTATGCTTGCTAAGAAAGTTTTTTCCTCACTTATCACTACAACGAAACTCCCAGTATGCCAAAAAAGAGCAAAAGAAAAACGCCGCAATCCTGCGACGCTTCAAGAACTCTATATAGACGAAAACGAGGGAACTTTATTCCCTCGTCCTGTCATTGTTGGCTTCCTCTATGCCTTTTGCAGTAGCAGACATAATTTTCAAGTCCGTTTCGCTCATGGTGTCAAGCATGGTATCAAGCTGACGGCGGCGTGTGGACTTCTCCTGTTCCCGCTCTGGGAAAAAGAACTGGTCTACTGATACATCAAGCAGAGTTACAAGCTCATATAAAATCTGTAAACTTGGGTGCTGCCCGCTGTTCTCAATGGACGCGATATATCGGGGCGCAATATTCAGCGTGTCGGCTAACTGATTGCGTGATATTCCCTTTGCTTTTCTTGCTGCTTTAATGGCTTGTCCGAAAGCCTTAAAATCGAATTTCTCTTTATTCTGCTTCATAATTATTTCACCCAGTTACATTTTACTGTTCCTCTTTTCTTTGAGATATGATTACACATATCATAGTATTGACTAGAATAACTCATAAAAATTAAAACTTGCCATTTACTTGTCAAGTTTATACTGTATAATATATATAATTGGGAGGAAAATCACATGGAACAGAGTAGATTATTCAAGATAGTGTATCATTTATTGGAAAAAGGAAAATCAACCGCCCCAGAACTGGCTAAAAAATTTGAAGTTTCAATAAGAACAATATACCGGGATTTAGACACGATTAGTGCCGCAGGTGTTCCGATTTATGCTACACAAGGAAGAGGCGGCGGTATATTCATTATGTCGGATTTTGTGTTAAATAAGTCCTTATTATCGGAACAGGAAAAAGAACAAATTTTAATGGCATTACAAGGTATCTCTGCCACAGAGCATAACCAAACAGACGAATTGCTTATCAAATTAGGTGGGCTTTTCCAATCTAAAGTTACAAATTGGATTGAAGTTGATTTTTCAGAATGGTATAAAAATACACCTAACTATAACGTATTCAATCTAATTAAAAATGCAATCTTCAATCAGAACATGATTACCTTTTCTTATTTTGCACAAGAGGGAAATTACTCAAATCGTACCGTTGAACCTATAAAATTGATTTTCAAAAATAAGGACTGGTATTTATATGGATTTTGTCTTTTAAGAAATGACTTTCGCTTTTTTAAGCTGACCCGTATAAAAGACTTGGAAATTTCATCAGACACATTCAGACGTGCAGTAGAGAATATCCCCAAAGTAGAAACGGTAATTAAGAATAAAAATTTTATCCATGCAAAATTGAAGTTTTCTCCAAAGGTTGCATTTCGTGTATATGATGAATTTACTGACGATGTATCGAAAGATAATCAAGGAAATTTATATGTGAATATTGATTTGCCGGATAATGAAACTTTGTTTAGTTATATACTCTCTTTCGGGGATAATATTGAAATTTTAGAGCCTGATTATTTGCGGCATAGTATGAAAGAAAAATTAGCTCTTATGCTGGAAAAGTATATAACATGACATATGTTGTCAAGTTACTTGTGATATTCTATCATTGTAAGGAGGTTTTTTTATGAAATACGAATGGAAAAAGCAAGAGAAAGCATTTTACGGAGCGAAAAACTCTCCGTCATTAGTAACTATTCCAACACAGAATTATATTATGATAAGTGGAAAAGGCAATCCAAACGATATTGATTTTTCAAATCGTGTTTCGGCATTGTACTCTTTGGCGTATGCAATCAAAATGGCATATAAGGCTACTGCCATACAAAATGAATTTGACGATTTTACAGTTTTTCCTTTAGAGGGAATTTGGCAGAAAATTGAAGAAACAGAACTTGTCAAAGAGAATTTGGAATATACCATTATGATACGACAGCCAGACTTTATTTGTGAAGATATGGTAAACGTTGCTTTGGAACGAGTAAAAGTTAAGAAACCCAATCCTCTATTTAACGAAATTAGCTTTGGCACAATGCAGGACGGAAATTGTGTGGAGATATTGCATATCGGCACGTTTGATGATGAGCCTATTTCTTTTGAGAAAATGGAGCGATTTATGTTATCTAATAATTTAGAACGCGCAAAAAGCTACCATAGAGAAATTTATTTGAACAATGCTAACCGAGTAGAAAAAAGCAAACTTAAAACTATTTTACGCTATGCGGTAAAATAACTTTTAGACGAGGATATATTTATGCACTATGTAAATGCGAAAAGTATCTTATCAGCCAAAAATGGAATGAATTTATATCGCGGCTGTTCTCATGGTTGTATTTACTGCGACTCACGAAGCAAGTGTTATCACATGGAGCATGATTTTGAGGACATTGAAATTAAAGAAAATGCCATTGAACTGTTAGAAAATGCTCTTAAACGAAAGCGCAAAAAGTGTATGTTAGGTACAGGTTCTATGACAGACCCGTATATCCCGCTTGAAAGTAATATTGGGAATGTTCGCAAAGCGTTGGCTTTAGCAAATCAATATGGGTTTGGCTTCACTTTGATAACTAAATCCGACCGAATATTACGGGATTTAGATTTATTAAAATCTATCAACGACAAAACAAAATGTGTGGTGCAAATGACGCTAACCACCTATGACGAAGATTTATGCAGAAAAATCGAGCCAAATGTAAGTACAACAAGAGAACGGTTTGAAGCTCTGAAAAAGCTGAATGAAGCAGGTATTCCAACTATTGTTTGGCTTTGCCCTATTCTGCCTTTCATCAATGATACAGAAGAAAATATCATAGGAATTTTAGAGTATTGCATTGAAGCAAAAGTTTACGGTGTTATTTGTTTTGGAATGGGTTTGACGCTTCGTGAGGGAAACAGAGAGTATTTTTATAACCAGTTAGACCGATTGTTCCCACACATGAAAGAAAAGTATATTTATACTTATGGTATGCAATATCAACTAAGTAGCCCAAAGCACAATGAGCTTATGAAATTATTTCATCAAATATGTGAGGACAGCGGTATTATGCACGACAACTCAAAAATATTTGAGTATCTATATAACTTTGAAGAAAAAAATAGTCCTATCCAATTAAATCTGTTTGATTAACTTTCAAACAATGACCGCTCAACGGAAAATTTTAAAACCGTTGTTTGGCGGCAAAGTTTTCATGCGCCTAACAGAATATAAGCGACCTAACGGTGGCTTTAAGAAAATACATGACGATAAATAGAAACAAAAACTGCAAGAATAATGAAAACACCAAAATAACATCTTGATATACTATGGGAGAAAGGAGGAAGCTGTAATGAAAAACAATATCGAAAAGGTTATCGCTGCGATTGACTATATCGAAAATCATTTATCTGATAAAGTCGATTTAGAACTTGTTGCGGAAGCTGTTCACTATTCCAAATACTACTTACATCGTATTTTTACAAAAACAGTAGGCTTGACAGTACATGATTATGTCAAACGCAGACAACTAACAGAAGCAGCTAAATTACTGGTTTTTTCAGATAAGCCGATTATTGAAATTGCTTTTATCGCAGGATATGAAAGTCAACAGGCTTTTAGCGATATATTCAAATTGATGTATAAAAAGTCCCCCGGACAATATAGGAATGATGAAGAATTTTATCCATTACAGCTAAAATATATCTTGAATAAAAATCCTATGGTATTAGACCAAAAAATTGATTTAGAAAAAGAAATTCAATTTGCATCTATGGAGGATATTCCTAAATGGATTGAATTAGTTAGGCTTGTAGTGGACGGATTTCCTTGCCTAGATGAAAAGCAATATGTTGAACAGCTAAAAGACTGTATTCAAAAGAAACAGGCATTGATTTTGAAAGATAAGGATATTGCCATAGGTATTATGGGTATAACTATTGCTACTGGAAGTATTGATTTTTTGGGAATACACCCTCAATACAGAAAACAAGGAATTACGCAGGCTTTTTTGAAGAAAGCAATTTCTTTGCTTATAACAAGTGATGAAATTTCCGTTACAACTTTTCGGGAGGGAGATAAAGCTGATACAGGCTACCGTAATATTTTCAAAAATCTTGGATTTGCAGAAGCCGAATTATTAGTTGAATTCGGTTATCCAACACAACGCTTTGTCCTGCAAAAAGAAAATTGGGAGGAAACAGCTAATGAATAATAGGTTGGATAATCCTTTGGCACAGGACTTTACGATTAAATCTTTACTAAAATTTGCATTTCCCACTATGTTGACTATGGTTTTTATGGGACTATATACCATAGGAGATACGATATTTGTATCACGATTTGTAAATACAGACGCTTTATCCGCAATCAACATTGTAACACCTGTCATCAATCTGATTGTTGGGCTTGGTACAATGCTTGCAACAGGAGGAAGTGCTATCATTGCCCGTAAAATGGGAGAGAAAAAATTAAAAGACGCTTCACAGGATTTTACTTTAATTGTATTTTTCGGAGCTATGCTTGGAATACTGATTGCCATTATTGGCAATTTATTTCTTGATGATATTATTTATTTTTTAGGCGCGAGTGAAATATTGTTTCCCTATTGCAAAGACTATTTATTTGTATTATTACTGTTTACTCCCGCCAGTATGTTACAGGTACTATTTCAAAATCTAATTATTACAGCAGGGCGTCCCGGTTTCGGCATGGTACTTTCAATTAGTGCTGGTGCAATCAATGTGATGTTGGATTACATTTTTATGGTATTGCTTGATATGGGAATTAAAGGCTCTGCATTAGGAACAGGCATTGGATATTTAATTCCTACAATAATCGGTATCGTTTTTTTCTTAACTGGAAAAGGCAGTATGCAGTTTAAGAAACCCGTTTTTCGTTTTTCTGTATTATCTGAAAGTTGTTTTAACGGGTGTTCTGAAATGATTAGTCAAGCGGCAGCAGCAGTTACAACATTTCTCTTTAATGCTACTATGTTAAAACTACTTGGAGAAAATGGTGTTGCCGCTATAACGATTATTATTTATTCACAATTCCTATTAACAACCTTGTACATTGGTTTTTCAATGGGTATAGCTCCTGTTATCAGTTATAACTATGGAGAGCAAAATCATCAAAAATTGAAACGAGTATTTAGAATTTGTTTGCACTTTATACTAATGGTTTCTGTTTTGATTTTTGCAATATCAATATTTTTTGGCTCATATTTGGTCAATGTTTTTTCTCCGATAGGAACTCCTGTTTATAATATTGCTAAAAATGGATTTTTAATTTTTTCATTTAGTTTTTTATGTTGTGGAATAAATATTTTTACTTCGGCTATTTTTACAGCTCTTTCTAACGGAAAAATATCTGCAATTATATCCTTTTTGCGAACATTTGGGCTAATTACACTTTTACTGCTTACCTTGCCCCGAATTTTGGACGTAAATGGGGTATGGTTAGCTGTTCCAGTCGCAGAATTGATAACCTTAATTGTTTCGATAGTATGTCTACAAAGAAACAAAAAAAACTATCATTACATGTAAAACCACCAAACTAACGGTAAATAAAAAAAAACCGTTGTTCGGCGGTAAAGTTTTTATGCGCCCAACAGAATATAAGCAACTTAACAGCGGTTTTGAAATAGCAATCAAAGCCGCTGTTTTCTTTTTTCAAAAATAAGAATACAGAGGGTGTGTTAAAGTCGCCCTTTTACGAGGATATGGCGGTATCAAGGAGGTATCGCCATGTCCTTTTTTCTATACCCTAATGGGTTACTATCAAAAAAAGCCATTATCCACCAACGGGTTATTTCGGCTATGAAGATGAACTGTCAAATCAATTAAATACTACTGTTATTTCCTATGCGTCTGTCTGCATTTTGCAGGCAGGCGCATTTCGCATTTTACAGAAGATTTTTCAAAAACTTTGCTCTCTTTTTGGCAAAGCAAAAAGTCGTCTGTATTATCCCGCGAAAAGGGGAGGTACTACCGCCTTTCGGCAGAAAGGAGGTGAACACCATGACACCTAATCGCAGGGAATTTGAAAAGCAATGTGCGTTTCAAAAGTTCTGTAAATCAGTGCTGCACAATGAAGCGTGCAACGCCCATGAGGAAATTCGTCGGCGCAGAGTTCGGGAGGTTACTTTTTCCAACCTTGCCTTGCATGAGGAACGGCAGCTTTATACCGTCGATAAGTATTTTCAAGACGAAGAAGCAGAGCCGTCTTATCAAATGGCAGGGAAAGAAATAACCCCAAAACTGCTGCTTGAAGCTATCCGGGATTTACCCGAAGAACGGCGCAAAATTGTACTGCTGTATTACTTTGAGGGATTGACTGATATAGAAATCGGAAAGCAGCTCAATATCTCAAGAAGTACGGTACAGTACCGCCGGACAAGTTCTTTTGAGCAGTTAAAAAAATATTTGGAGGAAAACGCTGATGAATGGATTGAATGGTAAACCGACCGAGTACCCGGAGAACACCCTTGTACCTTATCCTGTCATACTGGCAGCGTCAAAGGGCGACCCGGACGCAATGAAGATTGTATTGCAGCATTTCAGCGGCTACATAGCAAGTCTTTCTATGCGGAAGCTCTATGATGAACGAGGAAATGTTTATTTTGGAGTAGACGAGGATATTCGAGAACGGCTACAAGCAAAACTGATGAAGGCTATTTGTTTATTTCAACCGTAATCGTAAAGGCTCTTGGTGCTAATACACCAGGGGCTTTTATTTATTATATAACCATGATTTTGTATAGCATATCGTTACCATAAATAAAGCATATTCCATACTTGTTATTATTCGTATATCCGACTATAATTATACTGATATGATTTGTAGAAAGGACTGGTGTTGTTATGGAATATATGTCTTGCCCCGAAGCAGCAAAGAAGTGGGGAATTTCTGAAAGGCGGGTACAGATACTTTGCAGGGAGAAACGCATACAAGGTGTTTCAAAACTTGGGTATATGTGGTTGATACCAAAAGACGCGGAAAAACCGATTGACGGTAGAACCAAACAAGGAAAGGAGCTATACCATGAATAAAGTTTTGATTATAGATGATGATAAGGAACTTTGTGCGCTGATTAAACGCAGCGTACTATCAGAAGATATAGAAGCTGATTTTTGTAATACGGGAAAAGAGGGATTACAAAAATTAAAAGAGAGAGAATATCAACTTGTGATACTGGACGTTATGATGCCCGGTATGGACGGATTTGAAACATTGGAAGAAATTAGAAAAGAAAACAGCCTGCCGATTTTGATGTTTACATCAAAAAATGACAGTGCTTCTAAAGTACGCGGTTTAAGGGCAGGAGCTGATGATTATTTGACAAAACCTTTTGACATGGACGAACTGATAGCCCGTATCGTTTCCCTTATACGCCGTTATACCCGTTTCAATCAACAGGACGGAATATCACAGCAACTTGAATTTGACGGGTTGAAAATTGATATTGAAAATCGTTCTGTTACTACGGAAAATGGAACTTTTGAATTGCCTCCAAAAGAATTTGACTTACTCTTATACTGCGCGAAAAATCAAGGGAAAATTCTGACAAAGCAACAGATTTATGAAGAAGTGTGGAGAGAGGAATATTTCTATGATGACAGCAACATTATGGCGATTATCAGCCGACTTCGCAAGAAATTAGAGGTAAATCCCGGAAGTCCAAAATATATTCAAACGATTAAAGGTATCGGTTATCGTTTTAACAAGGAGGTTTGATTTTCTATGGAAGCAGTCATTTTTCTATCCATAATAATTGCACTTTTCTCTATTCTTGTTTCCTGCTTTGCTATTCGACGTGTTAAAAAACAGATAGCCGAGATAACAGACGCATTGATTGATGTAAAAAACGGAAATGGAAACAGACGTATTTTATCTGCAACAAATGAACTGGTAGCCCCTCTTGCCTATGAAATAAATGAGATTGTTGTGTCTTATGAGAGCAGGCTTTCTACTGTCCGGCAGACAGAAGAAACAAACCGACAGCTTATGACAAGTCTTTCCCATGATGTTCGGACACCGCTTACAACGCTTATTGGGTATCTTGACGCTGCACATAAAGGAATTGTTACAGGAAAAGACAGGGACGACTATATCGAAACAGCCCGCCGCAAAGCTCACGATTTGAAAGAATATATTGATGTTCTTTTTGACTGGTTCAAATTAAATTCTAATGAGTTTGCTATGGATATAAATATTGTTGAAGCTGCGGAGCTGACACGAAATATCCTGATTGACTGGATACCCATATTTGAAGATAAGCAGATAGATTACAATATTGATATTCCCGAACAGCCTTTCCGGGTAAAACTTGATACGGACGGCTATATGCGGATATTGAACAATCTTATTCAGAATGTAATTTCTCACAGTCATGCGGATAAAATAGAAATAATCCTATCAAAGCAGGAAAAAAATATGCAAATCCGATTAGCAGATAATGGAATAGGGATTGAAAAAGAAGATTTGAAGCATATTTTTGAACGGCTCTATAAATGCGATAAGGGACGGTCTGAAAAAGGCAGCGGTCTTGGGCTTTCTATCGCACACCAACTTGTAGAAAAAATGAACGGCACAATAACAGCAAATAGCACACAGGGAACAGGAACGGAATTTACTTTGCTTTTTCCCTTAGCAAATTAAGGTTCTCCCGTCCTTTTGACGGGAGCCTTAATTATTTTTGGGACAATATTTCAAATTGCAAGGTTAATGCAAGGTTGCGGCAAGGTTAATGCAAGGTTGGTATGATAGAATAGTTTACAGAACAGGAGGTTTGAATATGGACAAAAATTATATCATTGAAACAAAAAATCTTACCAAACAGTACGGCTCACAAAAGAGTGTCGCTGACTTAAATATTCATGTGCAGAAAGGGAGAATTTACGGACTGCTTGGAAGAAACGGAGCCGGAAAAACGACCACTATGAAAATGCTACTTGGATTGACAAAGCCAACTTCCGGCGAAGTTAAAATATGGGGAAAGTCTTTGCAGGGGAATGAAAAGAAATTGTTGCCCCGTATCGGTAGTCTGATTGAGTCACCCGGTTTTTACCCTAATTTGACTGCTACGGAAAACTTACAAATTTTTGCTACCTTACGGGGCATACCCAACCGTCATTCAATTAAAAACACATTGGATTTGGTAGGATTGCCTTATAAAGACAAAAAACTGTTTTCCCAGTATTCTCTTGGTATGAAACAACGGCTTGCGATTGCACTTGCAGTTATGCACGACCCTGAACTTCTGATTTTAGATGAACCTATCAATGGGCTTGACCCGATTGGAATTGCAGAAGTACGTTCTTTTATTCGCGAGCTTTGCGATACAAAGGGAAAAACAATTTTAATTTCCAGTCATATCCTTTCGGAGATTTCTCTGCTAGCAGATGATATTGGAATTATCGACCATGGCGCACTATTGGAAGAAGAAAGTCTTGCGGAACTGGAACAAAAAAGCAGCAAACATATCCGATTTACTCTTTCTGATACCGCACAGGCAGCAAGAATTTTAGAGCGTACTTTCCATGAGAGTCATTTCTCTATACAGGACGACCACAATTTACGCTTGCATAATCTTGATTTGTCCGTAGGAAAAATCGTGACTGCTTTTGTAGAAAATGGATTGGAGGTATCAGAAGCCCATACTTGTGAAGAAAGTCTTGAAGATTACTTCAAGCGTGTGACAGGAGGCGAAGGAATTGCTTAAACTGATTAAGTGCGAATTTTGGAAATTAAAGCGAAAAAGACTGTTGTATGCACTGATGTCATTGTCGTTATTTTTTCCGTTGATTTTGGCATATATGGCAAAGGCGGGAACTGGTGCAGATACAACGAAACACTATCTTCAAACCCGATTTGATTATGTCTATACAATGATGTTGGGATATGGTTTAGTTTTTTTGCTTCCATGTCTAATTGGTATCATTGCCGCTATTTTGTTTTTTATAGAAAGAGATTGTGATACTTCCAAAAACCTTAGAACAATTCCAGTTACAAATACACAACTCATTATGGCAAAAATTTCTATGCTCTTTATTTTCAGCGTTGCATTTTGTCTGATAAGCACATTGTCTGTTGCGTTGTTTTGTAAATTGTTTCATGTAGGAATGGTTTACGGTATGACTTATAAGATATTTATGAGCCTTATTTTTGGAGTTCTTATCGTAGCAGCTTCTTTACCGATTGTATTTTTAATTATTTACTTTAACAAAAGTTTTTTACTTTCTATCCTGCTTGCTTTTTTTTATTCCATTTTTAACTGGGGCATACTGGGAACGATTGGGACATCTATAAGTGCTGCCAAAATTGCTTTCTTAAATTCTTTTCCGGTTATATGTGTTATGAACTGGACAAGCGGCTTAATGATGGATAATTTGCAAAAAGATAATCTTTTGCCGGAAGCCTATGCGATTGTACCAACCACTTGCCATACAATTTTTATTATGGCAATTACAGTTATACTTTCTTTGTGGCTGATAATTCGCTTTTATAAAAAATGGACGAGGTAAAAGATATGAGAAATATAATAAAAACTGAATTTTTAAAATTAAAACGATATTCTGTAATAAAAGCCGGAATTATTATGACAACACTTTCTCCGTTGCTGTCACTGTTTTATTCCACAGCCAACGGTGGACAGACATGGACATTTGACTATTTTATGCAACAGATTATGATTAGTAACTGTACCTTATTTTTCCCGATTATTATTGCGCTGATTGCAGGTTATATCATAACAAGGGAATATACAGACGATACTATGAAGAATATATTAACAATTCCTATTCCATATAAACAGTTACTTTCTGGAAAATTACTTATTCTATTGCTGTTGACAATCAGCTTTAGTCTTATAGGTTGTGTGATAGCATTAGTAATCAATATTATTGTCGGATTTCCGGGAGTTCATTTTGGCAATCTACTCAATATGTTTATTCGCGTTACTGGGGCGAATATAGGAATTTATATTTCAGTCTTGCCGATTATTCTGATATTCTGTTGTTCGGCAAATAATTTTTTGGGTGGAGTTGCACTAGCTTTTGTGTATGGATATTTTGGAACTTTTGAAGGAACACTGTTAAATTATTATCCGATTAAAGCAAGCATGATTTTAGTAGACCCTACTTGTGGTGCGGAATATGGTTATACTTATCACATTTTCCCCGCTTTCATTACAATAGTTTTGACTTTCTTGATTTCTATGATTATTCTTGCAAATAAAAAGAAAGAACCCGGTACATTGACTGTTGGTAAGAAGAAAAAAGCAGTTAGAAAAAAGGGTTGGTAAATAATTTGATTGATAGTACCTGCCGAACGACGGCAAAAGAAAAAAAGCTGTCGCAGAGCAGATACACTTTCACGCGCCTTTGAAGCGGTGGCTTTGATTTTTAGAGCCGCCGCTTTTCTTGTCTACTGCTAAATCACGACAACCTATAACATAAATTAGCGGCATTTAGGAGGGCTGCCGCTATGGGGATTTCTTTGTTGCTATACAGCATACACAGGTTACATTCATTAAAAAAAGTATAGCTCCCCCACCGGACAAGTCCGACTATACAGATGAACTATCAAATCAATTAAATACTGCTGTTATTTCCTATGCGTCTGTCTGCATTTTGCAGGCGGGCGCATTTCGCATTTTACAGAAGATTTTTCAAAAACTTTGCTCTCTTTTTGGCAAAGCAAAAAGTCGTCTGTATTATCCCGCGAAAAGGGGAGGTACTACCGCCTTTCGGCAGAAAGGAGGTGAACACCATGACACCTAATCGCAGGGAATTTGAAAAGCAATGTGCGTTTCAAAAGTTCTGTAAATCAGTGCTGCACAATGAAGCGTGCAACGCCCATGAGGAAATTCGTCGGCGCAGAGTTCGGGAGGTTACTTTTTCCAACCTTGCCTTGCATGAGGAACGGCAGCTTTATACCGTCGATAAGTATTTTCAAGACGAAGAAGCAGAGCCGTCTTATCAAATGGCAGGGAAAGAAATAACCCCAAAACTGCTGCTTGAAGCTATCCGGGATTTACCCGAAGAACGGCGCAAAATTGTACTGCTGTATTACTTTGAGGGATTGACTGATATAGAAATCGGAAAGCAGCTCAATATCTCAAGAAGTACGGTACAGTACCGCCGGACAAGTTCTTTTGAGCAGTTAAAAAAATATTTGGAGGAAAACGCTGATGAATGGATTGAATGGTAAACCGACCGAGTACCCGGAAAATGCCCTTGTTCCCTATCCCGTTATTTTGGCGGCGAGCAAAGGCGACCCGGACGCAATGAAGATTGTATTGCAGCATTTCAGCGGTTACATAGCAAGTCTTTCCATGCGGAAGCTCTATGATGAGCGAGGAAATGTTTATTTTGGAGTAGACGAAGAAATACGCGAAAGGCTGCAAGCAAAACTGATGAGGGCAATCCTCACATTTAGGGCTGAATAAAGCAACGCGGTATTGGAACGCTTCCCCCTTTTCCGTTCCATATCGCAGAACAGCCCTCTGCTCTTTGATAAAGAAAGCGGCGCAAGAAAACGGCGACGCAGCATAAGGCAAATCGGATACGTTCCTTTTGTGCCGAGCCATGCGGCGGGTACGCCATGACCTTTCTCTTAATAGAAAAGCGAGCGAGAAATACCACACCGTAAAGCAGAGATAGCAGCCTGCGGGCGATAACGTACAGAATACATAATGATACTTCCTTATAGCCATAGTCCGAGCGTTAGAAGCGTCGCAGGCAATGGGTAGGGCTTCGGCAGACCGCCGGAGGGGTGCAAGTCCCATGAGGTTACGCTAATAGCCGTCCGATTAAAGCCTATGTTACAGATTGATTTTTGACCCATTAAGAAAGGGGGACGACAACGTGAACAATAACGACGTGCCGATTTGGGAAAAGTACACTCTTACCATAGAAGAAGCAGCAAAATATTTCCGTATCGGAGAAAGCAAGCTGCGGAAACTGGCAGAAGAAAATCCCGTCCCGGACTGGGTAATGATGAACGGAAACCGTATTCAGATTAAGCGTAAGCAGTTTGAAAAAATGATTGATACGGTGGACGCAATCTGATAGTGAAATCGAGCCTTGAATGTGGTACAATATAGTCAAGCATATCAAGGCTCTTTCCATTATGGAAAGGAGCATAACGATGTCGGAAAAAAGACGGGATAATAAAAATCGTATTCTCCGCACCGGAGAGAGCCAGAGAAAAGACGGGAGATATGCCTACAAATATATAGATACCTTTGGGAAACCGCAGTTTGTTTATTCTTGGAAGTTAGTGCCTACGGACAAAACCCCGGCAGGAAAGCGCGACGATATAGCGTTGAGGGAAAAAGAGAAAGAAATCCAAAAAGACCTTGACGACGGTATCGACCATATCGGAAGGAAAATGACGGTCTGTCAACTCTACGCAAAGCAGATACGCCACCGGGCAAATGTGCGGCATGGTACAAAGCAGGGGCGAAAACAGCTCATGCGGATTTTGCAGGAGGATAAACTTGGAGCCTGCCGGATTGAAAATGTGAAGCTCTCCGACGCAAAGGAATGGGCGTTACGCATGAAAGAAAAAGGTTACGGCTTCAAGACTATCAACAACCACAAGCGTTCCTTAAAGGCTGCCTTTTACACAGCCATACAGGACGATTGTATTCGTAAAAATCCATTTGACTTCCAGTTGAACACAGTCCTTGAAGATGATACGAAACCAAAGGAACCTCTATCCCCTACGCAGGAAGCGGCTTTTCTGTCCTTTGTGCAACATGATAAAGTCTATCAGAAATACTACGACGAGATTATCATACTGTTAGGGACAGGGCTTCGCATTTCGGAACTCTGCGGACTGACGGAAGCTGACATTGACTTAGACAAACAGCTTATCAATGTAGACCACCAACTTTTGAAGATTGCAGATGTGGGCTACTATGTGGAAACGCCTAAGACAAAAAGCGGCAACCGGGTTATTCCTATGAGTGAAAAAGTGTTGGAAGCATTTCAACGGGTGCTAAATAAACGGAAATATGTACAGCCTGTTATTTTGGAGGGCTACACAAAGTTTCTGTTCCTTAACCGGAACGGCTTGCCAAAAGTGGCAGTCAACTATGAAAGTATGTTCCGGGGGCTTGTAAGGAAATACAACAAAACGCAAAAGGTCGCATTGCCAAAGGTAATGACACCGCACACCTTACGCCACACATTCTGCACCACGTTAGCAAATGCGGGAATGAACCCTAAAGCATTGCAATACATCATGGGACATTCCAACATCAATATGACGCTGAACTATTACGCACACACAACTTCCGAAACGTCAATAACCGAAATGAAGCGGCTGATTGCATAGTAGTAAACGGAGAATTTACTACTCCACATACTACTTTTGAACACCAAAACATACGGGGATATAAGAAGATTTGAGAATATCTTCCATAACGAAAAATGCCGGAAAAGCCTGTAACAATAGGCTATACCGGCATATAAGAACTTTTAAAAAGATAATCAAAAATTACTTTGTGATTTCATTAAAATCTCCTCACAAATAATCCCCAACAAACTGAACGTCCTGTAATCCATCCATTTGACAATTCTATATCTTAATCAAACACGATTTGCTTAACAATAACAATACTTATTCCTCATACGCCACCTTTTCGATTTCAAGATCAAAAATCAAATCGTCAAAGTCATCATCCCAATCAATATCGTTGCAGTAAAACCGAAACTTATCCTCACCTAATTCTTCTTTGATCATGGCAAAACCATCCACAAAACAAGTAATCGTTTCTGTTGTCGGCCTCAAACACCCATTACTAATTGCAATATTTCCTTCTTCTAAGATGACTTCTAGTATAACGAATATTAAATAATTGCTATATTAAATTGATACTGCTTCCTCTTC
>ERZ1108166.585-NODE-585-length-25498-cov-40.216012_pt1 | contig 25498 bp, 20 predicted proteins | sample MGYA00403702_ERZ1108166 | MGnify/ENA primary metagenome ERZ1108166 (study PRJEB35170, sample SAMEA104062401) | human gut metagenome | biome: human gut; feature: human-associated habitat; material: faeces | place: Denmark | collected 2012-05-01 ...
CTTTGCGGTTTTACAGGTTTTCACATAATCTATTTGAAGTAGCACAATAGGTTAATCTAAAATGTTTCACGTGAAACATTGGCTGTTTACTGTTTGTCTCACAGAATTTTTCAAATTTTCTTTATTTGACACCTCTCCTGTAGTATAATAAGAAAGTATAAATGGAATTATAAAGGAGGGTATCATTTTGAACTGGAAGAAAAATTTGAAAACTTGTACGATCCTGACAGGATTAACCGTTGCTTCTATGCATATCGTTAATCGTTTCGTTTACTATATGTCTACAATAGATGAAATGCTGTCTGACAAAAATGCAGAATATTATGACTGGCGTTTTGGACGCATTTGCTACCACAAAACAGGAAGTGGATCTCCTCTTCTCTTGATCCATGATCTAAACGTCTGCAGTTCTTCCTATGAATGGAACCAGATTGTAGATCAATTATCTAAAACAAATACTGTATACACAATTGATTTATTAGGCTGTGGACGCTCGGACAAACCCTATTTGACCTATACAAATTATCTTTATGTCCAGTTAATCACTGATTTTATTAAACATATCATTGGTGAAAAAACTGATATTATCGCAATGGGGGAATCCGGTTCTTTTGTCTTAATGGCATGTGCTAATGATCACTCAATTATTGACAAAGTTCTTTTAATTAATCCTGGTGATTTGATTGAACTTTCAAAAATACCGACAAAGCGTACAAAGTTAAAACAGCATTGTATTAACATGCCTGTTGTAGGAACATTTCTTTACAATTTACGCTTTAATAAACGAACCATCGAAAAAGATTTACACTTAAATGGATACTATGATTTCAAGAAAATTGATACAAATACAGTAAAGACCTTTTTTGAAGCTGCACATACAGACAATACTGCCGGAAAATATCTGTATTCCAGCATCAAATCTCGCTTTACAAATGCAAATGTGATGTATTCTTTAAATCGAATTAACAACAGCGTGTTTATTATTGTAGGGAATGCAAATCCAGAATATGCACTAATTGCAAACCAATATCAAAATTATATGCCTTCTATTGAAATTCAAGAAATTGATCATACCAAACGTTTTCCACATCTGGAAGACCCTGAAACATTTTTAGAACAGGTTGAAATTTTATTTGATATCAACAACGGAGAAGAGTTATCCACAAAATAATGTGGATAACTCTTCTTTTTTGGTGGATAACCTGTGAATAACGTAAAAAAAGGATGTAAACTTTTAAATTGTTGTACAATTAAAATACTTTACATCCTTTTTGTTTACTTCTTGATTTTTAAAGAATCATTTTTTTATTTCTCTCTTATTTTATGACAGTGGTTCTTTTGCTGGAAGTCCTGCTTTTCTCGGGTATTTTTTTCGTGTCTCAGAAATCTTTTTTATTTTCACAAAAGAACGTCCAATCTCTGTATCCGGCAGCTGAAACTTTACTGTTTTCTCAATTTTTCCACCAAGAAGAGACACTGCTTTTTCCGATTGTTTCAATTCGTCTTCAACAGTTCCTGATTTATAGGATACGAACATCCCGCCTACTCGTATATATGGAATGCAGTATTCACTCAAGGTTGACAGATTTGCCACTGCACGGGACACACACAGGTCAAATTGTTCTCTGTATGCTGTCTGCTTTGCAAAATCTTCTGCTCTTCCATGAAGCGTTTCCACATCTTCGAGCCCTAATTTTTCTACTACGGCATCTAAAAAATTAATTCTTTTTTTCAGAGAATCCAACAATACGACTTTCAGATGAGGAAAGGCAATCTTTAACGGCAGTCCCGGAAATCCCGCGCCGGTTCCGATGTCAATCACAGAATTTACCTGATTCATATCCACTGTTTTTACAATTGCAAGGCTGTCCACAAAATGTTTCTCATTTACTTCATCATACTCGGTGATCCCTGTCAGGTTCATCACCTTATTCCACTCCACCAGAAGCTCATAATACTGATGAAACTGCTCTTTCTGGCGTTCTGTCAGCCGGATATCCAGCTGGCTTAATTGCTGTTCAAATTTATTTTCCATACACTCTCCTGTTCTCTCATCTGCTCTCCAGATACACCAGCAGAACCGAAATATCTGCCGGAGATACCCCGGATATCCGGGATGCCTGCCCGATGGATGCCGGTCGGATCTGCGACAATTTCTGCTTTGCCTCTAATCGCAGACTCTGTACCTCTTCATAATTAATATCTGCAGGAATCCGCTTTTTCTCCAGTTTTTTAAACTGCTCTACCTGCTTTTTCTGCCGTTTGATATAACCTTCATACTTAATGTTAATATTCACCTGCTCTGCAACGTCGTATTTAAGCTCTGGACGCATTTTATCCACTGAGGCAAGGATTTCATAGCTAAGCTCCGGACGACGGATCAGATCAGCCAGAGACGCGCCTGAAACAAGCGGTGTACTTCCGCAGGACTCCAGAAGCTCCTGTACTTCTTTGGTCGTTCCCACATGCACACTTTCCACACGCTCGATCTCTTTTTGAATCTGCTCTTCTTTTTTCAGCAGGTTCTGATAGCGCTCCTCCTCGATCAGCCCGACTTCATATCCGATCTTTGTCAGTCTGAGATCTGCATTATCCTGTCTTAAAAGCAGACGGTATTCTGCTCTGGAAGTCATCATTCGATACGGCTCATGACTCTCTTTTGTGACCAGATCATCAATCAGAACTCCGATATATCCCTCGGAACGGTCAATGATGATCCCTTCCTTGCCCTGCAGCTTTCTCGCCGCATTAATACCCGCTACAAGCCCCTGCGCTGCTGCCTCCTCATACCCAGAGCTTCCGTTAAACTGCCCGCCGCTGAACAGCCCTTCGACATTTTTAAACTCCAGTGTACTCTTTAACTGTCTCGCATCAATACAATCATATTCGATGGCATACGCATTTCTTACAATTTTCGCATGTTCAAGCCCCGGCACGCTGCGGTACATCGCATACTGAACATCTTCCGGAAGAGAGCTTGACATCCCTCCCACATACATTTCGTTGGTGTCCAGTCCTTCCGGCTCAATAAACACCTGGTGCCGGTTCTTATCTGCAAATTTTACCACCTTGTCCTCAATCGACGGACAATATCTCGGTCCTGTTCCCTCGATCATTCCTGAAAACAACGGAGAACGGTCCAGATTTTCTCTGATAATTTCATGGGTCTTTTCATTCGTATAAGTCAGCCAGCAGGAAACCTGATTGATCTGGATGTCCTCAGGGTCTGTCGTAAAGGAAAACGGTACGATCCGCCCGTCTCCTTTCTGCTCTTCCATTTTGCTGAAATCAATACTTCTCTTGTCAATACGCGCCGGCGTTCCTGTCTTAAACCGATACATTTCGATTCCAAGTTCTTTCAGACTGTCTGTCAGATAATTTGCCGGCTGCAGTCCGTTTGGCCCGGTCTGCATGCTGACGTCTCCGTAAATACATCTCGCCTTTAAATAGGTTCCGGTGCACAATACGACCGCTCTGCAGCGATATGTGGCACCGGAATAAGTTCTGACTCCTGTAATGATTTTTTTTCCGTCAGCCCCATCCTCAGCAAGAATCTCTGTCACTTCCATCTGCTTGATTTCCAGATTCTCCTGATCCTCAAGCACCTTTCGCATCGTTTTACTGTAATTTGCCTTGTCCGCCTGCGCACGCAGAGAGTGCACAGCCGGTCCTTTTGAACTGTTCAGCATCTTAGACTGGATAAAAGTCCGGTCGATCACCTTTCCCATCTCACCGCCCAACGCGTCCACTTCTTTGACAAGGTGTCCTTTGGAACTGCCCCCGATATTCGGATTACACGGCATCAGCGCAATACTGTCCACACTTACTGTAAACATCAGTGTCTGAAATCCCATCCTCGCACACGCAAGCGCTGCTTCACATCCGGCATGCCCTGCTCCTACGATCACCACATCATATTCATCTTTATTTTCCCATACAGAATTTGCTGAATATTTCATTGACCAAATCTTCTCCTATCGTTTCTCCTGTAATACTTCCGAGTGATTCATATGCATCCATCAGATCGATGGAATAAAAATCCTCCGGCATCTCATTTTCAATACTTTCAATCACTTTATGCAGACTTTCTCTCGCAGACTGAAGTGCTGCTTTCTGTCTGATATTTGTAATGTATATTTCATCATTAAAGGACAGACTGCCCTTTAAAAACATTTTTTCCAGTGTCTTTTCCAACTCCTGGATTCCCAGTTCTTCCTTTGCTGATATCTCGATCATCGGAATCTCTCGTCCCGGAAGCTGTTCTGCCAGCATCTCTTTCGACACGACAGTCTTCAGATCAGTTTTATTTAACAAGATAATCGCCTTTTTATCAAGTACCAGATTCAGGATTTTCTGGTCGTTTTCATCCAATGACCGTGACGCATCCACCACATAGATAACCAGATCAGCACTCTTTGCATACTCTTTTGCTTTCTCTACACCCATCTTTTCAATCACATCTTCCGTATCCCGGATTCCTGCCGTATCAATGATATTCAGGCTAAGCCCCTGCAGATGGATCTGTTCTTCCAAAACGTCTCTGGTCGTCCCTTCAATGTCTGTCACAATGGCTCTCTCTCTTCCGGAAAGCACATTCAACAAAGAGGATTTTCCTGCATTCGGTTTTCCGACGATCACGGTCTGGATTCCCTCTTTTAAAATCCTGCCGTCATCTGATGACCGGATGAGATCCTCCAGTTCTCTTAAAATCCCTTCTGTCACTGTCTGCAGCGTCTCTCCATATCCATCCACACTGATATGCTCCGGATCATCCAGCGCTGTTTCAATAAATGCCGTGTGATACAAGATCTCCTTGCGCATCTCTTCAATTTTTCGCTTTACACTTCCTTTGAGCTGACTCATGGAGCTTTTCAGCGCATACTCATTCTGAGATGTGATTACATCGATCACCGCCTCTGCCTGGGAAAGATCCATCTTTCCATTCAAAAATGCGCGCTTGGTAAATTCTCCCGGTTCTGCCGGTCTGGCCCCGTTTTTGATCACAGTTTCCAGAACCTTTCTCACCACAAATGTTCCTCCATGGCAGTTGATCTCCACGGTATCTTCTCCCGTAAAAGTTCTCGGTGCTCTCATCACACTGACCAGAACTTCATCTATCGTCTCTTCCCTATCTTTGATAAATCCATAGTGTATCGTATGGCTCTCTGCCTGAGATAACTGTTCTTTTCCCTTATAAATTCTGTCAATAATTGCAAATGCTTCCTCTCCGCTGATACGAACAATTCCAATTCCTGAATTGGTCATACCTGTAGAAATGGCAGCAATCGTATCCTTTTTCATCTTCCACCTCTTGGAAATTCTATTTGTCTGATAAAAAAGGACGTTGTTACGCTTCACGAAAGCCTCCGTGAAGCGTAAAACGTCCTCTTTCGCTTCATTTTATACTATCTTTTTAATGTCACAACTACTTTTCTGTAAGGCTCTTCTCCCTCACTGTGTGTTGTCACATGCGGATCTGACTGAAGCGCAGCATGAATGATTCTTCTCTCATATGGATTCATTGGCTCCAGAGAAACTGCTCTTCTCGTTCTTTTCACTTTGAACGCAATGTTCTTTGCAAGATGTCTTAACGTCTCTTCTCTTCTTGCTCTGTAGTTTTCTGTATCAAGTTTCACTCTCACATATCCGTCCTGATGTTTATTGGCAACACGATTTGCAAGATACTGAAGCGCATCCAGAGTCTGCCCTCTTTTTCCGATCAGAATTCCCATATTGCTGCCCTTCATCTCAACACTGAGAGCACCTTCAGAATCCACTTCAGAAACAATTTCCACATCCATGTCCATTGCTTTTAAGGTGTCATTCAGAAAAGCTTCCACAGCTTTGATTGCTTCATCAGAAACTTCTGCCAGCTCTGTAGCTTTCTTTCTTGCCGGCTCCTCTTCTGCTTTTTCTTCCTGCTTTTCCTGTACAGGCTCTGATACCTGCTCTTTTACAACACTTGGTTTTACTTCTTCAACCGGTATTGTCTCTTCTTTCACTTCTGCCACAGGTTCCGGTTTTCTGCGGGCCTCGATCACTGCCTGCTTCATTCCGATTCCAAGGAAACCTGCGCTGCCTTTTTCAATGACTTCATATTCCAGTCTGTCACTGGTAACTCCCAGCTGGATCAATGCCTCTGTGATTGCATCATCCACTGTTTTTGCTGATACTCTGATACTACCGTCCATCGTGAATCCTTCCTTTCCCCGACTCTCTATTTCTCGCTATCTTCCGTTTTATCTTTGGCATTGTGTCCACTGTTATAACGGCTTACCATATTTGCCTTTGATGCGAGACTTCCCGGCTTGGCATTTTTGATATTCTCTTTTGCCTGCTGGATCTTTTCTTCTTTTTCTTTGCTGGAAACACTTGTCTTCTGTTCTGTTACATTTCGAGTGCTCTTTGTTGCCATCCGGTTGATTTCTTTTGCCGGAGCACCTTTTTTCTCACGTTTCTTCGCTGCTTTTTTGCGCTGCTCTTCGATCATCTCTTCTACTGATTTCTTGCTCAGATATTTATTGATCGCCATCTGCTGTACACATCTTACAATCGCACTGATCGCCCAGTACAGACCAAGACCTGCCGGCAGTGTAAATCCCATAAATACAGAGAACAACGGCATAATATAGTTCATAGAATTCATGGATCTTGCCATCGGATTGTCCGGATCGATCGTCGTTGTCTGTTGCTGCTGCATCAGTTTTACACTAATAAACTGTGTCAGACCTGCCATGATCGGAATGATCACTGCCAGAATAATTCCAACAATTGAAAAATCCTTCAAAGCATCCATCAACATTGTCAGCGGCTGCTCACCAATGTTAATGCCAAGGAATGTATTCAAATGTCCCATCGTTGCAGTTGTCTTATCTACAACTGTCTCAAGAGACGGCATCTTGTCCACCAGAGTATTCCATGTGGAGTCCTGGAATTTATATAACACCCTCACCAGAATATTGGGGTCTGTATAATCATATGCATTTGCAGGCATATACACCGGAGCTGCATTTCCGATCTTTTCCAGAATCTTCTGATATCCGTCTGTCGCCATGATCTGATTAACAACCGGCATATAAATCTCTTTAATACCATTTACATATCTCGGTACTTCCTGAATAACAGGATACAATGCGAACAAAATCGGAAGCTGGATCACCATCGGCAGACATCCGCCTGTCGGAGAACTTCCGTATTTTTCGTAGATCAGCTGCTGCTCTTCCTGCATCTTGAGCATGGATGCCTGATCTCTTTTTCCTGCATATTTTTTCTGCAGTTTTTGAATTTCCGGCATCATCACAGACTGCATTTTTGAAAATTTCTGCTGTTTGATCGTCAGCGGGATCATCAATGTATAAATAATAATTGTAAACAGAATAATACATATTCCGATATTCTGAATTCCAAATAAATTCAGAAAATTATAGATTGCATCCATGAGCTTACCAAATACCCATGCAATCTGTCCGACAATCGGCCAGTCTGCCGCTGTCGCAGCGATTAAACCAAATTCCATCTTTTATCCTCCTTAAGGTACCGGATCATATCCGCCTTTTGCAAATGGATTGCACCGCAGAATCCTCCAGACGGTCAGGGCAAGTCCCTTAACTGCACCGTATTTTTCAATTGCCTCAATCCCGTACTGGGAGCAGGTCGGCGTATAAATACAGTGATACGTCGTCTTCAAACCGGATAAATACTTCTGATAAAACCGTATCATCCCTATCAAAATCTTCTTCATCTGCGTCACTTCCTTTGAAATCATGCATATATATTATGAAGTTTTCCCAGGTGGATGAGCGCGCTTTCTATATCATGATAACTTTTCTCTTTTGCGCCTGCTCTTGCAATCACTACTAAGTCAAATCCACATTGGAAATGTTCTTCTTGAAGTCGATAGCTCTCTCGAATAAGCCTTGTAAGATGATGTCTCACAACGCTGTTTCCTACTTTTTTACTGACTGAAATCCCCAAACGATTTTTGTCCATCCCATTTTCTCTGATATACAGTACCAGATATCGGTTGGCATAGGATTTCCCATTTTTATATACGACTTGAAAATCTTTATTTTTCTTTAAAGATTCGGAAAATTTCATCGATAACCTCTTTTTAGCAGCTCTTTCCCCTGGAAATACTGCACTTTTTTATAGAAGAAAAGGCCACATATATGCGGCCTAAGCTGATAACTGTTTTCTTCCTTTTGCTCTTCTGGCAGCTAAAACTTTTCTTCCGCCTGGTGTGCTCATTCTTGCTCTGAATCCGTGAACTTTTGCTCTGGATCTTTTCTTTGGCTGAAATGTCATTTTCATTGGTACATACACCTCCTTGTGGTTGATATACTTATTATAAAGTATTTACAATATTTGCCTCTTTTTTTCGTATCTCTACTATATATAGTGTTTATATAGTACTACCGCTGATAAACAGAAAGACACTGCTCTTAATTATATGCAAAAAAGCCCATAAAGTCAAGCATTAGCAGCGAAAATACTAAAATATAGTTTTTCACATATTTTTTTAGAAATTTTTTTATTACCGCTTTTTTTCACACCTGTTCCTTTTATTTTTTTAGTTATCCAAATCTTTTCCACAGAATTATCTACATTTCTGTTTCTTCGCTCATTTCTTTTCCCATATTCTCAAACGCCTTATATTTCCTGAGATTTTCACTTTTTTGTTTCATCTGCAAATTTCCCTGATTTTCACCAAATTTCGAGTTTCCACATTATCTACATTTTTCTTACCCACAGTAAGAGGATTTATCCACAGTTATTCACATTTTGTGGATAACTTTATCCAAATTTGTGGATAAACCAGCAAAACAGTGTAGAAAACCACTGGATATTGTGTAGATAGCCTGTAGAAAAATTTTTATTTCTCTTTAAGTTTCCCTTTTTATCGGCGTTGATAGTGTTTAAAAAGTTTTCCACATTATCAACAAAGTTTTCCACCTATCAAATTGTTTCCTGTTATTTTTACATTGCTTCTATTTTCATTTTGATGTAGAATGTAGTTGAGATACTCTGCTTATCTCTCATTTTATATTAATTAGGAGTTTACCATTGATGAACATTGTAGAAGAAAACTGGGAGCAGATTTTGAATAAGATGAAACTAGAATATTGCTCATCCAATATTTCGTACAATACGTGGATCGCACCACTTACCGTTTACGAAGTAACCGATGACACCGTATATATTCTTGTAAAATTACGTGCCAGCCTGGAGCACATTGAAGAAAAATACCTGCTTCCTTTTAAAGTATGTATTGCAGAAGTCACAGGTTACGAATATGAAGTCTCTTTCGTGACCGACGATCATGTTGTCATCCAGGAAAAAAAAGATACGGCAGTAAAAAAACAGCAGTCAAATGCGATTTTCGAACAGGCCAACCTGAATCCAAAATACACATTTGATACTTTTGTTGTAGGAAGCAATAACAATTTTGCTCATGCTGCATCCCTTGCTGTTGCGGATTCTCCGGGTGAGATTTACAATCCTCTCTTCCTCTACGGAGGTGTAGGACTTGGAAAAACCCACCTGATGCACTCCATTGCTCATTTTATTCTGGAAAAGGATCCGACGAAAAAAGTCCTCTATGTAACCAGTGAGACTTTTACGAATGAACTAATCGATGCTTTGAAAATAGGTAAAAACGGAAATGAACTTGCGATGACGACATTCCGTGAAAAATACAGAAATAATGATGTTCTGCTCATTGACGATATCCAGTTTATCATCGGAAAAGAAAGTACACAGGAAGAATTTTTCCATACATTCAACCATCTTCATGTTTCCGGAAAGCAGATCATCATCTCCAGTGATAAACCTCCAAAAGATATCGAGACTCTGGAGGCACGTCTGCGTACCCGGTTTGAATGGGGACTGATCGCGGACATCTCCTCTCCGGACTATGAGACCAGAATGGCCATTCTCCGGAAAAAAGAAGAACTGGACGGACTGGAGCGATACCACATTCCGGATGAGGTCATGCAGTATATTGCCAATAATATTACATCCAACATCCGTGAACTGGAAGGCTCTTTAAACAAGCTCATCGCGCTTGCCAACCTGGAGAACAAGCCGATCGATATTCCTTTGGCTGCAGAAGCCTTAAAAGATATGATTTCTCCGAATAATACACGGGAAATTACACCTGAGCTCATTATCGAAGTCGTTTCTGACCACTTTAATGTACCTGCTGCCGAATTAAAAGGTAAAAAACGAAACGCAGAGATCGTTCTGCCTCGTCAGATCGTTATGTATCTCTGCCGAAAAATGACTGATACCCCGTTAAAGACCATCGGTCTGATTCTTGGCGGCAAAGATCATGCCTCTGTCAGCCATGGTGTCAAAAAGATTGAACATGATGTAAAGACGGATGAGGCTTTGAACAATACCGTTAACATCATTAAGAAGAAACTGAACCCCATTTAATTTGGAGTTTATACAAAACTATTATGAATCTAAACGTTTATTTTCTGAGGGTTTTTTGACCCTCAGATTCTTTCCGTTTAAGTGTGGATAATTCTGTGGAAATGCTGTGGATTATAGTGTTAATAAAATAATTTCTCAAGGAGACAGTAAAAGTTATACAAACACCGTCCCCTTGTTTTCCATACTGTTTCTACAGACTTATGAAAGTGGATAACCCCTTGATTTATAAGGCTTTGAAGCATTTATCAACATATCCACACCCCCTACGGCGGCTAAGGCGGAAAACTTTTATATTTCTCTTTATAAGATTTGGCTGCTGAAAGTTTTCCACCACAAATCATATTTCACAAATTCGAAAGGAGATTATCAACAGATGAGAATCGTATGTACGAAATCCAATCTTGTAAAAGGAGTCAGTATTGTTTCTAAAGCTGTTCCTTCTAAAACAACAATGCCTATCTTAGAATGTATTTTAGTTGACGCATCGACAGATGTTATTAAGTTGACAGCAAATGATATGGAACTTGGAATTGAAACCAGAATTGAAGGTGATATTTTAGAAAGAGGTATCATCGCATTAAATGCTAAGATTTTTTCGGAAATTGTAAGAAAGCTTCCGGACAGTGATGTTGTAATCGAAACGACATCTGACAACCAGACTCTGATCACCTGTGAAAAAGCAAAATTCAATATTGCAGCACAGTCCGGAGAAGATTTTTCATATCTTCCTGTAATAGAGAAAGAAGATTACATTACTGTCTCAGAATTCACATTAAAAGAAGTGATTCGTCAGACAATTTTCTCCATCGCAGATAATGATACAAATAAGATGATGACGGGTGAATTGTTTGAAATTGAGGGCAACATACTGAAAGTTGTCTCACTAGATGGTCACAGAATCTCAATTCGTAAGATAGAATTAAAAGAAGACTACGGTCAGAAGAAGGTCATTGTCCCTGGAAAAACGCTTCAGGAAATCAGCAAGATCATTGGTGGAGAGGCGGAAGCACTGGTTGATATTTCTTTCACAAAGAATCATATCGTATTTGAATTTGACAAAACAGTTGTTGTATCCCGTTTGATCGAAGGAGAATATTTTAAAATCGATCAGATGTTATCCAGTGACTATGAGACAAAAGTCAGAATCCATAAAAAAGAACTTTTAGACTGTATTGACCGTGCCACTCTGCTTATCAAAGAGGGGGACAAAAAACCGATCATTATTGATATCAAAGACGGAACGATGGAATTAAAGATCAAATCCCAGATCGGTTCTATGGATGAAACTATTTTTATTACCAAAGAAGGAAAAGACTTGCTCATTGGATTTAACCCGAAATTCCTGATCGATGCTCTTCGTGTCATTGATGATGAGGAAGTGGATCTGTATTTTATGAACGCAAAAGCTCCGTGTTTCATCAAGGATGAAAATCAGAGCTATATTTATCTGATCCTTCCGGTAAATTTTAACGCAGTTGCGTAGAAAGGAGAGTGCATATGGAAACAATTAAATTAAGAGAAACAGATGAGTTTATTAAGCTTGGCCAGGCGTTAAAGGCAGCCGGACTGGTAGAATCAGGAGTCGAAGCCAAGGAAGTTATTCAGGATGGAATGGTCACGGTAAACGGAGAGGTTGACACAAGAAGAGGCAGAAAATTATATCCGGGAGATACTGCTTCATTTGACGGACAGGAAATAAAAATTGAAAAATAACGAAAAAACGTGTAAAATAGTTACATATTGATGGAGAAATTATGGTTATCAAATCTTTAAAGCTCAAAAATTACAGGAATTATGAATTACTGGATATGACATTTGATTCAAAGACAAATATCCTGTATGGAGACAATGCCCAGGGAAAGACCAACATCCTTGAGGCATTGTATTTGTCGGGTACGACAAAATCCCACAGAGGGACAAAAGACAGAGATTTGATACAGTTCGGCAGAGAGGAATCACATCTGGAGACGATCGTAGAGAAAAAGGGGATGGAATTCCAGATTGATATGCATCTCAAAAAGAACAGTCCAAAAGGAATCGCAATCAATAAAATTCCAATTCGAAAAGCAAGTGAGTTGTTTGGAATTGTACATTTTGTCTTTTTTTCTCCGGAGGACCTCAATATTATCAAAGATGGACCTGCCGGCAGAAGAAGATTTATCGACCTGGAGTTATCCCAGATCGACAAAGTATATCTGAGCAATTTATCAAATTATAATCGAATCATCAATCAGAGAAATTCTCTGTTAAAAGAGCTTTATCATCAGGATCACTTAATGGATACGCTGGATATCTGGGATATGCAGCTTGCTGAGTATGGGACAAAAGTGATCGAGAGTCGAAAACAATTTATCAGGCAGGTCAATCAGATCATTGCCGACATACATTACAGGCTGACAGGCGGGAGAGAGCGGATTGAACTGTCTTATGAGAGCAGTCTTGGAAGTCTTTCTCTGGAGCAGGCTTTGAAGAAAAACCGGGAGAGAGACATTCGGATGAAAAGCACTTCTGTCGGTCCGCACAGGGATGATTTGTGCTTTTTATCAGGTGATCTGGATATTCGCAGATTCGGCTCACAGGGGCAGCAGAGGACAGCAGCACTGTCGTTAAAGCTGTCTGAGATCGAACTGGTGAAAGAAGTGATCAAAGATACACCGATTTTATTATTGGACGATGTATTGTCTGAACTGGACAAGCACAGGCAAAACTATTTATTAGACAGTATTCATGATATACAGACCGTGATTACATGTACTGGGCTGGATGAGTTTGTGAATCATCGATTTTCTATAAATAAAATTTTCCGTGTAAGCAGCGGAAGTGTGACAAAAGAAAACTAGGAGGTTTTTAAATGGGTGCAACAGGTACTGAATTTGATGCAGAATATGGAGCAGACCAGATCCAAATATTAGAGGGACTGGAAGCAGTAAGAAAAAGACCGGGAATGTATATTGGAAGCACTTCTGCAAGAGGACTTCATCATCTGGTATATGAGATTGTAGACAATGCGGTAGATGAGGCATTGGCTGGATATTGTGATACGATCAATGTGAGTATCAATCCGGACAATTCTGTGACGGTCGTTGACAACGGACGAGGAATCCCGGTTGGATTAAACCACAAGGCAGGGATTCCTGCGGTAGAGGTTGTATTTACGATTCTTCACGCCGGCGGAAAGTTCGGCGGAGGAGGATACAAAGTATCCGGAGGTCTGCACGGAGTAGGTGCGTCCGTTGTCAACGCGCTCTCTGTATGGCTTGAAGTTGAGATCTACAACGAAGGAAAAATTTACAAACAGCGATATGAACGCGGAAAGACGATGTATTCGTTAAAAGTAGTCGGTGAATGTGATCCGGATAAAACCGGAACAAAAGTCACATTTCTTCCGGATGGCGAGATCTTTGAAGAGACTGTATTTGAATACGATGTATTAAAGCAGAGACTGCGTGAGATGGCATTTCTTACAAAAGGCCTGAAGATTATTCTGCAGGATCTTCGTGAAGAAGAAATCAGAGAGCATACATTCCATTACGAGGGTGGAATCAAAGAGTTTGTCACTTATCTGAACAAAAGCAAGACACCTTTGTATGACCAGATCATTTATTGTGGAGGCGAAAAAGACGGAGTAGTTGTCGAGATGGCCATGCAGCATAACGACTCCTACAGTGACAATACGTATGGATTTGTAAACAATATTACAACTCCGGAAGGGGGAACTCATATTGAGGGATTCAGAAAGGCATTGACGAAGACCTTTAATGAGTATGCCAGAAAGAATAAACTGCTCAAGGACAATGAGCCGAATCTGTCAGGTGATGACATTCGTGAAGGTCTGACAGCGATTGTCAGTGTTAAGATCGGAGAGCCGCAGTTTGAGGGTCAGACCAAGCAGAAGCTCGGAAACAGTGAAGCGCGTGGAGCAGTGGACAACATTGTCAGCACTCAGCTTGAGATTTTCCTGGAGCAGAATCCGTCTGTCGCAAAACAGACAGTAGAGAAATCTCTGATGGCACAAAGAGCAAGAGAAGCAGCAAGAAAGGCCAGAGATCTGACCAGAAGAAAATCAGCTCTGGAAGGGATGTCCCTGCCTGGAAAACTGGCGGATTGTTCAGACAAAAATCCGGAAAACTGTGAGATCTACATCGTCGAGGGAGATTCAGCGGGTGGTTCTGCAAAGACAGCGAGACAGCGTGCGACACAGGCGATCCTTCCACTGAGAGGAAAAATCCTGAATGTAGAAAAAGCAAGGCTGGATAAGATTTACGCCAATGCGGAGATCAAGGCTATGATCACGGCGTTTGGAACAGGAATTCATGAGGATTTTGATATTTCCAAGCTGCGGTATCATAAGATTATTATCATGACTGATGCCGATGTGGATGGTGCGCATATCAGCACCCTGCTTCTGACATTTTTATATCGTTTTATGCCGGATCTGATCAGAGAAGGCTATGTGTATCTGGCACAGCCGCCGCTGTATAAGCTGGAAAAAAATAAAAAAGTCTGGTATGCATACAGTGATGAGGAATTAAATGAGATTCTTACAGAAGTAGGACGTGACAGCAATAATAAGATTCAGCGTTATAAAGGTCTTGGTGAAATGGATGCGGATCAGCTCTGGGAGACAACAATGGATCCGGAGCATCGTGTACTTTTGAGGGTGACTATGGATGACGAGACATCTTCCGAACTGGATCTGACATTTACTACACTGATGGGAGACAAGGTAGAACCAAGACGAGAGTTCATTGAAGAAAATGCCAGATTTGTTAAAAATCTGGATATATAGAATTGCAATACACTTAAAAAACAAGGAGAAGGAACATGGAAGATAATATTTTTGATAAAGTCCATGAAGTTGACCTGAAAAAGACAATGGAGACTTCCTATATCGACTATGCGATGAGCGTTATCGCATCCCGTGCCCTGCCGGATGTCAGAGACGGATTAAAGCCGGTACAGAGAAGAATCCTGTATTCAATGATCGAGCTGAATAATGGACCTGACAAGCCGCATCGTAAATGTGCGCGTATTGTCGGTGATACAATGGGTAAATATCATCCTCATGGCGACAGCTCTATTTATGGAGCACTGGTAAATCTGGCACAGGAATGGTCTACGAGATATCCTCTGGTTGACGGACACGGGAACTTTGGGTCTGTAGACGGTGATGGCGCTGCTGCCATGCGATATACAGAGGCACGTCTGAGCAAGATTTCCATGGAGATGACTGCTGACATCAATAAAAATACCGTAGATTTTGCACCGAACTTTGACGAGACAGAGAAAGAACCGACAGTTCTTCCGGCCAGATTCCCGAATCTTCTGGTAAATGGAACATCCGGTATTGCAGTCGGAATGGCAACAAACATTCCGCCGCATAACCTTCGTGAAATCATTGGCGCGGTCGTGAAGATCATTGATGACCAGATCGATGAAAACGGAGAGACAAGTATTGATGATATTTTAAAGATCGTCAAGGGACCGGATTTTCCAACCGGAGCAGAGATTCTCGGAACAAGAGGAATTGAAGAAGCATACCGCACAGGACGTGGTAAGATCCGTGTGCGTGCGATTACCAATATTGAACCAATGGCAAATGGTAAGAACAGGATCATTGTAACGGAGCTGCCATACATGGTAAATAAAGCCCGACTGATCGAGAAGATCGCAGAGTTGGTACGTGATAAAAAGGTAGATGGAATCACCGATTTAAGTGATCAGTCCAGCCGTGAGGGAATGCGCATCTGTATTGAATTGAGAAGAGATGTCAATCCGAATGTAATTTTAAACCAGCTGTATAAACATACACAGCTGCAGGATACCTTCGGTGTGATCATGCTGGCTTTAGTCAACAATGAGCCAAAAGTCATGAATATCCTGGATATGCTGAAGCATTACCTGAAGCACCAGGAAGAGGTTGTGACGAGAAGAACACAGTATGAGCTGAACAGAGCAGAAGAGCGTGCTCATATTTTACAGGGATTACTGATTGCACTGGATAACATTGATGAGGTAATCCGGATTATCCGCGGATCTAAGAATGTTCAGACTGCCAAGGAAGAGTTGATGGCCAGATTTGACCTGACAGAAGTACAGGCAAGTGCGATCGTAGATATGCGTCTGCGCGCACTGACAGGTCTGGAGCGTGAGAAGCTGGAAGCAGAGTACGAAGAACTGATGAAGAAGATCGGGGAATTAAAAGCGATCCTTGCTGACCGAAAACTGCTTCTTGGTGTGATCAAAAAGGAGATTCTTGTCATTTCCGAGAAATATGGAGATGAGAGAAGAACATCCATCGGATTTGATGAGTTTGATATTTCCATGGAAGATCTGATCCCAAGAGAAAATGTGGTGATCACCATGACAAAAATGGGATACATTAAGAGAATGTCCATGGATACATTCAAGAGTCAGAACCGAGGCGGAAAAGGAATCAAAGGAATGCAGATCCTGGATGATGACTATATCAAGGAACTGTTTATTACGACAACACATCACTATATCATGTTCTTTACAAATACAGGACGTGTGTATCGTCTGAAAGGCTATGAGATTCCGGAAGCAAGCAGAACTGCGCGTGGTACGGCGATCATCAATCTGCTGCAGCTGATGCCGGATGAGAAGATCACAGCAATGATTCCAATCCGGGAGTACGAGGATGGACAGTATCTGTTGATGGCAACAGAAAAAGGTCTTGTGAAAAAGACTCCGATCAAAGATTATGCAAATGTCAGAAAAACCGGACTGGCTGCGATCGTTCTCAGAGAAGATGATAAACTGATCGAAGTGAAGATTACAGATGATGAACAGGATGTGATCCTGGTTACAAAATACGGTATGTGTATCCGGTTTAGTGAGAAGGATGTGCGTCCGACAGGCCGTGTTTCTATGGGAGTGCGCGGCATGAACCTTGGAGATCATGATGAAGTGATCGGAATGCAGATCAGCAATCAAGGAAAATATCTGCTCATTGCATCTGAAAAAGGTATGGGCAAACTTACCGATATGGATGAATTTACAAGACAGAACCGTGGTGGAAAAGGTGTAAAATGCTATAAGATCACGGAAAAAACAGGCGATGTGGTCGGCATGAAAGCGGTCGATGAAGACAGCGAGATCATGATGATCAATACGGAAGGAATCGTGATCCGTATGAAGTGTTCTGACATTTCTGTATACGGACGAATCACATCCGGTGTAAAACTGATCAATCTGCCTGAGAATGAAAAAGTTGCAAGTATCGCAAAAGTAAGAAAAGCATCTGCAGAGATCGATGGAGAAGAAATCGAAATTTCTGAGGATGAGGAAGAGACAGAAACTCCAATAGAAGAATAAAGAGAAAAAGCCTTCGCATGATATGCGGAGGTTTTTTTTAAGGTAAATAATCAGATAAAATACGAAAAAATAAATAATATAAAGAAAATATAGATAAAAATATAGAATTGTAGTATAATAAAGAAAAAAGAACCATATAACAAAATAAAGTGCACACAAAGGAAACCAGAAAACCAATGATTAAAATGAAATCAGGGAGAGGAGCGTGAGATTATGAAAAAGGCAAAGAGTTGGCTGGCACTACCTTTAGCAGTTTGTATGTTTGCAGTTATGATTTTTTCAGTTGCAGAGGCGGCGGAAACAAGTGATGAAAATCCGGCTGAGGGAAGACAAGAGATTACGATCATCAATACAAATCATATAACCTGGCCGGTCATCGGAGAAATGCCGTCATATGAATTAGAGGTTCCTGCCGGTGCACACTATTTTATCAATATGGTTGAATGGACGACGAAGAACGGAGAAAAAACGTTACTGTCAACAGATAAATTTGAGGAAGGTGAGTATGAGCTTCATGTAACATATGAAGCAAAAGAAGGATATCAATTCGCAGCGCCGGAGCTGATTACTGTGCTTCCTGGAAATGAAGTACAGGGAACACCAAAGGTTGAAGAATCAGAGAATGGATGGTATCGGATTGTAACATTCTCGTTCACGGCAAGACAGTCAGAAGAGCATCAGCACGATATGCTGGTGGTTCAGGAAAAACTGCCGACATGTACAGAAGCCGGATATAAAGCCTGCTATCAGTGTCAGTCCTGCAAAAAGCTGTATCTCGACAAGGCGGGAACAGAGGAGACAACGGTAGAAGAGATTACGCTTCCTCCGACGGGACATCAGTATCAGGACGGAATCTGTACTGTTTGCGGCGAGATCGATCCGGATTATGTAAAACCACATGAGCACAGCATGACAGCAGTACCGGAGAAAAAACCAACATGTACAGAAGCCGGAAATAAAGCATATTATCAGTGCGAGACTTGTGGAAAATTATATCTGGATAAAGATGGGAAGAACGAAACAACACGGGAGAAGGTGACGATTGCAGTAACAGGACACATATATCGTGATGGAAGATGTGTAGTATGTAAGGCTCTGGTTCCAGCAGTCAAGACTGGTGATTTTGATAACGACTATGCAAAATGGGTGATTGGACTGCTGATCTCACTCAACATTATTGTAGGAGCGATCATTTATCGAAAATCAAGAAAAATAGGATAACTGGATTGTATCACCCCCTTCCCGAAAGAGAGCCGAAACCTCAAAAGAGAGCATCCGGCTCTCTTTTTTTGTTTCAATTTTGAAGGAACTATACTATAATACTGGATAGTGAAAACAGAAACCTGATGATTGTAAAAAATTCTAGGAGGCATTATGATTCGTACAATTGATGTGAGAGAAATCTCAAAAAATATCAAAGAAATGTGTATTGAAGCAAACCACTATCTGTCAAAAGATATGGACACAGCAATGAAACAGGCGGAGCAGGATGAAAAATCACCGCTTGGAAAACAGATATTGGGACAGCTGCAGGAAAATTTAAAAATTGCGGCTGATGATATGATCCCAATCTGTCAGGATACCGGAATGGCAGTTATATTTCTGGAAATCGGGCAGGATGTGCATCTGGAGGGTGGCCTTCTGGAAGAGGCAGTCAATGAAGGGGTCAGACAGGGGTACACAGAAGGTTTTTTAAGAAAATCTGTGGTAAAAGATCCATTAATCCGTGAAAATACAAAAGATAATACACCGGCAGTGCTCCATACCAAAATCGTTGCAGGAGATAAGGTGAAGATAAAAGTAGCACCAAAAGGATTTGGAAGCGAAAATATGAGCCGTGTATTTATGTTGAAGCCGGCAGAAGGTATTGAGGGAGTAAAACATGCGATTCTGACGGCAGTCAGGGACGCCGGTCCGAATGCCTGTCCTCCGATGGTAGTTGGAGTAGGAATCGGGGGAACCTTTGAAAAATGTGCGCTGATGGCAAAAGAAGCTCTGACAAGAGAAGTGGGGGTACATTCTGACATTCCATATGTAAAAGACATGGAAGAGGAGATGCTTGTGAAAATCAACAGCCTTGGAATCGGACCCGGCGGGCTTGGAGGAACAACTACTGCGCTTGCAGTTAATATTAATACATATCCGACACATATTGCAGGGCTTCCGGTAGGAATCAATATCTGCTGTCATGTAAACAGACATGTCGTTCGTGAACTTTAAAAGAAAAACAGAAAGGAAAGCATTATGGAAAGACATTTGCAGGCTCCGATTTCAAAAGAAGAATTAAAAACTCTGAAATCAGGAGATTATGTATATATTACAGGAACTATTTATACAGCGAGGGATGCTGCGCATAAAAGAATGTATGAAACACTGCAGAATCAGGAAAATCTTCCGATCGATATCCAGGATCAGATTATCTATTATATGGGACCGTCTCCGGCAAGGGAAGGACGTCCTATCGGTTCTGCAGGTCCGACAACGGCCAGCCGCATGGATAAATATACACCACAGCTTCTGGATCTTGGGATGGGTGCGATGATCGGAAAAGGAAAAAGAACACAGGATGTGATTGATGCTGTAATCAGAAATGGTGCAGTCTATTTTGCGGCAGTAGGAGGCGCAGGAGCGTTGCTGTCAAAATGTATCACAAAATCAGAAGTTGTTGCATATGATGATCTGGGGACAGAAGCAATTCGAAAGCTTCAGGTAGAAAACTTTCCGGTAATCGTTGTCATAGACAGTGAGGGCAATAATTTATATGAAAGTGCAATCAAAGAGTATTGCACCTATAAAAATGAGTAATTTCAGGAGCAGAAAAAATGAAACGTATTTTATTAATGGTGTTTCGGAATATCTTACTGGTTCCGTACATGTGGATCAAATTGTGTCACAGAGCGGCACACCCGGAAAACTATACACTGGAAGAACATGTTAAGTTTTTAAAGTGGATTGTTTTTCGTGCCAACAAAGGCGGAAATGTAAAAATAGAAGAACATGGTGCAGAAAATCTTCCAAAAGAGAACGGATTTATGTTTTTTCCGAACCATCAGGGAATGTATGATGTGCTGGCCATATTAGACGCATGTCCATATCCGTTTTCTGTAGTAGCCAAAAAAGAAGTGAAGGATGTTCCGTTTTTAAAGCAGGTCTTTTCCTGCATGCATGCATATATGATAGACCGGGAAGATATCAGGCAGTCTATGCAGGTGATCATTGACGTATCAAAGGAAGTTCAAAATGGAAAGAACTATCTGATTTTTGCCGAGGGAACCCGTTCTAAAAATGGAAATCAGATCGGCTCCTTCAAAGGCGGAAGCTTTAAAGCTGCAACCAAAGCAAAATGTCCGATTGTTCCGGTTGCATTGATTGATTCTTTTAAACCATTCGATACGAAAACAATCAGTCAGGTTACGGTACAGGTACACTTTTTAGAACCGCTGTATTATGAAGAATACAAAAATATGAAAACTACGGAGATTGCAGAGATCGTACATGACCGTATCCAGAAAATAATTGATGAAAATTGTCCGGAAAGGGCTGAAATACGATGACATTAACACAGTTAAAATATGCGATCACTGTTGCACATGCCAGATCTATGAATGAAGCGGCAAGAAGACTGTTTATTTCCCAGCCGAGCTTATCCTCAGCAATCAAAGAACTGGAGACAGAAATCGGGCTTGATCTGTTTCGAAGAACCAACAGAGGCGTGTCTGTTACGCCGGAGGGCGAGGAATTTATCGGGTATGCCAGGCAGGTTGTGGAGCAGTACCAGCTGATCGAATCCAAATACGTGGAGAAAGAAAATCAAAAAAAGAAATTCAGCGTATCAATGCAGCACTATACATTTGCAGTAAATGCCTTTGTAGAGATGGTGAGACAGTTCGGCATGGAAGAATACGAGTTTGCTGTTCATGAAACAAAAACATATGACGTGATTCAGGACGTTAAGAATTTCAAAAGTGAGATCGGGATTCTGTATGTCAATGAGTTTAACCGGAAAGTACTGACAAAATTATTCCATGAGTGTAATCTTGAATTTCATGAACTTCTTAAGTGCAGTATTTATGTGTATATGTGGAAAGGACATCCCTGGGCAAATCGGAAGGAAATTGAATTGGAAGAGCTAAATGAATACCCTTGTCTGTCTTTTGAACAAGGGACGTACAATTCCTTTTATTTTGCAGAAGAAGTGCTGAGTACATTTGAATATAAGCAGCTGATCAAGGTAGATGATCGGGCGACGATTCTGAATTTTATGGTGGGATTGAATGGATATACTTTATGTTCCGGTATCATCTGCGAGGAACTTAACGGGGAAGAGTATTGTGCAGTAAAGCTGAAATCAGATGAAGTGATGACCATTGGATACTTGGTCAGAAGCGGAGTTGCAATCAGTCCACTCGGGAAAAAATATCTGGAAGAAATATCAAAATATAAAGACAAAACGTTGGATATCAATTAAAATATCACAGCCAGTAATAGGGAAAAACTATTACTGGCTGTATTTTTTTAGAATTAACACATTTCCAACTAAAATGATATAGTTAAATACATCCCAAACAGAATAAGGGAAAACGAATAAAAAATGGAAGGAAAAAGCAATGGCGGAAATTAAAATTGAAAATGTGTCCAAAACATATTCTTCCAAAGAAGGAACTGTTCAGGCGTTAAAAAATGTAAGCCTGACAATAAGATCAGGAGAAATTTACGGAATTATCGGAATGTCAGGAGCAGGAAAAAGTACATTGGTACGATGTATGAACTTTCTGGAGCAGCCTACATCCGGAAATGTATTGATAAAAGGACGTGCATTGGGTGGGCTGAAAGAGAAAGAACTGAGAAAGCAAAGAGAACAGATTGGAATGATCTTTCAGCATTTTAATCTTCTGATGCAGAAATCAGTACTGGAAAATGTGTGTTTTCCGATGTATATCCAGGGCAAAAAGAAAAAGGAAGCAAGAGAAAAAGCGGAAGAACTTCTGGAAATCGTAGGATTGAAGGAAAAAGCAAATGCATTTCCTTCTCAATTATCAGGTGGTCAAAAACAGAGAGTTGCAATTGCAAGAGCACTTGCAACATCGCCTAAAATCTTGTTATGTGATGAAGCTACAAGCGCTTTGGATCCACAGACAACAGCATCGATTCTGGAATTGTTACAGGAAATCAACCGGAAATTTAATATTACGATCGTGATCATTACCCATCAGATGTCTGTGGTCAGAAAAATCTGTTCTCATGTAGCGATCATGAAATCAGGAGAAATTGTGGAGACAGGAAGTGTGTCCGAGATATTCAGTCATCCAAAATCAGATGTGGCAAGAGAATTAATCCGAAAAGATGAAGGAGATGATATCAGCAGAGCAGAATCTTCCGGCAATACAAAAGATCTGATTCAGAGTGGCAGAAAAGTACGAATTGTATTTTCAGAAAATTCGGCGTTCCAGCCAGTGATCGCTAATATGATCTTAAAGTTCCGGGAACCGGTCAACATTCTGCGGGCAGACACAAGAAATATCGGAGGTGTTGCAAAAGGCGAAATGATTCTGGAGTTTGCAGGAGACAGCAGACAGGCAGAGGAAATGCAGAACTATTTAAAAACATGTGGCATTGAACTGGAGGAGGTGACGGATGATGTGGAGTGAAGACGTGATCTTAATGATTTTAAATGGAGTAAAAGAAACTTTATATATGACACTGGCATCTACGATTCTGGGATATGTCCTTGGTCTCCCAATGGGAATCTGCCTGGCAGTATCAGATAAAGACGGTTTGAAACCGAATGCAGTGTTATATAAGATATTAGATCTTATTTCAAACATTGTGAGAAGCATCCCGTTTCTGATTCTTTTGATCCTTGTGATACCGCTCACGAGATTGCTCGTGGGGCAAAGCTACGGATCATCGGCAACCATTGTTCCACTGGTGGTGGCAGCAGTGCCGTTTATAGCAAGAATGGTGGAATCTTCGGTTAAAGAAGTGGATGAGGGAGTGATTGAGGCTGCAAAAGCAATGGGAGCAGGAAATTTCACGATTATCACCAGGGTTCTTCTCGTAGAAGCAAGAACATCTCTGATCACAGGAGCGACAATTGCAATAGGAACGATCCTCGGATACTCAGCTATGGCAGGAACTGTAGGCGGTGGTGGACTGGGAGATATCGCCATCCGTTATGGATATTATCGATATCAGTCTGAAATCATGATCGTGACAGTTGTTCTGCTTGTGATACTGGTTCAGATTTTCCAGTCGGCGGGAATGAAAGCTGCATCTGTACTGGATAAAAGAAAATAGAAAAACAGCAAAAACAAAAGGGAAAAGGAGAGAGAATATGAAAAAGGTAACAGCAATTATATTAACAGGAATCTTAACATTAGGAGTACTGACAGGATGCCAAAGTAATTCAAAAGCAGAGGAGAAAGGCAGCAGTGAAGATGCAAAGACGATTAAAGTAGCAGCATCTGCAACTCCACACGCTGAAATATTGGAACAGGCAAAATCGATTCTGAAAAAAGAAGGATATCAGTTGGAAGTGACAGTGTTTGATGACTATGTGCAGCCAAATGAAGTTGTAGAGAGCGGAGAATTTGATGCAAACTATTTCCAGCATGTGCCATATCTGGAAAGTTTCAATAAGGAAAAAGGAACTCATCTGGTAGATGCAGGAGATATCCATTATGAGCCATTTGGAATTTATCCAGGAACAAAAAAGAGTCTGGATGAAATTTCCGAAGGTGATAAAATCGCAGTGCCAAATGATACGACAAATGAAGCCAGAGCATTGCTTCTCTTACAGGACAATGGAATTATCACATTAAAAGACGGGGCAGGACTCAATGCAACAGTAAATGATATTGAAGAAAATCCATATAATGTAGAAATTGTAGAACTGGAAGCTGCACAGGTAGCAAGAGTGACCGGAGAAACTGCATATGTAGTACTAAATGGAAACTATGCGCTGGAAGCAGGATATTCTGTAGCCAAAGATGCGCTTGCATATGAAAAATCAGATTCTGAGGCTGCAAAAACATATGTAAACATTATTGCAGTAAAAGAGGGAAATGAAAAAGAGGAAAAGATACAGGCTCTTGTAAAGGCATTGAAATCAGATGAGATTAAAGAATATATCGAAAAAACCTATGACGGAGCTGTGATTCCTTTTGAATAAGCACGACAATTGCACATGAAAATGGAACACTAAGGGCGGACATAACAACAAATCAAAGAAATCAAAGAAAAAAGAAAAATAAAAAAGTTTGAATTTAGACATTGACATTGTGACAACAGTCTAGTATAATCACATATGCACTGTTGGTGCACAACTGAATAAATGCTGTAAGATATTACAGAAATTCAGGCGAGGAGAAATACTCAAGAGGCTGAAGAGGCGCCCCTGCTAAGGGTGTAGGTCGGGAAACCGGCGCGAGGGTTCAAATCCCTCTTTCTCCGTTTGGTGCCTATGCACTAAAATGTATTATCAAAATGAATTAAAAAAAGATTCAAAAAAGTGTTGACAAACGAAGATACACGTGATAATATATTAAAGCTGATTCGAAACAAGCGAAAGTTTGAAAAGAATCACAAAAAATAAAACAAAAAAGTTCTTGACAAACAGAAAACAACATGATAAAATATCAGAGTTGCTTCTGGAGAAAAGAAACAACAAAGAACCTTGATAATTAAACAATAGACAACAACCTTGAAAATTTCTTAAGAGAAG
>ERZ1108166.590-NODE-590-length-25368-cov-5.107889_pt1 | contig 25368 bp, 27 predicted proteins | sample MGYA00403702_ERZ1108166 | MGnify/ENA primary metagenome ERZ1108166 (study PRJEB35170, sample SAMEA104062401) | human gut metagenome | biome: human gut; feature: human-associated habitat; material: faeces | place: Denmark | collected 2012-05-01 ...
ACACAATCGTTTCCATGTCTTTTTCATAAATCTAATGCTCCTTTCATTTTGGGTATAAAAATAGACGCTCATTTCTGAACGTCTACATTATTGAAAGGCTTGTCCTCTCACACATATTCTATTTTAATAGGTACAACAGTTGCCTTTCTCCTTGTATTTTCGTTGTTTTCATTACTTGCGTTATCTACAACCCCCATGACCTGCATCGATTACAATTACCCTTTCTTTTTCTGCAGTCTCATTTGATACCACAGCCGCCTCCTTTGATAAAAAGAAAACACTGACAAGAAGAAGGACAGCCATCATCATTTCCATCACACGTTTTTTCAACAAAAAACACCCCCTGGCATATTCTTATTCAGTATATGTCTCAGAGAGTGTTTTTATATTTTATCTTGTTCTGTTTATTTCAGGTTATCGCTGATTGCCTGCCAGATGTCGCTGCTCTCAAATCCGAGCTTCCATGCGGCAACGCCTGCCAGATTATATTTTGAAGAAAGTTTTACCTTTTCTGCGATGGACTGGGCATCTTCAATCCAAATCTGGAATTCAGCTCCTTCATTCTCAAAAGCGCCGTAATTCTGACTTGTATTTTTGTCCCAGTATGTCTCCACATTATACTTTTCAACAACTTCCCGGGCCTGTCCCATTCCAATTGCCTCACTGGAAAGTGTTCCTGCAAGAGTTTTCCACAATCTTGAATAAAATGGCACCGCATTAATCACACGTTCTGCCGGAACTTCCGCCAGCGTATCTTTAATTCCCTGTTCCACCCACGGAAGAGAGGCTACCGAACCGGCTTCTTCAGAACCGACATAATGCTCGTCATATCCCATGATAATCACATAATCCACAACCCGTCCCTGCTCTGCCCTGTCATAGTGGCTTGTAAAGTCCTCCGGAACCGGGTTATCCACAGAGAGCACAAGATTATTCTTATGAGTTTCCACAGAAAGCTCCCGCAGAAACTGCAGGAAGTGGATTCCTACTGCTTCCTCAAGATACTCAAAGTCAATATTAATTCCGTCAAGCCCTGCCGCGAGAGCTGCATCAACAAGCTGGCGTACCAGATTCTGTCTTGTGCTTGTCCTGGAAAGGATTTCCGTTGTGCTGATATTTTCATTAAAATTATCAACAAGTCCCCAGACCTGAAGCCCTTTCTCATGTGCCTGAGCTACATAATCGGAAGAAGCAATATTGGAAATATTTCCTTCATTATCTATAATAGAATACCAGGTCGGAGAAATGACGTTCACTCCCGTCATATTTGCAGTTGCCTCCGCAAATCCTGCATTTGCCTCCATATTGGTCACCTGATGCCATACCATATTTACAGGCTGTTCCATCGCAATATAATTATATTCTTCCCTTGAAAATTCCCTCTCAAACGTTTTCTTTTCCGGCTGACTCACTGCTTTTTTCTGCACATAGCCAATATAGCCGTCCATAGTGGCCACCTGACTCCAGTCTTCCAGTTCTTCCATAAGAATCAGGACGGCTCCTTTTTTCACTTTTGCCAGAACTTCTGATTTGATACCGCCCCGGAAACGGACGTATGTATCTTTTTTTGCAGTGACAGTATTCACATCTGAAAACTGATACTGAATGGCAATTCTGTTTGGATTATCGTAAATATAAGCATCCAAATCTGTATACTGTCTGATATAGGAAAGGCTTAAATATACAGCTCCGTCGCGAAGCCACACCTGGCTTCCCGCTTCTGAAGAGGCAGGCATGGAAGTTACTTCGGAAGGCGTCGCATATAAAATCTGCTGATTTTCTGCATCCCAGTAATATCTCTGGTTCAGGTATGTATTTACCACATCAAGAGGAAGGTATCCTTCTTCCCCGGAGATAATCCCTCTCTGTTCCAGCTTCTCTGTTCCCAGGATCAGCGCAGCCTCTCCTTCTGCTACCTGTCCGTAATATTCGTTTAAATCCATACGGTCTTTTGTGGGAATATACTTTGAGATAACGTGACCCACGCCGCCTAAAACAGCGAGCACGACAATCAAAAGGCATACCACAAAAGCGGGCATGTATTTTTTCTTCATAATCATTCTTCCTTTCGGTACTTCATTATGGATTTTCTGCTAAGCCTTTATATTATATCATATTTCAGAAATATTTCATTACATAATTCGACATTTTAGATTTTCTTTATAAATTCAGACCCCTGATGGTTTGTATGAGTAGGGGCTCGCATCTTTCAGGGGTCTGTCTTTTTCTGCTTTGTTATAACTCTCTGCTTTAAAAGCGGGAGTCTTCTCCAACGGAAATAAAATCAAAGCTTACACAGGCAATTTTGCCGGTCTCATCTTCTGTATAATCCCGCATATACACTCCTCCCTCTGCAAGCTGACAGGCCTTTGCAATGGATTTTGCTGTGCTTGGACTACCATTCAGATAAAGAGAGACGCCCCTTTCCTCATAATATTCCAGTTCTCTGCGCAGCGGTTTACGGGCTTTTTTCATTTTTTTACGTGATATATTTTCCGTTATATACCCTCCTTTCTGTAAAAATGGATTTTAGAAAAACACCTTACGGCTGCGGAAAAGAAGGAATGGAATTGTTTTATCTCACCGGGAAAAATTCTGTGCTGCAGCAGGAATGCTGATGATAAAAATCGCACGAATTTAAGACTTGTATAAATTGATAATTGGTGCAACTGTAATAATTGTGAACAGTCACTGATTGGTTATAATTAAGGCTGTATATATGAATTTTATTTTTCTTAAGCATTTCCATTCCAATTATCTTTTCCTGATTACATTATACCAATTCTTTTTCTTAATGCAACCGTTTTAAGAAAAATATGATTTTTTTTCGATATTTTTTCGAAATATTTTATTTTTTAGCAAATTAATGTCCTTTACATCTTACATCATTCTGTTATATAATATACTCTGTAAAACCATATTATATCAATAGTAGAATAATCATGACAACAAAGATAGGACGTGATGATATGAAAATAGAAAAAATCAATGAAAATCAGATTCGCTGCACCCTGACAAAACAGGATTTGGAAAATCATCAGGTTCGTTTAAGCGAACTCGCTTACGGAACAGATAAGGCAAAGCGCCTTTTCCGCGATATGATGCAGCAGGCACAGCTTCAGTTTGGCTTTGAAGCAGACAATATCCCTCTTATGATCGAAGCAATTCCTGTAAGTACAGACAGCATTATTCTTATTATAACAAAGGTTGAGGATCCTGAAGAACTGGATACCAGATTTTCTAAATTTGCTCCCTTTAAAAAGGCGGAGCAGGCTGTTCCTCTGGAACTTGACGGTGCTGACAACATCATAGATATGTTTCAGAAGATTATGGAATCCGGAGCAAAACGTCCCAAAAAAACTGAGGACTCTTTGATTCCCTCCTCTCCTGAAGAAAAAGAAATACCCGTATCAGAAGAACATACTCCGATAAATATTATGCGTCTCTATACCTTCCGGACTCTGGATCATGTCATTGACGCTGCTCATGGACTGAAGGGCTTTTTTACCGGAGAAAATACTCTCTACAAAAATCCCGTCACAGGAGATTATCAGCTTGTTCTGCATCAGTCTTCCTGCCCTCCTGAGGATTTTAACAAAGTGTGCAATATTCTATCAGAATACGGAAAAGGAAAAACCTTCACACCTGCTGAAGAAGCACATTTCCGCGAACATGGAGAACTGATTTCCCAAAATGCGCTTCAGCAGCTTATGCAAATTTAAAGTAAAGACACAAAAACGGGTCAGCATTGCCGGCCCGTTTCTGTATGTTAAAACTCTTACTTACTGTGCAAGAAAATCATTAATCTGCTGTACAAGTACGTCTGCATCAAAACCATGCACCATAGCAGCCTCTGCCAGGGATTCTCCCTGAGAAGACGGGCAGCCGATGCAGTGCATTCCTGCTCTCATAAGAATTGCTGCACTGTTTGGATTCATAGCAAGAAGTTCACCGATTGTAGTCTCTTTTGTTACCTGTGCCATTACAGTTCCTCCTTTTATACCTTTATTTCCGCAATAAATACGGTTTCTGCTATTATAATACCAAACAGCTTTGGAATCAACTGATTTATTTTAAGATTTGTTTATAATTTTATACTTGTAATCCCGCGTGAGATATATTAGAATGTCATTAGAACCCGGAAGGGTGCAAAAGAGATTAAGGAGGATACAACTATGGCATATGTAATTTCAGATGAATGTGTAAGCTGTGGAACTTGCGAAAGCGAGTGCCCATCTGAGGCTATTTCTCAGGGTGACGAGCATTACGTAATCGACGCAGACGCATGTGTAGACTGCGGAACTTGCGCTGATGTTTGCCCAACAGAAGCAATCAAACCAGAATAATTCATTACCTGGTAATGCAGACAGGCTGTGGTATTTTACCAACAGCCTGTTTTTCTTTTCTCTATCTATGTATTTTTCCTTTTCGTTTTTCTTTTTTTTCAGATGCTGCCGCAGCTTCCCGTCTTGCAAGCTGCTGTCTTCTGATTGCCGCATCAATGGAACGACATCTTACCTCCCCTGCTTTTTTTATCTGCAGCTCCTGTTGGATCAGCCGTTCCAGAATTTTCTGGAACTCTACAATTTTCCAGTTCTCTTCCCCGCTTTCCCCATCCGCTTCTCTCTTAATATCTTCCACTTCATTTTTTAAAACTTCTTTTGCTTCTTCATCTTGTTTGGCTGTCTCCAAAAGCCTGATTTTGCTTTGTTCTCCTCCCGGAGCATTCTGCGAAATTTTGGGAATCAGCTCTCTGATAGCAGACAGTTTAAGACCCCTGTTCTTCAGTTCTCTTATATTCAAAAACATCTGAATATCATATCCGGTATAGTAACGGTGTCCAAGCTCGTTTCTTCCAATAGAAAGATTCAGCTCCTCCTCCCAGTATCTGAGCACGTAGGGCTTCAGACCTGTAGTTTCTGCTGCCTGTTGGACTGTATAATGTTTCTCCATATACTATCCCTCCTGTCCTTTTTATGATAACAGGGGTTATGCTTGATTGCAAGAAAAAAAAGTTGACATAATTTTACTATTTTTGCAGACCCACCTGGTCTGCCGCATATTTTTCCCCAAGAAAAAAAGAGTCCGAAGACTCTATTTTTTCATATTCACAAACTGCGTATATCGCGGCAGCCATACAAGTTCCACTGTACCGATGGGACCGTTACGCTGTTTTGCTATGATAATTTCCGCAATATCTTTTTTTTCTGTATCTTTATGGTAATAATCATCACGGTAAATAAACATAACTACGTCCGCGTCCTGCTCAATTGCTCCTGACTCTCGAAGGTCGGAAAGCATCGGTCGGTGGTCCGGACGCTGTTCTACTGCACGGCTTAACTGGGAAAGCGCCAGAACCGGAACATCAAGCTCTCTTGCAAGGGCTTTCAAAGAACGGGAAATATCAGAAATTTCCTGCTGTCTTGAATCGCTTTTTCCGCTTCCGCTCATAAGCTGAAGATAGTCAATCATAATAACTCCCAGGTTATGCTCCAATTTATATTTCCTGCACTTGGAGCGCATTTCCGCAATAGAAATACCAGGAGTATCATCAATAATCAAATTGGAGCGGCCGATAATATCTGCGCCCTCCACCAGTTTTGTCCAGTCCTCATCTTTTAAGTTACCGGTACGCATATTCTGAGAATCTACGTGAGATTCCATAGCAAGAAGACGATTTACAAGCTGCTCCTTTGACATCTCAAGGCTGAAAATAGCAACAGTTACATCTTTGCGAAACGCCATATACTGAGCGATATTTAAAACAAATGCAGTTTTTCCCATAGAAGGACGGGCTGCAATCAGAACAAGATCTGAGGCATGCATTCCCGATGTTTTGTAATCCAGATCCACAAAACCTGTAGGAATTCCGGTTACAGAACCTTTTAATTTGGACGCCTTCTCAATATTATTGATGGCATTTAATACAACCTGCTGAATCGGTACAAATTCTCCGCCGTTTGTCTTCTGAAGAATATTAAACAGCTTTTTCTCTGCCTCCTCCAGAATGACCTCCGTGCTTTCCTTTTCCAGATAGCAGGAATTTGCAACCTCCTCATTGACCTTGATAAGGCGTCTCAGCATCGCCTTTTCACTTACAATCTTCGCATAATACTTTACATTTGCAGAAGTGGGAACTGCGGAAATCAAATCACGCACATATTCCATGCTGCTAATATCCGGAGGGAGATCTTTCTCCTTCAGGCGATTCTGAAGCGTAATCAGATCCACCGGCTTTCCTTCGTTGCACAGCTCCACCATAGCATCAAAAATAATTCCGTACTGCTTCTGGTAAAAATCATCGCTTGTAAGAATCTCGGATGCCACAAGAATAGCATCTCTGTCAAGGATCATAGAACCGATAACAGACTGCTCCGCCTCTATGCTGTGGGGCAGTATTCGTTTAATCAGAGCTTCTTCCATGCTTCTCTTACGCCTCTTTTACCCATACCTTCAGGCTTCCTGTTACTTTTGGATGAAGACGGACCGGAACGTTCGTCACACCGAGATTTCGAATCGGACCGTCCATCTGGAATTTCTTTTTATCCAGTTCCAGATTTAACTGAGCTTTTGCTGCTTCTGAAATTTCTTTTGCAGAGATAGAGCCGAATGTTCTTCCGCCCTCTCCTACTTTCAGCGTAAGAATTACTTCCTTTGTCTCAAGCTCTTTTGCAAATGCTTTTGCAGCCTCCAGATTTTCTTTGGCTACTTTTTCCTCGTTTGCCTTCTGAAGCTTTAAATCATTTAAGTTCTTCGGAGTTGCCTCTACACCAAGCTTCTTCGGCAAAATCATATTTCTTGCATATCCGTCGCTTACATTTACAATTTCACCCTTTTTTCCAAGGGATTTTACATCTTCCAGTAAAATAACTTTCATTTTATTCTGTCTCCTCTTCCTGATATAACTGATCTATAATCTCTTTTAACATCTTTTCTGTATTTTCCGGAGTGTCTTTTACCTGTGCTCCCGCAATATTCAAATGACCGCCTCCGCCCATTCGCTCCATCATAACCTGCACATTAACTTCATCAATGGCACGGGCGCTGATGTACACCTCGTTATTATAGCTTGTGAGCACAAAGGACGCTTTTACTCCGGCAATATTCAAAAGCTCATTTGCTGCCTGCGCGCCTACTACAGTAGGACTTTCCAGACCTTCGCTTGGGCATTTCGCAATGGCAAAGCACTTTCTGTAAATTTCCGCACTTCGCACTGCCTCTGCCCTTGCTTTATATGAATCAATATTGTCACGGAGAAGCTTGCGCACTCTTGTAACATCTGCTCCGTTTCTTCTTAAAAAGGCGGCAGCTTCAAAGGTTCGAACTCCTGCTCTTGTTGTAAAGTTATTGGTATCAATCATGATACCAGCATAAATACAGTCTGCCTCCTGGCTTCTGAGACGAAGTCCGTCGTAAAAATACTGAAGGATTTCCGCCACCATCTCACAGGTGGAAGAAGCATACGGCTCCACATAAGAAAGAACTGCGTTTTCAATCACTTCATTTCCCCGTCTGTGGTGATCTAAAACTACAATCGTCTTCGTGAGATACAGAAGATCCTGACATTCTGTATAGCTTGGCTTATTCGTATCTACCACAACTACAACTGTATTATTATCCACCAGTTCTTTCGCCTGCTCGCTGTCCACAAACATAGACGGCTCGTAATCCGGATTTTCCATATATCCTGCCATAAGCGGTCTGATGGAAGTTGTCGGATCATTTACAACAATATGAACCGGTTTTCCAAGAGTCTTTCCTGCCCGGTAAATACCGATAGCTGCACCGAGAGCATCTACATCTGTAATCTTGTGTCCCATGACAACTACACGCTCTTTTGTGCTCATAAACTCTTTGAGCGCCTGTGCTTTTACCCTCGCCTTTACTCTTGTGCTCTTCTCTGTCTGCTGTGCCTTCCCGCCAAAATACGTGATATTGCTTCCGTTTTTGATAACGACCTGATCTCCGCCTCTTCCCAACGCCATCTCAATGGCTGTTCTGGAATATTCATAATTCTGAAGATAGGTAGATGCATTTAAACCAATTCCTATACTTAAGGTCACAGCCATTTCATTTCCGATGTTTACTGTCTTCACCTCGTCCAGAATATGAAACCGCTGTTCTTTTAATGCTTCCAGAGAACTCTGTCGCATAACGAGAAAATACTTATCCTTTTCAAGCTTTCTCACAAGACCGTCGAATGTGGAAAAATACTTTGTAATCTTCCTGTCGATCAGTGCAATAAGAAGAGAACGTCTTACATCCTCCACACTCTCCAGCGCTTCCTCGTAGTTATCCAGATATGCAAGGGCAATAACCAGCTTGTTATCCTCATTTTTCTGGATATATTCCTTAAGCTCTGTCTCGTCATAGAGATACATGGCAACCATGTTTACGTTATCTTCCACATTTGCCAGAACTTCCGCATTATTTATCACATCTTTAATGGTTACCATCTGCATGGAAACACGATAAATCCTGTCTCCAAACTCCGTACTGATCTCCGTATGTTCTTTTCCGCCTTCACAGGGAAGTCTGTCTTTCGTAAGATCCGGGAAAATACCTGAAATATTTTTCCTGTAAAACTGATCTTTTCCTGTAAGCTCTGAAAATAATTTATTCGACCATATCATTTTGCCATTCATATCCATGATGCCAAAGGGAAGGGCAAGCTCTTCCAGCATTCTCCGTTCCAGCCTGTTATACTGGTTGGCAAATGAAATCAGGTCGTTTAAAATTACAGGTCTGTGATACCGCTGTAATCCTGCCGCAATTGCAATATAAATCAACAGCCCCACAGACATCACCATACCTGCCCTTGTATCCGCCATATACACAAGCAGATTCAAAATCACAAGAAAAACAGATAAATATAATGGCCACCTGATAAAATTCTTCAATGGTCCCCTGAATTTCAGTTTATTCTTCATAATTCCTTCCGTTCTTTTACCCTAAATTAACAAGAATCCGTTATTATTATAACAGATTCCAACGCAATTTGCCAGACACAAGAGAAAAAAAGTGCCGCTGTCTTATAAACAGCGGCACATTACCTTCTATTAGTCCTGAATGTATGGCATCAGAGACAGATGACGAGCTCTTTTGATAGCTACAGTTAAAGCTCTCTGGTGTTTTGCACAGTTTCCTGTGATTCTTCTCGGAAGGATTTTTCCTCTCTCGGAAACGTATTTTCTTAATTTTGCTACGTCCTTGTAGTCGATTTCATTGTTTTCTTTACCACAGAAAACACAAACTTTTTTTCTTCTGCGTCCGCCTCTTCTTTTCATTGGAGAGTCCGGTCTTTCGCCTCTATTGTAAGCCATGATGGTTTCCTCCTATATTTTTCTTCAATCTGATTTCTTTCTGTCAGGAAAGTACAGCCCTTAGTTAAAAGGCAGCTCCTCATCAATTCCGTCCGGAATATTCATAAAGCCGTCTGCACTTGCTGCTCCAGGTCCCGGCATAGATGGCGCCGGTGCGCTTGTCTGCGGATGAGACGCCGCATAGTTATCACTTGCCGCCTTGCTCTCAGCAAACTCCTGGTCTTCCACAACAACCTCTGTTGTGTAAACCTTCTGTCCGTCCCTGTTTGTGTAGCTTCCTGTCTGAATGCGTCCGGAAACGGCAATTTTCAGACCCTGACGGAAATATTTCTCTGCAAATTCTGCACTGCGTCCGAAGCATACACAGCTTATAAAGTCTGCGCTTGCCTCTCCGTCTCTGCGGAATCTGCGGTCAACTGCCAGTGTGTATCTGGCAATCGCCAGTGCGTTTTCTCCTGCGGAATAACGAACCTCAGGATCTCTTGTTAAGCGTCCCATTAAAATGACTTTGTTCATTTTTCTACCTCTCTGATGTTTAAGTGAACGGGTTCTTAATGGTGCTTTCTAAAATCCGTTGTATATAAGATTATGCGTCTTTTTTAACGACTAAGTATCTTAATACGTTGTCCATGATACGTACGTGTCTCTCAACTTCCGCCGGACATTCTGCATCTGCTTCAAACTGAATGAAATAATAGAAGCCTTCGTGCATTTTCTGAATTTCGTAAGCTAATTTCTTCTTACCCCATTCTTCCACTTCTGTGATTGTACCATTGTAACGTGTGATGTAGCCTTTTGCCTTCTCTACTACGGCATCGCGTACTTCGTCTTCAACTTTGGCACTCACAACTAATGCTAATTCGTATTTGTTCATGCTTGTCTTACCTCCTTATGGTCTTTTGGCCCTCTGCCTGTCAACAAAGAGCAAGGATATGAAAATATATCACGGTTTTTAATTCTATCATATTAAAATGTGCTTGTAAAGCAGATTTTTTACTTTTTCACAAGTTTTTTTGTATTTTTCTCCACCATTTTCCGTGGAACCATGATCTGATGACCGCATCCACAGCATTTCAGACGAAAATCAGCTCCCACACGAAGGATTTCCCACTCTCTGCTTCCGCATGGATGCTCTTTTTTTAATGTAACGGTATCTCCCACCTCATAAAGTAGTCCCATTTTTTACACTCCTTCTGTTTTGATTTGTGAAAATACGCTGCCAATGGGCAGTTTAATAAGAAGATCCGCATTTCTGTCCTGGGGTGTGGACGATTTATTTATGACAACAAGCTGCTCTCCACGGAAATAATCAATCAGACCTGCCGCCGGATAAACAGAAAGGGAAGTTCCCCCTATAATCAGGACCTCCGCTTCACTGATTGCCCGTACGGACTCGCTGATTACCTGATTATCAAGCCCTTCCTCATAAAGAACCACGTCCGGTTTAATCATTCCTCCGCATTCACACCTTGGCACTCCTCTGCTTTCCTTCATATAAGAAAAACCGTAAAATCGTCCGCAGTCCATACAGTAGTTTCTGTACACACTTCCATGAAGCTCCAGAACCTTTTTGCTTCCTGCCTGCTGATGAAGATTGTCAATATTCTGGGTAACAACCGCTCTCAGTTTTCCAATCTTCTCAAGCTCTGCAAGTTTTAAATGCGCCTCATTTGGCTTTGCCGTATCACAAAGCATTTTATCTCTGTAAAAACGATAAAATTCCTCCGGGTGCCGCATAAAAAATGTGTGGCTTAAAATAGTCTCCGGCGGAAAATCATACTGCTGGTGATAAAGCCCGTCCTGACTTCGAAAATCCGGAATGCCGCTTTCCGTAGATACGCCCGCGCCTCCGAAAAACACGATATTATCATGAGTATCTATGATTTCCTGCAGCTTTTCCACTTCTTTTTCCATAAAAACGCCCCCTATTCTGTGTCTATCGTATCTACACGTTTCCCCTGCACTACGTATCTTGTCGCCTCATTTCCCGTACAGGTAGACAGAGTTATGATTTTATCCTTGATATTGGTATCTGCCGTCTCCTGCTTCAGCTCGGAATATCCTTTTATTGTACTTAAATACTTCAGATATTCTTCTCCCGGGCCTTTAAACAGCGTATACGTATCACTGTTTACAGACGTTGTATACGCGGAAATAATCTCATATCTGTACGCTTTTCCCGGCACAAAAATCCAGAAATATCTGCTTTTGTTAAAAGCATCCTCGTTTTCTGTGAATTTTTTAAGCTGACCAAACATGGAACCGTTTTTCATATTATGTCCGTACACAAGCGTGTTGCAGTCGTTAAAATCGCTGCTGTTTTCGTAATCTATAAAAATCGTACCTGCAAAATTATAATTTCCCTCATATGTAAGATGAAGATACTTGTCATTGTCTGCCGCCTGGACAACCGGATAATTTACCCCGTCAAGAGCCTCCACATAAATCCAGCCTATCACTTCCGGATTTACGCTTTTCAGAGTATTAAAATCAATGTCCATAGGCGGTTTTAAGACCTCCTCCTCTGCTGGTTTCATTTCCGCATCCGGCTCTTTCTCTGTCACAGCCATCTGCACCAGATTGTTATACTCATCCGTTCCTTTCTTATATTCCGTATAGATATGGAACAAATTAAACGCTGCATAGCAGAAAACACAGATTGCGGCTACAAGTATGAGACTCAAAACGATGTCTCCTGCCGTTTTCTTCTTTTTTGGTCTTTTATTTGCCATAAATGTTCTCCTTGTCTGCAAAATTTCCCCACTCATACAAAGCAGCTTGCGCTGTTTCACTAATTATACTACAATCCTTTTCTTTTTTCCATGAAAAAGGCATGAAAAAACTATAACCTTATGGTATACTAAATCTCAGAATACTATTTTGGAGGTTATCATGACAAAGAAAAATCTGATAGTCGGACAATCCGGCGGTCCTACCGCAGTTATCAACAGCAGCCTTTACGGCGTGGTATCAGAAGGTCTTAAGCACCCGGATATGATTGAACACGTATATGGAATGGTAAACGGCATTGAAGGCTTTTTAAATGGAAATATCCTGAATTTCCAGGAAGCTCTTCCTGGAGAAACCCTTTCCTATCTGACTCATACTCCCGGCGCTTATCTTGGCTCCTGCCGCTATAAACTTCCTGAGTCTCTTGAAGATCCGGTTTATCCTGCCTTATTTGCCAGATTTGAAGAACTGAATATCGGCTGGTTCTTCTATATCGGCGGCAACGATTCTATGGATACGGTAAGTAAGCTTTCCCGGTACGCTGCTTCTGTAGGCAGCGACATCCGTATTATCGGAGAGCCCAAAACCATTGATAATGACCTCGTATGCACAGACCATACACCGGGCTTTGGAAGCGCTGCCCGCTATGTAGCCTCCACTGTACGTGAGATTATTCTCGATGCAAATGTTTATGAGAAAAATTCTGTTACTATTGTGGAAATCATGGGACGCCACGCCGGCTGGCTTACAGGCGCTTCCGCTCTCGCCCGAAGATATGATGGAGACAATCCTCTTCTCATTTACCTTCCGGAAACAGATTTTGACCAGGAAGCTTTCCTTACAAAAGTCCGGGACTGCCTTAAGAAAAACTGCAATGTCGTAGTTTGTGTATCCGAAGGAATTCATGATGCAGAAGGTACTTTTATCTGCGAGTACGACAGCACCGTTGGAACAGATACCTTCGGTCACAAAATGCTTGCAGGCTGCGGAAAATATCTGGAAAATCTTGTGAGAAATCGCCTTGGGGTAAAAGCCCGTTCTGTGGAGCTCAATGTCAGTCAGCGCTGCTCTTCCTCCATGCTCTCCAAAACAGACCAGCAGGAGGCCATTGCAGCCGGAAAATTCGGCGTAGAGGCTGCCCTTAACGGAGAGACAGGAAAAATGGTTTCCTTTATCCGCCATGAAACAGAAGACGGCTCTTATAAAATGGAATGCGCTCTTGAAGATGTAAATCATATCTGCAACAAAGAAAAGACTGTTCCTCTTACATGGATTAAAGAAGATGGAACTGATGTGACAGAAGATTTTATCCGTTATGCCCGTCCGCTCATTCAGGGAACGGTATCTCTTCCTGTTGGAGAAGACGGTCTTCCGCACTTTGTTTCAAGAAAATAATACAGGGAACAAACGACAAAAAAAATACGGTCTTGTAGGATTTTTCCCGCAAAACCGTATTTTTATCTCATTTTCTATTTTTCAAATTCTTTATGATCTTTTTCCAGCTTTTTTTTAATCCGTTTCCCCTGCTCTTTTTCCTCTTCCTTTTCCACCCTGGATTTTGGAAGGATAATATTCAGCACCACCGCAATAATCGTCGCAAGAACAACCGGAGACTTTCCGAAAATCATAGTTACCCATTCCGGGAAGGTGGCAAGCGCTGCTGTCGCCTGCGATACGCCTACGCCAAGCGCTGCTGCAAGTCCTACAATGGACGAATTTCGATAATCCATTTCCGCTGATGCCACAAGCTTCATACCTGTCATGGCGATAGAGGCAAATACGGAAACGGTTGCTCCTCCAAGCACACATTGAGGAATCGTAGTAAGAATTGCGGAAAACTTTGGAACAATTCCAGCTACTCCGAGAATCACTGCACCAAGTCCAAGAACACAGCGATTAATTACCTTTGTTGTAGTTACAATTCCCACGTTCTGGCTGAATGTTGCAGTTGGCAGTCCTCCGAAAAGCGCTCCCGCCATATTGGAAAGACCATAGGCTACAATTCCGTTCTGAAGCTCCTGGTCTTTTGGCGTTCTGTTCATAGCTCCGATGGTAGTTGCGGAATAATCTCCAATTGCCTGCACAGAATTAATTGCAAAAAGAAGTCCTATCGCCACACAGGAAGAAATTTCAAATTCCACTCCGAAGTGCATAAATTTCGGAATCTGAAAAACCCCGGCTTCTCCCACTTTGGCAAAATTCACCATTCCAAAGGGAATGGAAACAATATATCCTGCAATAATACCGATTAAAATAGAAGCCAGTTTCCAGATACCTTTTCCGAAATGATTCAGACCTGTTACAACTGCCAGAGTGAAAAAAGCAATCAGCCAGTTCTGCCAGGAACCGTAATCTTCACTTCCCGTTCCGCCTGCCATATAATTAATGGCTGTGGGATAAAGAGAAAGACCGATTGTAAACACGACTGTTCCCGTAATCAGCGGCGGAAAAAATACACGTATCTTTTTTACAAAAATCCCCATCAAAACTGCCACTGCACCGCCGACTATCTGGGCCCCAAGGATTGTCGCTATTCCATGTCCCTGGGCAATGGCCTGCATACTTGGAACATAAGCAAAGCTCACTCCCATGATAATCGGAAGCCCGGAACCAATGGCAAATCCGCCTTTTTTTCCAATTGGAAAAAGCTGAAGCAATGTGGACAGAGCTGCCACTACAAGCGCCGACTGAATCAAAAGAACCTGCTCTTTATTTTCAAGCCCTGCCGCTCCTGAAACAATAATCGCAGGCGTTACACATCCCACAATCATTGCCACAACATGCTGAAGAGCAAGCGGCAGCGCTTCACTTATCCGCGGAACTCCTTCCAGTTCAAAAATACTTCCTCGTTTCACTGTTTTGTACCTCCCGTTCTTTTCTTTTATAAAGTATATCAGAAAATATCACCAAAAACAATTAGGTGCGGCAAAAAACTTTGTTTTAAATTGTACAAAAATCAGAGACAATTTTTGTATATTATTCCCATATGGAATCCTTGTTTCTCCTCATGACAGAAGCTGGAACGACCGATACAGGTCAATACGCCCATATCCCCACTCCTGATTTGGATACTGCATATTTTCATCACGGACTGCGCCTCTCTGAAGATAGTGCTTCACGTTTGTTCCGGTAAAAAACGGGGCGTTTTCCCGGATAATCGACCACTCAAAAAGAAGCGCTGCAATTCCTGCAGCCTGTGCTGCAGCAAGACTTGTTCCTGACGCATTTCCAAACTGATTTCCCGGAAATGCTGCTTTTACATTCACTCCCGGCGCTGCAAAATGCGGCGTCACCATACCGTCCGGAGCAAATCCTCTTCCAGCCTCCAGGTAAAGACTGTTATCCCTGTAATTATACGCAGTAACTGTTGTGCTGTCTATTGCGTCTCCCGGAGAAGTCACCGTATTATACGGCGTAGGCTCAAGAAAATACGTATCCTTTGACACGAGTCCGTTTACAGGAAGCCACATATGGAAATTTACACTCTGTCCGTCTCTTACCTTTACCCGAAATTTCCATATCCCGGAAGACGGGTGAAGAAAACGAAAATAAATGAGAGGATACCCGGTCTGCCGCTCTATCGAAACATAATTTACAAGAACCTTCGTTTCTACAAATACAAAAGAAAGAGTCTGGGTTCCCGTGCCAAGAGATGTACTTACATCAAGAATCTCTCCTGTGGGAGACTGCACGGAAACTTCATATACTTCCGGCGGCTCTCCCCAGAACTCCATAGTAAATCCTTCCTCTCCCTCTCCCACTCGAAGTTCTGCTGTTACTTCATTATTTTCCCGCCCCAGTTTTCCCCTGAAATGATGCCTTGCAGCACCTTCATTCCCCGCCGCAACGGAAACAGAAACCTGGCTGAATCCTGAAATATAACTGACATACTGGCTAAGAGGGCTTTCTCCAATATGTGCCCCCTGGCTGCTTCCCACTCCCAGACAAATGGAAAGAGGCATACGAAGAAAATTGGCAAGCCTTGTCACCTGATAAATCCCCAGCATAATATCATTTTCCTGAAAAACTTCCGCATTTCTGGGATAAAGGTAAAACTCCCTCAGATAATCTTTTGCAGGCTTTAGCTTTACAATAAGAAGGGTGGCTTCCGGAGCTGCACCTGAGAAATTTTCTTCCAGCACCTGATTTCCCGCCGCAATGCCTGCAAGCCTTGTTCCATGCCCGTTTTCATCTTCAGAAGGTACAATTTCAAGAGGACTCTCCGATTCCAGCGCCCGGTTAATATCCTCCGCAGTAAAAAGTTTTCCATAGGGGACTCTCTCATCATCTCTTCCCTCAATGGTCTGATCCCATAAATATGCAATTCTTGTTTTTCCGTTTTCATCACGAAATACTTTATTTTCATAATCTATACCGGAATCAATCACAGCCACTGCTGTCCCTTTCCCCCGAAGCTGTAAATATGGATGATCATGAAGCCTTATAACACCGGACGCACTTAAGGCTTCCATATCCATATATGTATAACACTTTGGTATAGAGTTGTAGGAATAGCTGTTAATCTGAAGCTCTCCCACCTGATCAAGCGGCACGTACGCCACTCCGAAACTTTCATTGATGATTTGAAAACTGGCGTCTGAAATCACATCAATGGGTCCGTGTATATTCTGTACATATTTTACAAGAAAATCCCCGTAGTCCTGACTCTGGGCAGGTACTGCCGCCAAAGTCTGAACTGCAGGGATTCTTTCCTGTACTGTAATTGACTTTCCCTCAAAATCTTCCGCTGTCAGCATGGCATTCTCCAAACAAATAACCTTGGTACAGACTATGCAGAGGGGGCGGGTTTTATGAAGCGAGAGTTTCTCAAACCCCTTCCATATTCCCGGCGGAAATCATTCTGTCCCACAAATTTGGTACGCGGCACGGCAGAAGCTCTACTTCAAGCTCTTCAATATGTTCCAGTTTTCCCTCTGTGAATGCTTCAATTCTCGCTGCCTCTGAGCGGGCACGGGCAGAAACACCGGCAAACCGAATATCAAGCAGCTCGTACCCGAACGGCTTATACTCTTCCATCCACAATTTCTGACGCTGGATTCTTAAGCTTTCTGCCAGCTCCCCTATCCTCAATAATTCCTGTCTGCAGACACATAATTTATCTTTGTCGCCTGTCTGATACGCATTTCGTATCCTTCTGTTTATATTTGCCTTTTTGCTCAAAAGCTCTGCGAGGATTCCATAATATTTGAAAAGCTCCCTGTCCTCTGCTTCCTCCGACTTTTCCTCAACTATTTTTGACAGCTGCTTTTTCAGCATCTCATACTGCTCCTGCATTTCTTCCTCATAAAGGCTTTCAGATGCAATTCCCATAAAATTATCCTCGTAAAAAATAATTTTTGACGGATTTTCGCTGTCTTTATTATATTCCGTCAAATCAAGAGTCTGCTCAAGCTCCTCTTTTTTATACTTTCGGTTATCAAAAGCATCCAGAAGGCAATACTGCTCCCATTTTCTTTTCAAAACAAATGCAAACCTTTCTGCTACCCAGTCTTTATCCGGAAATCTGTTGAAGCCAAATTCCCCGAAAAGAGCCATAGCAGGGAGAACTGTCTCGAGAGGCGTCTCTGCGCTGTTATCCATCCATGCTGTACAAAATACGTCCCGGATTCCTTTGTTCTGGCATGCCCTCAAAGCGTCCAGGGTTGTCCGGACAGCTTTGCTGATTCCTGGCGCAATTCCGTTCCATGTCCATGCCCCGCCTGCAAACACAACAGGATTTCCCATTTTCTGATGGAGATTTAAATATTTTTCATAAAAAGACACTCCCTCATGATAATAATCCCAGTAGCAAAGTGCAGTCTCTGAGGAAAGATTCTCCTGATTTAAAGGCTCTGCATCTTCCGCCAGACTGTAATACCCCTCTGAACCAAAGTTAAATTTCAGGTACATATCTGACCAGATAATCGGGCTCAACTCTCTTTTTCTGCACTCCTCTGTCAGCCATTCCAGATGACGTTTCATAACAGCAGCCGGATTTTGCCAGCCGTTTTTATCCAGAAATCTTCCACGTCCCAGATTCTCCGCCTCATCCATGCCAAGATGAACAATTCCACTGGAAAAACACTCTTTCACAGTATCAAGAAGTGCCTTTAAAAGTTCCTCTGTCTCCGGTATCTCTAAAAGAAGAATGTCGTCAATATCTCTGCATTTTTCAAATGCCGGCTGTTTTAATGCGCTTCTTAAGTGTGCCAGAGTCTGAATACACGGAATCAGCGTAACGCCAAACTCTTTTCCAAACGCATCGCACTCTTTCATCTCCGCTTTTGAAAAACGCCCACGCAAATATCCCCAGTATGGATACCCTTCGATTTCAAGCGTATCTTCCACATATAAGTAAAGACGGTTCATCCCAAATGCAGCAAGCCGTACAATGTATTTTTTTATTGTGTTTACAGTTGGTACCGAGTTTCTGGAGCAGTCCAGCATCACTCCATTGGAGTGAAAATATACCGTTTCTTCTCTGTTCCAGGACTCCTTCTCAATATTTTGAAGAATCAGAGACACACCCCTGAAAAAATGCGCCTTTTCGTGAAAAGAAATGCTGCAGCTTTTCCCGTCTTTTCTAATCTTTAAAGTTTCTTCTTCACACGGCTCTGCCAAAATACAAATATCGGCACTCTTCTTTTCCTCAGTCAAAGCAAAATCATGTACAGATAAAAGCTTTTCCAGACCGGATTTTAATTCTTCCTGTCTGTTTTCCAGATAAACGGTTCTTGTTCCCATAAAAATCCCTCACTTTTTATTTTGTTGTTTTGCATTTACTCCATTATAATTGCTATGTGTTACGGAGTAAATGTGCAAAATAAAAATTTGGGGGATTTATCTGTAATTTTTTAAGGAAATTTTATAGGAAATAATTGTTCCCAAAATAATACTTATCGGAAACGCTACAATCAATACAATTTGATTTCCTAAAAACAATAAAACCTGAAACAGAGAGCTGCCGAAATATTTACTTACAGCATAAATAAGCAATATAGCAACAAGAAAAATACCAAACACATACCCTCCGCTATTTTCATCTTTTTTAATATTACATGGAATAGCAAATAACATCTGCATATAAGCAAACCAAAATTCAATCAGCAGTATCTCAAAATAATAATCTGATTTGAAAATAAAATGAACAAAAAAATTCAGAACAATAGTAATGCAAAACATACAGCACAAAAGCCCTATTGCAAAATAATACTTTGCTTTTACTCTCTGCCCTAATGTTAAAGGCAGTACCGCCTCATATTCATTCCACTGTGTCTGTGCCTCGCAAATGGCAACTGTATTTGAGTATCCGGAAACAGTAAACAAAAAAAATGCGCTAATCAACAGTCCGGCATACTCAGGCACACAAAAGAAAGTGACTGCAATTAATCCCACTACAAAAACTGCGTCTCTTTTTTGTAGCATATGTTTAATCTGAATCAGGTCTTTTATGACTAACCCCTTCATATTTTTCCTCTCCTTTCATTTTTATATAAATAATCTCTTCCAGCGTTGCCTGCCTGATTTTATATTCAGAATCCGTTAAAATATTTTCGCTTTTCTCCATCAAAATCCGAAATTTCCCCTCTTCTGTCACCATATCCTCAATCTTTACTTTTCTTTGAATATCTCCTAGCCCTTGTTCACAGACTTCCAAAAGAAAATATTTCCTCTTAATATTTTCTTTTGTATCATTAAGAACAATCTTTCCCTTTTTCAGCATAATAATATCGTCAACCAGCTCGTCCAGTTCATTCATATTATGCGTGGAAAATAAGATGGTCTTTCCATGTTTTTCTGCTTCCTTCTGCAAAATTTTTAAAATATCTCTGGCAGAAGTAAAATCTAGTCCGCTTGTAGGTTCGTCTAATATCAACAACGATGCTTCATGACTTAATGCAGCTGCAATATCCAACTTCTTTTTCATTCCTCTGGAGAATCCCTCTACCTTCTTATCAAGAGGAAGATGAAACATCTGTCTCAATCTCTGAAATTCCTTTTTATTCCAGTTTGTATATATTTTGCTCATAAAAGCTTCAATTTCTTTTATATTAAATGCTGCCGGCAAATGACATTCATCTAATACAACACCTGTATTCATTTTTATTTCAACTTCATTTTCTGCTAAATCCTTCCCGAAAATAAAAATATCACCGGAATCCCTGCTGATTTTATTCAGAAGCAAATTTATTAATGTAGTTTTTCCCGCTCCATTTTCCCCTATTAACCCGACAATTCTGCCCTTCTCTATAGAAAAGCTATTGTCCGAAAATATAAAATCTTTATATTCCTTACGCAAATTTCTACACTCTATTACATTCATATTGTTTTACCCCTCCTCTTCCTCAGCAGAAGAAACATTCCCACCCCTGCCAGTCCTGTAAAGATGGAAATAAACTGTGATGTGGAAAGCGCCCCCACGCTTCCTCTTATTAAATCTCCCCGGAAAAATTCAAGAATAAACCGCCCTATGCTGTAACATACAAGATACGCTGCTGCCACTTCTCCGTCTGTCTTTTTGTGCTTCGCAATATACAAAAGCAGCGCAAAGTGAAGAAAATCAAGGGCGCTGGAATAAATCTGCGTAGGAATCAGCGGCACATCGTTTGGCGCAAAATCAGATTCTTGAAACGTAATAGAAAGGAGACAATTTGTCTCTCTTCCGTAACAGCATCCTGCAAGGAAACACCCGATTCTTCCAAAGCCCTGGGCAAGAGCAACAGATGGCATTACAAGATCAAAAAAAGCAAGGAAATTCAGCTTTTTTACTCTGGCATAAATATATCCTGCAAGAATCCCGCCTATTATTCCGCCGTACACAACAAAACCGTCCATCATATTTTTCAGATAGTATACAGGATCTTCGAGAACGTCTTTCCACTCAGTAATCCAGAAGAGAAGCTTTGCAGAAAGAAATCCCCCAAACACACACCATATTACAATATAAAAAACGTGTTCATAGGGCAAACCCTGTTTTCTGGCTCTGTATTCCGTCACAATGTATGCCGCAAAAATTCCAATGGCAATCATAAGTCCGTATCCATACACAGTAAACGGTCCGATTGTCAGCAACTCATTTTTCATCAAAAACTCCTTTTTCTGTCAAAAATTTAAGAATCCGCCCATTTCCCCTATCATTAAGGGACAAGCCATTCCAGTCCTCCGGCTCTCCCTCTCCGCAGATGTCGATTCCCAGAAGAAGAATTCTGTTTTCTCTTAAATAAGCAAAAATCTCTTCCAGAAAATCAAAAAGCTCCTCTTCTTTTGTGTCTCCCTGACTCCACCCGGTACAGGCTTCCTCTTCGCAGAGAATATCTCTGTCTACAGATATATATAATGGAAGAGAAATTTTTTCCACATACTGTTTCATCAGATTTTTTTCCCCTTCTTTATACGTCTCCCAAAGCCTTTCCTTTCCAAAAAATTCTGTTTTTTCCTGAAAAGAAACTTCCACTTCCTCCCAGTCTTTCCGTGGCGGCCCCACAAGAAAAACCTTCTTTAAATACGGCTGTGTTTCCAGGGCGTGGGCAATCCAACCGCCGCAGGAAAGGATTCTTCCAAAAGCCGGAAGCTGCATATCCGTATGATTATCAAGTACGAGAAGCTGGAAAGGCTCTCTTATTTTTTCCAGCCAAAGCCTTGTCATATAATGATAATTCCCGGAATCCAGGAAATGGATTCCTTCCAAAGAAAAAGCTTCCATTCTTTTTTGAAGGATTTCCCACGCCTCATCATCACAGTAACAGTTTGTGCCGGGAATATCCTGCACCGAAAGCCACTGTACTTCCTCTTCCTTCCAGAAATTTTCCTCCCGGTATACCCCGGAAAAATCTACAAGAACGACTTTGTTTTTCAATCTTTCCACTCCTCCAGAATTTCTTCCTCCGGTGTTTCTTCCTCCGGCGCAGATTTGTCATCTTCTTCCAAATCCCGCGTCTCCTGCGCAACTTTTTTGTCTGCTTCTTCCACAACTCCTTCCGTCTCCGGAACCTCTTCTTCCATCTTTTCTTCCTGTTTCTCAGCAGACGCCTTCAGACCTCTTTTTAATAGAAAGTAAAAAATAAAATCTGCCGCCCCATTTACCATAAGAACCCAACCGTCAAAAAGAATTGTTATCTTTGTCTTAACAAACGGATTCGCCATCATAATTCCGCCCAGAACAATAAAAATCAGACTGACAAAAAGAAAAACCTGCCATTCTGTTCTTTTTCTTTTTTTCAGCTGAAAGCTTCCCTTAAATTTCCAGATGCTGTCTACCAGAACAAATGCGCCAAGAAGAAGCGGCAGAAGCTTCACGACAATCACAGGATTAAAAAACAAAAATCCTCCCAGGACAAGAACAATCACGCCGGTAAACAAATCCAGAATCGTGGCAGAGTCTTTTCCTCTTATGTAAATCAAGAGGTGATACAATCCTGCCGCTGCCATAATAATACCGAATACCACTTTGCAGATAATATTTACCGTCTGCGCTGGCATAAGAACAAGGCAGAGGCCCAGCAGCACATAAAACCCGGAAGAGATAAGCTCTCCTTTTAAAATACCGGCAATCTTTTTTCCCATAGGTCATTCCTCCATCTCTGTTAAGTTAAAACAAGTATACGCCCTTTCGTCCTGTTCGTCTATAATATTTTCTCCGGAAAACAAATGGTTATCTTTGTTCCTTCTCCCATTTGGCTTTCTATGAGAATTCCATAATTCTGTCCGTAGATAAGCTTCATTCTGTCGTCTACATTATTCACTCCAATTCCTGTAAAATGCTCCTTCTGTCCCTCACTTTTATCAAGAAGTGTACGGACCGTCTGATTATCCATGCCGATTCCGTCATCTATAATTTCTACTTTTAGCTGTCCTTCACTCATACGGGCAAATATGGAAATCGTTCCCTTCTGCCCCTGTGGAAAGGCATGGAAAAACGCATTTTCCACAAAGGGCTGTAAAATCAGCTTCGGAATTTTCTGCTCTTCACAATCCGGCAGTACATAATACTCCACATTAACGGAATTTCCGTATCTGGTCTGATTAATAATCACGTAATCCTTCAGATTTTCAATTTCTTCTTTCAAAGTAATAAACTCTTTCTTATTGCTTATGGTATTTCTTAAAAGTCGGATAAAAGCATCTATTACCTGAACAGATTTTTCTTTATTTCCCTGCCAGATAAGCCATTTTACGCTCGCAAGCGTATTATAAATATAATGGGGATTTATCTGCATCTGAAGAGAATGAATTTCTGCCTCTCTCTTTGCTTTTTCCACTTCTATCAGCTTGTCGATATACTGCTGCATCTCACCAAGCATCGTATTATACGTGAAAGAAAGTTCCCGGATTTCCCTGCTTCCCTCCACCTTTACAAACTGGTTCAATCGCCCTTCACGAACGCCTCTCATCTTTTCCACCAGCTTATAAAGCGGTCTTGTCTGCTGCCTTACCAGAAGAAAAATAATGATTACGACAATAGAAGTAATAAAGGCTGTCACACTGATAATATAACGAAAATCATATACTCGATCGAATGCCATATCCGGATGAATCATACCAAGCATCGTGTAATTTGTACTTTGCAGTCTTTGTGCCATATAACCTGTGAGCTGTCCGTTTTCTTCCCGATTCATAGTTTTTATATGGGCCTTTTCCATCTCTTTTATTATTTTAAAAAGCTTCCTGGTATCTCCGGAATCTTTCAGATATTCCTCTCTATTTGAAGAGATAATCTCATTATCCTGATTCAAAATCAAAAGGTCGTTTGTGCTTGTTGTAAACCCGTCATAGTATCTTCGAAAATCAGCTTCTTTAATTGTAAGAAGCGTTATGCCGGATACGTTTTTTCCTCCGTCCCTGCTGATAGATTTCGCCAGAACAATCACAGGGTAATCTTTCATAACATCTGTATATCCGCCCTCTTCATACTGACAAATAAGTTTTTTGGGATTTTCCAGAGCTTTTTTTACCACCGAATTATGAAGCAGAGCCTCCCCATCCATCACAAGACTGGAATCATTATAATTCAGAGTTTTCCCATCAATTCCAAGAAGTACAAGATTCATGTCACTGTATTTTTCTATGGGAAGCTGGTTTAAATACTGTTTCAGCTCCAGAATGTTTTTTGCTTCTTCTGCATATTCCCAGTCTGTTTCCGTTAAATATTTCTCCACTGTAGAAGAAGTACTGATGCTCGAGGTAACTGCTGTCATATCCCGGAAAAAATTATAAATATTTCGATCTGTCTGCTGAAAAATCTTATCCTGAGATTCCACAAAATTTTCTACAAATGCCTGTTGGGACGCCCGGATATTTAAGATACTTAATCCTGTTGTCAGACATACAATCCCTGTCAGAACAGCAAGAATAATTTTGAAAAAAAGTGTATTGCATCGCTTTATCAATATCCTGCCTCCGTCCTGCTTTTCCGCCTGTACTGACTTGGTGTCTCTCCCTTCAGTTTCTTAAATATTCGGCAGTAATAGCCGTGATCTGAATACCCCACCTCCATGCTCACATCTGAAATAGGCATGGAACTATCTCTTAAAAGCTGACATGATTTTTCAATACGAACCATATTCAGATACCCGCTGAACCCCTCCTGCATATGCTGATTAAAGTAAGAAGAAATATAATGATAATTGAAGGAAAATTCCTCCGCCAGGTCTGCCAGTTCCAGCTTTTCCATGTAATGTGTCTTGATATATTCCTTCATTTCCTCTATCCTGGAATCTTCACTATGACAGTTATCCGTTACCATAGAAGCAAGTTCCTCTGTAATCTTCCCACAGCATGAAAGAAACTCCTGTACATTTTCAGTCTTATCTGTTTTCTTAAAATAAACCCTTCTAAGTTCCTCACTTTTTACTCCGCATTTCTCCATTTCCATCAGCAGATTATATAAAAGATTCTTAAAAAGATTTTTACACTGATAGGCATCGTATCTGCACTGGCAAAGATATTCCATATAATCTTTCAAAAGCACCATTGCCTGAGAAAACTGATGTTTTTTCAATAATTCTGCGTACTCTTCATATCGAAAACGCTCTGCCTCTTTGGTGATATACTCTCTCTGTTCAATTAAAAATTTATCTGAAAAATAAAACTTCTGTTCCAGCGCCTGTTTTACTCCTTTTTCGTAAATATCGCGGATTCCAGAAAACTCTGTAAATCCATCACTTAACACAAGAAAAAGATTTTCCGCCACTTTTCCAGCCTTTTCGGCACCTTCTTTCAGTGTCTCAATAAGAAATATCTCATCTGGCTTTTTATAATTAACCTGAATTATTCATGAGCATATAAAAATGCTCGATATTACAAATCCTTGAACCAG
>ERZ1108166.599-NODE-599-length-24877-cov-5.759407_pt1 | contig 24877 bp, 22 predicted proteins | sample MGYA00403702_ERZ1108166 | MGnify/ENA primary metagenome ERZ1108166 (study PRJEB35170, sample SAMEA104062401) | human gut metagenome | biome: human gut; feature: human-associated habitat; material: faeces | place: Denmark | collected 2012-05-01 ...
CACCCCCTATCATATGGGTATTAAGAAATTCAATATCGAAATTTCCACTCTGATAATCCGGATGATGGAGGATTTCGAACTGATAATCCACATTTGTATCAATGCCTTCAATCCACACTTCTCCCAGCGCGCTTATCATCTTGGCAATGGCTTCCTGTCTGTCTTTTCCATGAACAATAAGCTTTGCAAGCATGGAGTCGTAATAAGGAGAAACTGTATAACCGGGATAAATATCAGTATCTACCCTGATTCCCTGACCCCCCGGTAAATGAAGCTCTGAAATCTTTCCCGGAGAAGGACGAAAGCCTTTTTCTGGATTCTCTGCATTAATTCTGCACTCTATGGCGTGTCCCTGTATATTTATATCATTCTGTGTTACAGAAAGCCTTTCTCCCGATGCAATTTTTATCTGTTCTTTAATCAAATCCAGACCTGTTACCCACTCTGTCACAGGATGCTCTACCTGGATTCTTGTATTCATTTCCATAAAATAAAAGCTGCCGTTTTTTTCAAGAAGAAATTCAATTGTTCCTGCATTTTCATAATGGGCTGCTTTTGCCGCCTGCACTGCTGCCTCTCCCATTTTCTTCCGAAGCGCTTCAGGAACAGCAGGGGAAGGAGATTCTTCTATCATTTTCTGATGATTTCTCTGCACAGAACAATCTCTCTCTCCAAGATGAATCACATTTCCTTCCTTATCTGCCAAAATCTGAAATTCAATGTGACGAGGATGTTCTACAAAATGCTCAATATACATGGTTCCGTCACCAAAAGAAGCAACTGCCTCCTTCTGTGCCGTCTGAAAAGCTCTTAAAAATTCTTCCGGAGAAAAGGCTGTTCTCATTCCCTTTCCTCCGCCTCCAAGAGCTGCCTTAATCATAACAGGATAACCGATTTCCTCTGCCAGTTTTTTTCCTGTTTCCCCATCATAAACGGAAGTTTCTGTTCCCGGAATTACAGGAACGGATGCTTTTATCATGGTATTTCTTGCTTCCTGTTTGTTTCCCATACTGCGGATAACAGAAGATGGAGGACCTACAAACGTAATCCCGCATTTTTCACAACACTCTGCAAAGGCTGCATTTTCTGAAAGAAATCCAAATCCCGGATGAATGGCGTCTGCCCCTGTCACAAGAGCTGCACTTATGATTCTTTCCATATTTAAGTAGCTTTTAGAAGAAGCCGCAGGACCAATACACACAGCTTCATCTGCAAGCTGTACGTGAAGACTTTCTTTATCTGCCTCTGAATAAACAGCAACAGAAGCTATTCCCATCTCTCTGCAGGCGCGGATAATCCGTACTGCAATTTCTCCCCTGTTTGCAATTAATAACTTTCTGACCATAAGAACCCTTTCATCCAATCATAAACGTAAGCTCTGCCTTTGCCGCCACCTTTCCATCTACAGTGGCAACTGCTTCTCCCACTCCCAAAGGACCTTTCTGGCGAATAATCCTTGTTTCAAGACGAAGCTTGTCTCCGGGAACTACTTTATGTTTAAACCGGCACTTATCAATGCCTCCAAAGTATGCTACTTTTCCTTTGTTTTCCTCTTTTGACAGAATGGCAACTGCCCCTGTCTGAGCCAGAGCTTCTATAATAAGAACTCCCGGCATTACCGGTTCCTGGGGAAAATGTCCCTTAAAAAAATCTTCCCGGAAAGTAACACATTTATATCCTGTGGCAAACTCTCCCGGTTCATAATCTTCAATATAATCAATGAGAAGAAATGGATGACGATGTGGTATAATTGCCTCGATTTCTTTTATATTCAAATGCTTCATTTTTATCCCTCACATTTTCTTTTCCTTATATTACACGGAATAAAGGCTGTCCATATTCTACGGCTTCTCCGTTTTTCACATAAACTTCTGCGATTTCTCCGGAAAACTCACTTTCAATTTCATTCATAAGCTTCATGGCTTCTACAATAGCAAGAACCTGTCCCTTTTCCACCTTACTTCCCACTTGTACAAAGGGCTCTTCTTCCTCTCCCGGCGCTGCATAAAAAGTCCCCACAAGAGGCGCTTTTATTACATTACCGCCAGTTTCTTTTTCCTGTACAGGCATTTCTTTTCTTTCCACAGGAGAAGAAACAACCTGTACTTCTTTTCCACATTCCATAGATATTTTTATATTTCCTTCCTCATACCGGAATGAGGATAAATTAGAATCTGATACCTGATGAATCAGTTTTAAAAGATGCTCAAGCTCCATTTCTGCGCCTCCTTAATCCTGAAATCTTTTTACAAGAAGTGTACCGTTATGTCCGCCAAATCCAAGGGAATTACTCATTGCCACATTAACGGGAACAGAAGTGGAAGAACCTACCATGTAGTTTAAGTCCAGCTCCTCTTCACATTCTTTTGTTCCCATTGTCTGATGGACAAAACCATCAAGGATGGATTTCACACATACAATGAACTCAACTCCGCCTGCTGCCCCAAGAAGATGTCCTGTCATAGATTTTGTGGAATTAATCTTCACATTTTTTGCCGCGTCTCCAAGTGCCATTTTAATTGCTCTTGTCTCAAATAAATCATTGTGGTGAGTAGATGTTCCATGTGCATTAATATAGTCTACTTCCTCTGGTTTTACCCCGGCTTCTTTCATGGCATCTGTCATAGCTCTTGCAGCTCCGCTTCCATCTTCCGCAGGAGAAGTAATATGAAAAGCGTCTGCTGACGCGCCATATCCAGCCACTTCCGCAAGAATTTTAGCTCCTCTTTTCTGCGCATGGGAAAGTTCTTCCAAAACTACAATTCCAGCTCCCTCTCCCATAACAAAGCCGCTTCTTTCTTTATCAAAAGGAATAGAAGCACGAAGGGGATCTGTACTTGCAGTAAGTGCAGTAAGCCCTGTAAATCCTGCTACTGCCACAGGACAGATGGCTGCTTCTGTTCCCCCTGCAATCATTACGTCTGCATCTCCATATTGAATAGCACGGAAAGCATCTCCTATACAATGCGTTCCTGTTGCACAGGCAGTTACTACGCTTGTACACTTTCCTCTCGCCCCTACAGCAATAGAAACATTTCCCGCTGCCATGTTGGAAATCATCTTGGGCACCATAAGAGGATCTGTTCTTGAAGGACCTTTTTCTTTTATTTTTTCCAGAGCAGATTCCACTGTCTGAAGACTTCCGATTCCGGAACCTACCGATACTCCCACACGGAAAGAATCCTCTTTTTCCATATCAAGTCCCGCATCTTTTACAGCCTCAAGAGCTGCCGCAACTGCATACTGAGAAAACAGCTCCATTCTTCTGGCAGCCTTAAAATCCATATGTTCCTTTGGAGAAAAGCCTTTCACTTCTCCTGCCAGTTTTACCTTATAATCTGTAGTATCAAACCGGGTAATCTCCCCGATTCCTACTTTTCCTGCCTTAATTCCTTCCCAGAATTCTTCCACATTATTTCCAATAGGTGTAACTGCCCCAAGACCAGTTACCACAACTCTTCTTTTCATTGATTTCCTCCTGTTACATTGCCATTCCGCCGTCTACACAAAGAACCTGTCCTGTAATATATCCTGCATTTTCTGATGCCAGGAACGAAACTGCCTTCGCTATATCTTCAGGATTTCCAAACTCTTTCATTGGAATCTCTTCTTTAATACTGTTCCTTACATTTTCTGAAAGTACATCTGTCATATCTGTTTTAATAAATCCCGGCGCAATGGCATTTACAGTAATACCCCTTGATGCCAGTTCCTTAGCTGCAGATTTTGTAAGACCGATAATTCCTGCTTTTGAAGCTGCATAATTTGCCTGTCCTGCATTTCCTCTTACTCCCACAACAGAAGCCAGGTTAATAATGCGTCCGCTTTTCTGACGAATCATCTGTCTGGCAACATGACGGATTCCATAGAAACAGCCCTTTAAGTTTACATCAATTACTTTAGAAAAATCTTCCTCACTCATTCCCATAAGAAGACCGTCCTTTGTAATCCCTGCATTATTTACCAGAATATCAATCCGCCCATATTTCTTTATAATATCCTTAAAAAAAGTCTCTCCTGCTGCAAAGTCAGATATATCGCACTGGCAGGTACAGGCTTCTCCGCCAAGCACTTCTATTTCTTTTTTTACTTCTTCTGCCTTATCTTTTGAACCATTATAATTGATTACAACAAATGCACCTGTTTTTCCAAGCTCAATGGCGATAGCTCTTCCAATTCCTCTTGATGCACCTGTTACTACCGCAACCTTTCTGTCTGTCATACGTTCTGCTCCTTTACTGCCTGAATTACCTTTTCCATATCATCTACAGTCTGAATGCTGTAAACAGAAACTTCTCTGTTTATTTTCCGTATAAAGCTGGTAAGTGTTTTTCCCGGACCGATTTCTACAAATGTATCTACTCCCCTGGAAATCATATTTTCCACACTTTGCTGCCACTTTACAGGAGATGAAATCTGTCTGGAAAGAAGGGATTTTATCTCGCCTTCTTCCTGAATAAATTCTCCTGTCACATTTGTTACATAAGGCATTTTTAAAGGAGAAATCTCCTGGTTTTCCAGAATTTTTTCAAGCTCTTTTCCCGCCTCTTTCAACATAGAACTGTGAAAAGGACCGCTTACATTTAGCGGAAGCACACGTTTTGCACCATTATTTTTTAAAAGTTCTGCCGCGCGCTCCACTCCTTCTTTTTTTCCTGTTATTACAATCTGTCCCGGACAGTTATAATTTGCAATTTCCACTCCGTCTAAAGATGCAATATTTTTTTCTATATCCTCTGCTTTCATCCCAAGAACAGCAGCCATACTTCCTTTTCCTGCCGGGACTGCATGTTCCATCAAAATTCCTCTTTCCCTTACTGTACAGACTGCACTTTTCAGTGACATTCCTCCTGCCATTTCCACTGCACAGTATTCTCCAAGACTTAACCCTGCTGTTACATCAGGCGTAAGGCCATGCTCTCTTACTACATGTGCCATTGCAAGACTTGTTGTCACAAGGGCAGCCTGTGTATATTCTGTCAAATCCAACTTATCATTTTCCTCAAAACAAAGGGTTTTCATATCAAGAGAAAGCCAGTTGGAAGCGTCATCAAATATCTGTTTTGCAGTATCAAAGGTATCGTAAAAATCTTTTCCCATTCCTGCCTTCTGTGCACCCTGTCCAGGAAATACAAACGCGATTTTACTCATAAAAAACTGCTCCTTTTAAAAGATTTTCTGTTTCTTTTACAAGACTTTGGATAACCGCTCTGCAAGTAAGTTTGTCTTTTACAAGCCCTGCGCTCTGCCCTGCCATAACGCTTCCTGTCTTTACATCTCCTTCTACAACAGCCTTTCTCAAACCGCCTAAAGTTAAAAGCTCCAGTTCTTCAAAAGAAGCTCCTTTTTCTTCCATTTCCAGATATTGTTTTGTCATCTGATTGCGAAGAGTACGTACAGGATGACCTGTGCTTCTTCCAGTTACCTTTGTATCAATATCTTTTGCTTTTAACACAAGGTTTTTGTAATTTTCATGAGCCCAGCATTCTTCTGTTGCAATGAATCGAGTGCCAAGCTGTACGCCCTTTGCCCCAAGCATGAACGCTGCTGCCATACCTCTTCCGTCTGCAATTCCTCCTGCTGCAATTACAGGAATGCTTACCGCATCCGCCACCTGCGGAACGAGAACCATTGTTGTCGTTTCTCCAATATGTCCTCCGGCTTCTGTTCCTTCTGCAATAACAGCGTCAGCACCGCACCGCTCCATTCTTTTTGCAAGAGCTACAGAAGCAACTACAGGAATCACCTTTATTCCGGCTTCCTTCCACATCTCCATATACTTTTCAGGATTTCCTGCCCCTGTTGTAACAGCTTTTACTCCTTCTTCTGCAACAACTTTTGCAACCTCATCTGCATATGGGCTCATTAACATAATGTTTACGCCAAAAGGTTTATCTGTTCTCTTTTTTACTTCCCGAATCTGCTCTCTTACCCATTCCGCCGGAGCGCTGGCTGCGCCAATCAGTCCAAATCCTCCTGCCTCTGATACGGCTGCTGCCAGATGGTATTCTGCCACCCATGCCATACCTCCCTGGATAATGGGATATTCAATTCCAAGTAATTCTGTTACTTCTGTTCTCATGAGTTTTCCTCCTGTTACTGAAGCTTCTGAATGTAGTTTTCTACATCTCCGATAGTCTGAATCTGCTCTAAATCCTCTGATGGGATTTCCACATTAAACTCTTCTTCAAGAGCCATTACCATCTCAAAAAGGTCCAGGGAATCTGCTCCTAAATCTTCCTTAAAAGATGTTTCTGCTGTCATTGTATCCATCTCTGCTCCAAGTGCCTCTGCTGCAATTTCTTTAATTCTTTCTAACATATCCATTCTCCTTTTTTACCATTTTAATATACTTGCCCCGTAGGAAAGTCCCGCTCCAAATCCGGAAAGAACAATGTTATCTCCCCGCTTGAAAGCGCCTTTTTTATTTAACTCATCCAGCAAAATCGGGATACTTGCCGATGAGGTGTTTCCATATTTCTTCATGTTTACAGGGAATTTTTCCATACTTTCCCCCAGACGTTTTGCTGCTGAAAAAATAATCCGCTCATTTGCCTGATGGAGAATATAAAAAGAAACTTCTTCCTTTTTAATCCCTGCTTTTTCCAGAACTTCTCTTACTGCCTCCGGGACTTTTGTCACTGCAAACTGGAAAACTGCTCTTCCATCCATCTGCATATACGTCTCCGGTGCATTTGGGAAAGCTTCATACTTCTTCTGGTTTCTGTCTGCCAGAGTAAGGACTCCCCCTTTTTCTCCAATAGAATGTGTAACCTGCTCATATAGTCCCTCGGATTCGCCCTTTACTACAACAGCTCCGGCTCCGTCTCCAAAAAGGATACAGGTTCCTCTGTCCTTCCAGTTTGTAAGATTGGAAAGATTTTCTGCCCCAATCACAAGAGCATTTTTATAAATGCCCTGTGCAATATACGCCTGCGCTGTATTAAGTGCAAACAGGAAACCAGTACAGGCAGCGTTTACATCAAAGCAGGTTGCATATTCCGCACCAATATTTTTCTGTACCTCACAGGCAACTCCCGGCATTACTCTTCCAGGCGAAATAGTTGCCGCAAGAATGAGATCAATATCTTCTGCCTTCAATCCGCTGTCCAGAAGTGCATTTTTCGCAGCTTCCGAAGCCAGATACGAGGTTGTTTCATCTTCCTCTGCAATATGCCTTTCACAAATCCCCGTCCGCTCCTGAATCCACTGACCGCTTGTGTCTACAAGTGTTTCCAGCTTCTCGTTTGTCCACACAGTCCGTGGCAGACAAGAACCTGTTCCGCAAATTCTTCCTATCATAATTCTCGCCTTTATTTTTGTTTTAAAATATTTTGACTTTCAAAGTATATCACATTCAAAGTATTTGTCAAGTGTTATATTAAAAGAATAAAACGAAGCCGCCCGGAAGACAGTTTTCTGTCTCCCGGACGGCTCCGTTTACAGTTTTATTTTTTTATTCAGGCATTACCACTTTAGATTCTGCCATAGACGCATCTACATCACTTGTAGAAATTGGTTTCAGTGTGTAGGTGTACTCATATGTTTCGCCTGCCGGAATCTGGTAATTATCAAGCGGCATAGCTCCCCAGGAGTTATCTCCTCCAAGACCCATCTGCTTGTGGTTCAGTCTCCAGATTACACGGTTGCTTTCTGGAAGCATATAGGAATGAAGATTATTTGTCAGTTCTTCCGGTGTATAAGCAAGTGCGTTAAATTCCATCGGAGCGGATGCTTTTGCAAGAAGTCCGATGCCGTCGTCATTTGTCATACTTACCCATCTTACATCTGTACGGTTTCCTGTTTCCTGTGGTTTGATGTAATCCACAAAGAAGTCTTCTACTGTACTCTGATATAAGCCCACATTGTATCCTGTTTTTCTGTCAATGTAGTTTTCTTCCGGTCCTCTTCCGTACCATGTTACATTATGGAATTCTTTTGGAAGAACAAGAAGGTTGCCTACCTCAGGAATCATTGGAAGATCTGCACTTCCTGGTTTCAGTGTACTTGTAATTTCCACATCACCTGTGCCGTATACAGTATAAACCTGCTGCCAGTCAGACTCTACGCTTGTCGGCAGTTTTGCGTTTACTGTAAATACAACTTTATTTTCACTTTCTGTATCTACAGTTACTTCTGTAACGCTTCTTCCTGATCCTGCATATCTCCAGTCAGACAGAACGTTTGCTGAATAGAATCCAAGGTCGCTGTCTGTAGGCGCTCTCCAGAAGTTTGGTGTTGGTCCGTTTTCCAGAAGCTCTACACCCTGGTATGTAAAGGAATCAATTGTTCCTTTCTTCTTATTAAAGTTCAGTTCAAATCCATCACCTTTTACAAGAGTTGATTCTTCCTGATCTTCTACTGAAACTGCAGGGATAGATGCTGCATCTACAGGCTCTACAGATGGAACTTCGTAAAGAAGCGCAAGCTGCTCTTTTGCCACTTCGTGTCCTGCTGCTGCCCAGGAAGTATCTCCCTTAAGGCTAAAGCTGATGTTTACAAAATACTCAGAACCAGCTTTTAATTCCGGCTGTGTAAATGGAATATTCAGAACGCCTTCTGTAAGAGGAGCAATATTCAGCTCGTCATCTGTAAATTCACCGCTCTGAATTGGTTTTCCATCTTCAATCAGTTCCCATGTTCCCTTGAATGCGTTCAGATTTGTAAAGAGATATTTATTTTCAACCTTTACTTTTCCGTTACGAACGTCTTCATTTTCCATTCCAATGTTCTGATACAGTTTCTTAACTTCAATCAGTTCAGGCTGTACAGTTCTGTCAGCAGATACAAGTCCGTTTGCACAGAAGTTTTTATTGTTCGGATTTCCTTCCGGAATATCTTCCCAGTCACCGCCGAAGCTGTTGTACTGTTCTCTTGCATATGTTTTATCTGTTGTCTCTTCAAAGTCAAGCCATACAACAGTATTATCATCTGCTTCTCTTTCTGCATTCTTTAATTCATCTGCTGAAAGTGCAGTTTTGTAAATACGTACGCTGTCGATTAAACCTTTGAAGTTAGCCGGAACATTCGGATTCTGTGCATCGTATGTAATATCTGCACCGATTCCCACTGCATTTCCGCCTCCTGCAATACCGGTTGTATCTTCTACAGAGGCAACCTCTTCATCGTCAATGTAGAGTTTCAGAGTTGTTCCATCATATGTACCTGCTACATGATGCCAGTTATCTGCCCAGTTTTCCGGTGTTGGAACAGATGCGGAAACTTTCTGGTAAACGCCGTTTTCATCATCCCAGTTTTTATTGTAAATATAGCATTCAATATAGTCTTCTGCTTTCTCGCCTGTCTCATCATCAAAAACAACTTTTCTCTGAAGGCCATAAGACTCTGTGCACATCCACTCATCATTACCTTTTGTAATAATTGGAGATGTTTCTTCCGTTGCTTCCGGTTTTACCCATGCTTCCAGAGTAAAGGAATCATTTCCTCTGAAATTCAGCGCCTTATCATTATAGCACTGTGCATATCCGTCCATTGCCTTTCCGTCTTTGCCTTCTTCAGACAATTCACCTTTCAGGCGGACTTCTATGTTCTTTCCATTATTTGTAAGAATCTTGTCAGTTGGTGTATCCATATAAACTGTCTGATCTACCCAGTCCCAGATAAATCCACCCTGAAGGTTCGGGTATTTTTCGTATACATCCCAGTACTCTTTCAGGTTTCCGATACCATTTCCCATTGCGTGTGCATACTCACACTGGAATGCCGGTTTTGTTCCATAATTTCCCCACCATACAAGAGGATTGGAGTATTTGTCCATTTCATCCGGCTTGTTTACACGACGGTACATTCTGGACCATACGTCAACTTCCGGAATATCTCTGTGACCTTCATAATGAACAAGTCTTGTTGGATCAAGTTCTTTACAGAGTTTTCCAAGTTCCGCCCATGTATCTCCATTATAAGATTCGTTTCCAAGAGACCATAAGAGAATAGAAGGATGTACCTTACTTCTCTCGATTGTGCTTGTCATACGATCCTTACATGCAAGAATCCATTCCGGATCACTCTGTGGAAGGTAATCATTTACACCGTGAGATTCGATATTTGCTTCATCAATCATATAAAGACCATACTCATCACAAAGCTCATACCATCTTGCTTCATTTGGATAATGAGAGTTGCGGACTGCATTGATATTATACTGTTTCATCAGTTTAATATCTTCAATCATGCTTTCTTCTGTAATATGACGTCCTGTCTCTCCTGATGTTTCATGGCGGTTTACGCCCTTAAACATAATTGGCTGGCCGTTAATCGTAATCTGGGATTCTGTTGTTCCTTTATTAATAATTTCTACTTCACGGAAACCAACATTGCATCCTGCAGTCTCTACAATATTGCCCTCTGCATCTTTTAATGCAAGAACAAGCTGATACAGATTTGGCTCTTCAGCAGACCATTTCTTTGGCGCTTCCACATCTACAGAAATCTGTGCCGCTGCTTCTTTTCCCTCAAAAGCAGGTGTCATGGACTGTGTAAATACTTCATTGCCCTCTACATCAAAAAGTGTGGCATCTACTGTGTATCCTTCTGCGTTTCCTTCTTCGTTATAACGGCGAAGTGTTGTCTCTACATTAAGAACTGCATTGTTATATTCTTCATCCAGATCTGTTGTGTAGTTAAAGTCAAAAATAGAAGCATTTTTGTCTTTGCAGAATAAAAATACATCTCTGAAAATACCGCTTAATCGGATAAAATCCTGATCTTCAAGATAACTTCCGTCAGACCAGCGATATACCTGTACAGAAATATTATTCTGCTCTCCCGGTGCATTCAGGTATGGGCTGATGTCAAATTCTGATGGTGTGTAGCTGTCTTCGCTGTAGCCTACATACTGGCCATTTACCCAAAGATAAAATGCAGATTCCACACCCTGGAAGGATACAAAAATTTCTTTTCCGTCCCATTCCGCAGGCGTTGTAAAGTCTCTTCTGTAAGAACCTACCGGATTATATTTTACAGGTGCAACCCCAAGCTCCGGCGTCTCTACGCCTTCCCACGGAAGTCTTGTATCCGTATACTTTGGATGGTCGTACCCTTCTGTCTGCCAGTTGGAAGGAACTGTAATATCGTCCCAGCCGCTTACATCATACTCGTTTTTATAAAACTCTGTATTTCTTCCTTCCGGATTGTCTGCAAGCTCAAATTTCCATTCTCCGTTTAAAAGCTGATAAGAAGGTGATTTCTCCTTATCACGCACTCTTGCATCTTCCACATTTCCAAAAGATACAAAGCTTGTATGTGCGTCTTCACGGTTTACCTGGAAAGTAGCTCTCTGGTCATACCATTCCTCTCCCGCAAACTGGCTTCCGTCTACTTCTTTTTCTTCCGGCGCTGCTTCTGCTGAAAGCCCTGCTGCTCCGGAACCATCCTTTGTCGCTTCTGCTGCATAAGCTACCATGCTTGATGACGCCATAGTTACTGCCAATGCAACTCCTATACCCTTTTTATAAAACTTTTTCATTCGATCCTCCATCTCAGGCTCTTTACACTCATTTGCCTTACCTGACGTCCTGCCTCCTTTCCCGGTCTGGCTACGACTCTGTGGATCTGCCGGAATCACGTGAGCCTGAAAGGCGCTTCCGTATTGCAAATTTCCACAAAACTGATGTGTATTATAGCAACACTTTTAGGCAAAGTACATACGATTTTCTTAGATAAATCTATAAAAATCTTAGATTTTGTCAAAACGTCCTTGTCAGAAATACACTTGTTTTTTTATTGGAAGATTCTTCTACATACGGAATTTTTTATGGAATTCTCTTAAAGTATTTTTCCTCTGAAATATGAACATCCCCAAAAGAATCAGTATACTGCTTCCCGAACAGATAATTGATAAATACGGTACTGTCACAAGATGAAGAGCCACAAGTATCAATGGAATACATCCCACTGCACACGCCTGTATAAGATAAAATAAATACTCCGCCATCTCAAGTCGCTGAATTCTGGAAACTGCCGGCATGGAACATAAAACAGTCAGACACGCTCCGGGAAAAAGAAAATTCAAAGACCAGTTATGCCATCCTGTAAACACATCCCACAAAATACCCAGAAACGTTACAAGAAGGAGCTGCCACATCGCATTTTTTAAAATATTTCTCCGTTTTCTGTAGGCTACAGAAACAATCATCCATGCGCTCAAACTTGCCGCCGATACTGCCCAGCACCATGTAAAATCACCTGATACTATATAATTTACCATTGCAGATACAATGGCTGCAGCTATACAAAGAAACGTAAACGTCTGGAAAACTTTTGCCGGCACATTTGATTTTTCTTTCTTATATCCTGGAAAATCACTTTCTACCTCTTCGTAATTCAAACCTTTTTCTTTTAGAATCCGCAGGAAATTTCTTTGAATACTATCCCCCGGAACTTTTGAAGTAAAGCCCAGCACAAGCTTATCTCCATATGAACAGGAACAGAGCTGCATGGAATATGTGCTTGCCAGAAATCCAAAATACTGTATATAATCCCCGTATTCATCAGGAAGCTTAAATATCCCTACATTGGAATAAATACCTGTGATGCTTCTTGCTCCGTATTTTGCCCCTGCCATCATTCCAACTCTTTTTATCTCAAGAGGAACTGCACGAATCACAGGATTCTTTTCCAGTCTTACATAATCATTCATATGTACAGCAATTCTTTCTTTCATCAGTTCCCGTTCAAACTCTTTTTTTACATGTGACATGACATCATTAAAAGTAGTATTTTCCCTGAAAACGTATCCCACTTCAATCCAGCCGAAAAAGTTTGCCATAGATTTGGAATCAAAATAATTCCGCAGATTAACAGGCACCATGAGCGTAACAGGGCGTTTCAAACGGCTTGCAGGAATCTCTTCGTGAATTGCCCATAAAAGAGCCGAAGCCAGCAAAACCGTAATAGTAACATCGTTAGCTCTTGCTGTTTTTAAAGTCTCTTTTACAGAAAGAATCACCTCCATAATGTGCATTTCATCCTGTGGAAGTTTCTCTCCTTTTAGCTGCACAGCCGCTTTCTTTTTTTCTTTATTTTTGGGAAGCTCCGTCTTATAATACTGGGAAAAACTGTCTTCCTCCTGCTCCTTTCCCGTACTTTCCTCATCTGTATGAAAATCCGGAAGATTTGCCTCCGGATGCGCCAGCATAAGATACTGTTTTACAAGCTCCTGTATAAAGTGCATAGCTCCTGTTCCGTCTGTCAAAGCGTGAAACACTTCAAATTGAATCCTGTCTTTATGGTAAGTCACCTGAAACAGGAGAGATTTTTGATCCGGTACATACAAATCACTGCAGGGAGGTTCTGTCTCCGGTTTTACAAGTGGCTGTATGTCCCGTCTTTCCAGGTAATACCAGAAAAGCCCTTTTCGGAGAACAGCCTGATACAAAGGATATTTTTCCATTGTAATATCAAGGGCTTTTTGAAGAATATCCGGTTCTACTGCCTCTTTTAAGCGGCAGTAAACACGAAATACTCTTGTATCATTCTTTCCTGTAACTGCCGGAAACACAAGAGCTGCATTATCAAGTTTTCTCCAATGGGAATATCCAAACTCTAACAAGTTCCCATCTCCCTTCCAAGAAATTTATTCATAATATCAAAGCTTTCCTGTACATGAAAAAGCTTAATTCCCAGAGCAAAAAATCCATGAAGCGCTCCCGGAATGCGATGAAGTTCTACATTATTCCCTGCCTTTTTAAGCCGCCTTGCATACTCTTCCCCTTCGTCTCTTAAAGGGTCGAATTCTGCTGTCAAAATAAGAGTATCCGGAAGATTTTTCAGGTCTTTTTCCTGAAGAGGCGAAAAATACGGATTCTCTCTGTCTTCCGGGCTTCGTTGATACAAGGTAATATAATTCTCCATTTTTGCTGCTGTGAGAAGGTAATCTTCCCCATTTTCTTTTACAGAATGATACGGAGATTCCTCTGTGTAACAGTTATTTAATGCCGGATAAATCAAAATCTGTCTGTCCGGCATAAATTCCCCCTTATCCCTTGCCATAAGCGAAACTGCCGCTGCAAGATTTCCTCCTGCGCTGTCTCCTACAATCGTAATTTTCTTAGGTTCTGTATTTAAAATAAACCTGTTCGTATATAGAGTCTTTGCTGCCGCGTAGCAATCCATAAGCCCTGTTGGAAAAGGGTATTCCGGTGCAAGACGGTATTCCACAGATACTACAATCTGCCCTGTAGACTGTGCCATCTGACTGCATACACGGTCATAATTTTCCACACTGTCTGTCACCCATCCGCCTCCATGAAAAAACAGAAGAACTGCATAGGAATGCCCTTTTTCTGTTCCTTCTTTCATTGCCTGCTCATTTGGGAAATACAGGCGAGTCGGAACTTCATAATCTTCATTATATATTTTTACATCTAATTTTCTGCGAAATATACGCATAGGATCAAGGCGTTTTAAATCTGCCAGCCGCCGTGCTGATTCCACCTCAAGATTACTGTATGAAAGCGCATGTAAAATGGCGCGCATTGTTTTTGATTTCATTCATTTCCTCTCTTTGTTTTAAAATATTAATCTATCCCCAAATCCAGATTCCCAAACATACAAGTATTGGAATCAGCCCCATAACCATGAAGACACTGCTCAAAATCCGGTATACTTTATTATCATATCCCTGAATATAAGACTGTCCTGGTTTCCGCGGATTATATTTTATATTGATGAATGTATTCTTTTCCGGTACTTTCCCGGAAATATATGCTCCTTCTCCAAGATAACGGACATTATCTACATAATATTCATAAACAGGGTGATAACTTGTTCCGTGTTCCGTTCGTCTTCTTTTTACCTGAATCACAAGAGCAGTGGTATCTTCCGTACATTTTTTCTTTCTTCCTTCCGAAATCCCTGTAATAATACAGGCAGGAATTAAAAATCCTGCACCAAGACCGCACAAGGTAAGAGCCAAACCTAATTCCATATGTTTTCCTCCATTTTTTATTTAACTGCCTTCGCCAAAAACATTTCCATAGGCTGTTCATAACCCGGAATTGTCATTATCAGAGCGCCGCAATCTTTATATCCTATTTTTCTGTAAAAATGCTGCGCTGTTTCATCTGTCTGAGTAGAAGTCAATAACATTCCATATCCCTGTTTTTTCATATCCTTTTCCCAATATTCCATCAACTTTTTCCCGCATCCCTTTCTCTGAAATTCTTCTTTTATAAAAAGGAGGGTACAAAAAGGCGTATTGTCCCAGAAAAGATTATATCTTAATATTCCTGCCGGTATTCCATTATATAATAATATATATCCCTGTTTTCTACGCACTTTATTTTCAAATTCCCCTTCCGGCAAATGCCTGTCAAGCTGATACCAAAACTCTCTGTCGGAAGCTTCTGCATATCTGATTTGTATCATATATTTTCTCCAATTATCGCTTTTAAAACATGCTTTTCATAGTTTCTCCAGCGCTTTATTGATGCACATACATTCTTATCATATTATCGCTGTCTTCTTCCTTTACCATACACAAAAACTCCCATCCATATCTTTCATAAAATGACGTATGTTCTGTTATAAGATAAAGAGGAGAGATTCCTTTGTTTTCCATGTCATCTCTCACCAGTTTCAGTAATTTCCCTGCAATTCCTCTGCAGCGGTATTTTTCCTCCACATATAAGGCGCATACATTCGGTGTTAAATCTTTTCTTTCGTGAAAATCGTTTTCTATCACGCCAACGCCTGCAATAATCTCATTATTTTCCAACACAATATACCACTGTGGAATGCTCTCTTTCTTCTCCTGGCATTCCCTTATACTTTCCTCATATGCCTCTGCCGGTATCTCCCATTTTAAATGAAACCATTCTGCTGCTCTTGTTGTTAATTCCTTATGCTCTCTTAATTTTAATATTTCCATAGTTTTCTGCCACCCTTTACTTCTTTCTTTTAACAAATCCAAGAATTATAAATACAAATGCCAGCACGTAAAATGTCGTATTCTGTCCCATCATTCCGCTGAACAAAAGTAAAATTCCCACCAAAAAATAGAGCGAACTATTTGCATTTTTCTTATTCATTTTCTGCCTCGTCTTTCTGATTTTTATTTCTCTTTTCTTTTATTTCTATCTCATATTCTTTGTCGATAAGAATATAATCACACTGATATTTCCTGCACATCTGAAGATAATATGTGTTTTCTGAAAGAACCAGCTCCTTTGTACACCATGTATCGTCAAGACGTTTTTCAATATCGCAGGCATGATTTTTTATATCTTCAAAATGCTGTTCGATATAGTTTTCACTTAATATCAGACAATAATATTCTATCTCTTCAAGATATGTTTCCTCAAAATCTTCCTTCCAGTTAAAAGGAATATAACACCCCTCCACTATAAGATTTTGTCTGTTTTCTATTGCCGTTTTTATCATTTCCCGCACAACGGGCCATAAATAAGCTGTCAATTCTTCGTCATCTTCCGGCGTCAGAGAAGTATTTCCGCTTCGTATCAGTCCCATTTTCAGATGGTCAATAGATAAATATGGGTACTGATACCTTTCAAGCAGCTTCTGTGCCAGAACTGTTTTCCCTGTATGGGAAGCTCCTGTAATTAAAATAATCATGTACCATTCTCCTAACCAAAAAATCCCCCCTGAAACATTATACAACATTTCCGGAGGGATTCCTTATAAAATATTTACTTTTTAGATTTCATACCACTTGATTTCATTTGCTTCCATATGAAGGTCAAAACTGCTTCCATCTCCGCGGTAAACAGTTGTATCCTGTGGCTCGTAAGTATTATTTACAACACAGTATTTTCCGTTTTTCACATATGCGTGAACTTCTACGTTAAAGTTTGTGGAGAACCACTGATTCAGCTTTTCATCATCCCCTGCAGACCAGAGAATCGCACGGTAAAGAATACGGCTGTTTTCAAAGCTGTACGGCAGACCACTGATATAAACGCCGCGGCCTTTTCCAAACTCTTTTACTGCCATCTGTACTTCCTGCTCTCTCTGAATGAGGATTTCTGTCTCCGGAAGTGCAAAAATATTCTTCTTTCCTTCTCCGAAATCTACGTCCTTTGTACAGTCAGAAAGGATAAAGTGCTCTTTGTGCTCTTCCCAGTTGTATTTATCTCTGTTCAGGTTAAATCCATGCTCTTCTTCCACGCCAAGAATATCGGAAAGCTGGAAGAAACGTCCCTGCCACTGATGTGCTGTCGGCTCGCCTACACCAATAAATCCGCCGCCATTGTAAACAAATTCTTTTACTGCTGTAACAATCTTTTCGTTTGTCCAGTATTCTCCGCCGCCATAAGCTGTGTCTGCATCTCCTACATTGATGATAACGTCAATATCCTTTAAGATGTCCGGATTTTCCAGAATATCTTCAAAGCTTATGAATTTTACATCAAAAGGAGCGCCGCTTAATGCTTCAATAATTCCTGCATAGGAGTAATTCTGCTTATGATAAATTGCATGGTGCACCATATGATTTCCCCATGCACGCATCTTGCCCCAGCAGTTTAATACTGCCACACGCTCTACACAGTAAGGAGTTGTTCCTGTAATATTGTCATAAAGTGTACGGAACTCATCACATACACTCTCAATGTATTCTACAAATTCCGGGAAATCAAGAGCGAGTTTTAAGTATCCGCCGTATCCGATTCTCTGAATCGGGCTTCGAAGAATTGCTCTTCTTGCTGTTACCCAGTTTACTTTTGCTTCTTTTACAGGATCTCCGCCCTCATGGAAGGTATCCGGGAAGAAGTATGGAAGAAAACGTCCCTCTGTATAATTTACATTTTTAATATCACTGATAAGACGAAGTGTCGCACCGTTTCCAACACTTCCTACTACCGCATCAATTCCGATAGATGCAAACTCATCCATAAACGGTTCCATTCCAATCCAGTGATCTCCAAGGAACATCATGGCTTCTTTTCCGTACTCGTGTACAATATCTACCATCTCTTTTGCAAGTTTTGCAACTTCTCTTCTCTGGAATGCCTGGAAATCACGGAATTCTTTAGATGGAATACGATAAGTATTATTCATATATCCCTGGTCAATAATAAATTCCGGGCGGAATTTATAACCCACTTCTTTTTCAAACTGTTCCAGAATATATGGGCTTACAGATGCGGAATATCCATACCAGTCTACATATTTTTCTCTTGCAAGCTCATCAAAAATCAGTGTGAACTGATGGAAGAATGTAGTAAAACGCACTACATCTACATATGGATGAGTTTCCAGGAAACGGCGCAGTCTTTTCAGAGAAAACTCTCTTGTAAGAGGCTGACGCACATCAAAAGTCATCTGTGGCTCTACATCTTTCCAGTCATTTACAACTGCGTTGTACATATGAACCGGATCCCACATAATATAAGCAAGGAAGCTTACTGTATAATCATGGAAAGGAACTGCATCAATAATTACATTTCCGCTTTCCTCATCATAACTCCATTTATCTGTTGGAACAGGCTCGCCTGTTGTGCGGTCCATAACTTCCCACCAGCGTTTTTTATCATCCCGTGTATTTACTTTTAACATAGCAGGATAAATATGGTCCATTAAGTGAATGGAAAGTTTATCGGACACTGCGCTGTAGAAATCTGTCATAATATACATCTGCTGAATTTCTTCCGGATGTGCCTTTGCCCACTCATTATCTTTTCTTGTTGTATAATAAGTTGCATAAACCTTCGCATCTACTTCTTTAAGCTCTGCCGGAAATTCTGTTCCGTCACAGTCACGTACTGCATCTGCTCCCCATTTCTCCAGAATCTCAAGAGTCTGAGGAATTACATTCAAATCTGTAGGAATGGTTACGCGTCCTCTTTTTTTCTCCATTTTTCTTCCTCCATTTTGATTTCATCACATGTATTGATGTCCTTATTATATATTCCATCTCTTATTTTTTCCATCTATATCTTGTTTTCCATTTTAGAATTCTTGCTTTTTTTATAAAAGAGTGCTAAATTTTTTCTTCCATAACAATAGGGAATATGATAAAATAAGCCGAAATCCAAATTTATAATTACTTTTTGAGGAGGAAAAATGGAACAAAGAAAAATTATTCAAGTAGAAGACAAAGTCCCTGCAAAACTTTTGATTCCTTTAAGTATCCAGCATATGTTTGCCATGTTTGGCGCTACTGTTCTGGTTCCTTTTATTTTTGGAATCAACCCTGCAGTCGTTCTCTTTATGAATGGTGTCGGTACACTTTTATTCATTGCCCTTACAAAAGGAAAAGCTCCGGCTTACCTTGGCTCCAGCTTTGCATTTCTGGCTCCTGCCGGAATCGTAATCAGCCAGATGGGATATGAATATGCACTTGGCGGCTTTGTAGTCGTAGGTTTTTGCGGCTGTATTCTTGCATTTATTATTTACAAATTCGGTTCATCCTGGATTGACATCGTACTGCCTCCGGCTGCTATGGGCCCTGTTGTTGCTCTTATTGGCCTTGAGCTTTCCGGAAGCGCTGCAGGCAATGCCGGATTATTAGATGAGGTTATCAATCCTAAAAATGTGATTGTATTTCTTGTCACACTTGGAGTTGCTGTTTTGGGAAATATCCTGTTTCGCGGCTTTTTATCTGTTATCCCCATTTTAATTGCCGTAATTGCCGGATATATTGCAGCCCTTTGCTGCGGAGTTGTGGATTTTACAGAGGTTGCCAAAGCACCTTTATTTGCACTTCCAAACTTCCAGTTTCCAAAATTTGATATGGACGCCATTCTTATTATTCTTCCTGTTATTCTTGTCATTACCTCTGAACACATCGGACATCAGGTAGTTACAAGCAAAATTGTAGGAAAGGACCTTTTAAAAGACCCGGGACTTCACCGTTCTTTACTTGGAGATAACCTCTCCACTATGCTTTCCGGTTTTATTGGCTCTGTACCTACAACTACATACGGAGAAAACATCGGTGTTATGGCAGTAACAAAGGTATACAGCGTCCGTGTGATTGCAGGCGCTGCTGTTTTATCTATCATCTGCTCCTTCGTAGGAAAACTGTCCATGTTGATTCAGACAGTACCCGGTCCTGTAATCGGAGGTATTTCTTTCCTTTTATACGGTATGATTGGAGCATCCGGTATCCGTATTCTTGTAGATTCCAAGGTGGATTACGGACGTTCCCGCAACTTGACTCTTACCTCTGTTGTATTTGTCACAGGACTTTCCGGTATCTCCGTAAAATTTGGAAACGTAGAACTTACAGGAATGGTTCTTGCCTGCATTGTAGCAATGATTTTAAGCCTTCTCTTCCATGTACTTGACAGATTCAACCTGACAAATGATAAAGAAGAAGCGTAAATAATAAAATTTTATGGACAATCAGGAATAGATAGTTCCAAGCAGGGGCAGATTTGACTCGCATGAGTCAAATCTGCCCCTGAAACTTTTCCATAAAGATGGCTTTAGGACCTAAAAATCGGTATTAACCGATAGCCCCCTGTAATACGTATTTTTCCGGATAACAAGTAACAACAATATTCACTTTTCTTGCTTCTATATTTTCCCACTCTTTTCGGGTAAATTGAAAATCAAACATCGCTATTGGAAAAATAATTTCTTTTTTTTCACCTTCGCTTAAGCTTAGAACTAAACTATCTTTTCCGTTAAGCGCCTCAAATAATTCATTGTCCCATTGATTATGCCATGCTCCCATTTCAAATGCTATATTAGTTAAATCCAAATAGGAATCGTCTTCTGCATTTTTGCATATCTCAACTGTTGCCAATGCAATTTTTTCTTTTTCAGAAGGATAACCTCTCCCATCAGAATAGAGCAACAATTCATATCCAGGCAATATATCGTCAACAATACTTCCATCGCTCCATTTCCAATCCTTTAATGAAAAAGAATAATTATCAATCCTCATCACCTCTCCAAATTCCACGATATGTTCTTCAGGTTCAGGATATTTTGCATTTAATGTTATGTATTGTATCATTCCCAATAAGGCTATGACCCCTGTTACTGCAAATGCAATTTTTGTTTTTTTCATTTTTGCCCCAGCCTTCCTTCTGTCATTACAAATATCTCATCTGAAAGATTCTCCAATTCATCTCGATCATGACACGCCAAAATGACCAATGCTCCTTCATGTTTTAATTTAATGATTAAGTTTCTTATCAATTCTATCCCCGTCTGGTCTAGTGCATTGAATGGCTCATCTAATATAATCAAATCAGGATGCTCCATTATAGCGCAGGCTATACCTAATCTTTGTTTCATCCCCAACGAAAACTTTTTGTATTTTTTACGATCCTGAGGATTTAATCCTACATCCATAATCGCCTTTTTTATCTCATCATCCTTAATCTCCCCTTTTATTGCTGCCAATAGTTTCAAATTTTCAAAAGCTGTATAATTTGAAAGAAATGATGGATTTTCAATTAATACTCCAACACTTTGAGGAAACGAAATATCTTTGCCCAAAATTTTTCCATCAATGTTTATTTCTCCTCTTTCCGGATAAACCAATCCGCAAATGACACGCATAAGCATAGTCTTTCCAGAACCGTTTTTCCCTTGTAAACCATATATATTTCCACTTTCCAATTCCATAGAAATATTATCAAGTACTTTATTACCTTTTATACTTTTTGATAATCCGCTAATTTTTATCTTCATTTTTTATCTTCATTCCTTTGCTTCACTCAGACACAAACTATAATTAAAATAGTTTCCGTACCGAGCATTTTTTGTTATAGAAATTTAATAATCGGGCGTCCCAGTATCAATGACTGCCCCATTAAGTATTGATATTTTTCCACTCTTATATCTCTAACCCTTTATCAAAAATATCCCTTTTTCGAATATTAATAACGCATAACCAACTGGATACCACTATAAAACACAAACTGACTAATATACCTTTTCGTATACTTAATCCATCTATATCAAATATCAGGCTTCTTAACAACATAGAATAATTTCCCAACATAAATTCAGTCTTAATATATACAGATAGAATAAGATAAACAAGCGATGCAATATATGCAAGAAAGTAACTTGAATACAATGAAATCATCATTTGAAAAACTGCAATTGCCATATCAGAAATAATCGGTAAAATAAACATAATTCCCCATTCACTTCCTATAATATCGGATTTCAGATCTATTATCATTTTTCTCCCGAAAATATTACTCTGTATAAACATTTCAACAGCCAAAATTCCTAACTCCATACAGTAAAACCCTGCTACTCCTGCTATTGTCCATAAAAGCTTACTTATGCACCATTTTTTTCGATTTTGAGAAAATAACATACTTTGTATTCCTGACTTTTTCAAATCATTTACTGGATAGCTGCAAAGCATAAAAAACATATAAGCATGAAACAAAAACCAAAGAATCGGAAGTTCAAATTCGGCATCAGAAGAATACTTATACTCTGGATTTCCTGAAAACAAATACAGCCAGCAATCCCCCGTACTTATTCCACTACCGTATAAAATCATGCAGTTCTCAATTACAATGTAACTGATAAATACCAATACGCCCACTCCGATTAACATTTTCAATCTATTCTGATAATAACCGTTTTTTAATTCATATCCTGCTATCCCTTTCATAATACTGTCTCCTTTTTACCAGTTCCCGGCTCAAAAACGCCAAAATCGATATACAAATCATCGAATATATAGCCCACATATAATCTTTATGAATCCAATACTCAAATTGCATACATAATCTATTTAAAATCATTTTTTTTGTACTATAATGTTCTATAATCCCCCAACCCAAACACATACCGTAGGCTATTATAGTACTTTTCATTATTTCTTTAATAAACAGATATGCCATTCCAATCAATATACAAGTTATCATAGTAGTTGCTACAAACGTCAATATTACACAAAATATTGATTCTTCCTTTGTCAAACTGAAACCTGTTTGCATCCAAAAAAAACTACTTTCGTCTGTCCAATTAATAAGCTTCTGCCACCTTATCGTTCCAATCATCAAAATTATCAAAGTTTCCAAAAGTGAAATATATGCTGCCAAAACTACAATCTTAAGGCAATCCCCCTTCCATATATCTGCTCGTGTCCTGTTTCTTATTACAAACTGTATTTGTGTATCGTTCTTTAAAGATGCATTCAGCAGTAACAAGAATATAGGCAGGATATACATATTTTTAGAAAACATATTTGCCGTCAAAACATATCCATCTGCCAACGTGAGCATTATATTAGCCTCTCTGATAAACAACGCTTCCTGTGAAAAGATATTAAACGTAGTAAAACTACTCATTACTATACTCAGGAAAATATACATTTTCCTGTTTTCCATAAACATCCCGACGATATTTAATTGAATAACTTTATTTTTAATAGATATCCTTCTTTTTACCAACATAATAATATATCCCTCCCGCAACAGACATCAAAGCAATCTCTCCTAGCAAAACAGCAGGAGTTGTAGCTATTGGCTGACTTGGTCTTAAAAAACCAAAGGGGCATAACATATGTAGATTTGTAAGTTGTGTTACTGCATAGATAAAAAGATAAATGATAAAAGGGGATAAAATTGTTGTGAATAAATTATCACAAATATATGCTGATACAAGCGCAAGCGTTGCCAGCAAACCCAAAAATATAAAATTTATTGCCATATATATAAGTAAATAAATATACGGATGGCTATAAAATAAATCTCCTAACATACTGTAACTAAAAATTGGAAAATAACCGGTGCTCGCTTGAGGAAGAATTGCCGGTAAAACCATTGCTGTTAAAAAAAAATTAACAATCATTGGAAAAACCGATACAATACCTCCTATCAAAAACGTAACTATATATTTTGTTTTTAGATATTCCTTACGTGAAATGCGTGTAGTAACATTCTTTATATATCCTGACATAATATCCTCTTTATAGCTCCCAGCAAAAGGCAATGCTGCTAACACTGGTACCGTAAAATAATATAACGTAGGAAAAACCGATGAATTTTCCCCACCAATCCATTTTCCAAAGGCAGATAAAGGATAGTTAGATATCATAATATTGTCTTTAAGCGGTAATACCATCCATACAAAATGACAAACTGAAATTAGTAAACCCACTATCGATGATAATAATAACCCCCTGCTTTTAATAGCTCTATGAAATTCTATCTTAAATTCATTTCTCATCTTCCAGTTCCCCTAAATAAATAAAAATATTACTTGGATTATCTAATGATGACCCACCACCAGATCCTAAACAATAATAAATAGCATCCTGAACATCTTTTTCTTCTATAATATAACCAATTTCAACTTCTTTTTCTTCATCCGGTTCTAAGATACAATGAAACCTATGCTCTACACTCATTCCACTCTGTTCCGGATAAATATATCTCGCTTCCGCCGCTGTTTCAGTTACAGTATTTTCAGAATCAATGTTCGCAATCAAATTATTAAGCAAGATTTCTTGTTTTTCATTTCCAGAATTTTTTACTTTAAAGGTAATCCAAATATACTGCTCGTTACCCAATAAGTTCCCTTGTTCGTCAATCTGTTCATTCCAGAAATTTATTCGACTTTTTTCATGATTGCCAATATTCTTACTGATTTCTACATTTTTAATTTTATATTTTACGTTTTCGCATTCTATTTCAGTGAAAGTTTCTTTTTTATTTTCTTCATATACAGATTTTATTTCGTCTTGATACGTTTCAACAGTTACATTATCATCCTCCTGAGAGGTAGCCGCTGCTTTTGAATATTCGATAACTTCTCTGTTATCATCTTTTATAGTATTTACAGAATCAGTACACCCGGTTAAGGAAAGCATCAGCAACGCCGCCGCCATTAAAGGATTCATTCGTTTCATAAAAATCTCCATTCCGCCGCCAAATCGGCGGCACAAATAGTAATGAAAGTCTTCCAATCC
>ERZ1108166.600-NODE-600-length-24778-cov-5.047567_pt1 | contig 24778 bp, 18 predicted proteins | sample MGYA00403702_ERZ1108166 | MGnify/ENA primary metagenome ERZ1108166 (study PRJEB35170, sample SAMEA104062401) | human gut metagenome | biome: human gut; feature: human-associated habitat; material: faeces | place: Denmark | collected 2012-05-01 ...
ATTTCCATGTTCCCATGACGTAAGTATATAACAATTTTTTACTTTTGGCTACCTTAACCCACCGTCTAAAGTCAGTGAGATTGCGGTAGCCTTATTTCAATTCCTCTTGAAATTCTTCCACCGCTTCCGAGCCAGGATAAAATCCGATATGATTTTTTGAGGCGGCAAAATGAAGAATATTATGATTTTTCCAGTATGTAGGCATACTCCAGGAGATACGCTCCTCTGCCTCCGGAAGCACATCTTTCAAAATCTGTTTTATCAGAAACAAATCAGACTGCTTCTCTTCCGCATTTCGGACATTTCCACATAAAACATCTCTCGCTCACTTCATTACAATTTTCTATTTATAAATGCCATATATTTTATTTCAATCTTCTATTTTAATGTTACGTTTATTTTTTCTGCCACAGGATTTATTTTCACTGCAATATCCCATTTCCTCACATTTGGGCATAAAATAATGATTTACTAAATATTCCCATTCCGCAGAATATCTTTTTAATTCATTCATCATATCATTCATTAATTTCCGATACTCCCAATATGCTCTTGTGCATAATCTCTGATGTGCCATATCAATTAAATTTCTAAGATTCGTACGTAATACAACTTTCGTTTCCATTCCCAGAGGTAAAAGCATATTAATGTCTTCTTTTGGAACTCCCAGTACCTCAAGCTTCTTCATAGCCTCTAAAAGCCCATTCATTGCATCATTATAAATAGTGTTTGCTTCCATATTATTTTCAATTTTAGGAGATACGACATATTTAAATCCATGTTGATAATCAATATACCGTGTTGATGCCTGCAGTCTTGTTGGTCCTCCTGCAATATGTGTATATAATTCTCTTATCACTCTTGCAGAATATCCATCTAACACCATGAACACCTGAGGATACTCCCACGTTCTTCCGTGTCCGGAAATCAGACAATCCATACCTCTCTTATAGTTTTTCTCTGCATTTTCAATGTCCGCTCCCCAACAAACTCCTGCTTCTCTTCCGATTAAACTTATTGGATCAACTGTAGTTTCTTCTGAATTATTATTCTTCCCATTTTCAATATCTCTCCTTTGTAATTTTATTGTCACAGCAAAAACTCCGCCATCACTCCATTACTTACATGTATTCCTGCTCTTGTAAGAAAAATTCTTCCCTCTTTCTCTTCAAGCAGACCTACACTTTTATACTTATCCAATACATTCCCGTACACGCTTTCTATAGGCACTCCAAATCCTTCCAAAAATTCTGCTTTTGACACCCCTTTTGTCATGCGGAGTCCCAGAAACATAAATTCTGACATTTCTGCTTCTAAAGATAAAGTTTCTCTGTCTCCCCTGATTTTTTCCGGAAATCCACTATTATTAAGATACAGAGAAAAGTCCGGGGTATTGGAAAAACGCTGATTTCCCCAAAGGGAAGCTGCCCCAAGTCCTAGACCAAGATATTCTTTTCTCGTCCAATAACCAACGTTGTGCTGACAGGCAAGACCTTTTTTTGCATAGTTGGAGATTTCGTACTGTTCATATCCGTACTCTCTCAAAATCCCTGCTGTGTCCTCATACATTCTGTACTCTGTGTCCTCGTCCGGAAGATTCAACTTCCTTTTTGCAAAGGGCGTTCCTTCCTCTATAATCAGGCTGTATGCAGAAATATGCTCCGGGTGAAGGGCTGCCACTGTCCTTAAATTTCTTACCCAGCCCTCATACGCCTGTTCCGGAAGAGCGCACATCAAATCCACATTGATGTTCTGGAAACCTGCTTCCCTGGCAAGGGAAAAGCTTTCCAGAAACTCCTCATATGTATGAATCCTCCCAAGACTTTTAAGCTCTGTTTCCTCCGGAGACTGCAATCCCAGGCTCAGGCGGTTGATTCCCACATTTCTGTACAAAAAAAGCTTCTCTTTAGACAAAGTCCCCGGATTTGCCTCTATTGTAATTTCGGCGTCCGGGGCTACAGAAAAGCTTTTATGGATTTTTTCAAAAATATCTCCCATAAGGGAAGGAGAAAGCACAGACGGCGTTCCTCCTCCCACAAAAATGGAAGATACCTTTCTTTTTTCCGTTTTTACTGCTTCGATTTCCCTCAAAAGTGCTTCTGTATAGGAAGTTTTTGCTTCCTCGTTTCCCGGAGCGGAAAGAAAATCGCAGTAATCACATTTTCTCACACAGAAGGGAATATGTATATAAAGTTCAAAGGAAGTATCCTTTCTTTTCATTTCCCATCCTCCTCTGCAAGATATGTATTTACCATAGTCATGTTTCCGTTTTTCACGACTGCATCAGGGTTGATTTCTTCCGGTGCAGGCGTAGGGGTAGGTTCTGGCGTTATGGTAATTGTCATAACCTTTTCTTCTTTTTCGTCTTTCTCCTTTCCGCAGCCGCACCCGGCAACAAAAAGGCAAAGAATACTAAAGGATAAAACTGCCAGAATCCTTTTCTTTCTGTTTTTCATAAAAACTCCACTCTCCGGCAGGCAAACTGCCGGCAAATCTTATTTATCATCAAGCTTTAATACGCTCATAAACGCTTTCTGCGGAATCTCTACGTTTCCAATCTGACGCATACGCTTCTTACCTTCCTTCTGTTTCTCCAGAAGCTTCTTCTTACGGCTGATGTCACCGCCATAACATTTGGCAAGTACGTCTTTTCTCATGGCTTTTACAGTCTCTCTTGCAATAATCTTGCTTCCTACTGCTGCCTGAATAGGGATTTCAAAAAGCTGTCTCGGAATCTCCTCTTTCAGCTTTTCACACATCTTTCTTCCTCTCTCATACGCAGTATCTGCGTGCACAATAAAGGAAAGGGCGTCTACCTCTTCTTTATTTACAAGAATATCAAGCTTCACAAGCTCGCTTCTCTCATAACCGCAAAGCTCATAATCAAGGGAAGCATATCCTCTGGAACGTGATTTCAGCGCGTCAAAGAAATCGTAGATGATCTCATTGAGAGGCAGCTTGTACTTTAAGAGCGCGCGCGTCTCTTCCATATATTCCATTCCGATATACTGACCTCTTCTTTCCTGGCAAAGGTCCATAATGGCTCCGATAAATTCGGTTGTCACCATAATTTCCGCATTTACCATCGGCTCTTCCATATACTCAATTTCTGACGGGTCAGGAAGATTTGTCGGGTTTGTAAGGTCAATAACTTCTCCGTTTGTCTTATGCACTTTATAAATAACACTTGGCGCAGTTGTCACAAGGTCCAGATTATATTCTCTTTCCAGACGTTCCTGGATGATTTCAAGATGGAGAAGCCCCAGAAAACCACATCGAAAACCAAAGCCAAGAGCAATGGAAGTTTCCGGCTCATAAAAAAGAGAAGCATCGTTTAACTGAAGTTTTTCTAAAGCGTCCCTTAAATCTCCGTATTTTGCTCCGTCTGCCGGATAAAGTCCGCAGTAAACCATCGGATTTACCTTCTTATATCCCGGAAGAGCCTCGCTGCATGGCGCTTCATTATTTGTCACCGTATCGCCCACACGGGTATCCCGCACATTTTTAATGCTGGCTGTAATATATCCTACCATTCCCGCTGTTAATTCATCGCACGGAATAAACTGTCCTGCTCCAAAATATCCAACCTCTACAACCTCTGTTGTAAAGCCAGTTGCCATCATACGGATAGGCGTACCTTTTTTCACGCTTCCATCCATCACACGGCAAAATACAATGACACCTTTATACGGGTCGTATATGGAGTCAAAAATCAGGGCTTTTAAAGGTGCATTTATATCACCTGACGGAGCTGGGATTTTTGTCACGATCTGCTCCAGAACTTCTTCCACGTTAAGACCTGTTTTTGCGGAAATCTGCGGGGCGTCCTGCGCCTCCAGACCGATCACGTCCTCAATTTCATTGATGACACGTTCCGGATCTGCGCTTGGAAGATCCACCTTATTAATAACGGGAACCACGTCCAGATCATGATCAAGCGCCATATACACGTTTGCCAGTGTCTGCGCCTCAATTCCCTGTGCTGCATCTACCACGAGAATGGCGCCGTCACAGGCTGCCAGGCTTCTGGACACTTCATAATTAAAGTCTACGTGTCCGGGGGTATCGATCAGGTTAAAAATATACTCTTCTCCATCGTGCGCCTTATACACAATACGCACTGCCTGGGATTTGATGGTAATGCCTCTCTCTCTCTCAAGTTCCATGTTATCAAGAACCTGAGACTGCATCTCTCTTTCTGTCAGAAGACCTGTCTTCTGGATAATACGGTCCGCAAGCGTGGACTTTCCATGATCAATATGTGCTATAATACAAAAATTACGAATTTTACTCTGTTCTATCACCAGGATTTCCTCCTCTGTTTCTATGTTCGATTCTCCCCATTATATCACAGAAAGTCCCCTGTTGTCACTTCCCTTTTAGCACCCTGTCAAGAATATCTGCAAAAGGCTCCATTGCGTTTTTTACCTCCTGCACAGTATTTGTCTGCGCCCCTGCTTCCAGGAGAATAGATTTCGGGCGCAGATGGAGATTATACCGAAGCCCGGCAAGATAAATCCCCCTGTAAAAATCTGGATAATAAAGAGCCGACTGATATTCAAGCTGAAAAGAAAAAGCAAGATTATCCTCTATATAGGGGTTGGGAAGATAGGAAACGTCCCCCTGGCTTACTGTGCGGCTTACCCCATTAAAAAACATAATCTGCGCCGTTGGCTTTCCATCGATTTCTGTCACAAGATGACGCTCCTCTGAAACTCCGTCCCTGTGAAGGTCAATAATAACCTCGATTGAGGGATTTTCTTCAAGAAAAGGCTCAAGATAATCCCTTGCGTAATCATAGGCTTTGCTTCTGTCCTCCACTCCCCCGGCAATGTCAAAGGTTTCTTTAAGATGAATCACGTGATACCCGTATTTTTCTTCCAGAATGGATTTCAGATGAGCTCCTACTCCCACAATGGTATCCTCCTCTTTTCCCTCCCGTGAATCAACAAAAGCCTCCTGAGAATGGCTGTGGTAAATCAAAATCTGAGGTGCTGACGTATCCTGCTTTAAGGTCATGTCTTTTTCCAGAAAACGCGCAGCATTAAGAAGCCCTTCTTTTACAGATGCATTTTTATCCTCAATAAAAAACTCACCTTTAAAATAATCGGGATTTGCCAGAGCTTCCGGTGATAAATCAACGACAGGGTGGGGCTTAACAGATGTCTCCTTCACTGCTTCCGGTGCAGGCGATGGAAGAGCTCCTTCTGATGGAACGGGAGAAGGCGCTTTCGTTACAGAAGGCGCTTTCGTGGGCTTTGGAGAGAGATTTCCTTCCTGCATTGGCATTACAGACGGCGTCGGTGTTTCTGTAAGAACATCCGCATTTTCCTCCTGCACTTTTTCCGCAAGATACTCTGCATTTTTCTTCATAATCAGCTCAGAAGTTGCTTCGTCCGTCTCCACTGCATCACTCCACGCTTCTTTTTCCAGAAAGTCATAAAGCGGTATCTGCCTGTAAAAATTCCCCCGCAGAAAAAAAGGCTCCGGTAAAAACACCAGAACAGTCACAAAGCACAGGCTTAAAAATACGCAGAATGCCTTCTGAAAATTTGTCACACAATCACCTCTTTAAAGGTATCCTATGACAGTACAAAATAAAATATGTCAGGAATGAAACGCCAGGTTCAGCCCTTCTGAAATGGTAAAGCTTAAATATTTTACCGTTTCATCCACATCTTTCGGCGTTACAAACATAGTATGAAGATGAGGAGAAATCATTTCTTCCAGAAATTCCTTCTGTTCCGCCTCCTCCAACGCATCAAGAAGGTGTGCCATAGAATCATGAACAATCGTAGCTGCATCTACCACCGTGGGAACTCCGATTCCAATCACTTTTACCTTCATACTCTCTTCCGTCAGACCGTGACGGTGATTTCCCACACCGGAACCGGGATGGATTCCCGTATCTGTTATCTGAATGGTTCTGCTTAACCTTTTTGTACTTCTGGCAGCAAGCGCGTCTATGGCGATAATAACATCCGGTTTTGTCTCCTGCACAATCCCGCTGATAATTTCTGATGTTTCCATTCCTGTCTGCGCCATCACACCGGGAGCGATTCCGCTGATACTGTGAAGCTGCTCTCCTTCAATTCCCATTCTTCCATATTCCCGGAGCACATGACGAGTCATCCGCATATTTTCCACAACAAGAGGACCAAGGGAATCTGCCGTAATCCTCTGGTTGCCAAGTCCCACCACAAGAATAGATTTCTCTTTTTTTAAGTCGATGAGCTTCCCCAGATGACGTGCAATCTCCTCTGACACCTCCCTGTGATAATCCTCGTCAGGGACAGAAAGATTGGGAGCTTCAATCGTTATATAATTCCCCTGAGGACGCCCCATTGCCTTTGCTCCGTTTTCTGTCCTGATTTTCACAACAGTGGTATGAATGTCCTTCTCTTTGTCGTAGTGTTCCTGAACCTCCACACCACGCACCTCCACATTTTCCTCTTTAAACCGCTCCTGTGCCTCAAGTGCAAGGTCTGTTCTGATTCTGTATCCTGTCTGCATGGTCTGTTCCTCTCTTTTCTCGGAATAAATATGCCCTGTATTGGCATATTATATTTTTTGCATTTTTTATAGAAATATGTATTGACATTTCCGCAAATTTATACTATGCTAAATAAGCATGTTTCGTGAGGACGCCCGTGTCTGTTCTCATGAGGAAAATATTTTCATTATTAAAATACGTATCGGAGGTGTCAAAATTGGCTAACATCAAATCTGCAAAAAAGAGAATTTTAGTAAACAGAACAAAAGCGGAGAGAAATAAATCCATCCGTTCTGCTGTTAAGACTTCTATTAAAAAAGTAGACGCAGCAGTAGCTAAACAGGATAAAGCAGCAGCAGAAGCAGCATTAAAAGATGCTATTTCCACAATCAGCAAAGCTACTTCCAAAGGTGTTTATCACAAAAACAACTGCGCAAGAAAAGTTTCCCGTTTAACTAAAGCAGTCAACAGCATTGCATAATTAGTTATTCGTTTTTAATTATAAGCTTATAAGTAAGAATGAAAAGGCAGCCATACCGTCATGTGGCTGCCTTTTTTCTATCTTCCGGAGCTGTATTTTACAATAAGAAGCTCCACGCTTAACACATCACCAAGACGTCCTGTCTTTACCGACTCCTCTGCGTCCACAAAATCCTCCACTGCACGCTCCAGTTCTTCCACCGTATAAGAACGGGCGCAGGCAGATATGTTTCGAACTACAAAGGAAGGAACGCCCAGTCTTGATGCAATTTCATTTTGAGATGCTCCCTCTCCTGCCATTTTCTTTGTAAGAAGAAGCTGACGGAACTGTTTTGCAAGAAGAAAGAGAATCCGCATAGGAGGTTCTTTTAAGGTAAGAAGGTCATAATACAGCTCAAGCGCTTTTTTCTGATTCTTCTCTGTAACGGCGCGCACCATGTCAAAAATCTTATTTGTAGTCTGCGTCACGCATACAGCCTCTATATCCTCCGCTGTAACAATATCTTTTCCTTCTGTATAAGTAATAAGCTTTTCCAGCTCCATACGGATATTTCCCATATCTGTACCTGTCTTTGTGAGAAAAAGCTCCATGTCCCTCTGAGTAATTTTTTTCCCTTCTTTTCCAAGGAGCCCTGCTGCCCACCGCATCAGCGTTTTCTCATCCTGCTTTGCAAATTCCGTCACCCGTCCACCGCTTTTTACTGCCTTATACATACGGCTTCTCTTGTCTACCTCTGATTCTGCAAAAACAAGAACAAGATAATCTGGAAGGCTCTTCATATAATCTGCAAGCTCCTCGCACTTATTCTTAAAAAACCCGGTGTCCTCAAGAAGAATTATTCTTCTCTCCGAAAAAAAAGGCATGGTCTCACAAAGGTCAATGAGCTGCTTTACATCAATTCCCTTTCCCTCATAACGACTGAAATTCATGGTATCTCCATCAGGATTTAAGGCGTTTAAAAGTTTTTCCTTATACTGCTGTTTTAAATACCCTTCCTCTCCGAAAAGAAGATATGACTGTTTAAAATTTCCTGTTTTTATGTCTTCCTGTATACTTTTCAAGATAAAACTCCTGTCTCTTTGTATTCTTATAAAACAATACCACAAAATCCGGCTTTTAGGAAGGGAAAAAGCCCCCTTTTGCCAGACATTATATTATCTGGCAAAAGGAGGCAGTCCGATTTGTACTCTTTCATTCTCTTACTAATTTTTCAGTCATACTTTTAAGATATTCTACCCAGTTTGCGCTCAGTGTTCCATTGTACTCCAACGGAATATCCCATGTAACGACCCCGCCCTTTTTATTAATAAAACGAGTGTATTCTGCCACCAGCTCAAAAGGCATTCTCGCTTCTCCGCTTCCCCAGGTTTCCCCCAAGTATGATAAAATGTGCATTTTCTTTCCATGAAGTCTCTCATTAATGTCTTTTATTTCTGTTCTTCCTCCTACGGAAAGAGGAAGTAACTCTGCCACTTCTCCCGCTGTATAATCGCTCTCTTCTGTGGGAATTTCAAACGGGTCATTCGTGCCTGTATTAAAAGCCAGAACAGCGTCCGGATTTCCACTTCGCAATGCTGCGGCAAAACTGTGGAAATTCGGTTCATCATCAAATAAATACATCTGCTCTGCAAAATAGCATCCGTCTATCCACCATCCTTTTACTCCGCTGCCCCAGCGCTTGGACCACTCTCTGATCACTTTTTCCCACTTTCTCTGGAATGCAGCAAGTCTGTCTTCTCTGATTTTTCCATTAAAATCATTTGGAAGTGCCTCACATCCCCACTTCCACTCTAACTTTTCCGCAGCTTCCTCATCGCAGTTGGGAGCGCCGGAAGGAAGGTATACCATCAAATCAATTCCCTTTCTTTCAAGAGCTTTTGATAAATCCGCGATTAAATCTCTCTTTGAGCATTTACTGGGTGATATTCCTACAATTTCATCATACACAGCATTTGGAGCACAGTAATACCCTGAATTCTGCCCTATTGTAATCGCATAGTAATCCGCATTTATCTCTTTTAACTGTGATGCCAGCATTTCCACATCAAACGCTTCCACCCGACGGTTCCATTCCTCTGTTCCTACATGGTCTTCTGTATAATAAAGTCCCTGAGGCGCTGCCAGATAGTGGCTGAAAAAACCAATTTTTTTGTTATTAAACCAATTTATATTTCCGCTCATCTCATAACCTGATATTACACTATTCTATTTCTTCATCTGTCTGTCATAAGCTGCCTGATAAACTTCAAGTAAATCTGCAAGTCCGGCTCTGTCAAGTGCATCCTGGAAGGACTCCCAGTCTTTGTCATCATTAATGTCTCTTGCACCAACAATAAATGCAGTAGATGTCTCATCAATGAGTTTTTCAGTTTCTACCGCTATAGTAGAAATAGCTGTACTTTCTTCACTTGTCAGTTTCAGTGCTGGTACTACGTCCAGGTCAGAATTTTCTTCTGTCTGTCCATATGGAGCATACTTCTCCTTAGTTGTATCATATAAAAGTTTTTCCAGACCATCTGCACTCTTTACATCAACATCCTGTGCTGTTGCAGCGCTTAATCTGTACTCTGCCGGAGCTACACGGATACCAAGATCCTGCCAGTCATGGTTCTGTGTCTCTGCAGAATATGGTTTCAGAATTTTATATTTTGCAGGCTCGCCGTCCAGACCAAATTCGCCTTCCGGATTGAGAATCCAGTCTTCTCCCTCATCTGGACCGTACTGAGAAGCAAGATCGCCGAATTCACTGTAGAAGAAGTCTACCCAGCGCATAGCTGCTTCCGGGTTTTTGCATGCATCTGTAATACAGAAGTTTCCGTCAGAAATAGACTGGTATTTAAAGTGTGATGTAAGCTGTGTTCCATCCGGTCCTTTCAGAGGAGCCATTGCCTCATACTGTGCATAAAGTTCAGGATTAGCTGTAGGGTCAATATCATTGGAGAGTGTTCCTGAGCCGAATGCAAGTACAGGAGCGTCCTCCTGGTTGATGATTGCTGACATCTGAGATTCGTCCTGTGTGAAATTACCTTCGTAAATGCAACCTTCGTTATACAGAGTATTCATATATTTCAAAAATTCTCTGTAGCGGTCATCCTGTGCAACACATACCATTTCTCCGTCCCATGTCACAGCAGTTTTATCGCGTACATTTAATGTGTAAGATGTACTTGGCGGAAGAATAAAGGAACCCATAAAATAGTCCTCAATTTCTGTATACCAGCCTTTTCCGGCAGCAGTACCTAAAACAGGAATTCCATCTGGTTTGTATTCTTTATATTTCTTACATACTTCCAGGAACTCATCTGTTGTAGTCGGCATTTCTACACCCATCTCTTCCAGATATTTTGTGTTGATCCACATTTTACGTCCATAAGAACAGTGGTAACAGTCGTTCTCACCGATAAGAGAGTATATCTGTCCGTCTGTCTCACGGCTGACGTCAAGTCTGTCGCCGTACATTTTCATGTAGTTTGGCATCAACTCTTCATTAATATACTCGTCTATAGGAACAATAATCTGCTCCTGTACTCCAAACTTTGCCAGATCAGGAGACACACCCAAAATCATATCCGGATAATCACCGGAAGCCAGTATCATATTTAATTTTTCCTGCCAGTCGTTCGCACCGGCTGTGATCCATTCAATGTGAACGCCTGTTAAATCTTCCAGATATTTTGTAAAGTCATTTGTTTCCAGATTTTCTACTTGTGGCAGTGACATAGAAAAACAGGTTAAGGTAAGTTCCTCTCCTTCCGGAACAATTGGATATGTTCCCGCTTCTGTAAGTTTTACCTCTTTTTCTTTGTCTTTTTTCTTTGCATAGACAGGCGCTGCTGAGCCCACTGTCATAGTGGCCGCCATTGCTGCCGCCATAATACGTATGGTTCTTTTTTTCATCGTGTTTCATTTCCTTTCTTTTTATATTTTGGAGTAATTATAAAACTCCTGTTATCTAAATACAGCCTGTGATTGCCGTACTTGATACTTCATTCCTGGTTCAGTTTCAAAGACAATGGTTTTTTCCTTTGTATGAACTGTGGTTTTATATTGCACTTTGACTGTCTTTCCCTGCACATCTGTTACTTCTGCCTCTTTCCAGGGACAGACAAGATTTACAGGATTTCCTTTTTCACTTACTATATCCACATACTGAACCATACCCTCCTTCATTTCCGACGATACAATAAAAGCTCCTTTTTCCCTTAAATTTACAAATCTGGCATTCCTTTCAGACTGCCATACAGGAAAAACTTTTATAATTCCATTTGCACTCTGCAAAAGCATGCTATTTATAAATTCAATTGCTCCGGCTTTTTCAATTCCATGATTTCCGTCTCTCAGGGTAAAGTTTTTTTGCTGATATTTCTGTAAATGTTCCCGAAATTTCTGCATAACATATTCCGGCGCAATTCCGGCTCTTATTGCCTGCGTATATATTTTGGGAGTACAGTTTACCTGATTCCATATCTCGTTGTTTAATAATTCTTTCTGCCTGATTGTATTTTTCACTGCATTTATCAACTTATCTGGCGAATCAAAATTAAGCTGTTCACCAGGGTGAACAAATTCCAGACTCACGGGCGCAGCATCCGAATAAACCTTTGCGCCCATTTCACTGAGAGGAATTACTTCTTCTTCAAATCCTTTTCCATCAGACCAGCATTCCATATAAAAGTCTGACAAATGTTCATATAAATCTTTCCATTTTGCTGTTTTTTCTTTCCCAGGATTTATATGTCCATTTTCCACTGCCTGAAAAAGGCACAATAAAATATTGCGGATTACACCCAGGGCATTCGCCGCATTTTTATCAAATGTCTCTTCATGTGCCCCTGACCAGATAATGTATCTGTAATTTTCGGAATCTGTCATCTCTTTTTCACACCATTGAAGATAAAAATTAATGTTCATCTCCAGAAACAGATAAATCTCACGAAAATATTCTTCATCCTGTGTGTAAGCATAGTAAGCCGTGAGTGCCTGGGCAGAAAATCCGGCGTTATTAACCTGCATTAAATATGCGCCCTCTTCATTCCACGTGGTACTTCCCCACGGTCCTATAGCAACCGGATATAAAACCGCATCACTGATTCCCTCTTTCAGATCTTTTCTTCCCGGAAATATAGTCTGTGATTCTTCTGTTCCTTTTCCACCTTCCATATACTCTGGGAAAATCCGGGTCAAATCTTCTTTCGCTCTTCTCCTGCCTTCTTTTATATAATCCAGCATGGGCTGTTTCAGTGATTTTGCAAATTCACATCTATTAGCGGAATACATTCCGTAAAAAGGAGCTATCATATTATAATTCATATGATAATCCCCATTCCACATTGCTCCGTCTGTAGTTGTCCAGATTCCATATAAGCCTGGAGGAAGTTTATTTTCTCTTGTCCCAGCTCCCATATAATAAAGTGAACCGTAATAATATCTCTGTAATTCAAAATCTCCGATTTCAATATAGGACTTCAGCCAATATTTTTTCCACCAGTTTTCATTTTCACAGTATCTTTTTTCTATATCAACAGTTGAAGAAACCTGATTCAATAACATTTCTCCCTGTGTCCGCGGCAATTCCCCCTGAAGGATTCCATTATTATCATAAGTTCGTCCGCCTCCGGATACGGCTATCGCAAGATATATTTCTTTCCCTTTATCAAGGGTAAAGCATATCCGGGACCTGTGTTTCGTTACGGATTTCGTTTCCGATTTTACATTCAAAACTTTTCCGCGCATATATACTTCCGATAACCAGGAATCTTCCTGTTGTTTCGCTTCATTGTTGCTTCTTCTGGAACACCATACTGCATCTTCTTCAATTCCCGCAAAAGCCGGAAATTGAGCATTTTCGCCGTGAACCCATAAATCTGCCTCTAACTCTCTGTCTGAAACCTTATCTCCCTGCAGTTTTACAAAGAAAATATTTTCATCCTGATCTACCCAGGCAGTCATAGAAATTAAGCTGTCCTCTCCTTTTAACTGGGTAGTCAAAACTCCGTCTGCAATACTCAGCTCTTCCTGGTTTCCAACGCATTCCATATCCTTTATACGAATCCTGATTCCCCCCACTGCAAGAGGAGAAACTCTCCTGGCATCAGCCTCCCGCACGCAGTCGGTCTTCATATCGCCGCAGTTCCAGAAATCGCCTTTACAGATTAAATATTCCTTTTCCTGTAAAGTCCCGGATGAGACTATGCCAAGATCCCCATTTCCCAGCAGCGCAGTTCTCGGAAGCATTCCGGTTACCGCACCATCATAATTTGTGTTTCTCCATTTTACAGTGTACTCAGACAGATTTTTTTTTAAATTATCCCACTCTGTCATTAGCGTATACCTCTTCCACAATTAAATTTTATCTTACTCCATCCACTTTAATTCCAGACGGAATGAAAATTCCTTTTCGCAGAATCTGTACTTCTCTATTAAAGCAGGTCCGCAGCTTCCGGAACCGATACCATTCTGGGCGTAATCCACGCAGAGGACCGTGCTTCCGCATGGAATCAGTTCAAAGTTATGACGTTTTTCTGCCAGTTCCTCCTGAGTATAAACAGAAGCATTGAAAGAGAAGGATTTTTCTCCTGCAATAGCAAGACCTGTATCGCCGCCTTTTACTGTTACATAATCGCAGTCCCAGTGGCTTCCGTTCTCCTGAGGTCTCAAATAATCCTCGTGCATATCCGTTACCTTGGCTGTATATTTCCCGTGGATTCCTGCCCTGTGTTTATCTACATAACTCTCCATCGGTCCCACGCCGTAATAGCTTACCTCATCCATCTCTTTCTTTAAGAACATCCGGATGCCGAAACGGGGAAGTTCCGGAAATTCCGGCGTACGTCTCACAGACATATCCATTTTTATCTTTCCTGTATGAGAAACAATCCATTTTGCAGTAATATTCAAAATCCTCTGTACGGAAACTGCGAGAACTGCCATCTCGCTTGTAATATGCACGCCGTCCTCTTCTACAGAGAAGCCTGTTTCATATGCTCTTGTGTATGTTCTGTCAAAATGCGCTCTTTGCCAGTCAGAGCGGATATATTTGTCATTGTCTGCAGGCGCTCTCCAGATGTTGATTTCCATAGGCTTTGTCAGCATTTCTTTTTTGTTTACTTCCATGCTCTTAAAAAGACCTCTGTCCTTGCTGTAGACATAGGAAAATCCCGGAGCGCTGATGAAAATCTCACGCTCGCTCTCTTCTGCCTGAATTGTGTTATTATTTGAAACTGTCTCTTTCAGAAGTTCTACAGCCTCCTGGTTACGTCCGTCACTGTTTGTAAGAGAGATTTCGTCAAATCCCAGAATATGTCCTCTTGAAATGATTTCGCTATCTTCTTTTGCATAATAAGAAATCTTCAGATAACATCTTCCTTTTTCCGGAACGGAAATCTTTAAATTTAACTTGCCTTCTTCATGGGGTTTTATGGACGGCATTTCTTCTGCTACAATCACACCTGACTCTTCTGTGTTTCCATCGCAGCTTACTTCCCAGCCTACATAAAGAGCCTCTTTTAAATCCTTAAAATCAAGGTAATTATGTAAAATCAGCTCTCCGCTTTCCTGATTGTAGCTTACTGTTCTGGCAGGACGATGCACATTTTTATATTCCAGAAGCCCTGTATGAGGAGTACGGTCAGGATATACAAGGCCGTCCATGCAGAAGCTTCCGGAATGGGGATATTCTCCGTGGTCTCCTCCGTAAAAATACACTTCTTTTCCGTTTACCGTCTCGCCTTTATCAATGGCATGGTCGCACCACTCCCACACAAAAGCTCCACAGAACGCATCCTGCTTCTCTATCAGTTCAAAGTAATCCTCAAAGTCCCCGGGACCATTTCCCATAGAATGGCAGTATTCACATAAAATATACGGTTTGTTTACTTCTCCGCAGACTTCTCCGCTGAAATATTCCTCAATTTCGTCAAGCCCCGGATACATTCTGCTGTATAAATCAATATTAGAGAAATCATATTCTCTGTTATTGCTTCTGAAACGGGCGCCTTCATAATGAAGAAGACGTGTACTGTCAAATTCTCTTGACCATGCCAGAGCTTTTTCAAAAGTACAGCCGTAAGCGCTTTCATTTCCCATAGACCATATCACAACACTTGGACGGTTTTTATCCCTGTGCAGACAGCGCTGTGTACGGTCTACAGTAGCCTCTGTGAATTCCTCGTTATCTGCAATGGCTTCATTCCATCTCTTACAGGTGGAAATCCATCTTCCATCCTCAAAATAAACTTCCTGGGTTCCGTGGCTCTCATTATCCGCCTCATCTATCACATAAAATCCGTATCTGTCGCACAGCTTGTAAAATACAGGAGCATTTGGATAATGGCTTGTGCGGATCGCATTGAAATTGTGCTGTTTCATCAGAAACAGGTCCTTTTTCATCTGATCGATACTGATTGTAAATCCTGTGACCGGATCGGAATCATGGCGGTTTACCCCGCGGAATTTAATGGGCTGGCCGTTTACAAGGACAACCGCGTTCTCCACTTTGATCTCTCTGATTCCGACCTCTTCTGTGAGCACTTCGTTCTCTGTTTCCAGCACAAGTGTATAAAGATATGGAGTTTCCGCATTCCACAGATGAGGATGGTTTACATTTATGAGAATTTCCCCGGAATATTCCTGCTGACTGTCTTCTGCTCCTGGAACTGCTGCTTCACCTGTTCCCACTTCATTTCCGGCTTTATCATACAGAACCGCTTTCACAGCAGTTTCTTCCTTTAAAGCTTTCAGTCTTACTTTTACTTCCGCCTCTTCTCCCTGAATTTCTGTTGTAACAAAGTAATCGAAAACACAGGCATTTGGTCTTTTCAGAAGATACACATCACGGAAAATTCCGCTCATGCGAAACTTATCCTGATCCTCCAGGTAGCTTCCGTCGCACCATTTGAGCACAAGAACCGCCAGACGATTTGTTCCTTCTTTTAAAACCTCCGTCACATCAAACTCGCTTGTAGAATGAGATACCTGGCTGTATCCCACATAATGACCATTTATCCACACATAAAAACAGGAATCCACACCCTCAAAATTCAGATACGCCTTCGGAGCTCCCTGATTTTTCTCATAATGAAATTCATATATGTATGCGCCGCATGGATTATCAATGGGTACATATGGCGGGTCAAAAGGAAAAGGATACATGGTATTTGTATACTGATGGCTGTCATAGCCATAGTTCTGCCACACTCCCGGCACTTTCACAATATCATAGTCCTGCGCCGGATAATTTTCTTCATAAAAATGCTCTTTTAAATCAAGAACAGATGAATAATATCTGAATTTCCAGTCCCCGTTTAACATCTGGATACGGTCTGATTTCTCTCTCTCCATTACCAGACTGTCCATTCTGGCAGACGCCGGAATATAATAAGAACGGTTTGGCAGTGTATTTTCATGGAGCACACTTAAATTTTCGTAATGCTTTGGTACTATCATATCCACTCTCCTAGAAAGTTTTTTATTTTTTTACTTTATATGTTTTGCAGGCTTCCACATATGCCAGTACATTTTCCCAGGGTACTTCCGGCTCCAGAAGATGTGTCGGAGCAACGAGAAGTCCTCCTTTTTCTCCAGCAACATCCAGGTTTTTCCATACCTCTGCTTTTACCTGCTCCGGTGTTCCAAAGGGCATAACAGTCTGTGTACCGATTGTACCGTGGAAAGAAAGCTTATCGCCGTATTTTCTATAGATTTCTTCAAAATCCATACACTCGCTCTGAATTGGATTCAGAACATCAATACCAGCCTCGATTAAGTAAGGAATAAGAGGCTCTACAAACCCACATGTATGGTAGAAAACAAGGACGTCTGGATTTATTTCCTTACATACGGTAATAATTTTTTTAAGGCGCGGCAAAATCCATCTGCAATAAAGCTCTTCGCTCATCATAATGGAATTCTGCATTCCTATATCATCTCCAAGATACAGAACGTCCACACCGGCCCTTACATAGGAAGCTGCCCTGATTAAAGACAGCTCTGTCACTTTGTCAAACAGGAATTCCGCGATTTCATTTTCATCCATCATGTCACAGAACAGCTCTTCCATGCTTCGCATATACCACGCTGTCTCCCAGATTGTCATCTGCATACTTCCCATTGCAATCAGGTCTCTGCTTTTAATGTCTTCCACCTGGGCTTTCTGATGGCTGGCATCTCCATTTGCATAATCCGGAAACGGGTAATTCATTACCTCTTCCAGCGTTTCCACATCTTCAAGAGGATGGCGCATACGTGTCATGTGCATACTGTACTTTGATTTTTCATGCCCCACACCCCAGAGGTCAATATCAGCCCCTTCTGCCAGCGGTGTTCTGTAATATTTCCTGAATTTTTCCGTATCGTTATCTGCCAGACGAATATCCTCTACGCCGCGCCAGGGCATCTCAAAGCAAGCAGTATAATTTCTTGTTCCCATTTCTCTTTCGCAAATATCCTGTAGATGAGGGCATAAGTTAAATTCTACAGGTACAGATTCATACCCTGTTCGTCGCATCATAGATAAAAAATTTTCTCTGTTTGTCATACTGACCTCCCAATTATATAATTCTGTTATATAATTCTAATCGCCTGATTTTCCTTTAAATGAAAGGTTTTTGTATCGTCTTCACTGATGTGCCAGATAATTTCCTGTTCTGCAGGAGAATAAATCTTGAACTCGCAGATTTTACCGCGGCACATTCTGGCAGATACCAGAATCCCGCCTTCTCCTCTTAGATTTCTAAAAGCAATTTCTCTGCTTCTCCATTCTTCCGGAACTGCCGGAAACAATTCTATCTTTCCGTTCCGTACTTTTAATAACATTTCCTGCAAAGCGTCCGCAGCATACATATTAGACTCCAGCGTAAATGCTTTATAATGGAATGCACTGTGTCCCCTCCGTTTGAAATCACCATTTAAGTGAAAACCATTGGGACTGCAGAAGTTTTCCCATAAAATCCGAAGCTTTTCTGCCGCTCCTTCTCCATTTCTCTGTATCGCATATAAATGTGCCATCCATGCGAAGGAAAAACCAACCCAAAGCCCTGTTCCCAAAATTTCAAAATCTCCGACCGTTGCATCTATGATTTTTTTATTTTCCGGAATGTCATAATCCATCATATATAATGGACAGACTGCCATTGCATTGGAAAGATGCCTGTGGGACTCCTTCAGAGATTCATCAGGAGAAATCATCAGCACATTCTTATCATTCACTGCATAATCCGGCAGTTTTTCAAGAATCTGCTGCCACTTTTTCTCCTGTCCGTTCTCTAAAATTTTTGCGTACCGCACAAGTGTCGTATAAAGGTATCTCAAAAGCGCCAGATCATAATTGCTGTTTGGAGTAACCCAGGACTCTGCTTCATCGTCATGGATTTCCGGAGAGCTGGATACAGGAAGATAATAATATCCGTCCTCTTTTTCCTGCAAAAGCTCTGTGATACATTCTGCTGTCTCTGCGAAATATACCCATGCCTTTTTCTCCAGGAATTTCTGATTTCCCGTATACCTGTAATAAAGGTCAAAGGACTGACAGAGCCATATCTGCTGTACAGGAGAAAGGGAATACATGGGCCACCCTGCAAGTGGTTCGCCGTCTATTGTCATCACTCCCGGCATACAGATTCCGCCCGTATGATAAAATCTGCGGGCAAACTCACGCCCCTTTTCTTTTAAGCTCCACAGAAAATCATGGAAACACTCGCCCTCCTCCAGGTGATTCGCCTTATAAAAGTGCGTGTAGCTGAGCTGCGTATTCAAGTCGTTGTGGTAGTCCCCCTTCCAGGGCGGAAGGTTTCCATCGTCCGCAGTCCATACCCCCTGCAGCGGCATGGGATAGCAGCCTTTTCTGGAACAGGAAGCAAAGAGATAATTTGTCAGATACCATTGTTTTTCAAAAAACTTATCCGGAAGGTCCACTGCGCTTTTTGCCCAGAAACGCTCCCACCATTCTCTATGTGAAATCCGCTGCTTTTCGTATCCTTCTTTTATCCGTTCTGTCAGTTTTCTGATTCCTGCCTCTATCCAGTCTTCTCCGTCGTCTGAGGTAAGTACCTCATAAAAAATAGAAGTTTCTCCGTCTTTTTCGTAAACTGCCATTACAATTCCATAAGAAAACTTCTCGTCTACCTGTTGTGTGAAATACTGAATCTGTACGCCGTTTACATTCCTCTCTTCAAAAGAAGCCTTCTCATAATGAAGATTTTTAAGACTCCCGGCAGGAGCTTCTTTTTCTTCTTCTCCCAGTGCGCCGTATTCCGGATTTTGAAGACAGATTTTAAATTCCCGTAGAGGCGCCAGAATATGAATCATTCCTGTTTTGTTTTCTGCATGACATATAGAATACAATTTTATAATTTTCTCTTCTGTCTGAATTTCCAGCGTGCTTTCCGCTGTCTGCAAATCCAACTCAGATTTTACATTTCTGCCTTTTGGAAAAGAAAGTTCAATACTTCCGGCAGGAAGCTTTGTAGGAAATGGATTATTATAAGATTTATCAAACAGATTTCTAATTCCGTCCGTATCCTTTTCCTGTGCCATTTTTATTAATGACTGATACGAATATTCCGGCTTTTCTGTATGAATAGGTTTTCTTTTATCCCAAATATCAATACGGTCCAGACTGAATCTCAGCCTGGACCCCTTTCCCCAGATTAAACACCCTGTGTTTCCATTTCCCAGGGGAATTGCCTCGTCCCATCTAAGAATGCTTTTTTCTGATGTAATTTTATGGTTCATATATCATCCTTTTACTGCGCCGACCATAATACCCTTTACAAAATACTTCTGCATGAACGGATATACCATGAAGATAGGCAGAGACGCCAGAACGGTAATCGTCATACGAATACCTTTCGGCGAAATCATTGTCTGCATCTGTGACATGGATGCAATACCGCTGGCGCTCTTTAACTGGTCAGCAAGACGCTGCGCTTCATTTAAGTAATTATAAAGAAGATACTGCAGTGTTGTTAATGCTTCATTTCCTCTTGTATAAATATGGTTATCGAACCAGGAGTTCCAGTGTCCGACTGCAACGAACACAGCTACCGTTGCAATAATCGGTTTTGAAAGCGGAAGGATAATCCTTGTAAATACAGTGAAATATCCGGCTCCGTCCAGTTTTGCAGATTCTTCCAGAGATGCAGGAAGCTGCTCTACATATGTTTTGATCAGGACAACGTTGTATGCGGAAACTGTCATCGGAAGGATATATACCCAGAAGGTATTTAAAAGTCCGTAAGACTTCATAACAATATAGCTTGCGATCATTCCGCCGCTGATGTACATCGTTAAAATTAAAAATCTGTACCAGAATTTTCTTCCCGGCATCTCGTCTTTTGTAAAGAGATAGCCAAGGAAAGAGCAGGCAATAACAGACGCCAGTGTTCCTATAAGAGTTCTCATAACCGATACGAAAAATGCCTGGAAAAATCCACTGATTTCCAGAATATTTTTATAGTTTTCCAGCGAAAATCCTCTTGGAAGGAAAATCGGAGGATTTGTCATAACAAGACTGTCTTCACTGAATGTATAAATAACAATGTACCAGAACGGATAAATACAGATAAATGTGATTAAAAGCATCAACGCATAATTGAATATCTGAAAAGCAGTTCTGGACTTTGATGACTTTATTTTATTTCTTCTCATAACGTCCTCCTTAAATAACTGTGTTGCCACGAACTTTTTTCGCTATCATGTTTGCAAGAACTACAAGTACGATACTGACTACAGATTTTACAATACTGATTGCAACACCGTAGGAATAATCCATGTTTTCAAGTCCGATACGGTATACGTAAAGATCAAGAACTTCAATATTCGGAGCTGTAACCGCATTTTTAAACAACATATACTGCTCGTATCCTGTATTCAGGAAGTTTCCGATATTTAAGATAAACAGAACCACGTAAGTTTCCATCATGGCGGGTAATGTCACATGCAGAGCACAACGGAAATGTCCGGCTCCGTCTACTCTTGCAGCTTCATACTGTTCCTGGTCAATTCCTGCAATTGCTGCAAGATAAATAATAGAACTCCAGCCAAGGCCTTTCCACTGTGACAGGAATGTCTGAAACCAGTAAACTGCTTCGTTGGAGCTTAATACAGAACTCGGCTCATCCAGAATCCCCCAGTTCAACAGAAGAGTTGTAACCATACCATCAGAAGAAAACAGTGCGAATGCCAGAGAGAAAATAATAACCCAGCTGATAAAGTTTGGAAGTGTTGTAAATGTCTGCACCACTCTTCTCACAGGTCCGCATTTTACTTCATTTAACATCACAGCGAACAACATGGGCAGCGGTGAAAGAATAATACTGATTCCTGCAAAAATAAATGTATTTTTCAATGCACGCAACACATTTGCATCTGTAAATATCATTTCAAAATAATCAAGCCCCATAAAGTCACATTCAAACAGCGGAACGCCTGGAACATAATCAAACACAGAATAAATCCAACCGAAAATCGGTACATAATTAAACAAAAAAACTAACAGTAAAAATGGTGCTGCCATTAACAGCAGGCGATAATTTTTTTTCCGCTTCCGCGGAATACTGATACTTTTATTCATCTCCTCGTACTCCTTTACCAGAAAAGAAGCCCTGCCGCCAAATTTATGTTTCTGCTGCAAGGCCCCCTTCTTCGTTACTTTATTTCTTATTTCTGTAATTCTTCAATTCCTGTTTTTGCATTGTCCCATGCTTCCATCCACCATTTTACAGAATCCTCAATGCCAGCGCCTTTTAACTGCTCCATAAGGTCTGCTTTTGCAGCCTGGAAGTCTTCTTCTGTCTCAGCCTGAATCAGACTTGGAACTGCGTTTACTGCGATTTCTGCACAGTTTGTATCAATTCGTACAATGTCTTTTGGTGTTACTTCCAGAGCCATCTGAATTGCCATGTTGCAGTTTCTGAAGTCAGTAGATGTTCCTGCTTCCACATGATTCTTTAATACATCACTTGGAATAGTCAAATCCAATGTCTCGCACATATCTTTTTCAGCAGCAGTTAAACCACGGTTTAACATATCGTCCTCAAGCCACAGATTTACAAGTCCGCCATCGTCAAGTCTGTTGTAGCTGCTTTCTCCAACGAAACAGTTCAGGTTTCCTTCGCCGATACCTGTTGCTTTCCATTCATCTGTTCTGCTTCCGTCTTCTTTCATGTTGATAGTATCATCTGTAAGAGCCGGTTTTCCGTCTTCTCCTGCTTCCCATCTTCCTTCTACACCGGAATCAACTGCTCTTGAAAATTCCGGGCTCTGAAGATAATCAAGAATCATAACTGCTCTCTCTATGTTTTTAGAGTGTGAAGATACGAAGAAGTATTTTCCTGCCCAGCCAGCTGCATGGTTCTCATTTGCCCATCCCATTTTTGCCGGAAGAATAACATACTGTTTTAAAGTTTCTGAATCTTCTTTTCTTGCATTTGTATTATGTGAAGAGAACAGCCAGTCAGAAGTTCCTCCAAGGTACTGCTCTTTCTCATATTTCTCAGATAAGTCACTCTGTGTTGCAATAAATGCGTCCGGATCAAGTAAGCCTTCTTTATATAATCTGTTATAGAATTCCATAGAAGACCAGAACGGTGTTACCACATCCGGATTTTCTACATCATATACGTCAGAAACAAGCTCGTTTGTTTCTACATTCTGTGCATACAATCCGCCATTCAGATACATATATCCTTCTGTCACACAGCCCTTCATAAAGTAAGGATGGAGTCCTGCATCGTTGTAAGGAGACATTGCATAAACAGGAAGTCCATCTTCTGTTTCCGGATAAATCTCCTTCATCGCTTTTAATGCTTTTATGTAATCGTCATCGTTATTAATTTCCGGACAGCCGATTTCTTTATATAAATCCCAACGGACTACATATCCGTTATTCAGACGTGTTCCATAGTTAACAGATAAATCTCCGATATTTACTCGCGGCGTTACGAAATACTGTCCGCCCTTTTTATCACTTTTAAATGTCTTCATCACGTCATTTCGAAACTGCATTCTGTCTGAAAAAATATTAGGAGCGATGTCTTTGTAATCTTCCAGATTCACTGCATGTTTTCCTTTTAAAACACCTGCAATATGAGAATCTGTCACCTGGATAATATCGCAGGTTGTTCCGCCTGATAAATCAAGATTTAAACTCTCGTTATCATATCCCTGTGCCTTAAATGTTACATTAAATTTCTCTTCCAGCATTTTTAAGTTTTCTGTCGGCCAGTCTTCGCTGGAATCTCCTGAGTTGATTCCTCCAAGAGTAATCTCCACATGCTCAGATAAATCATCTGCTGCTTTTTTGTCTTTTTTTGCCGCCTGTACTTCCACGCCTGCAAAACCTGTCATTGTGCCCATAATTACCGCCATAGCACAAAAAACAGAAACAATTTTTTTTGCTTTCATAACTTTTTCTCCCTTTGGTTCTTTGGTTTCCGGAACACCAATTTTATAAATATAATTATAAAGATTTACATAAAAATTAAAATGATATTTTTTCATAAATAATTGCATTTTCCTACTATATCCATTAAAACTCTTGAACTTTTTTCATATTTATGTTTTATTTTTACATTAAGAAAAGTCAATTTATTAAGTATACTGTTTTTTAGCACAAAAAAAGAGAAGGCAACCCTTCTCTTTTTGTATGTTTCCCTCGTTTAAAAGGTAATTTTTACCATTACGCCAATTTCTTTATTAGAGAGTACTGTAATTTTTCCATAATCTCCATATAAATAATAAAGACGTTTTCTCACGTTGAGAAGTCCGATATTTTGTCCACTGATTTCCTCTTTCCCATTTTCCTCTCCTGATATTTTCCTGTTGATTTCCTCCAGTTTTTCAGGCTCTATAAATCCTCCTGTATTACGCACTGTCACAAGAAATCTTTTTTCTTTCCGGATTTTCAGGTAAATGTGCTCGATACCGGCAGACTCAAACCTGTGAATAAAGCAGTTTTCTATGACTGGCTGGAGAATAAAGCGTGGAAATTCTTCCCGATACAGCCCTTCTTCACATTCCTGATGATACTCTATAATGTCTCCGTAACGGATTTTCATCATCTCCACATAATTTTCAATAAAAGAAAGCTCATCTTTTAGTGTCCATGTCAGCCCAGGATTTCGAAGCATAGGGATAAACACTCTGCTTAAAACAGCCAGGGAATCTGCTACCTTATTCTGGTCTGCAAGAATTGCCATCCACCTGATAGAATTCAGTGAATTTGCCAGAAAATGAGGATTAATCTGATATTGAAGAGCTTTCAGTTCTTCCTTTTTCTTCTCGTCTTCCACCTTCTTGATACGGGCAATATGCTGTTTTAATTTCTGTACGGTATAGTAAAACTGCACATTAAGGGCGTCCAACTCCGCCAGGCCCAGAGGCTTCGGCTTCGAAAAATCAAGCTGCTCCTGCTCCACCATTTTCATATTCTCCATTAACACCTGAATGGGGCGCGTATATCTGCGCAGCCAAAATATGATAAAAATCATACCTCCAATCAAAGTTGCAGCAGTGAGAATCAGCCCAAGTTTTAAAATACTGACGGCGTCTCCGAAGTAAATTTTTTCCGGCATACTGTTTACCAGAGTCCAGTCATGATAGCGAAGCCCATAAGAAATATTCCGTACCCCCTTTTCTTCTGAAAAATAACCGCCGATTTTTTCTTTATCGGAAGAAGAGAGGATTCTCTGCTGTTCATCCAGAAGGAACGTGTCCCCCTCTTGATAAATATCTGCCGCTCCATAACATGCAGACAGAGACTCTTCATCTAATGCAGTCAGAAGATATACATCTTCCTCCGGATTTTC
>ERZ1108166.601-NODE-601-length-24770-cov-10.432409_pt1 | contig 24770 bp, 20 predicted proteins | sample MGYA00403702_ERZ1108166 | MGnify/ENA primary metagenome ERZ1108166 (study PRJEB35170, sample SAMEA104062401) | human gut metagenome | biome: human gut; feature: human-associated habitat; material: faeces | place: Denmark | collected 2012-05-01 ...
TTTTCCGCGGGCATGAAGTTTGCAGAGAGTTCGCCGAGGTTCATATCCGCTATGAGCGCGTCCATGTCAACGGTAAGCGAAAGACTTTCGTCGGAGATCGTAAACTGTTTTATGAATTTTGTATAGTCCGCAGTAATGACCGCGCCCAGAATCTCCGTCACGTCCACGCCGCCAACGCTCGGCAAACTGACGTTGAAATATTTCAGTGCGCTTTCGATGGCATATGCGGCGTATTCCGCGGTCGTATGTATTTTTACGTTGTAAACTTGCAGATAAATATTTTTATTTATGTAAGTAAAGTTTACGGGTATCGTCAGTCCCGCGTAACTTACGGTCAGTTCGCCCGACACTGCTGCATTTTTTACGTTCGCGTAGATCATGCCGTTGACGGACAGCCCGAGGTCGGTATTCGCATACGCCGCAGTGATCTCGAAACTCTGCTCTTCCGCGAGTTTATAAATGCTGTCGAGATACGGTTTTAAATCTACGGAATTTGCAAAATCGTAGGCGTATTCATTTTCCGCCGCGCATACCGACGCTTCCAGTTTGCCAAGCGAGATCCCGAACAGATCTACGGGTTGGATCGCGGAAACGAACAGTTTATGTCCGTCCGTCGTGATTTTCGCACCGATGTCGGAAAGATTTTCGTTGAGGATTCCCAAGTCCACGAACAGATTCAGAATAGCCGCGCCGTTTTCTTCCACGCCCGTAAGACGGATACTTTCCAGCAGCGCCTGCAAATCCAGGCCTTCCGCGGAGAAGAACGCGAGAAGATCTTTTTCACCTTCCGTGTTTCGGAACAATCCGCTCAGTTTTTCGGCGAGCGCCGTCAGTTCGCTTTCCGCGAGTTTTACTTTTTGACCCGCAAACCCGAGATACACGTTATTGTTTCGGTACAACACTTCGACGGTCTTGCCGTTGAGCGTGATCTGAAGATATATTTCAAGAGCGTTTTCGAACTTGATTTCGCCGACGATCTCGCCGGTCAACGCGATATTTTCCACCGTCGTTTCCACGGCGAAACGGAACGCGATATCCTTTGCGTTCGCAAGTTCCAGGACAGGCTGCACGAAATTTTCGAACAGACTCAGTTCCATAAAACTTTCCGCGTCTGCGGGCGCGCCCACTTCGCGGGCGGCCACGCCCTGCATTTTCGCCGTTACGCCGTATACGGACAAACCGAACGCGTTTTCCGCGGGCATGAAGTTTGCAGAGAGTTCGCCGAGGTTCATATCCGCTATGAACGCGTCCAGATCGACGACGAGCGAAAGTTTCTCGTCTGTCAGTCGGAGTTTTTGAATGATCGAGTCGTAATCCGCGGTGATAACGGCGGAAATCGCCGCTTTCAGATCCAGCGCGCCGAGATCGGGTAAAGTTACGTCCGCAGCGCGCAGCGCCGTTTCGAGCGCCTCAACGAGATATTCCTGCGAAGTTTTCAGTTTGATTTCGAAGACCTGCAGATAGACGGTTTCGTCTATAAACGTAAATCGTACGGGAATATCCAATCCCGCATAGGCGATGAAAATCTCGCCGCGAAGCGCGGGACGCAAGGCGTCGATATACAATTCGCCCGAAACCGAAAGTCCGAGGTCGGCGTTATCATAGCCGAGCGCGAGCGTGAAACTCTTGGAATTTACGATCTCGAAAATACTATCGACGTAAGGTTTGAGATCGACCGCTTTCGAGGCATCGATCTTTGCGACGGCGTCGGCGCCTTTAGCGGGCGCGAAGGACGCTCCGATATCGATCGGATCGAACTGCAAGGCAGCCGAAACATCGACGAACGAAACGCCGCTTTCCGTTTCGAGAAAACGGAAGGTCAACGGCAGATGCAGTCCCGCCAAATCAAGAGCGCATTCGATGGTGACGTTTTCCCCATCCTTGGAAATGCTGCCCGAAGCGAGTTGTTCCATCAGTTTATCGGGATCGACGCCTGCAAAACCGCCTCCCGCCAGTGAAATCAGGTCGGAAAGCGCCAATTTGCCCGTCAACTCTTTATATTGTACGTAGAGCGAATCGCTTTCGACATTGAGGAGAAGATCGCCCAAAGACGCGCGGATCTCCAGACCGTTGGCGAGATCGAGCGTCACGCGCCCCGCAACGGTATCGCCGTTGACCGCGATCTTCAGATCGAACGTGGAAGGCTCGGCGAGATACCCCGCAAAACCCTGTTGGAGATAATCTACGACGGTAAGCGGCGTTTCGCCGCCGCCCGTAACGGGAGCATCGGCATAGTTTTTGAAATACGATTCGTACGCGGAAACGTCCACGGCGCTCTCTTCGTATGTGTACACGATAGATGAAGTCGCCTTGCAGGATACGTTGAGCACCGAAACGGAAACTTTGTATTCTTCCTCGATATCCGCACGCAAAACCGACCATGTGTCGTCGAACGTAAACGTGATCTGCACCGACGAGAAAGAGGGATAATCCCCGAGATTCCCCATAGTGCGCATCTGACGCTTATAATAATAGGTCGAGCCCGCGGGATCGAGCGTGAAAGTCTGCACGAAATTTCCGTTCTCGTCGCGGGCAAGGTCGGAAACGTCGCTCACGGTTTCGGCATTGAGCACGTAATCGGAAAACTCGTCCGCCCAAAGCCCGTACGCTTCCAGATATTGCGCCTCGTCGAGCACGGAAACGGGCTTATCGTTCGACCACTCGGTATGTATTCCGTTCCACTTGCCCTTGTCATATCTGGGTCCGCGGACGACCACTTTGCCGTCGCCGTAAAATTTCTGCTGCGCGACGCTCGCAAAGGCGCTGGTGCTCACCGATTGCGTGATGAGAATGCCGTTATAATAATCCTTGGTCCCCACTACGTTCTGTTTTGCGATGGTGTCCACCAGTCCCGTATTCTCGCTGTGAAAATACGTACGCGCGGAAAGCCTGCCCGCCATATAAGCGAGATTTTCCAGCCCATCGTAATCTTCGGGAGAAGTTCCGTCCTCGGGCGGCGCCATGCTGACCGTATGCCCGTTTTTGGGCGGCGGCGTGGCGGCCGGTTTGGGCTGACAAGCGAAAAAGACCACGGTAGCCGTGGCGATGATCGCGATGACGACGATTATGATCAGCACTTTTTTCGATAAATGTTTCATTCTCTTAACTTTCCGTAATAAATGTCATGATTAACTATTACATTTTCTATTATATTATTTCTATGCCGATTTGTCAAATATATCACAAAAATTCATGACAAAAATTACAAAAGCAGTCGAAATTCGACTGCTTTCTTTCTGAGTTAACGGGCGATCTCACGATCTTCGAAGGGAGAATGATGTTTTCGTTTTGGCGTTTTGGCGGTGGGAATGGATTTTTTGGCGAGCACCGCGTATACGATGACGAGAATGACGTCTGCCCCGAACCATGCGGCGGGATTGGCGGAACACACGCCGATATATCCCCAATAACGCGCGAATATGAGCGCGGCGACGATACGCATGACGAGTTCCGCGCCGCCCGCAAGCATGGTGACGGCGGAAAAGCCCATGCCCTGGATCCCGTTCCGATAGAGAAAGATAAGCCCCAGAAGCAGATACGTGCCCGCGTTGATATACAGGTATATGGCGGCATTGTCGTAGATCCTCGCGTAATCCTCCCCCGCAAATAGGAGAATGAGCGGTTTTTTCAAGAGCAGAATGAGTAAAAACCCCGCGGCGCTGAAAATAACGGTGAGCAGCAGTCCGATATTCATGCCCTTTTTGATGCGCCCGTACTGCTTTGCGCCGTAATTCTGCGCGCAGTAGGTGGCAATGGCCGCGCCGATAGCGACGAAGGGCTGCTGCGCGATGCTGTCTATTTTGGAGGCCGCGGTATAGGCGGCGACGGTGTCCGTACCCATGGTGTTGAGCACCGACTGCACGACCATGACCCCGATGGCCGTAATGGAGAATTGCAGCGCCATCGGAAGCCCCACTTTCAAATGTTTCCAGCCAAAGAGCGCGTTCGTCCAGAAATGGCGGCGCCGCGTGCGCAGGATCTTATATTTTTTCAGTGCGTACAAAAGGCATACTACGCCCGATACGAGTTGGGACAAGACGGTGGCGACGCCCGCGCCCGCCACGCCCATGCGAAATACGAGAATGCACAGATAATCCAGCCCGATATTGAGAACGGAGGCGAAGATGAGAAAATACAGCGGCGCGCGGCTGTCCCCGATGGCGCGGAGCATACACGACGCCATATTATATAAGGTAGTCGCGCCGATGCCCCAGAAAATGACGATTATGTAATCATAAGCGTCGCCGATAATGGCGGAATCGGTGCGCATCAGTTTTAAAAGGGGCATGGCGGTCGCGACCGCAACGGCAGTGACGACGGCGGTGACGGCAATGCAGAGCACATAGGAAGTGCCGACCGAACGCCTGACGTTTTCTTCGTCCCCCGCGCCGTAAAACTGCGCGATGAGAACGCCGAATCCGCTGCATACGCCCGATATGAAGCCGAGTATGAGAAAATTGACCGAACCCGTACAGCCGACCGCGGCGAGCGCGTCGAGCGAGATGGTCTGCCCCACGATGATGGTGTCGACCATGCTGTAAAGTTGCTGAAAAATATTCCCTATAAAAATGGGAATACAAAAAAACAAAATATTTTTAAACGGACTTCCCGTCGTCAGGTCTTTATAGCCTTTCATATGGCGCGCTCCTTATTTCGCGCAACAATGATACAGCAATTGCGGGCAAATGTCTATTGATTTGAGGCAACTTTTTTCATAAAAAAACGGCGGGGATTTCCCGCCGTTTTTTTGTTTATAAAATCTTTTCGGAAAGCAGTTTGATGCCTCTTTCGCCGAGCAATTTCACAGCGCGTTCGGTATCCTCCACGCGCATCAGGATCTTTGCGGAATTGTGATTGGTGAGCACGAAGGAGTATAGATATTCGATATTTATATTCTCTTCTTCGAGCAGCGCGATGACTTCCGCTAAGGCGTTGGGCTTATCTTCCACTTCCACGCCGATCAACTCCGTCTGCCCCACGGTAAATCCCGCCTGTTTCAGAATTTCGTATGCGCGGTCGTTGTCGCGCGCGATGAAACGCACGATGCCGTAATCCTTGGTGTCCGCGATGGACAGGGTGACGAAATCGATGCCCTCCTGCCCCAGCGCGTGCGTCAGTTTGTACAATCTTCCGGGCCTGTTTTCCATAAATACGGAGAGTTGTTTTACCAACATCTTATTTTCCTCCTTTCAATGCTATTTTCTGCGGTCGACGACGCGCTGCGCTTTGCCTTCGCTCCGCTGTATGGAGCCCGATTCACAAAGTTTGATGCGCGCGCCCACGCCGATATAGGAATTGACTTCCGTTTCCACTTTCTTTTTGATGGATTCCAGATCGCTCACCATGTCGGGCGCGATATTGCCCGCAAGTTCGATATGGATCTCCATGGTATCGAGATTGTTCACGCGGTCCACGTAGATCATATAATGCGGCGACACGCCCGCAACGTTCATGATCGCCGCCTCGATCTGCGAAGGGAACACGTTGACGCCGCGCACGATGAGCATATCGTCCGAACGCCCCTTGACGCGCCCCATCTTGACCGTGGTGCGGCCGCAGGCGCACTTCTCGTTTGAGAGGGTGCAAAGATCGCGCGTGCGGTAGCGTATGAGCGGCTGTCCCGTCTTGGTGATCGTGGTGAACACGAGTTCCCCTTCGCTGCCGAACGGCAGCGGTTCCAGCGTTTCGGGATCGATGATCTCGGGAATGAAATGGTCTTCCTGCACGTGCGAACCGCTCTTTTGCAGGCACTCCATCGCGACGCCCGGCCCGCAGATCTCCGAAAGGCCGTAGATATCCAGAGCGTCGATATGCAGGGTGCGTTCGATCTCGCGGCGCATATTGTCCGTCCAGGGTTCGGCGCCGAACGCGCCGCCCACCAGGGAGAAATCTTCTATTTTCATGCCCGCCTTTTCGATCTCCGTTCCCAGAAAAATCGCGTAGGAAGGCGTACAGCAAAGGTGCGTCGCGCCGAAATCCCTTAAAAGCGTCAACTGGCGGATGGTGTTGCCCGCGGACGCGGGAACGGTGGAAGCGCCGATCTTCTGCGCGCCGTAGTGCGCGCCCAACCCGCCCGTAAACAGGCCGTAGCCGTAAGCGACGTGCACCATGGAATCCTTGGTCACGCCCGCCATGGAAAGCCCGCGCGCGACGATCTCGCTCCATACTTCCAGATCGTTGCGGCTATACCCCACCACCGTGAGTTTTCCCGTGGTGCCGCTGGACGCGTGCACTTCCACGATATCCTCTGCGGGCGAAGAATAAAAGCCGAACGGGTACGCCTCTCTTAAATCGTGTTTGACGGTGAACGGCAGTTTATAAAGGTCGGAAACCGACTTGACGTCGGAAGGTTTCAGTTTGAGTTCGTCCATCTTTTTGCGGTAAGGCGCGCAGTTGTTGTAGACGCGTTCCACCGTCTTTCTCAGCCGTTCGCTCTGCAGATTCTGCATTTCCGAACGGGACAAACACTCGTATGCGGGGTTGAAGATATGATCTTGTATCTTTGTTTTCTGCATCTTTTCGCCTCTGTAAAGAATTTTTATACGGCGGCAAAGCCCAGTCCGAACGCCTTTTCGTTCATTTCCGCCAGTTTCTGCGGAATGGAGGATATGAGCGCCCGTAAAAACGCCTCTTTATCGAATCCGAGTTTTTTGCAGAGCGCGCCGAGCATGACCGAGTTTGCGGCTTTGGAGTTGCCCGCCTCCAAGGCGAGATCCAAAGCGTTCACGGCGCAGCCGTTCAAGACGCTTTCGATGCCCTGCGGATATTCCGCCGCGCCCGTAACGACGGGCATGGGCATGATCTCCTGCGTCGAATACAGCACGACGCCCCCCTCTTTCAGATAATGCAGATAGCGCAGCGCTTCCAGTTTTTCGAACGCGAGGATCACGTCTGCGGCGCCCTCGTCGATGATGGGCGAACGCACGGCGTCGCCCATGCGGACGTACGTCATGACGCTGCCGCCGCGCTGCGCCATGCCGTGCACCTCGCTCAGTTTGACGTCCTGTCCCTGTTCCAGCGCGTATTTGCCCAAAACGCGGCTTGCGAGCAGCGTTCCCTGCCCGCCCACGCCTACGATCAAAATATCCATTATTTGTTCCTCCCCTGAATAGCGCCGAATTTGCAGACGTTCTGGCAAAGACCGCATTCCGTGCACAGCGAAACGTCGATGGTCACGCCGTTTTTGCCGTTCACGATGGCGGGACATCCGAGTTTCAGACACATTTTGCAGTTCTTGCATTTGTCCGTAATGACGAAACTTTCATACAATTTTTTGGTGAGAAGAACGCACGGACGCTTTGCGATGATGACGGAAACTTCCTCTTTCAAAAGTTCCTCTTTCAAAACTTTTTCAAACGTTCCGATATCGTTGGGATCGACGGTGTTCACGCTCTTCACGCCGACCGCGCGGCAGACCTGTTCCAGGTCGAGTTCGTACGTCGGCTCGTTTTTGATGGTCTTGCCCGTGGCGGGGTGGTTCTGATGCCCCGTCATGCCCGTGGTGCGGTTATCCAGAATGATGACCGTCACGTTGGAACGGTTATACACCGCGTCCATTAGCCCCGTCACGCCGCTGTGGCAGAAGGTGGAATCGCCGATGACCGCGACCGAATGTTTATGCGCTTCGGGGTCGGCTTTGTCGAACCCGATCGCCATGCCGATACTCGCGCCCATGCACACGACCGCGTCCATGGCGGAAAGCGGCGCCACCGCGCCGAGCGTATAGCAGCCGATATCGCCGAGCACGTTGAGTTTGAGTTTGGACAAAACGTAGAACACGCCGCGATGCGGGCAGCCCGAACAGAGCACGGGCGGGCGCGCGGGCACTTCCGCCGCCTTGTGTCCGATCTTTTCCCCGAGCACGCGCTCGCGGATGAGCGACGCGGAAAATTCGCCGTTGAGCGGGAAAAGGTTCTTGCCCTCCACTTTGATCCCGTGCGCCTTGACGAGCGTTTCGATGTGCGGCGCAAGTTCTTCCGCAACGATACAGCGTTTGACGCTCTTAGCGAATTTTTCGATCAGTTTATACGGGAGCGGATAACTCATGCCGAGTTTTAAAACGCTCGCGTTCGGCAGCGCCTCTTTGACGAACTGGTAGACGCCGCCCGCGCAGATGATGCCGATCTCGCCGTCGCCCTCTTCGATTTGATTGAATGAAAATCCGTTCGCATCCTCGGAAAGTTTTTCGAGGCGCTCCTCCACCACCACGTGCTTGCGCTTGGCGTTGGCGGGCATCATCACATATTTGGCAATGTCTTTTTTGTATTCTTTGACGGGGCGCTCTTCCCGTTCGCACAACTCCACCTGGCTCTGGGAGTGGGCGACGCGCGTGGTGATGCGCAAAATGACGGGCGTATCGTATTTTTCCGAAATTTCAAACGCCGCCTTGGTAAAGTCCTTCGCCTCACGGCTGTCGGAAGGCTCAATCACGGGGATCCTCGCGCTGACCGCAGTCAGGCGGGTATCCTGTTCGTTCTGCGAACTGAACACGGACGGATCGTCCGCCACGGCGATGACCAGCCCCGCGTTGACGCCCGTATATACAGACGTAAACAGCGGATCGCACGCCACGTTGAGCCCCACGTGCTTCATGGAAACGAGCGTGCGCGCGCCGCGGATCGCGGCGCCTATGCCCACTTCCAGCGCCACCTTTTCGTTGGGGGACCATTCGCTGTACACTTCGTCGTAGCGCGAGATCTCCTCGGTGATCTCCGTGGAAGGCGTTCCCGGATAGGCGGTCGCCACTTTCACGCCCGCCTCGTACGCGCCGCGCGCGACGGCGAAATCGCCTAACAATAATTTCTTCATCTATACATACCTCACAAAGTTTTTCGCTGTTATTTGCTGCGCAGATCGATCACGCGCTTGACTTTTCCTTCGCCGCGGCGGATGGACATGGGCTCGACCAGTTTGACTTTCACGTCCAACTGCACGACCACGCGCAAATTGTGGCGGATACGCGCGACCAACTCTTCCAGTTTTCCGTAATCGGTCAAAAGGTTGGCGTCGTCCACCTCCACGCGCACTTCCAGAGAATCCATGTAATTTGCCCTGTCCACGATGATCTCGTAATTCTTGCCCAGTTCGCGCATGCCCATGAGCACGCTTTCGATCTGCGAAGGAAACACGTTGACACCGCGGATGATGAGCATATCGTCCGTTCTTCCCACCACGCGGGACATACGCGCCGTCGTGCGGCCGCACTTGCACGGCGCATAGGTGAGCGAAGTGATGTCCTTGGTGCGGTAACGGAGAACGGGCATTCCCTCTTTCGCGAGCGTCGTGATCAGAAGTTCGCCGCTCTCGCCCTCTTTAAGCACCTCGTTCTTTTCGATATCGACGATCTCGGGATAGAAATAATCTTCGTTGATGTGCATGCCAGCCTTTTCGCGGCATTCACCCGAAACGCCGGGGCCGCCCACTTCCGTCAGTCCGTAGTTTTCCGTGGGGAACACGCCCGAAATTTCCCGCAAAGACGCGTGCATTTCCGCGGTCGAAGCCTCGGCGCCGAGAATGGCGAGGCGCAGTTTGAGATCTTTGAGCATGCCGTTCCGTTTCGCCGTTTCCATCAGATACATGGCGTAACTGGGCGTTGCGACCAGCCCCGTCGCGCCGAAATCTTTCAAAAGCATGAGCTGGCGCTCGGTATTTCCCGATGACATGGGAACAACGGTGGCGCCCAGTTTTTCGATGCCGTAATGCAAACCGAACCCGCCCGTGAACAGTCCGTAGCCGAAAGACACCTGTATGATGTCCTCGTCGGTCGCGCCCGCCATCGCCAGAACGCGGGCGATGCAAGTCGCCCAGTCGTCCAGATCTTTGCGGGTATAGCCGCCCACGACGGGTTTGCCCGTGGTGCCGCTGGACGCGTGCAGGCGGATGATCTTTTTCATGGGAACGGCGAACAGCCCGAACGGATAATTTTCGCGCAGGTCGTCCTTTGTGGTATAGGGAATGAGCGAAACGTCCTTAAACGTCTTGATATGCGAGGGTTTGAGCCCGATCGCGTCGAATTTACGCCGATACATGGGCACGTTATCATATGCGTAGCCGACGATATATTTTAAGCGTTCGAGTTGCAGCGCCTCGATCGCTTTTCTGTCGGCTGTTTCGAATTCGGGACTGAACATGACCATGGATCTTCACCTTCCGTGCAAATTATTATAAAATCTATTTTATCACGCTTTCCCGAATTTTGCAATATATTTGCCCTATTCATTTTGTATAAGCATTGCATTTTGTGTATGTTTATGCTATACTTCATCTATCGGCCTTTACGGCAACAGGAGAAAAAATGTTAGAAATTCGCAATCTTACCAAAATTTATACCGCCAAAGGCGGGGTTAGCGTGCGCGCGCTCGACGGGGTGTCCCTCACCTTCGAAGATACGGGCATGGTTTTTCTTCTCGGAAAATCGGGAAGCGGCAAATCCACCCTATTAAACTTATGCGGCGGCCTGGACAGGCCCGATTCGGGAGAGATCATCGTAAAAGGGCGGGGCAGCGAAACTTTCACGGCGGGCGACTTCGACAGTTACCGCAATACCTACATAGGCTTTATCTTTCAGGAATACAACATTTTAGACGAATTTACGGTGGAAGCGAACGTCGCGCTCGCCCTCGAATTGCAGGGCAAGGCGAAAGACAGGGAAAAAATCCAGAAAATTCTGCGCGCGGTGGAGTTGGAAGACTTTGCAAAGCGCAAGCCGAATACCCTTTCGGGCGGACAAAAACAGCGCGTCGCGATCGCCCGCGCGCTCGTCAAGGAACCCGAGATCATCATGGCGGACGAACCGACGGGCGCGCTCGATTCGGCAACGGGGCGGCAGGTTTTCGATACGCTGAAAAAACTTTCCGAAGATAAACTCGTCCTAGTCGTTTCACACGATCGGGAATTCGCTGAATTGTACGCCGACCGCATCATCGAACTCAAAGACGGGAAAGTGATCTCCGACGTGAAAAAGAACAAGATCGCGGCGAAAAAAGCGAGCGAAAACGTGTCCTTTATCGGCACGGACCTGATCAGCGTCAAGAGCGGCGCGGCTCTTACGGACACGGATCTGCAAAATATCCGCGCGTTCATCGCATCGTCCGAAAAACAGGTTCTGATCGCCAACGGAAACGCCGATATCGAAAAATTTTATCGGCAGGCGCACGTGGACGAAAACGGCTCGCGCGAAGAATTTTGTGAAACGAAACCCGAAGATATCCGTATCAGGCACTATCGGCAGGACGAGAGCGAATTTATCAAGTCCAGACTTCCCATGCGCCACGCGGCAAAGATCGGCGCGAGCAGCATGAAAGTAAAACCTTTGCGCTTGTTCTTTACCATCTTTCTGACCTTTATTTCTTTCGTCATGTTCGGACTTTTTTCCACGCTGATGCTGTTCAACGAAAAACAGGTCCTGGGCGAGAGTTTGAAAGTTTCGAACGACGAATATCTGCAAATCGTCAAGAAATATCAAGTCACCATAAAAGAATTTAACGCGAACGGCTTGACAGGCACGTACGAGAACCCCACCTTGACTCAATTCAAGGAAAGCGACGTGGACGAGATCCGCACTGCTTACGGCAACGAGGCAGTCATTGCCTTTACATACTCAGATTACAGCATAGTCTTTTCCATCGAGAACATATCCTCCCAAGACGCGCCCCCGCTCTACGAAAATCAAATATTCGGTTTCGGCATAACTGGCGAGGGCAGTTCCTACCGCTCCGACAAGATACTTTGGGGAAAATATCCCGCAGGGACGGACGAAGTCATGATCTCCGACTATACCTTCGAGTGCCTCAAAGCGGCGGGTTCGATCATATCCCCCGACGGAACGGAAACAGAAATAAATAGTTTCGGGGATTTGAAAAACGTAAAAATCAGTTTATGGAATAATCGTTATTATACGGTTTGCGGCGTCTATAAGGCGCAGACCGTTCCCGATAAATTCGACGATTTAAAAACGGGAGGAATCGGTCAGTCGCGGCTCAAAGAGCAATGGGAAACCGAAATCCGCACGGGTTTTTATAATTACCTGCTCGTTTCCGATGATTTCTACGCGGCGAACGAAAAATATTTTACGCATTCTTATCAACCGGAAGAGATCATAGGCGTATCGACGTATTTCAAAGACTATACATATGATTACGACCTGACAGACGAAAACAACAATACAATAAGCCTGAATTATTTTTCCAAACATACGGAAAACGGACTTCCCCTATACGGATTTGAAGGAACGCCCCTCGCTTCCCTGCGGCCCGACGAGATCGCGGTATCACGGGAAGTCTGGGCGGAATGGCTTTATAATGCGATTCAAAATTCCGACGGGTATTGGCATCTCTCTGACGAGGACGAACACGGAATATCCTATTACGACAAATTGCAAGCATTGCAGTACGGCTATTATGATGACGACGATAACAACAGAGTCTACTTAGACGAAGAAAAAAGCGTAGAATTTTATCGGGATATCAAAAAGGGTATCATCGACGCGTACAACGTACCTTTGCCCAAAACCGAATATGAATTTGCAAACGGATACACGCAACTCTCGACGACGGCAAGCGTCGCAGGATTTTATATAGAACCATGCGGGGTCAACGATAGCTGGTACGAAGCGGCGTATCTCGGCGATTCGCTGTACGATTTCGTTTTGCACGATCCCTCCAACACCTGGACCGAATACGAAACCAAGTACGATGCGGCGGGCGGCAAATATGCGGCTGTTTTCGTAGAAAAATCGGACGCAGCGATCGACAAGACGCTCGATAAACTGTATCACGTGAAAGAGGACGATTCTTTCTTCGACGTGAACAGCGAAACCAAAGAAACGATCGGCGGCATCGTCGAAACGGTGAGTATATTTTCCAAAGTTTTTTTATACATAGGGCTTGCCCTGGCGCTGTTTGCCATGCTGATGCTGTTCAATTTTATTTCCGTTTCCATCACCTACAAGAAGAAGGAGATCGGCATTCTGCGCGCGGTCGGCGCGCGCGGGACGGACGTCTTTAAGATCTTTTACGCGGAATCCGCCATCATTACGGCGATCAGTTTGGTTCTGTCGATCATCGCGAGCATCGTTCTTTGTTCGATCATCAACAATATCATACTGCAAAAACTCGCTCTCCCTCTGACGCTATTCGTGTTCAGTCCGCTGTGCGCCGCGCTCTTGGCGGGAATTGCCGTTTTCACTTCCGTCGTTTCCACATTCCTGCCCGTTTATTCCATTGCAAAAAAACGCCCCGTGGAAAGCATACGCGCCTTATAATTACCAGAAAAGAGCGTTCGGCAAATGCCGAACGCTCTTTTACAAATAAATTTATTGGTTTTCGATTCTTTTACGGAGTTCCATCATCTTTAAGTCGGTGGCGGCGATGGTCTCAGCGCACGTTTTGAGTTCGTCGGAGATCTTTTTGGCGGCGGCGTTGTCGTTTTTATAGCGCATCTGGTGTTCTAGACTCGCCCAGAAATCCATTGCCACGGTTCGGATCTGTATTTCCACGCGCATATTCTCCTTGCGGTCGGAAAAAAACACGGGCACTTCCACGATCATGTGATAACTCCGATATCCGTTAGGCTTGGGATCTTTGATGTAATCCTTGACGCACACGACTTCGATATCGTCCTGCTTTGCGAGCATTTCCGCGACCGAGTAGATGTCGTCCACGAACGAGCAGATGACCCGCACGCCCGCCACGTCGTTCAGATTGTCGCGGATGGAGCCCACCGTGACGGGATATCCCATTCTTTTGAGTTTTTTGGCGATGCTGATGGGCTTTTTTACGCGGGAGGAAATGCTCTCGATGGGATTGCGGCTGTTTCTGAGCGACAGATCGTCGTTGAGCACCTCGAATTTTGTGCGGATCTCGCGGATCGCGGAATTGTAGCGCATGAGCATTTCGCTGAAATTTTCCAGCGTTTCGAACAGTTTATCCTCGTCGTCGCCCATCAGTTCGCGTATGATGGCCTGTTTATCGTAATTCGTCTTTTCTTGCGTATCCATAGTGTTCCTCAAACGAAATATTCGGCATAACTGTGCTCGGCAACGAACGCGCCCGACCCCGCCAAACGGTATCCGCGCGAACGCAGAATATCGGCGCACTCGAGGAGCGCGTCGTCATAATCGCGGTCCGAGATCTGAACGGGCACCCTACCCCCGTATACGGGAAAAGAAAAAACGAGTATGCCCTCGCCATCGAAACTTTGCCCGCGCGCCTTGACGGGCGTGATATCGGTATGTACGACTTCGAAACCGAGTTCCTTCCGCAAGCGAGCGCAGAAGGAGTCGGCTATCTTTTTGCTTCCCCCCGTAGGACTGAAAAAAACGTTTCGTATCCGCATGGTTTATCCCTCTCAGGGCGTATTATATCATTTTTTCATACTACGGTCAAGAAAGTTCGCTCAGTTGAATTCTTTGTTGCGGTAGATGCGAAGGGACACGAAATAAGAAATCGCGAGGATCGCAACGGAGAGCACGGCGAGCAGCACGAGCATCCAGGGCGCCTGCGCGGCAAAATTCAGCCGTTCGAATAAAGAAATGCCGCCGACCATCAACGCAACGGTGAAAACAATGACGATCATGTAAATGACGCGCGCCTTTTCCACGCCGAAACGGAAAAAACAGGGCAGGACGATGCCGACGCTTAACACGCCCGCAAAGGAATAGGCGACGACAGGCAGAAAATCCACCGCCTGCCGATACCCGAGCGCCAACGCCAAAATCAAGCCGAGCGCCAGCGAACAGAGTATGGTTACGACTGTAAAAACATACTTCGACAAGACCGCCGTGCGTCGGGAAACGCCCGAAGAGAGGGCATAGCGGTCCCATTTATCCTGCGCGTCGTAGGAAATGGTCGAAGAAACCAATCCCACGGAAATAAAAATCATAAAGCCGCAGAAAAAATAAATATTGGAACTGACGACGGACACGACGGCAAAGACGGCCGCGACCAATGCGTAATATGAGATCAGGTTTTTCACGTTGTAAAAATCTTTTAAAAGCAAACCTTTCATGATTCCCCTCCTTACGGGCGCTCGCCCCGAATAAAGTAGAGCATAATATCCTCGATTTCCGCGCGCTCGACGAGATATCCCGCGGGAATTTTATCGCGGTAAACGAGCGCCCATACGCCGTATTCCGAACGCGTATACCCGACCACCGCGCCTTTATCGAGATTTGAAAAATCCGAAACGCCGCATTTGAGCACGCCGAATTTTTCCCGCAGCGCGTCCTTTTCCTCGAAAAATACCACTTCGCCATGATGGATAAAGCAGATATAATCGCAGATCTTTTCCAGATCGCTGACGATATGGGAGGAAATGAGGATGGAGTGCTCCTCGTTCTGCATAAATTCGTATAAAATATCCAGGATCTCGTTGCGCGCTACGGGGTCGAGTCCCACGGTCGCCTCGTCGAGCACGAGTACGCGCGCGTCGTGCGACAGCGCAGCCGCGACGGCGGCTTTCTGTTTCATGCCCTTGGAGAGATCCTTATATTTTTTATCGAGAGGGAGAGAAAAATCTTTCAGATATTTTTCGTACGCGCTCTCCTGCCAGTTTGCAAACAGATTGCGCATGATATTGCCGATCTGCTTTAAGTTGAGATTTTTCGGCAGGCACTCTTCGCCGAGCACCACGCCGATCTCGCTCCGCTCGGCAGCGGTAAGCCGCGACGCGTCCTTGCCGAAAATGCGGATACTGCCGTCGTCGGGATTCGCGGAACCCAGTATACAGTTGACGGTCGTGCTTTTGCCCGCGCCGTTTTCGCCGATAAATCCGACGACGGCGCCTTTGGGAATATCGAAAGATACGTTTTTGAGGGCAAAATCCTTGTAACGTTTCGCCAGTTTGCGAATTTCTATGTTGTTCTCCATATTCTAAACCTCTTCCGCAACGACGCGGAGCATCTCCGCGAGTTCGGCTTTCGAAACGCCGCACGCGCGGGAAAGTTCATACGCTTTCGAAAGCGCCGCTTCGATCTCGCGCAAAATCTCTTCTTTGAGCATCTGCGGATTGGAAGGCGCCACAAAACTGCCCTTCCCCTGCACGGAATGAATAAATCCGTCCCGTTCGAGATCGTCGAACGCGCGCTTGGTCGTGATCACGCTGATCTTTAAATCCCTTGCGAGCGCGCGGATGGAAGGAAGGGCGTCCCCTTCCTTCAACACGCCTTTCATAATAGCCGACTTGACCTGACTGTAGATCTGATCGTAAATGGGCTTTTCGCTCGCATTGCTGATGATGATATCCATGGTTCTCCGTCTTTTTCAGTTAACTGTATATATAGTATATATACACTATAATCATTTGTCAAGCATTCGGCACAAAAAAAGAGAGGCATTAGCCTCTCTTTTTTTAAAAATTTAATACGCTCTCGCGAAATAGACGACTTTTTCCGCTTTTTTGCCGCAGCAGGCGCAGGTTTCGGCGGTTTCGCCCTCGGCGATGACGCGCGAACTCGCGGCGGTCTTTTCTTTGATTTTATCCTCGCATTCGCGGCAGCCGCACCAGCCCGCCTTTACGAAGTTGCCGTTTTCCACGCCCGCAAGGATCTCGTCCATGTTCGTTGCGGTGACGACGCGGCGCTCCTTGTTCTGTTTCGCAAGTTCGTAAAGATTTTTCTGAATCTTTGCCAAAAGTTCTTTGACCACGGTTTCGGCGTTGCAGAGGTCCGCCTCGATCTTTTCGTGCGTGTCGCGGCGGACGAGCACCATTTTGCCCGCCTCGATGTCGCGCGGTCCGAGTTCGATGCGAAGGGGCACGCCCTTCATTTCCCACTCGTTGAACTTCCAGCCGGGGCTGTTGTCGGAAACGTCGCTGTCCACACGGATATCCGCAGCCGCGAGCCGCTCTTTGAGCGCTGCCACCGCTTCCAGAACGCCCTCTTTTTTGGCGGCGATGGGAATGAGGATCGCCTGCACGGGCGCGACGACGGGCGGCAATACAAGACCTCTCTGGTCGCCGTGCGCCATGATGAGCGCGCCGATGAGCCGCGTGGATACGCCCCACGACGTGGTATATCCGTATTTATGCGTGCCGTCCTTATCCAGAAACTGAATGTCGAACGCCTTGGCGAAATTCTGTCCGAGATAGTGCGAAGTGCCCGCCTGCAGGCTCTTGCCGTCGTGCATCATCGCTTCCATACCGAAGGTCGCGACCGCGCCCGCGAATTTTTCTTTTTCCGTCTTGCGGCCCGTGAATACGGGTATGGCGAGGCAGGTTTCGGCAAATTCTTTATAGACGCCCAGCATTTTCATGGTCTCTTCCATCGCCTCTTCCTCGGTAGCGTGGACGGTGTGCCCTTCCTGCCACAAAAACTCGCTGGTACGGAGGAACGGGCGGGTGGTCTTTTCCCAGCGCACGACGTTCGCCCACTGGTTGACGAGAATGGGCAGATCGCGGTAGGATTGCAGCCACTTGGAATACATTTCGCCGATGATGGTCTCGCTGGTCGGACGGATCACGAGCGGCTCCGCGAGTTTTTCGCCGCCCGCGTGCGTGACGACGGCGACTTCGGGCGCAAAGCCCTCCACGTGCTCCGCCTCTTTCTTTAAATAACTTTCGGGGATCAGCATGGGGAAATACGCGTTTTGGTGCCCCGTCGCGCGGAAACGCTTGTCGAGTTCTCTTTGAATATTTTCCCAGATCGCGTAACCGTACGGGCGAATGACCATGGTGCCCTTGACGGGACCGTAATCCACCAGTTTGGTCTTTAACACCACGTCGGTATACCACTGCGGAAAGTCGGTTTCGATATCCGCGATGTCCTTTACGAATTGATTGTCCTTAGCCATAAGATCCTCCGAAAAAAACTGTACTTTTTTTATTTTACCACAAAATTCCGCGTCCGTAAATCCATTTTAACGGAGAAATTATTTTTCACGGAGAAATTATTTTTCGTTGCGAAGTTCTTTGCTCGTCCAGATCACGGAAACCGAACCGGGGCCCACGTGCGAACCGATGACGGGCCCCATGATGGTGACGGGCGGCGTGTAACCGTATCTCTCTTCCACCATTTTTTTGAGTTCTTCCGCGTCCTGTTCGGCGTCGGTATGTACGATGCTGATCATGCGGTCGCGCTCTACGGGCGGCATGGCGCTCATTTTATCCGATGCGTAGGCAAACGCCTTTTTCATGCCCTTGCACTTTTCGACGACGGAAAGTTTCCCTTCGCGGTCGAACGTGAGTACGGGTTTGACTTTTAAAAGCGTGCCCGCGACGGCCGCCGCCGCGGAGACCCTGCCGCCGCGTTTCAGATAATACAGATCGTTCGCGATGATCACGTGCTGGATATGGTGTTTCATTTCGTTGACGTAATCGGCCGCCTCTTTCGCGCTCTTCCCCTCGTCTCGCAGGCGCACCGCCGCTTTGACGAGTTCGCCCTGCCCGATCGTCGCCGTCAAGGGGTCGATAACGGTGATATTCAATTCGGGATAATCTTTTTTGACCATCTGGAACGCCTTTTCCGCCACGGTATAGGTGGTGGCAAGTCCGCTGGAAATGGTAAAGTGCAGCACGTCGCGGCATCCCTCTTTTGCGAGTTTCAGAAAATGCTCGTAGTGGCTTTCCAGATTGAGCATCGACGTTTTCGAAAAGCCGCCCGCGCGCAGTTTGGCGTAAAAGTCGACGTATTGCTGATAAGAAGTAAAGGCGTCCAGTCCGTCTGTCAGCGTCCCCTTTTCTTCGACCGTAAAAGTCAGACTGACGAATTTGACGTCGTTCTCGTCGACGTATTGCCTATAAAGGTCGCAGGTAGAATCGGTGGAAACCGTAAATTTAACCATGATAATCCTCACTTTGAAAGCATAAGCGATGAGCCGCCCCCTTTCGAATGTATTATATCATACCTTGCGCAAGAATGTAAACGATTTTAAACAGTTTTCTGTTTCCGCAAAATGCAGACAAATGTAACGAAATCACTTGTATAAATCCGCCTTTTTATGTATAATGATAGGGAAACGTGAACGGGAGGCAATCATGCGCGAAGAAGATTTTCTGAAATTGAAGAGCGGCACGGACGTGCGCGGCACCGCGCTCGGCGAAAAGACCGATCTGACGGACGAAGCGGTAGACGCAATCGTGCGCGCGTTTTTGTACTGGATAGAAGAAAAGACGGGAAACCGCGCGAAGATCATCGCCGTCGGGCACGACTCGCGTCTTTCCGCGGAGCGCATTTGCAAAACGGCAGTTTCCGCGGCGCAGGCAAGCGGCGCGGACGTGCTCTTTTGCGGGCTGTCCTCCACGCCCTCGATGTTCATGCTGCTGCAGGAAAAAGAATTTTGCGCCGATGCCTCGATCATGATCACGGCGAGCCATATGCCCGGCGATAAAAACGGACTGAAATTCTTTTTGCCGGACGGCGGGCTGGAAAGCCGCGACGTGACGGAAATTTTAAAACTCGCGGCGAAGGGCACGACGCTTTCGGGCGCGGGGCGCGTACAAACGCTCGACTATATGCCCCGCTACGCGGCGGCGCTCGTTGAAAAAGTGCGCGCGGCGACGGGTAAAGACAAGCCGCTCGCGGGCAAGAAGATCATCGTGGACGCGGGAAACGGCGCGGGCGGTTTTTATGTGGACAAAGTGCTCGTTCCGCTGGGAGCGGACACCGAAGGCAGCCGTTTTTTAGAGCCTGACGGCAATTTCCCTAATCACATACCCAATCCCGAAAACGAACGGGCGATGAACGCGATCTGCGAACAGGTGAAAAAAACGGGCGCGGATCTCGGCATCATCTTCGATACCGACGTGGACCGCGCGGGTGCGGTGGACGATACGGGTGCGGAGATCAACCGAAACCGGCTCATCGCGCTCGTTTCCGCCATATTGTTATCCGAACGGGCGGGCGGCACCATCGTCACCGATTCGGTGACGAGCGAACATCTGACCGAATTCATCGAAAAGCACGGCGGGCGGCACCACCGCTTCAAACGCGGATATAAAAACGTCATCGACGAGGCGAAACGGCTGAATGACGAGGGCTTTTATTCCCCTCTCGCCATCGAAACGAGCGGGCACGCCGCGCTCAAAGAAAACTACTTCCTCGACGACGGCGCGTATCTCGTGACGCGCATCCTCATATCCGTCGCCAAGGGCGAAAACGTGCGGGATCTGATCTCGGGCTTAAAAACGCCTGCCGAGGAAGGAGAAGTCCGCCTGCCGTTCGCGGACGGCGCGGATTTCAAAGCGCTTGGCGAACGCGTTTTGCGCGATCTGAAAACCGCCGCGGCGGACGAGGGGCTGTCCGTCGCCGAAAAGAATTACGAGGGCGTGCGCATTCTGTTCGGCAAGGGGCGCGGCGACGGCTGGGCGCTGGTGCGCATGAGCCTGCACGAGCCGATCATGCCCGTCAATTTCGAAAGCAACGTAAAAGGCGGCATGGCGGTCATCGCAAAAACGCTGTATTCCCTGCTCGGGAAGTACGATTTTCTGAAAGCAGATCCACTGAAAAAAATTTTTTAAGGAGAAACACATATAATGAACGTTCGTGAGCAAACGGTAAACGCCATCCGCGTCCTTTCCGCGGAGGCGATCCAGAAAGCCAATTCGGGACACCCCGGACTCCCCTTGGGCAGCGCGCCCATCGGCTATACCCTGTTCGCCGATTTTCTCAAATTCAACCCGAAAGACCCGAAATGGGACGACCGCGACCGTTTCGTCCTGTCCGCGGGACACGGTTCCATGCTCAACTACTCCCTTTTGTACCTGTTCGGCTACGATATCTCCAAGGAAGATTTAAAGAACTTCCGCCAACTCGGTTACAAGACGCCGGGCCATCCAGAATACGGTCACACCCCCGGCGTGGAAACGACGACGGGCCCGCTCGGCCAGGGCATCGCGAACGCGGTGGGCATGGCGCTTGCCGAAGCGCACCTTGCGGCGGCTTTCAACCGCGAAAATTTCCCCGTCGTGGACCACTACACTTACGTGCTGTGCGGCGACGGCTGCCTGGAAGAGGGCATTTCCTACGAGGCGTGCTCGTTCGCGGGTTCCCATAAACTGGGAAAACTCATTCTCTTTTACGACGACAACGATATCACCATCGAGGGCGATACCGACTGCACCTTTACCGAGGACGTGCCCGCTCGTTTCAAGGCGCAGGGCTGGCAGGTGCTCAAAGTAGACGACGCCAACGATATGGACGCGCTCAAACGCGCCGTGAAAAAGGCGAAAGCCGAAAAAGATAAACCTTCGCTCATCGTCTGCAAGACGACCATCGGCTACGGTTCCCCTCTCGCAGGTTCCGAAAGTTGCCACGGCTCCCCGCTCGGCGCAGAAAATCTGCAAAAAATGAAGGAAAATCTGGGATGGTCGGAAGAGCCTTTCGAAATTCCCGCGGAAGTTTCGGAGCACTGCGCGCAGATCGCCCGCCGCGGCGCCTCCCGCCAGGGAAAATGGAAGAGAATGTTCAAAGAATACGCCAAAGCGTATCCCGAACTTGCGGCAACGTACAAAAAGTTCCAGAGCGGCGAACTCCCCGATCTCAAAAACAACGAAGACCTGTTCAAATTCGAAAAGCCCGACGCGACGAGAAATACCAGTTTTGCGGTTCTCAACAAACTGGCGGATCTTCTGCCCAACCTCATCGGCGGTTCGGCCGACCTCGCGCCCTCCAATAAATCCAACATGAAAAAACGCGCCGATTTCACGGCGACGGATAAAGCGGGTTCCAATATTCATTTCGGTATCCGCGAGCACGCGATGGCAGCGATCACAAACGGAATGCAGTTGCACGGCGGACTGAAAGCCTACTGCGCGACTTTCTTCGTGTTCACCGACTACATGAAAAACGCCATGCGCCTTTCCGCACTGATGCACCTGCCCGTCACCTATATCCTCACGCACGATTCCATCGGCGTGGGCGAGGACGGCCCGACGCATCAGCCCGTGGAACAACTCATCGGGCTGCGCTCCATTCCCAACATGAAAGTGTACCGTCCCGCGGACGGCAAAGAAACGGCGGCGGCGTGGATCTCCGCGCTGTCGGGCAACGCGCCCACCTGCCTCGTTCTCACAAGGCAGAATCTGCCGCAGTACGAAAAATCGGGGCTTGATGCGCTCAAAGGCGGCTATATCCTCGCCGACAGCGACAAAAAGACGCCTGACGTTCTGCTCATCGCCTCGGGTTCGGAAGTCGAACAGTGCATGCAGGCGAAAGTTCTGTTGAAAGAAAAAGGCGTGGACGCCCGCGTCGTATCCATGCCCTGCATCGAAGAATTCGAAAAACAGTCCAGATCCTATCAGGACGTGGTGCTGCCGCCGCACGTCCGCGCGCGCGTCTGCGTGGAGGCGGGTTCCCCCTATTCCTGGTATAAATACGCGGGGGATCTCGGCGAGATCATCGCAATGAATACATTCGGCGCCTCGGCGCCTGCGGGCAAACTGTTCGAAATGTACGGCTTTACCGCCGAAAACGTTGTGGAAAAGGCTTTCCGCACCATCAATAAGCAGTAGATCCGTATATGGACATGAGGTATTTTTATGGATATCCGGTCTTTTCAAAAACTTGTCGTTGAAACCGTGGAGGCACCCCTGTATGCTTATCTGCAAGAGGAACCCGAATGTGGGTTTTCCAAACGCGATATAAAAAAATGCAAAAACCTCATGTTCTCGTATCTCGGCAAGTTGAAAAAAATCACCGCAGTTACAGATGAAAAAATCTTAAAGCAAGTCAAGAAAACGGTGCTTGCCCTGAACAAACTGAACGAGCGCACCGATTATTGTCTTTTGGAAACGGATGAAAGAGAAGCCCTGTGGGAAATCTTTCAAAACAGCGCCGTCGCCTGCGGTCTTCGGGATACGGACGGAGACGTGACCGAAGAATGGCGCGAATGGTAATTTAAGGAGAACTTCTTTATGGATATCGAACAACTGCTTTTGACGCGGCAGAGTTGCCGCAACTATCAGGAAAAGCCCGTTGACGAGGAAACGCTGCGAAAAATCGCGGAACTCGCGCATCTCGCGCCCTCGGCGTGCAACGCGCAGCCCTGGAAAATTTATGCGGCGACGGGCGCCAAAGCGAAAGAAGTGGCGCACGCCCTGCAAGGTATGGGCATGAACAAGTTTACGGAAAAGTGCCCCGCTTTCTTTGCCATTGCCGAGGGCAAGACGAGTTTTATCGGCAAGGTCGGCGGCGCGTCGCATCTCGTGCCTTACGACGTGGGCATATTCGCGGCTCATATCGTCCTCGCGGCGCAGTCGCTGGGCGTCGGCTCGTGCATCATCGGCTGGCGCAACGAAAAGACGCTGCAACGCGTTTTAGGGCTCAAAGATAAGCAGTGTATTCCCCTCGTCATCGCGCTCGGCTATCCCGCCGAGGACGATCCGCTCCGCCAGAAACGGCGCAAACCGCTTGAAGAAGTTTTCGAAATTTTATAGTAAAAATCTCCGCAGGATTTGCGGAGATTTTTACTATACAAAAGTTCGGCTTACGTTTTTACCGAAAATTTTAAAACAAGTTCCCGCCCGCCGAGCGAGGTCGAGACGGCAAAGACGCCGCCGTCCGCGGGGAAAGTCTTTTCGTATTTCTTTTTGCCGCGCGTCGCCGTCATTGTGATGGTCTTCGCTTTTTCGTCGAAAGAGTAGTTGCCCTCCTGCCGCACGGTAAAGCCGAATTTCGGTTTTGCGATCACGAGGAACGTACCGCCCTCTTTGAGTTCCAGCGTGACGATCTTGAATCGGGACAAAATGTCTTTTCCTTCGAGCGTTGCGCTCTCGCATTCGTAAACGCCGATGTAAGGCTTCGTCAGAGAATACAGCGAAGAAAGTTCGCTCGTTTTACAGCCCGTAAACGCCGTCGTGCCAAAAAAGCACAGCAAAATTAAAATGAGGCATCCTATCTTTTTGATTTTCCGTTTCACCCTGTTCCTTCCTTTAAAATAACTTGCTTTTTCCTGGAATTCCAGTTATAATTAGTATCGTACAAATCACGAAAAAATACTCTTGAAAAGGCAAAATTATGAAATACGACGTGGAATTGGTGGGAAAGATCGGTTCGATGGCGCTCATCGACAAGGCCGACAATATGATAGATTATACGCGCGTGGCGCGTATTTCGCGGGAACTGAAACCCGGATATATCTGGATCTCCAGCGGCGCGACGGAGATCGGGAGGCTGGATTACCGCATGCGCAACGGCTGCGATCTGCCCGACACAGAAGAATCCAAAGCGGACTATTCCTCGCAGGGACAGACCATTCTCATGCAGACCTACCGCCAGTTCGTGGACAGCAAATATTCCGTGCGTCAGATCCTCGTGGAGCACCATCACTTCAACGACGAGGTGAAGAAAGAATATCTCAAACGGTTGCTATTGCGCTGCAAAGAACAAAACGCCGTGCCCATCATCAACTATAACGACGCGGTGTCGCAGTCGGAAAACCGCCGTCTGGAACTTTCCGCACTATCCAAATCGCACGCCAAAGTGTACGAATGCGTGGACAACGACGAAACCGCGTCGCTCGTGGCGTGTCTCGTGCACGCGGAAACGCTGCTCATCTTAACGAGCGTCGACGGCATCTACACCGACCCGCACGACCCTTCCACGATTATCGAAGAGATCGGCGGCAAAAACGCCTACGAATTGGTGGAAAACATCGAAAACTATAAAAAGTACTGCGACGGCGCCTCCCGCAAGGGCGCGAACGGCGCGAAAGCCAAACTCGAATACGTGAAAGAGGCCGCGGCGCAGGGCACGAAAGTGCTTATCGCCAATGCAAAATACACGCTCAAAGAGATCCTCTCGGGCAAAGCGCGCTGTACGAGAATCCAGATACGCTAAA
>ERZ1108166.604-NODE-604-length-24402-cov-3.641722_pt1 | contig 24402 bp, 14 predicted proteins | sample MGYA00403702_ERZ1108166 | MGnify/ENA primary metagenome ERZ1108166 (study PRJEB35170, sample SAMEA104062401) | human gut metagenome | biome: human gut; feature: human-associated habitat; material: faeces | place: Denmark | collected 2012-05-01 ...
TTGTGATATAATATGGACATTAGGTACATGTTTACAGACAAGACATGGGATTCTGACGCGAAAAATGAAATTTTTGTAGTAAAATGGGAGACTTAACAATATAATAGTAAAGATAGGGAGTGGGAGGATGAATATCAGGGAGTCACTGGAAGAATTGGAAGAGCAGTATATGAGTCCCTATGCGTCCCTGAGCAGCAGGACAAGGGGGAGGGACAAGCCGGAGCCTCTGTGCGACATGAGGCCTGAATACCAGCGTGACAGGGACCGTATCCTGCACTCCAAGGCCTTCAGGCGTTTAAAGCACAAGACCCAGGTGTTCCTGGCGCCGGAGGGCGACCATTACCGGACCAGGCTGACCCATACCCTGGAGGTATCCCAGATTGCCAGGACCATTGCCAAGACCCTGCGGCTGAATGAAAGCCTGACCGAGGCCATTGCCCTGGGCCACGACTTAGGGCACACCCCCTTTGGCCATTCCGGGGAATACATACTGAATAAGATCTGTGAGGATGGGTTTGCGCATTATAAGCAGAGCGTGCGCATCGTGGAGGTGGTCGCGGTGGCGTCGGCGGTACCCATGGTGGATTGGTCGATGCCCGAGGCTTTTTGCGGCTCAGCCAGGATGACGTCTCCACCGTGCTGCGCGATGTCGAAGTTCGGCGACTGTGCGGTGACGCTCGCATCCGGCTCACGCAGCCGCACGTTGTAGCGGGCCGCCTTCTGGTCGGCCTGCGAGGTCACCCAGACGGTCCCGTCGTCGAGTTGCAGATGCCGTTGCGAGACCGAGTGCATGACGAGGGCTCCCGCGATGACGGCGAGCACGATGACGAGCATGGCCGCGGGCACCATCCACGTTTTGCCGCGACCGCGGAATATGCGCCGTGGCGAGAACTTGTGCATGCTGTTGCGTGGCGATTCGGTCATGTCACCTCATTTCCGTACCGCGCAGGCGATGGCGGGTTGTGCCGACATGCTGCGGTCTGCCCGCACAATGCTCACGCGCACGCACACCTGCGCCTGATCGGTTTGGTCAGCCGGAATGTCAAAGCCGGTGGAATCGACCACATGCGAGGCGCCCGGCGTGGTCGCGGCGCCGATACGCGACCACACGTAGGTGTCGCCTTCCCGTGGATCTGGATTCCTCCAATGGAAATGCGCGATGCCATTCTCGTCGAGGGTGCCGGAAAGCTGTTGCGGCGACGGCACAACGGATGCGCCGGGGGGCTCGTTGCCCGTGGGTTCGGGCCGTTCGCCGTTCTGGAGTGCGCCGTGGCTGCCTTCGACAACCGTCTGGTTTCCGCTGGCATGGGTGTCGAGCCCGGGCAGCACGAACCCCATGAACACCGCGAGGAACAGGGTGAGCAGCGCGACGGTGAAGCCCGCGACCATCCACGCCTTGCGGTGTTTGCCGCGTTGCCGTGCCGCCGGCGGACGTTCGGTGATCTGCCGGCGTGCGATGCTGGACGGATAGGGGTCTGCGCCCTCGACATTCACCGGTGTGGCGTGCCCATACAGGTCGAATTGCGCCTGCTGGAGCGCGCGGGCGAAAGCCAGTGCGGAGGGGTAGCGATCGTCGGCATTCGGCGCCATTGCGTGTGCCAACGTCTCATGCACCACAGTGGGAACGTCGTTGCGCTGGATCGTCGGCAGCGGTTGCGTCATGATGAGCCTTGCCAGCTCCTTCGCCGTCTTCGGGTGGTACCCGTATTCGAACGGGGAGGTGCCCACCAGTGAGGCATAGAGCACTGCGCCCAGCGAATAGATGTCGGCCGCCTCACCTCCCGCACCGCCCGTGCGCAGCGTCTCCGGAGGAGCCCACGGCAGGGAGTAGCCGGTGCTGCTGTGATCGTAGGCGGTGACGGCGATGCCGAAGTCGGCGAGCGTGGGCAACCGTTGCCAGGTGATGAGCACATTGCTCGTCTTGATGTCGCGGTGCACAATGCCGGCCCGGTGAGCGGTGGCGACTGCGCTGGCGAGATGGACTCCCATGGAGAGCATCTGCGGCACGTCGAGCACATGGTTGCACAGCACGTCCTTGAGCGTGCCGCCCGGTGCATACTCGAACACGAGGTAATAGCGGCCGTCGTCGGTGACGCCCGCATCGTAGGTGGAGAGAATGTAGGGGTGGCTCGACAACGCGGCCATGGCACGCGCCTCCGCGCGGAAGGCGTCTGCGATTCTGCTGTCCACCTGCTCGACGCTCACTTTGATGGCGACGTCGCGTTCTATGCCCTGTTGCCGGTAGAGGTAGACGGTAGCGGTGGAACCGTGCCCGAGCACGCGCACATAGCTGTAGCCGGCAAGGCGCGGTGGCTGGGGCACCTGCTGGGTCATGGCGGCTCCTTCGCTGGCTGTGTACCGGTGTCGGGGATTCTCCCATATGTAGATTATCGAAATTTGCGCTCGACTGCTTGCGCGTAAGCCGGCAATGAGACTGTCCCAACGAAGTGCGGCGTTTCGTTGGTCGTTTTGCGCCAATATGGGCAGATTGACCATGTTGGCGCATCGCATGCTGCAACATATTGCACGCCATATGAGCCGCGATACGATGCAAATGGGAATCCGGACGGACCGCTCGGTACACGGCGTTTCTTTGACGTGCGCGCAGGCCGTCCATACACTTGGAGAATCGGTGTGGAGGATGCCGATGAGGGCGAGGAGGCAATGCATGGTCGAACATACCCAAGAGCATGGAGTCGCTGGCATGGTCGCCGATGACGATGCGCCGCGGACCAACGAGGGGGCTCGCCGTGCCATTCGTGAATTCCTGGAGTCGGTTCACAATGATGACCGGAACTCCAAGGCGCGCACCCTGCTCGTCTCGGGTGCCCCGCGTTCGGGCAAGACGCAGCTGGCCGTGGAGACGACGCTCGCCGGGCTGCGAGCCGGCTTGGCGGCCGGGGACGATGGGTCGACGGTGATGCTCGTGCCGAACCGTCGCGTCGCGGATCTGTATTCCGATCGGATCATACGCGAACTCGGCTCAAGCGAACGTGTGCGCCCGGCCACCACGCTCAATGCGTTGGCCTTCCAATTGCTTGAGATCGCCCGTTCGAGAAGCGGCGACAGCGCACCCCGTCTCATCAACGGTGCCGAGCAGGACGCATTGTTGCGCCATGTGATCGCCGTGCACGTCGAACAGCATCGCCGTGGCGAGGATGGCTCATGCGAGACCTGCCGGCTGCTCAGCGCCTATTTCGAGGATGCAGGCGTGCAGGCGCCCCCCGCACGGAAGGGGGTGGGTGCTGCTGCCAACTCCTCGTCCGCAGGCACGCTCGACTGGGCGACCATTGTGATGGATGCCGCCGATGCCAACGATGCCGACGAGGAGACGATTGCCGATATCGCAGCGAACGTCAATGCAGGATTCATCGCCCAGTTGCGCGACGTGTTCGCCCACTTCGACGAGGTGGGGGCATTGTTGCGTCTCGGCGCGATGCAGCCGACGGCGGCTGCGCGCAATGTGGAGGAATGGACGATGCAGGTCGCCTGCCAAGCTGTGGAATCGGAGGGCCCCGCTGGCGTGCGCCTCTCGTTGCAGTGGCGTCTGGCACTCGCATTGAGGCGCGAGTATTTCGATCTGGTGGCCCGGCGCTACCCTGGTGAATACCGTTTGGACCCCTCGTATCTGCCGCTTGCGGCCATGCGCTCCCTGACTGTTGCAGGGGCTTGGATGCCCACGTTGCTGGTGGTGGACGACGTGCAGGATCTCACGTTGGGTGGCCTGGCGTTGCTCGCGGTGCTGCAGGGGCTCGGCGTGCATTTGGTGCTGTTCGGCGATCCGGACGAAGCCGTGCAAGCATTCCGCGGCTCATACCCGGAATACCTCTATGCACGCTTCCTCGACCCGAACGGCCCGTTCGCCGCCGACCATGTTTCATTGCAGGCATTTCAGCACGAGCCCGCCACCTATCGGGACATCGTGGCGTCACGCGTGAGCCTGTCGATAGCCTCCGCCGAGGAATCCTCGCTGCCGTTGGCCCAGCGGCCCGGAAAACTGCCTGCCGTGGAGGGGTCGGACCGCCTGCGCCCGCTCGATGCCAACGACCCGCATACCAAGAAGGTGCTGGAAGACGGTTCTCTCAACGGCAGACTGTACCGGTCGGCAAACGACGAACTCGACAACATCGTGTGGCAGATTTCGGCGCTGCATCTGAACGACAGGAACGTGACATGGAACGACATGGCCGTGATCTGCCATGACAACGCCGACGTGCTGCGGTTCGGGGAAAGGCTGCGCGGGGCCGATGTGCCGGTGCGGTATTCGTCGGTGACCCGGCCTCTCGCAGACGAGCCGTTCGTGCAGGGGCTGTTCGCGCTCATCGAGCTCGCCCAACTGCGTGCCCATGGACTCGAAACCCGCTCGATGACGCTCGCCGCCGCCGCGCAGTATGTGCGTGCCCGCGTGGGCAGAATCGCCGAGAGTCTGCTCATCGACACCGCGAACATGGGCACGAACACAATCAACGCGCACGTCAGATCGCATCGCAAACCGACGCGGCCCATGCGCCTGAACACGGTGAATGCCGCGCTTTCATCGCTCGAAGCGTTGGCGAGGATCTCCCAGACCGACATTCTCGACGATGCGAGTGCGACGGCCGACCCGGATCGGAGCGCGCTCGCCGAATCGGTGAAGGCATCCGCTTTATCGGATCTGCGTTCGCAATGGGATGCCCTTGCGAGCACGGTGCGCGCCGCGCATGCCGCACAGGAGCAGGCCAGTGGCATCGTCGTGGACGATTCGCGGCTGAGCGACACCGACAAGGTGGGCGACGGCCTTGAATTCGGCATTGATGCGTTATATCTGCTCCTTGCGCAAGGTGATGACGAGACGCTGCTCGATGTGCTCGAGGCGCTGTGCGGAGACCATAACGAAGACGTGCGCAATTTCAATCTGCTGTGGCGCATTGTGGGGCAGATTGCCGACGACCTCGGCTCCTTGCCGTCGAAGGCGCCCCAATACGCGCTTGAGGCGGCATGGAAAGCGTGCCATGTGGCCGATGCGTGGAAGGTGCAGGCCATTTTCGACTCGCCGGACGGCCGTGCCGCCAACGACCGGCTCGACACGGCGATGCGGTTGTTCAACTACGTGCAATCCGAAGGCGTGGCCCCCGACATCAACGCTTTCATCGACCAGGTGCGCCAGCTGCAGATCGAGGCGGATTCGCTGGCCAGCTTGGCACCGGTTGACGAGGCGGTCACGCTCACCACGCCTGCCGGCACTGCCGGACTGAGCTGGGAGCATGTGTGGATTCCCGCCGTGCAACAAGGCATCTGGCCGAATCTGGCCGCCCGTAACACCATGTTCGGCGGCGAGGATTTGGTGGATATCGCCCTGCACGGCAGCCAGACCCGGCACCGCAACGAGGTCGGCGGCCAGCTCGACGAGGTGCTGGCGTCCGAGCAGAAGGGCTGGCTGGTGGCGCTCACCCGCGCCAACGGCACATTGAACGTGAGCGCCAGCCAGAATGACGATGCCGTGCCCTCCGATTTCCTGTACGCGTACCTGCCGGAATGCTTCACCCGTGACGATGCCGAGCGGCCATTGGCCGAACGGCTGGCCGACGCATCCGATGCCGGGAATGCGGATTCCAGAAGGAATCAGACCGAAACATCGGTGGACACTGCTGAGCATGGCCATAGCGTGAAGGAATCGGAACGACATGCCGGTGACGAGACCCTCACTGCGAGCATGCGGGGTGTGATCGCCTTGGCCCGTATGACGTTGGCCCATAGTGAGGAATCATCCGCGGAATTCCAGGATGCCGTCGCCGCATTGGCGGCATTGGCGTCGGCGGGAGTCGACGAGGCCGACCCGCGGCGTTGGCCGTTCCTGCGCGACGCCCCCACCGGGGCGCGATCGCCGGGGCGTCATGAGCGCACCCAATCCGGGAACAGCGTGCAATCCACTGGGACGGCGCTCAGTCTCAACGCGGGCTCGGCACAATCCGGAGCCTCGCCCCAAGCCATGAGTGTTCCGACGGATCCGTTCGCCCCGATCGTGCTGTCGCCCTCGCAGGTCGACCGACTGTGGGGGTGCGCGGTGTGTGCTCGCCTGGAACGCGATTTCAGCGGCCCCACCCCAAGCGCGGTGGTGGCGGATTTCGGCACGCTCGTGCACGATGCCGCGCAATACGCGACCGAGCACCATTGGGATCTGCCGCAGGTCTACGAACAATTCGTGCCGATTCAGGGGCCGCATACCGACACATGGCGTGAGCAGACGGCCCAGGCCATAGCCGACAGGATGTTCGACGAATACTATGCGCCGCGGCGCATAGACCCGCTGGGCATAGAGGACGCCTCAGAGCGGTTCGCGGCATTGCAGCGCGATGCTGAGTCCAAGGCGATGCTGTTCAACATCGCGAGGTATTTCGTCGATTCGAACGAGGCTGAGTACATCCATAAGACCACCGGTGCCATAGGCACCTTGGTCGAGTCGTTCGCGGAATGCTCCTTCGAAGGAGCCTTCACGTTGCGCAGCATCACCGACGCCTACAACCATGCCGGGGATCGGCCAAAGCTCACCGTGCAGCAGATGCGGGCGATACTCGGGGTGCTCATGGACGGTTGGCCCGTGCAATTGGCCGATGGGCAAGAGGTGCAGATCAATGGCCGCATAGACCGCCTGGAACGCCGTCGATTCGACAATGGTGACGAACATTGGCGGGTTGTGGACTACAAGACGGGGAACAGCTTCTCACCCGCCGAGCAGTTCAGCGATCTGCAGCTTGTGTGCTACCAGCTTGGGCTGGCCTTCAACACCGATGGGTCCACGACCGCACTCACCGGGCCACGCCCGAAGGTGAGCCGTGCCGAGCTGTTCTTCGTCAAGGACCAGCCGGCGCCGGCAGGCACCGCCACACGAGTGGAATCGTATTATCAGCCGGCGCTGATGGAGGGGGGCGCCGTCACGGACACCGGGTTCGCAGCACGGTACTACATGCCCCACATGAGCTCCCTGTTCAAGATGCAGCTGCCTTCCAAGGCTCCGGACGGCGTTCCGGAAGAGGTGTGGCATGACCTGCTCGCCGGTGCGCAGGAGGGCACGTTGTGGGCGTTGACGATGCTTGCCCGCGTGTTCTATGCGGCCGCGGCCAAACAGGCCGACCACATCGTGGCGCATCCGACGGACGCCCATAGGGGAGCGTGCCGCCACAAGCAGGTATGCGCAGCCTGCAATGAGGCGATGGCCACGGTATTCGAAACGGAATGGGAATAGGCAGGAGCGAATATGGCACAGTCAAACAAGCCGGTTCCAAGCGCCGAACAGCAGCGGATCGTCGATGCCGATGCCAACGCCAACGTGATTGTGGTGGCGGGTGCCGGCTCGGGCAAGACGTTCACCATGACCGAACGCGTGATCCACCTGATTCACGAAGGCGTGCCTCCGGAGCATATTCTGGGTCTCACTTTCACGAACAAGGCCGCCTCCGAGCTGCTTTCGCGAGTGTCGAAGGCGGTGCTCGACGATGCGCGTGAACGTGCGAGGGAGGGAGGGCCCCACCCTGCACGGCTCGCCTTCATGAAACCCGATGTGCGTACCTACGATGCGTTCTTCCAGTCGATCGTGCGCCAATACGGATTGCTGGTGGGGTTCGACCCGCAGACGCAGCCGCTGAGCGTCGCCGGTGCACGCCAGATCATCGCCTCGGTGGTGGGCCGGCATGTCGACGAGATCGTGCAACTGCCAGTGGACATGGGCTCGTTCGGCACGGTGGTGGATGCCGTGGGCGCACTGGCGAACAACATCGCGAATTCGATGATTGGCAATGGATGCCTCACCGTGGCCGATGCCATCGAGCGGATAACGCAATGGGACGCGGCGTTCCGCACGCAGATCCTCGACCTCCTGCAAACCGATGAAACCGGCCTGCTCACCGGGCCGCTGGCGGATCGGCAAAGGGGTGCCACGCCAAAGGCGGTGAAGGATGTGCTCAAAGCCAGGAAAAAGGCGGAGAAGAAGGGCGGAGAGTACGTCGAGACCCCCGGCGACAAGGACGCAGTCGGTGAAGCGATACATGCCGACGCCGAGTTGGCCGCGCGTGACCTCTACCTGGTGGCGATGAAACGCGATGTGCTGCTCGGGCTCGTGCGTGAGTTCGACGAGGAGAAACGCCGGCGGCATATGGCCGAATACAGCGACTTCGTGATCGCCGCCTATCAGCTGGTCGAACGGTTCCCGTCGATCGGCGCCCACTACCGGCGTCAGTTCACCCATGTGCTGCTCGACGAGTTCCAGGATACATCGACGACCCAATCCGCGTTGCTCGCCGCATTGTTCCATGTGGACGAACCCCATGGCACCGACCGCAGCGCGGCCGTGAGCGCCGTGGGCGACCCGTTCCAGTCGATCTACGCATGGCGTGGGGCCTCGCCCGGTGCATTCCGCATGTTCATCAACGATTTTCACATGCCGGCCGCCGCGGAGCCGTTGCCGATGACGCGCACACGGCGCAACTCGCGGGTGGTGCTGCAGGGGGCGAACAACCTCACCAAGGTGCTGCGCCGCGTGGAACAGCGCCCCAGCAGCGCCAACGCACAGGAAGTGCCGGTGCAGCCGCTGCGCAATGTGGACGACGGCAGCGTCGAGGTGGATGAGGGCACCTTGGCGGTGCTTGGCTTCCAGACCCGCGGACAGGAGGTCGACGCCGTCACACGATTCGTGAAACAATCCGTGGAACAGTACGGTGATGCCTGCAAGCCCGGTGATTCGCCGGTGGCCGTGCTGTTTCGCGGCAAGAAGTCGATGGCCTTGTATGAGGATCAGCTGAGCCAGGTGACATTGCGCGACGGCAGGCCGTTGCGTGTGCGTGCCGTGGGTCTTTCAGCCATGCTCGACCGACCGGAAGTCCAGGATGTGCTGGCCCTGCTCAAGGTGGTGGGCGACCACACCGATGCCAACGCGTTGATGCGCCTGCTTGCCACACCACGCTATGCTCTGGGCGCCCTCGACCTCAAGCGTCTGGCCCGACGCGCCGCCGATCTGAACACCGAATACCGCTTCCGCACGCTCGTGGAGGCGGGGCTCGCCCCCGCCGGCACGCCGAAGCGCGAATGGGGCGCATTGGTGCGGCAATACGCCAGGAATGCGCCGAACATGGTGTACCTGATCGACATGCTGTTGCGCGACGATGTGGAAGCGCAGCTGGAAGCCGCCGGGCTGAGCGATGAGGGGCGTGCCGGCGTGATGCAGGCCGTGCGGGCCATGCACCGCGTGCAGGACGAGATGTACCAGCCGCTTGCGCAGGTGATCCACACCGCGGTGGAGGCGTTGAACCTCGACGTCGACCTCATGGTGGCAAGCAGTCTACGAACGGGGGGAGCGCCGGCTCCGCGCGATGCAGTGCGTGCGGCAATCGATGCGCTGCTCGAGACGGTGAACACCTACACGTCGGAGATCGCGCAACAGCAGCGTCCTACATTACGTGGGTTCCTGACCTACCTCGACATGGCGAATGGCAGCGATATGCCGGAGGCAGCCGCTGACCTCGGCGATGAACCCGCCGATGTGGTGCTCATGACGGTGCATCAATCGAAGGGATTGGAATGGGACGCCGTGGCCATCGTAGGCATGCAACAGGGCGCATTCCCCTCGAATAAGGGTGACGCATTGAGGGTGAAGGCACTGGAAGACCGCGGGTCGAAACTGGATTGGGAGCCGCCGCTCTACGAGGAGACGGCCAAAAGCTGGCTGGAGAGTCCAGAGGCGGTCCCGGTGCCGATTCGCGTGGACGCCGCCATTCTGCCGAAGTTCCCCACGATTCCCGATGCGGGGGGATCCGATGCGTCGAGCCTGCAGGAGAGCGCGGTACGCGCATTGCGTGACATCGATTCGGTGGAGAGCCTGGAGAACGACGCCTACGGTGAACTACGCGCGTTGCTGCGCGACAATGGTGTGCTCCTCGACGAGCTGGGCGAGCCCGACGCGTGGAACCTGTCGCAGAAAGAGGAGCGTGGTCGTGCCCTGCATGCCGATGAGCGGCGCCTCATGTATGTGGCGTTGACCCGCGCCAAGCACGATGCATTGGTCACCTACAGCGTGGGCGCCACGACGAGCCGCATACCGGAAGACAACGCCAAGGAGTCGGGCGCCCCCTCCGTGTTCTGGCGGGAATTGCGCGATTCCATGTCATGCGACGACTCGTTCTCCCAGCGTGTGGAACTGACCGCGTTCGACAATCAGACCACCGCGCCGGCCCGGCCGGTTGCCGCCACTGCCGGCAACACCGCCGTGACCTACGATGATCTGGAGTCCACGCAGCCGCGCTCGCTGCATGAACGCGGCGCCAAGAGACCGGAGGGCGTCATCGTCGGGAAGGGGGCCGAGCAATTTGCGACGCTTCTTGTGGACGAACCCTATGAGGAACCCATGGAGCCGATCGATACGGAACAGCATCTGCCATGGCCAAGTCGGCTGAGCGAAGAGATGCACCGCACACTGCGGAAGGGCGCGGCACAGGTGGTGCAGCGCATGTCGCAAAACAATCCGACAGACATGCCGGGCGAAACCGCGGAAGGCGACGGCAGATCGCTGCTGGAGCGGGCGCGCCAGCTCATCGACAACAGGGCGACGCTGATCCGTGAAGGCATGACGGCCGACGAGATTGAGCAGGCCGTGCGCATGCGCGGGCAGCGCGTGCTGGCCGCCAAAGACAAACTCACGGCCACCGGTCTGCAGCGCAATGCCGAGGCAGGCGAGAACGCCACGGATTTCGCCTTGGAGATCATTCGCCCCGTGCCGCAAGTGAGCACACCTCAGGCGCAGGCGGGCACGAGATTCCACGCCTGGGCACAGCGGTATCTCGAAGCGGGGGTGAACCCGGAATACGGCATCTCGCAGGAGGCCATGGCTCGCGAGGTGGCGCACGAGGCGGAAGCCGTCGAACAGGCCGAGCGGGGAGGTCGTCCGGTGCCCAGGGAGCAACGCGATCTGCTCATATGGAAACAGCGGTTCCTCGAGTCGGCATGGTCGGCACGTGAACCGGCCGCCGTGGAGCAGACCGTCTCCACTTTCGTCAGCGGCATAGGCAAGCGCGTGGATGCCAAGCTCGACGCCGTGTTCCATGGCGGTCTTGGCGACGGCACGTCCGGTGCGAGTGGGGATGCGCGGTATACGATCATCGACTGGAAAACCGGCTCGCGGCCACGCAATGCACAGCAGCGCGCCGGCAAGCTCGCCCAGCTCGACATGTACCGGTATTTCTGGGCGCTGCAGAAACGCATCCCGATGAGTCAGATCGATGCCGCCCTCTACTACGTCAGCGAGAAGGACCCGGCGAAAGCGCTCGTGGTCGCGCCTCAACGGAGCGAGGCGGAGGTGCTCGCCGAGATGCGCGCCGGCGTTCCTGAACCCGACGATAACGATTAGCGTACGCTCACGGCGTCAATCTACACCCGTAGTTAGTGTAGGCAGTGTTTTCATGCCAACGCACACGACTCGGCGTGACCCATGCGACATGGGCATCGGGCGGCGTGCGTGGAACGGCGGCCATAGGTGGCGGGGAAACGCACGTCACGGCCTTCCACGCGTCGTGCATCGTTGGCGAATATGCGGGCGGGCGCATATGACTGACTCGATATGAGGAGTGATATGAGCGACACCAATAATCGACATGACAACGTTGCCAGTGCGTCGAGCACGGCGAACCGCGATCTCACCCTGCGTGCGATGACCCTCGGCGACCTGCAGGATGTGGCCAGGGTGTTCGACGAGGTATGGCCGCAGGCTGCACCGTTGACCGGCACCCCCATGGCGTACGAACTGGCGAGGTACTTCGTGCTGGAATACATGCGGTCCGCCACGGCGTCCTGCGTGGCGGTGACGGCCGACGGCGAGTTCGCCGGCGTCACGTTGGCGCGCATCGACGGGCAGCCGTTGGCGTTCCCCCAGACGGAGGGCATGCTCGGTGACCTGCGGCAGATCATCGACGAGAACCCGATCGCCAAGATGATGCGCTCCGGATTCGACCATTTCCGCGCCACCGACCACCAACTCGAACTGCGTAGCGGGGTCGGGCAGAGCACGCAGGCCGAATTGCTGCTGTTCATGGTCAATCCGGCGGTCAAGGGCCATGGAGTGGGAGGCGCGTTGTGGAATGCGCTGCTGCAGGGCTTCCGCGCGAACGGCGTGCACGCGTTCTACCTGCACACCGACACCAGCTGCGACTACACCTATTACGAACATCACGGGTTGCAACGCGTGGCCGAACGGCTGCGCGCGGATCATCCGGAAGACAACGGGCGTGCCGATGGCATTCGCGACGACATGTTCGTGTACCGGGGCGAGGTGCCGGCCGTATGAGTTCGAAGCCATCCAACCTTCCCAAAACGGCCGATGGGGCGACGCAGGCGGCACAAGGCTCGGGCTCGCCGTACGCGCGGCTCTTCAGGCTCAAGGGGGCCAAGGCGTTTTGCCTCTCCGCCGCCTTCGCGCGCCTGCCGATGTCGATGATGAGCCTGGGGATCGTGCTCGCGCTCAATCATCTGTACGACAACTGGACCGTGGCCGGTGCGATGAGCGCCGTCTACATTCTGGCCGTCGCCGCCGTGACCCCGTTCTACGCGCGCCTGTTCGACCGCTTCGGCCAAGTGAAGGTGGGCCGTGTCGCGCTCACCGTGCAGGTGATTGTCATGCTCGCCTTCGCCTTCGCGGCGCTTGCCCGCGTGCCGATCCCATTGCTGTTCGTGCTCGCCGTGGTCATGGGTGCCACCCAGTTCTCGTTCGGCGCACTCGTGCGCACCAGATGGACCTACTTGCTCGAACGCACCGACAACATGGATCTGCTCAACACCGCGTATGCGCTCGAAGCGGCGATCGACGAGATCGTGTTCATTTTCGGCCCCATTCTCGCCGCCACGCTCGCCACATCGGTGCACCCCGTTTCGCAGCTGTTCGTGCCGACCGCCGCCTGCGCGATCGGCGGCGGCATCTTCTTCTCGCTCAGATCCACGCAACCGCCGGTGTTGCACGCCGTGGAGACGGTGCAGGTGAACGGTGACGACGACGATGTGCGCATGGCACGTTCCGGTTTCGCCGCCCAGGCAGATGGCTCGCATGTCGCCGGGCAGCGTGCCGGTGTGGAGCGCAAGCACCGTGGCATGGTGAGCCAGTCGCGCAGGACCACGCGCAACGTGCTGTCGTACGCCGGGATTCTGCCGTTGATGCTCGCGTTCATCTGCTTCAACATGAGCTTCACCACTTTCGACGTGTCGATGACCGGCCAGATGGAGGCCGACCATCTCGACCGCTTCCTGGGGCTCCAGCTGGCAATGATCGCCGTCGGTTCGTGCATCGGCGCATTCTACTTCGGCTCCCGCCAGCATCGCGGTTCGCATTGGCGCCGGCTCATCGTGTGCCTGTGCATTCTCACCGTGGGCTTCATGCTGATGCGCGTGACGATGGACATCTACTGGGTGCTTGGCATCGTCGAGCTGCTTGCCGGCTTGGTCGTTTCGCCAATGTTCGCCACAGGCAATCTCATTGTGAAAGACACGGTGCCGGAGAGCCAGTTGACTGAGGGACTCTCATGGCTCACCACGGCCGGGCAGATCGGCGCCGCGATGGGTTCGCTGCTCGGCGGCATGGTGCTCGACCACATCGATGCGCATGCCGGTGTGATGACGACGTGGGTGTACACGCTCGCCGCGATCCCCTTCGCCGTGCTCGGCTGGTATGTCGCCTCCCGCAAGGCGCAGGCCGTCGACCCGAACGCGTGATGCACGCCACGAATTACTCTTAGGTGCAGATGCACACAATCCCAAGGGAGGAAGTATGATTCGAGTTTCCGTGGTCGGAGCCAAGGGACGCATGGGTTCGCACGTGGTCGAGGCGGTGCGTGCCGCCGACGACACCGAGTTGGCGCTCGCGCTTGATGCCGGCGATGATCTGACGCAGATCACGCCGCAGAACACCGATGTGGTCGTCGAGTTCACGGTGCCCGCGGTGAGTCTGAACAATGTGCTCACGCTCGTGAGGCAGGGCGTCAACGTCGTCGTCGGCACCACCGGTTGGACCGACGAGAAGCTCGACCAGGTGCGCGCCGCACTCGCTGAGACCGAGACAATCGACGGTCGCAAGCAGAGCGTGTTCATTGCGCCGAATTTCGCGATCTCCGCCGTGCTTGCAGACGTGTTCGCACGCATCGCCGCCCCCTATTTCGAATCCGCCGAGGTGATCGAACTGCATCACCCCGACAAGGTCGATGCGCCGTCCGGCACCGCCATCCACACCGCCCACGCGATTGCCGACGCCCGCAAGGCGGCCGGTCTGGGTGAGATGCCCGACAACACGCAGACCGACGACGGTTCCCGCGGTGCGGTGATCGACGGTGTGCACGTGCATGCGGTGCGTCTGCGCGGACTGAACGCCCACGAGGAGGTGCTGCTCGGCAATGCCGGCGAACAGTTGGTGATTAGAGCGGATTCCTTCGACCGCATCTCGTTCATGCCCGGCGTGCTGCTCGCCGTGCGCAAGGTCGATTCCGGCGAGTTCCCGGGACTCACCGTCGGGCTCGATCAATTCCTCGACCTGTGAGCGAACGGGCGGTACGCGTCCGAACTAGCAAGTACCGTTGCAATTATGAGTGACGGTATTATGCATCTTCTCGATCCGGCCCCGTTCGGCCGCGTATTGCCCGCGATGATCACACCGATGAAGCCCAACGGCGATGTCGATTTCGACATGGCCCAGACGGTTGCCAAACAGCTGGTGGCCGACGGTGCCGACGGCCTCGTGGTCAACGGCACCACCGGTGAGTCGCCGACGACGCACATGGATGAGAAGGTCGAACTCGTCAAGGCCGTCAAGGAAGTCGTCGACGTGCCGGTCATCTCCGGCGCCGGTTCGAACGACACCGCGCATACCGTGCGCATGGTCGAACAGACGCAGGAGGCGGGCGCGGATGCCGTGCTCGTCGTCTGCCCGTACTATTCACGGCCGTCGCAGCAGGGAATCTTCTGCCATTACCAGGCGGTGAACGAGTCGGCCGACAAGCCGATCATCGTCTACGACGTGCCTGGGCGCACCGGTGTGAGAATCGCACTGGACACCTACGTGCATCTCGCGGAACTCGACCACGTCAAGGCCGTCAAGGACGCCACCGGAGACATCGCCGGAGCGGTACGCAAGCGCATGGAGACCGGTCTCACTTGGTATTCGGGGGACGACGCACTGTATCTGCCGTTCCTATCGATCGGTGCGGTGGGCATCATCTCGGTGGTGGCCCATGCCGCTGCCAAACCGATGCGCGAGCTCGCCGAAGCGTTCGACCGCGGCGACATCGCCAAGGCACAGGGCCTGGCGAACCGCATCGCGCCGGTCATCGAGGCGATGAACGGCACCGGGTTCCAGGCGGTCATGGCAAAGGCGGCGCTCAAGGTGCGCGGCATCATGGAATGCACAACAATGCGTCTGCCGAACATCGGGCCGAACGACGAACAGATCGAAGTCGTACGCGACGGCCTGCGGGCATCCGGTCTCATTCCGGAATGATCCGCACACAACGGTTGCCCAAGCGGCAGCCGTTGGTTTTTATACCTCGCCGATTGCAAAGGCAACGGCAATAATCAAGGAAATGCGAAGAGAAAGTAGCATGGCAACACAAGAAGCAAAGACAACGAGGAAACGCTCCGCAGGAAAATCCGCAACCGGCACGAAGCGCCGCAGCACTAAGTCGGCGGCCAGCCAGGCGAAGAGCCCGCGCACGCGCAAGTCCACCCGCAATACGTCCACACGGGTGAGGAAGCAGATCAACGTGAACAAGCCGCTCGCCACGAGCGACACGCAGGACGAGAACCGCGTCGCACCGCCGAAGTACCGCAAGGGCTCGATGCGCATCGTGCCGCTCGGCGGTCTGGGTGAGATCGGCCGCAACATGAATGTGATCGAATACAACGGCCACATTTTGCTCATCGACTGCGGTGTGCTGTTCCCGGAAGAGGAGCAGCCGGGCGTCGACCTCATTCTGCCTGACTTCAACTACATCAAGGACCGTCTCGATAAGGTGGATGCGCTGGTGCTCACGCACGGCCATGAAGACCACATCGGCGGCGTGCCGTATCTGCTCAAGATGCGTCCGGACATTCCGCTCATCGGTTCGAAGCTCACGCTCGGATTCGTGGAGGCGAAGTGCAGGGAACACCGCATCGAGCCGGTGATGACGCAGGTCGAAGGCCGTGACAAGCTCAAGGTGGGTCCGTTCAACCTCGAATTCGTCTCGGTGACGCATTCGATTCCGGACGCGCTCGCCGTGTGCGTGCGCACGCCGGCCGGCTCGCTCATCGACACCGGTGACATCAAACTCGACCAGCTGCCGCTCGACCACCGCGTCACCGATCTCGTGGAGTTCGGCAAGCTCGGCGAACAGGGCATCGACCTGCTGATGATGGATTCGACGAACGCCGAGGTTCCCGGGTTCGTGAAGCCGGAGACCTCGATCGGCCCGGCACTCGACCAGGTGTTCGCCACCGCGACGCGCAAGATCATCGTCGCCAGCTTCTCGAGCCACGTGCACCGCGTGCAGCAGGTGGTGGACGCCGCCCACAAGTATGGCCGCAAAGTCGTGTTCGTCGGCCGTTCGATGGTGCGCAACATGGCCATCGCCGCCGATCTGGGCTACCTGCACCTGCCTGAGGACACGGTGATCGACGTCAAGAAAGCCAAGGACTACCCCGACAACAAGCTCGTGTACATGTGCACGGGTTCGCAGGGTGAGCCGATGGCCGCGCTCGGCCGCATCGCCGACGGCAACCACCGCGACATCACGATCAACGAGTTCGACACGGTGATTCTCGCCAGCTCGCTCATCCCGGGCAATGAACACGGCGTGTACAAGGTGATCAACAAGCTCGTACAGCTCGGCGCGCGCGTGGTCAACCGCGACAACGCGGCGGTGCACGTCTCCGGCCACTGCAACGAGGGCGAGCTGTTGTACATGTACAACATTGTCAAGCCGAGGAACGCGATGCCGATCCACGGCGAGAACCGCCATCTCGTGGCCAACGGCCTGATCGCCGTGAAGACCGGCATCGAGCCCGAGAACGTCGTGCTCGCCGAGGACGGCGACGTCGTCGACCTCTACCACGGCAAGGCCGCCATCGTCGGCTCCGTGCCCTGCGGTTACATCTATGTGGACGGCGATTCGGTGGGCGAGCTCACCGACGAGGAGCTCGAGAAGCGCCGCATTCTCGGCACCGAGGGCTTCGTGTCATGCTTCGCCGTCGTCGACACGGACGCGGCCGAGGTGGTCTCCGGACCGAAGGTGTACCTCAACGCCGTTGCTGAAGACGAAAGCGAGTTCGAGAAGGTGCGTCACCAGATCGTCGAGCAGCTGCGCGACGCGATGATGACGGGCACGAAAGACACGCACAAGCTCCAGCAGATCATGCGCCGCACGCTCGGCGGCTGGGTTTCGCGCGAGCTCAAGCGCAAGCCGATGATCGTGCCGGTCGTGGCGGATGTCGCCGCCGACATGAACAAGATGGAGTCGTACAACGACTGAGCGGCCGTACGCGACGCCCGATTCGCCCAAGGCGTGGACCGAAGTCTCACGTCCGGCGGACCGGGCGCCGTTTGCCATGTGCGGCGAGCGGAATCCGACCAGATTCATATAGAGTAGTACTAAGCATAGGAAACACAGAGCAGTAAAGGAGAATCCATGCCGGGATCGAATCTCACCCGAGTGGAAGCGCAGGAGCGCAAGGCGATCATCACCTATCCAATCGAATACACGGTGGATCTGGACTTGACGCAGGGCCCGAAGACCTTCGTCTCCACCTCCACGATCCGCTTCGGCGCCCATGCCGGGGAAAGCACGTTCCTCGACCTCATCGCCGACTCCGTGGAATCGGTGACGGTGAACGGCGAGACACTCGACGTGAACGAGGTGTTCGACGACGACCGCATCGACCTGAACAACCTCAAGGAGCACAACGAGGTCGTGGTGAAGGCGGTCTGCCGTTACTCCACCACCGGCGAGGGCCTGCACCGCAGCGTCGACCCGTCCGACGGCAATGTGTACCTGTATTCGCAGTTCGAGGTGCCGGATGCGCGCCGCGTCTACGCCGTATTCGACCAGCCCGACCTGAAGGCCACGTTCAAGTTCAGCGTGAAGGCCCCACAGTCGTGGACCGTGCTGTCAAACATGCCGGTGGAATCCACCGAGGACCTGGCCGACCTCACCGCCGACGGCACGCTGGCAGGCAAGCCGGCCGAGAGCACGAAACTGTGGCATTTCGCCACCACCCCCACGATGAGCTCGTATCTGACGGCCATCTGCGCCGGCCCCTACGCCGCCTGGCACACCACCTACGAGAACGAGGACGGACGCACCGTGCCAATGAGCCAGTACTGCCGCCAGGCGCTCAAAGACGCGTTCGCCAAGGACGTCGACTACCTGTTCGACATCACGAAGAAGGGCTTCGCCTTCTACGCCAAGACCTGGGGCGTGCCATACCCGTATGCGAAGTACGACCAGATCTATGTGCCGGAATACAACGCCGGCGCAATGGAGAACATCGGCCTCGTCACGATCCGCGATTCGTACGTCTTCGAGTCGAAGGTGACCGACGCACTCGCCGAGCGCCGTGTGGTCACCGTGCTGCACGAGCTCGCCCACATGTGGTTCGGCGACTATGTGACGATGAAGTGGTGGAACGACCTGTGGCTCAACGAATCCTTCGCCGAGTTCACCTCCACGCTCGCCACCGCCGAGGCCACCGATTGGAAGGACGCCTGGGCCACGTTCTGCTCGGGCGAGAAGAGCTGGGCACTGGCACAAGACCAGCTGAGCACGACGCACCCGATCGTCGCGCCAATCAACGACCTCAACGACACGTACGTGAACTTCGACGGCATCACCTATGCGAAGGGCGCCTCCGTGCTGAAGCAGCTCGTCGCATACGTGGGCCGCGAGCGGTTCTTCGAGGGCATCAGCCATTACCTCAACCGCCACGCCTACTCGAATGCAACATTGAACGACCTGCTCGACGAACTCGAGGCCACCTCGGGCCGCGACCTGAAGACCTGGAGCGCCAAGTGGCTCGAACAGGCGGGCATCAACACGATCAGCACCGCTGTTCAGGCCGATGCCGACGGCAAGATCACGTCGCTCACACTCACGCAGGCCGCGCCGACCGAGTTCCCGGTGCTGCGCCCGCACCGCCTGGCCGTCGGCTTCTACGATGAAGACCCGCAGACCGGCAAGATCGTGCGCACCGACCGCATCGAACTCGATGTGGACGGCGAACACACCACGGTGGCACAGGCGGCCGGAAAGGCAAAGCCGTCACTGCTGCTCGCCAACGACGACGACCTCACCTACACAAAGCTTCGTTTCGACGACGACAGCCTCGCCTTCGCCATGGCGAACCTGTACCGCTTCGACGATGCGCTCGCCCGTGCCGTGATCTGGCTGTCGCTGTGGGACATGACGCGCGACGGTGAGCTGGCCGCCACCGACTTCATCGACACGACGCTCAAGATGCTCGGCACCGAAACCGAGTCGACGACGTTCCGGTATGCGCTCGCCATGCTTTCAACGACCGTCTGGCATTACACCGACGCCAAGCAGCGCAATCGGATCGCCAAGCATGTGGCCAGCGAACTGTTCGCGCTCGCCAAGCAGGCCAAGGCAGGCTCCGACGAGCAGTTCCAGCTCGTGAGCGCCTACCTCACCTATGGCGTGGAAGGCGACAGCGAGTTCGCCGACACCGTGCGTGGCTTGCTCTCCGGTTCGCTCGTGTTCGAAGGACTCGAGCTCGACAACAACTTCCGTTGGTCGATCATGCACGCGCTCGCTTCAATCAATGCGATCAAGCAGGCAGACATCGACGCCGAGCTCAAGCGTCGCGACACCACGGAGAACCGCGAGTTCGCCGTGGGCACGCGCGCCTCGCTGCACAGCAAGGAATCGAAGGACTGGGCGTTCGACCAGGCGCTGCACAACGACGAGCTGACCAACAGCCAGCTCGGGGAGGTGGCTCGCGGCTTCTCCGGCACCCATGACGCCGATCTCGCCGACGGTTATGTGGATGCCTACTTCGAGGCAATCGACTGGATCTGGAAGAACAAGACCTTCCATATGAGCGAAGTGCTCATTGGCGACCTGTACCCGGCATACGCCGACCCGGCCAAGCTCGTCGAAGCAGGCGACCGTTGGCTCGCCGCGCATCAGGATGCCGACAACGCGCTGCTGCGCATGGTCAAGGCCAATGTCGAGGCATCGCATCGCACCCGTATGGTGAGCGATTTCAACGCGTCGATTGGTGAATCCGCCCGGTGATGTGCTGGGCATGGGAGGGGATGGGCCGCGGGACTCATCCCCTCCGTATTGTTGATATTCGGCGGATACGGCAAGTCAGTGAATAGTCTCAGAATAGTCTCATGACTCATTTGGGACTTCGAACGTGACAGACACGTGCATCGACGCACGGATTAATCATATCTGGAAGCCCCCAATGCGACGAAGACGTGCGTGCATATACGGGAATGTAGCGCAAGGAGTCTGCAAATATGACAACTCTGTGTGCAAGCGCATGTGTTCGTCATATGGAGGGACATGGAGATGAGACGAATAAGATCATATTCGCACGTATGTAACGCATCAGGGTGTGCCACAGACGGCAAACGCATACTTGCGCACACGGGTACAGCTCATCCATGACGAATGATGCGCGGTGAAAGGGGCACTGGTGACGTAGACTGGAACGGAATATAGGAATGCGCGAAATGGAATAGAGGATGTATATGCCGCGTATGTTTGGAACCGATGGTGTTCGAGGGCTTGCCAATCGGGATCTCACCGCCCAGTTGGCCTTGGATTTGGGGGACGCGGCGGTCCGTGTGCTCGGCGACGACGGTGGTCGCGAGACGAACCGGCACCGTGCGCTGATCGGCCGTGACACACGTGTTTCCGGCGACTTTCTTTCGCATGCTCTGGCTGCCGGCATGAGCGCCGGCGGATTCGACGTGATCGACGCCGGGATCATTCCCACGCCGGGTGTCGCCTTCCTCACCAGCGTGCTCAATGTGGAGATGGGTGCCGTGATTTCCGCCTCGCACAATCCGATGCCCGACAACGGCATCAAGTTCTTCGCGCGCGGTGGGTTCAAACTGCCCGACACGAAGGAAGACGAGATCGAGGCCGTGCTCGGCCAGGACTGGGAGCGTCCCACAGGCGCCGGTGTGGGGCGTGTGAGCCACGATACGACGACCGCGACGAACCTGTACATTGACCACCTTGTCTCGGCGATCGCCCCGGAAGGCAACGAGCAGCCGCTCAAGGGCCTCAAAGTGGTGGCCGACTGCGCTAACGGCGCCACCTCGGTGGTGGCCCCGGAGGCGTTGCGTCGCGCAGGCGCCGACGTCATTGTGATCAACGCCTCGCCGGACGGCTACAACATCAACAAGAACGCCGGCTCCACGCACCCGGAGTCGATGCAGGCGATGGTGAGGGCCTCGGGCGCCGACCTCGGCGTGGCCTTCGACGGTGACGCCGACCGCTGCCTGGCCGCCGATGCCGAAGGCAACATGGTCAACGGCGACCAGATCATGGGCATTCTCGCCCGTGCCAAGAAGCGCGAGGGCAAGCTCAACCACGACACGCTCGTCGTGACCGTCATGAGCAATCTGGGGCTCAAGCTCGCATTGAAAGAGATGGGCATCGACACCGTGCAGACGAACGTCGGCGATCGGTATGTGCTCGAGGAGATGCTGCGCGGCGACTACAGCCTGGGCGGCGAACAGTCCGGCCATGTGATCAACCGCGAGTTCGCGACCACGGGTGATGGCACGCTCACCGCGCTCACACTGTGCAACGAGGTGGTGAAGTCGGGCAAGTCCCTCAAGGAGCTCGCCGCCGACTTCCCGCAGCTGCCGCAGCAGCTCATCAACGTGCCGAATGTCGACAAGATGGCGGCCAAGACGAACAAGGCCGTGCTCGAAGCCGTCGCCCGCGAGGAGGAGCTGCTCGGCGATACGGGCCGTGTGCTGCTGCGGCCGTCCGGCACCGAACCGCTCGTGCGTGTGATGGCCGAGGCCGCCACGCAGGAACAGGCCGACGAGGTCACTGCGCGTCTGGCGCAGATCGTCGCCGACGAGCTCGCATTGTGAGCGCACGTCAATCAGCGAATTCCAGAAAGGTCTGAACATGTTCGGAAAGAAGAACCATGTCGACATCGAGCTCAATGCGGATGTCGAACGTCTGCTCAAGTCCGCGAAGGAAGGCGTGCTGCCCATAGTCGAAGCGGGCGAGCCCGTGCTGCGTGAGCAGTGCGTGCGCTACGACGGCCAGCTGAGCAAGCATACGCTGCACAAGCTCATCGAGACGATGCACAAGACCATGCTCGACGCGCCTGGAGTGGGTCTGGCCGGTCCGCAGATCGGCCTCAATCTTGCCATTGCAGTGGTGGAGGACCACGCGAACGGTGATGATGACGGCGATCCGCGCGAGATAGCGGAGTTCCCGTTCCACGCGATTATCAATCCCGTCTATCGCCCGGCAGGTGAGGAGACGCGCTCCTTCTACGAAGGGTGCCTGAGCTTCGACGGCTACCAGGCGGTGCGCAAACGCTACCTCGACATCATCGCGCATTGGCATGATGAGGACGGCAAGGAACATGAGGAACACCTGCATGGCTGGCCGGCGCGCATCTTCCAGCATGAGACCGACCATTTGAGCGGCGAGCTGTACATAGACCAGGCGGAGATCCGCTCGCTCACCACGGTCGAGAATCTCGAGGACTTCTGGGCGCAGGATCCGGTGCCCACGCAGGCGGCCAAGGAGCTTGGCTTCGAGCTGTGAGGAAGAGGTTATCCACGGGGCTGTCCACATGCGGTGGGCGGCCCCGTTTCGTCATCCACAGGTGCACGAATGCGCCGAGATATCCACAACGCCTCCCCGTGCTACACAATCGGGCATGATTGGCCTACGATGAACACATGACCTACGAACAGAATACGCAGTGGCTCGAGGCGAGCAAACACGACGTGACGCAATGGGCGGCCGTGATGGAGCGCGACGCCGACGAACGCATCATCGATTGGGATTGGGTGTGCTCGCTCGACTTCGTTGCGGGCGTGGGTGCCGGAGCCCGACTCGACCTGGTGCATGACGAGTACGACGCGCATGCCCTGCTCATGCAGGACTATGCGATTCGCGAGCGGCTCGAGGCGATTCTCGAGAACGTGACGAGCGTGTTCATGGGCGACTTCGACCGCAATCTCGATTCGTTCCGGCTCGCCCGCGCGCTTGCGTACGCCAATCGCAGGCTCAACGACGAGATCACGCTGATCATGGAGCAGGGCAAGGTGCGCAGATTGTGGAATGTGGAGCGCAGATTCGAGCGGGGCACCGCCTTCGTTGTGCTGCACGGCAATGAGGACGCCCATGCGAACGAGATCGTGGACCGTTCCGCCCAACTTGCGCAGGAGCGCGCGCAACGGCGCAACCATGCGATGAACCAGCGCAAGGCGGGGTCGCAGATGATGCAGCAGGCGAGTCTGTCGTCATTCACCGACGACAAGGTGCTGTCCGAGGAATCGGGGCAGACGAGCCGTCCGGCGGCTCCAAGACGTTCGGACAGCCAGTATGACTGGCGCATGGCATATCTGCCGGGACGCGATGTGGACGCGGTGCTCGGCATAGACATAGAGACCACGGGCACAAGCGCATGGCGCGACTACATCATCGACGTAGGCTTCGAGCGCATGAATCTGCAAACGCCGGCGCCGGAGGGGGCGAAAGCACGTGACGTCTACAGCGAGACCGACTATGCCGCGGATGGTGCATACGATCAGTCGCGCCTGTCGTTCGGCGTGCCGCTGCGCTGTGCCGAGGTGGCGAACCCGTTCATCGCGCAGCTGACGGGCATTGACGTGACGAAAATCGCGGGCGAGCCCATCTTCGACGAATGGCCGCGCATGCAGCAGGCGTTGCTGGAACGGCTCATGCAACAACCGTATGTGGCGCACAACGCCACCTTCGAACACCGGTTCTTCATGGCGAACGTGGAAGGCTACGCCGAGGCATACCGCAACGGCGAGATCACCATTCTCGACACGATGCCGATGAGCCGCCATTGGGATGCCGGCTCCGTTCCCTCGCCCGGCCACCCGCACGGCGACAACACCCTGGAAGCATATGCGAAACGTCAAGGAGCGCTTGACGGCAACAGCCATGAACGGCATTTGGGGCTGGAAGACGCCCATATCATGCTCGTGGCGATGCGCCACCACCTGGGCACGCTCAAGGTAGCTGGCGAAGGCCCATGGGGTCCGGCAGGCCGTGGAGGCGTGGGAGGCAAGCACACCGGACGGCGCCGCTGAGCCCAGACGCCCTGCGGCACCCATGCCGATGCGTCACCACAGCAGCAGCGCGAGATCCTCCTTGGCCTCGGGGAAAT
>ERZ1108166.609-NODE-609-length-24040-cov-6.425016_pt1 | contig 24040 bp, 10 predicted proteins | sample MGYA00403702_ERZ1108166 | MGnify/ENA primary metagenome ERZ1108166 (study PRJEB35170, sample SAMEA104062401) | human gut metagenome | biome: human gut; feature: human-associated habitat; material: faeces | place: Denmark | collected 2012-05-01 ...
TTGCAATTAAATATTCGTATAATGCATCGAATTTTATTGTTTGATATAGATAAAATATGATAAAATTATGAAATGAGCTTTAAAATATAATGGGTATATTTTGAGGCATAACGAAATACAAATACTAGAAATTGATTTATATAAGATATGGTTTTGAGAGATAGTTAGTAAAAGGAAAACGAATGAACAAGATTTTTAAAGTAATTTGGTCTAAGTCAAAACAGTGCTATGTTGTAGTATCTGAAATTGCAAAGAACAAAACAGGTAAAAAGAAAATCGTAGTGGCTAGTATTTTGGCAGCACTAGCTATGCAATCCGGTATGATTACCGATGTAATGGCTGCGGATCCTCCATCAGCAAAATTGGCTGATGCCGCTGAGGCAGTGGGCACGAATGGTGTTGCTATTGGTTCTTCTGCTAGATCAAAAAGTAATCAGTCTGTAGCGATTGGTTACTTTAGTGTTGCCCAAGCACCAGGAGCAAATCCTGAAAATCCTGCCACAGCCGTAGGTGCTGGTGCGAATGCTAATGGCGCAGGTACAGTTGCCTTGGGGCTTTCAGCCAATGCTACAGGTGCAAATGCAGTAGCTCTTGGTGGTGGGTCTAATGGCGGTACAAATAAAACAGAAGCTACTGCAGCAAATGCTACTGCTGTTGGTTTCAATGCTAAAGCTAGCAACTCGGGGGCATCTGCAATTGGTACAAATGCCAAAGCTACAGGTGAAAATTCCGTAGCTGTTGGTAGTGGTGCGGGAAACTCTGGACCACTAGGATTTGCAAGTAGCATAAATTCCTCGGGTTCTGTTGTTAATACGCTTAAGACTATTAATTATGCCACTACTGCAGAGGGGAATAATGCGGTTGCCTTAGGTTTTTATGCAAATGCTAAGAATAGTGGGGTCGCTGTAGGTCAGAATGCCTTAGCTGCAACTGGTGGTGTAGCAATTGGTAAAGGTGTTTTTGAAGATACAAATAATAATCTTGCAGGTGGGGTTGTAATAGGCCAAGATTCTGCATCAACAGGTATTTATTCATTAGCTATGGGACGACATGCTTTTGCTACTGGTTCTACCTCTATGGCTATGGGCTATGAGGCAAGTGCAAACGGTAACTTTGCTGTTGCGATGGGCCGAAATGTAACTGCTACGGAGACATCTACAGCCATTGGTCATCATGCAATTGCATCTAATGGTGGTTTGGCTATCGGCAGTCAAGAAAATGATGCATCTAACGATAAAACGACTGCCTCTGCAAAAGGTGCTGTAGCTATTGGTAAGAATACTACGGCTAGTTCAGAAGATGCCGTGGCTATTGGTACAAATGCACAGTCAGATAAGAAAGGTGCTGTTGCGTTAGGTAGTGGTTCTACGACTGCAACATTGGCTACAAATAACACTTCTGCCACAATTAATGGTATTACCTATAATTTTGCAGGTGCCACAGGCAATCCAAATATGCAAGTTTCTGTAGGTAGTGCTGGCGCAACACGACAAATTAAAAATGTCGCAGCAGGGGAAGTATCTGCTACAAGTACAGATGCTATTAATGGATCCCAATTATATGCTGTAGCAAGTGCTGTTAAACCGCTAAAATACGTATCTGTGAACTCTGCAGCAGCAGGTACTGGTAGTAATGTTGATAATGATGGCGCACAAGGGGGCAATTCTATTGCCATAGGCCCATCTAGTACAGTTACAAGACAAAATGGTATTGCTATCGGTAATGGGGCGAAATCTTTAAGTGAAGAGAGTATTGTTATTGGTAGAAATGCACAAGCAGAAACTAAGACTGGTGCAGGTTTAACAACTACAAGTCGAGCAATTGCAATAGGATCAAATTCTCGTGTAGCAGCCAATGTAACACAAGGCATTGCCATTGGTAGTGGTCTTTCTCCAGATGAAGGTGCTGTTGTTACAGGTGACCAATCAATCGCTATTGGTGGCAATGTAAAGGTTGATGGTCATGCTGCTATTGCCATTGGTGGCGATGATGCTAAAAATGCTTCAAATCAGCTAGTCTCTTATACGAATACTGATGATACTGAAGTTACTGGTACCTTAAGAAATGCAATTCTTGATCTAACAGGGTATGATTTGTCAAAATACAAAGGCACTACAGCAGGGCATGCTGGTGTAGCCTATGGTACGAGTGCTCTTGCTGGTAATGCAGGTGTTGCAATTGGTACTGCAGCTGACAGTATGACTCGTATGAATGATAAAGGCCAGGTTGTTAATGATAAACCTGTTACTAATGCTGTAGCTATTGGTACCGGCGCTCGTGCTAACTTTGATAACTCTGTTGCCATCGGTGGTGGTTCTAATACAGATCACTATGCGACAAAACAAGTAAATGCCGTTATTGATGGTGTTGAAGTTAAGTGGTCTGGTGGTGAAAATATCTCCCCTGGTGATGTAGTATCTTTTGGTGCAAAAGGTTTCGAACGTCAGCTTAAAAATGTGGCGCCAGGTGAGGTTTCTCAAACAAGTACAGATGCAGTTAATGGTTCTCAAATCTACTCCTTGGCACGTAAAGTAACTAATATTATGAACGGTGGTTCTGGTTCTGTGGTTAATGTAAATGCTACAGGGGAACCGCTTTCAAAAGTATCAACGATTGAGAATGGTACCAAGGTTGAAAAATACTACCGTACAGTAGATGTCAAAGACGATGGTACATTAGTAACTGGTGCTGTTGCACAGACTCCAACGTCATTAGCATTGGTGAATGTTGCTCAAACTGATACGAATAAGCAAACACAAACTCCTCGAATATTAGGAAATGTGGCTAATGGTGTGAAGGATAATGATGCAGTTAATGTATCTCAATTAAATGCAGCAAAGGTAAAATACTTCTCTGTTAATTCTTCTGATGCAGGCAATATAAATAATGATGGCGCTACAGGTACAGATGCTATAGCAATTGGACCTAGTGCAGTATCTAATGCTGTTGGATCTGTAGCCCTTGGTAAAGATGCTAAAGCTAATGGTGCCTTTACCGTTGCTCTTGGTGGTGGTAATTGGCAGTTTAAGGGGGCTCAAGCTAATGGCGTTGGTACTACAGCATTAGGGTCTAATACAAAAACTCAAGAGAATATAAATTATCAAACAGCCATAGGTTTTGGTGCTACAACGAGTGCTGAAAGTGCACTTGCTCTAGGTTATAATGCAGCTGCCTCTGCACAAAATGCTATAGCATTAGGTAAAGGTGCCTTTACATCTGGACAAGATTCGCTTGCTTTTGGTGTTAATTCAGAAGCTAAAGGTGGGTCTGCTTTAGCTATGGGTCCTAGTGCTCAGGCTAATAGTAATTATGTCGTATCCTTAGGTTATCAAGCTAATAATGGTGCAACTAATAACGCTAATGGCGTATCCATCGGTTGGGCTGCAGGTATGCAGTCGAATGGATCTAGTAATGTGGGGATTGGCTCTGGTGCAGGTCGTCAAATTAGTGGTAATAACAATGTGAGTATTGGTAATGGCGCTGGAAATCTTGCAAGTGCCAATTTATATACATCAGATTCTATTATGTTGGGTTCTGAAGCACGTGCTATTAATGGTACTGCTAGTAAAGCGGTAAGTAGTGTTATTGCTATTGGTAAAAAGGCATCAGGTGGGGCTGATTCTGCTATTGCTTTGGGGCAAGGTGCGTCTTCAACGAATCAAAACTCCATAGCGATTGGTACTAATTCGCAGGCTACTGCCTATAACGGCGTTGCTATAGGGGCTTATTCTGTGGCTAATACGGCCGGTGGTGTTGCTGGTTTTAATCCTAATACTTCACGTACAGATACCTATTCAGGATTAACAGGACGTGCACTTACTAGTACAACAGGCGCTGTTGCTATTGGTAGTGATAGCCAAAGCCGTCAGCTTACGGGTCTCGCAGCTGGTACACAAGATACTGATGCAGTCAATGTAGCTCAATTGAAGAGCGTTAATTTAGCTTTTAAAGGCAATGCTGGTACAGGTGATGTTAACCTTGCTGCACATCCATTGACTATTCAAGGTAATGATAATTACATTACGACAAGTGCAAACGGTAATACCATTAATATTTCTGGAAAAGTACAAAATATTACCGTAACGAATGGTACGGCTACTGCAGCTAATAAAGGTATGGCGGACGCACAAAATGTGGCTGATGCTATTAATAATGCCGTTCAAAGTAATGCTTACAAATGGAAATTAACTGCTAATGGTGAAGCAACACCTGAAACTATCGCAAAAGATGATACAGTAGATTTCAGTGGAGATACTAACATTAGTGTCGCTAGAAATGGCAAAAAGATTACGACTTCTCTTAAAAAGGATATTACCGTAGATTCCGTAAAAGTAAATAAATCTATAACCACTGGATCTGGTTCAAACCAAATTACCCTTGATGGTACTAGTGGTGCTGTAACAGGTAGAACTTTTAGCGGACAATCCTTTGCTGCAGGCGATAATGTATTGAGTAATACTACACTACAAATTGGCTCAACAACGAATGGTAATAATGTAACCATTACTAAAGATGGTTTAACTTCGAAAGCTGGTTCAACAACTGCTAAGTTTGGTGCTACTGGTATAGATGCAGGTGGTCAACGAATTACGAATGTGTCTAGTGGCGGTAATGTGGGCACTAATGCTGCTAATATTACAGATGTTAAGAATGCAGTATCTGATGTTACATTAAAACTAGATACAAACTCTAAAACTGGTACTGTTAAGCTTAGTGATGGATCTCTTAAAATAGTTGGTGCAAATGGCATCAGAACTGATTTGACTGGTACAAATAAAGATAATCTTGTTATCGGTTTAGATTCGAATACTGTTAATGCAACAACAAAGGGCATAGGTTTATCTGGTGATTCTGGAACTATGCTTAGAAAGTTCCTTAAGGATGGTGATGCAGATTTCAAAATCAGTGGTGATGGTAATCTAGTTACTACTGTAGGCTCTGCCGCTGGAGTAAAAGTATCTGTTGATTCCACTAAAGTGAAAGATTTAGCTGTAGAAGCAGTAACCGTAAGTAAAGCTAATACTGTAGATAATCCTATTACTGTAACTCCAATAGCAAGTACTAACTCTAAAGATTATGCAATTGGTATCGATACAACAAAACTTGCGGCTAAAACGGATTTAACATACCGTGCTAACAGTGCTGCAGATGCTAATGCAAAGAAGATTTCTTTATCTAAAGGTCTTAACTTTGTAGATGGTGGATCCACAGTTGCTACTGTTGATAACGATGGCAAAGTATCCTTTGATCTTAATACAGCAACTAAGAATCAAATCAGTACAAATACCACAAATATTGCAACTAATACTACAGATATTGCTGCTAATAAGGGGAATATCACTAAAAATACAGCCTCTATTGCTACTAATACAGCAGCATTAGCTAGAAATATCTCCCTTGGTGCAGATACAGGTACGGCATCTAGCCAATCCTTAAGCACTGCTGATGTGGCATTTAATGTGAAAGGCGCAACAGGGGACTTTATATCTACCAATATGAATGGTAATACGGTTGAGATTTCCACAACGCGTGCTACGATTAACAGCAATGCTACGACAGGTGAAGCATCTGTAACTGGCAATGATGGTTTGGCAACTGCTAAAAATGTAGCTGATGCTATCAACAAAGCAGCTGATGCAGCAAAAGCAGGTGCAGCTTGGAATATTACAACAAATTCCAGCACAACTGATAAAACGGCTGTTAAAGGCGGCGATACAGTAGATCTTGTTAATGGTGATAATATCGAGATTACACAAGATGGTACAGATAAAAAGAAAATCACTGTTGCTACTAAGAAAGATATTACCGTTGATTCTGTAACAGCTAATAACAAAGTAACTGTTGGTTCTGGTGCGAATAAAATTACCTTGGATGGCACTGATGGTTCTGTAACGGGTAAAACTTTCACAGGTACTACTTTCACAGGCACATCATTTACAGGTACATCCTTCACGGCAGGCAATACGGTTATCAATACAAACGGTTTAACGAATGGTACAACGGCCATTACAGGCACTGGTGTAACAACAGATAATGTGACTGTTGGTGGTATTTCCATTGATAAAACGACTGGCATCAATGCTGGTAACAATGTCATTAGCAATGTGGCTAGCGGTGGCACAACATTGACGAATGCTGCGAATATTGGCGATGTTCAAAATGCAGTGGCTAACTTGTCTCAAAACCTCAATATTACGGACGGCACACATGACGGCACTGTAGACCTTAAAAACCAAAAACTTAATGTAGCTGGTGCCAATGGCGTAACGGCGACTGTTAATAATCAAACGATTACAGTTGGATTGGATGCTGACACAGTTAATGCTACCACTAAGGGGATTGGCCTCACTGCTGATACTGGTTCCACAGGTAATAAATACCTTAAAGATGGGGACGTATCCTTTGCCGTGACTGGTGATGGCAGTCTTGTGAGCACATCTGCTACGGCAGCGGGTGTGAAAGTTGCTGTTAATTCCGCAACTATCACGGCTGGTGCAGATGGTACAGTTACAGGCCCAACTACAGATGGTGTAGCAACAGCTCAAAACGTAGCTGATGCTATCAATGCAGCTAAAAAAGCATCTAAAACTGAAATCACTGCTAATACAGGTGAAGCAGCTAATGCAACGACAGGTAATGTAACGCTTACATCTAGTACGGCAGCTGATGGTCATACTATTTATGACGTAAAACTCAATGATAAGGTGACACTTGGTACTGGTGCTAATGTTGTAATGATCGATGGTACAACGGGTGCTATTACAGGTAAAACTGCTACTATTGGTGGCGTTACTGTAAATGGTACGGCTAATACTATTGGCGGTTTATCTAATACAACATGGAATGGTACTGCTACTACTGGTCGAGCAGCGACGGAAGATCAATTAAAAGCTGTCGCAGATGCTGCAGGTAGCCAAACTTGGAATATTACGGCAGACAAAGCTGGTACAACTGGTAATCAAACAGGTACTAAGAAAAATGCTACTGTTGGTAAGGATGAAACTGTTGAATTAGTTGCGGGGGATAACCTTACAATTAATCAAAATGAACGTAAGTTTACTTATTCCTTGAATAAAGACCTTGCTAATTTGACTAGCGTATCTGTCGGTACTGGTACAACTGAAACTATTAAACTTGATGGTGCAACTGGTAAAATCACTGCTAAAAATGCATCTATCGGTGGTGTAACTATCGATGGTGATAACAACCATGTAACGGGCTTGTCCAATACAACTTGGAACGGCACAGCTACAGCTGGTCGAGCTGCTACGGAAGATCAATTGAAAGCCGTAGCTGACACAGCTAAAACAACAACTGATGCAGTTAATTTGCAATTCTCTGGTGATACAAATACATCCCCTGGTGTAGTAAATCTTAAGGATGATACATTGGGAATTATAGGCGATGGTAAGTATGTATCTACTGATGCAAATGGCAAGAATTTGACTGTGAAAGTCTCTGAAGCAGAAGTTAAAAAATCTGCTGTAGCTGCTGTAACAGTAAGCACAGATACAACAGATGCTAATAATCCATTGACTGTAACACCTACAACTAGTGCAGATGGTACAACTAAGGATTACAAAGTAACTATTGATGGTACTAAGATTGCGAATAAGACGAACTTGTCCTACAAAGCAAATGGTGGTACTGCTAAACAAGTATCTTTAGCAGATGGTTTAGATTTCACAAATGGTACGTTGACGACTGCATCTATCGATGATAAAGGCGTTGTGAAATATGATGTAAACACAGCATCTATCACTGCTGCTACAGATGGCACAATTACAGGCCCAACTACAGATGGTGTAGCGACGGCTCAAAATGTAGCTGATGCTATCAATGCGGCTAAAAAAGCGTCTAAAACTGAAATCACTGCTAACACAGGAGAAGCTGCTAATGCAACAACAGGTAATGTAACGCTTACATCTACTACGGCAGCCGATGGTCATACTATTTATGACGTAAAACTCAACGATAAGGTGATACTTGGTACCGGTGCTAATGCTGTAACAATTGATGGTACAGCTGGTAAGGCAACTATTGGCTCTTCCATTATTGATGGTGTTAATAAGACATTTACTACTGGAGGTGCTAATGCTGTTACTATGGATGGCGCAGCAGGCACAATTAAAACTGGTACAGTAACAGTAACTGGTGGTACAACCAACGACATCACTGGCTTGTCTAACACAACTGTAAACTCTGCAGACTTTGCAACGAAAGGCCGTGCGGCTACAGAAGAACAATTAAAAGCTGTAGGCGAACAGACATGGCAAATCACTGCAGATAAAGATACTACTACTTCTGGTGCTCAAACAGGTACTAAGAAAGATGCTAAGGTTGGTAAAGACGACAAAGTTCAATTGATTGCTGGCGAGAATATGACAGTAAACCAAAATGAACGAGACTTTACATTCACTCTTAACAAAGATCTTGTGAAGATGAATTCTGCCACATTCCTTGGGACAGGTACGAATACAACTGTTATTACTGGTGATTCCATAACGCAAACTGCTGGTACACAAACAAATACATCTACAGCAGGTGGCAACACTGTAGCTGATGGTACTAAGTCCACAGAAACTACAGCAGATGGACAAGTCATCAAAGATGGTACTAAATCTAATAAATCTACTGTAGATAACAATGTAATTGATGATGGTACTGGTAATGTAAATACATCCAATGCTACATCAAATACGATTACAGATGGTACAAATACAAGTACTATTACTGCAGGTAAAGCTACAATTGGTTCTTCCATTGTGGATGGTGTAAATAATACATTCACAACAGGAGGTGCAAGCCCTGTAACATTAAATGGTGCTACAGGTACAATCACAGGTAAGACTGCTAATATCGGTGGTGTTACTGTAGATGGCACGAATAACCATGTAATGGGCCTTGCTAATAAAGATTGGACACCAGGTGTAACACAAGCTGTTTCTGGTCGTGCCGCTACAGAAGATCAATTACAAAAGGTTTCCGATGCAGTTGGTGCTGGTTGGAAAGTAAACACTGGTAAGGTCACTGGATCTACTGGTGAATCCAATGGTGCTGCATCTACTAAGGTAGCAAGTGGTGAAGAAGTTCAATTCCAAGCTGGTAACAACTTAATTGTTGACCAAAATGGCAAAACTGTAGCGTACTCCTTGAATAAGACACTTAAAGATTTAGAATCTGCTACGTTCAATGGTACAGGTACTAACAGAACTGTTATCAATGGTGATTCCATTACGCAAACTGCAGGTTCGAAAACGAATACATCTACAGCAGCTGGTAATACTGTAGCTGATGGTACTAAGTCCACAGAAACTACAGCAGCTGGTCAAGTTATCAAAGATGGTACTAAGACAAATACATCTACTGTTGATGAAAATACAATCGTAGACGGTGCTAAATCTAATAAAACTACTGTTGATAGCAATGTTATCGATGATGGCACTGGTAATGTAAATACATCCAATGCCACATCTAATACAATTACTGATGGTACAAACACAAGTACTATTACTGCTGGTAAAGCTACAATTGGCTCTTCTATCATTGATGGTGTAAATAATACATTCACTACTGGTGGCACTAATGCTGTTAAGTTAGATGGTGCAGCAGGTACAATCAAGACTGGTACTGTAACAGTAACTGGTGGTACGACAAATGATATTACTGGTTTGTCTAACACAACTGTAACTGCAACGGACTTCGCAACAAAAGGCCGTGCGGCTACAGAAGAACAATTAAAAGCTGTAGGCGAACAAACATGGCAAATCACTGCAGATAAAGATACTGCTACTTCTGGTGCCCAAACAGGTACTAAGAAAGATGCTAAGGTGGGTAAAGATAACAAAGTTCAATTGATTGCTGGTGAAAATATGACCATAAACCAAAATGAACGAGACTTTACTTTCACCCTTAACAAAGACCTTGTTAAGATGAATTCTGCAACATTCCTTGGTACAGGCAGTAATACAACAGTCATTACTGGTAACAGTATTACACAAACTGCAGGCACTCAAACGAATACATCTACTGCAGGTGGTAATACAGTAGCAGATGGTACTAAATCCACAGAAACGACTGCAGCTGGTCAAGTTATTAAAGATGGTGCTAAGACTAATAAGTCTACTGTAGATACTAATGTGATCGATGATGGTAATGGTAATGTAAATACATCCAATGCAACATCGAATACCATTACAGATGGTACAAATACATCTACTATAACTGCTGGTAAAGCCAACATTGGAAACATTGCTGTTGATGGTGTGAACAATAAGATTACTATGGGGAATGGTGCAAGTCCTGTTACACTAGATGGCGCTAATGGTCATTTGGATGGTTTAACTAATACAACATGGGTTCCAGGTGTAACAAAAGCTACTACTGGCCGTGCTGCTACAGAAGATCAATTGCAACAAGTATCTGATGCAGTAGGCGCTGGTTGGAAGGTGAATACTGGTACCGTTGCTGGTTCTAGCGGTGTATCTAATGGTGCTGCTTCAACTAAGGTATCCAGTGGTGAAGAAGTAAAACTTCAAGCCGGAGATAACCTTGTTATCGACCAAAATGGCAAAACAGTATCTTATTCTTTGAATAAAGACCTTACTAAGATGAATTCTGCAACCTTTGAAGCAACAGGCGGTAAAACAACTGTTATCAAAGGCGATAGCATCGTTCAAACAGATGGTGGTAAAACAAATACATCTAATGCAGCGGGTAACACTGTTGTAGATGGTAATAAATCCACTGCTACAACTGCAGCGGGTACTACTATCACTGATGGTGCTAAGACGAACACATCTACAGCTGATAAAAATGTAATTGATGATGGCGCAGGTAATACTAATGTATCCAATGCAACTAGTAATACATTGAAAAATGCAGCTGGTGATGAAACTAAGGCTGATGCTAAGGGGGTAACTGTTAAAGATGCTGCTGGCAACAATGCAACTTTCACTAAAGATGGCATAACGATTACAAAAACTGGTAAAGATACGGTTTCCTTGACTAGCAATGGCCTCGATAATGGCAAGAATAAGATTGTGAATGTTGCGGCTGGTGTGGCGAATACAGATGCAGTTAATGTTGGTCAGTTGAAAGAATATGCTGCTAAGTCCACTACAGAATTGACTGCTAATGGTGGTCAACCTGCAGGTAGTACGACGGGCAATATTGTATTAACTAAGACAACTGCTGCCGATGGTCATACAATTTATGACAATAAGTTGAATGATAAGATTACCTTAGGGACAGATCCAACGAAGGCGGTTACAGTAGATGGTACTACTGGCACTATTGCGGTAGCTGATAAGATTACTCTTAATGGTAAAGATGGCAAGGCCGGTATTGGTACAGTCGGTATCGACGGCAAGGATGGTATTATCACGACTGGTGGTACTAATTCTGTGAAAGTAGATGGTTCTACTGGCACGGTAACAGGCTTAACTAATAAAACTTGGACACCAGGTTCTATCGTTTCTGGCCGTGCGGCTACAGAGGATCAATTGAAAGAGGCCGTAGCTGATTCTGGTTGGAAGGCTGCTGTTGATAAAGAAGGATCTGGTCAAAGCACTGTTGTAGGTACAAGCCCTGAAAAAATCAAGGCTGAAGAAACCGTTACTTTCAAAGCAGGCAATAACATGATGGTTACTCAAACAGGTAAATCTATCAGTTATGCGGTAAATCCTGAGCTTACAGACATGAAGTCTGCTACATTTAAGGATGCGGCTGGCAATACAACGGTAACGAATGGTAATGGTATTACCATTACGCCTGGTAGTGCGAACCCTACAAATCCACATGCAGGCCCTGTATCCTTAACGAAGGATGGCCTCAATAATGGTAATAACCAAATTAAAGGGGTGGCGCCTGGTACAGATCCAACAGATGCAGTGAATGTATCTCAATTAAATGCGTCCAATGCAAATACTAGCCAAGCTATCAATCAAATAGCAGGTGAAGTACAACATGTTGGTGCTCATGCAGCGGCAATGGCAGCATTGAAACCTATTCAATACGATCCATTAGAACCAACACAAGTCATGGCCGGTGTAGGCAACTATCGCGGTGAAACTGCGGCAGCCCTTGGCCTTGCGCATTACACAAATGAAAACACTATGTTCAACGTAGGCGTTTCCGTTGGTGGTAACCATAATATGGTTAATGCTGGTGTAACTCATAAATTTGGTTACAGCCCAGAAAAGAAAAATATTCCAGATCGTTACAAAGCAGGCCCTATTAGCTCTGTGTATGTAATGCAAGATGAAGTCTCTAGCCTTAAAAAGGAAAATGCAGAACAAAAATATGTTATCGCTGATCAAGCGGCGCGTCTTACTACGTTAGAAGCTGAGAACGAACAACAACGTCGTGAATTGGCAGAAACGAAGAAGGGCTTAGATGATTTGAAAGCAGCGGTAGATAAATTGTTAGCATCCAAAGGCTAAGTAATATATGATTGATAATAAAAATCAACTTGTAAAGATATAATAATCTTGGAATAAAATAAAGAACCCTCTTAACTACGATACTTATACCCTGATAGGTATAAAACGTATGCAAGGGGGTTCTTTGCATTTTTGATATAAGTTATTATTTAAAATGCATGACATATGAATGACTTCTCATATGTTATATGATATAATACGGTAATATTATGGAAAGTTTAATGTAATCTCTTGAGGTTTATTATGGGGAGTCATTATGTTAACATCATTACAACGCTGGTTCTCAGTAGATACCATATTACCGATGAAGGATCGACTGGGGCCGGTAGATACTACAAAAAACTTATATAATAAATACTTAAAAATAGCTTGGCCTGCGACCTTGCAAGGACTCATGATGCAGTTGATGACTGCCATTGATTTGGCTATGGTAGGCTCCTTGGGTGCCTCTGCACTGGCTTCTGTAGGTATCATGGGACAACCAGAAATGGTTATGCTCGTCATTTGCCGGGCCTTATCGATTGCAGTCACCGCAATTATTGCGCGCCGTCATGGTGAAGGTGATGTAGATGGCATGAATGCAGTGCTCAAGCAATCCATACTACTGAACTTTTTAATTTATATTCCATTGCTTGCTACGTGCTTATTTAATTTAGAGCATATTTTGCGATTTACCGGCGCAGAGGATGGGTATATTGAAACGGCTGTTTGGTATGGTCGGTTCATTGTCATGAGCCTTGTGTTCCAGTCCTTTAGCCAAATTGTAGGGGGCGCTCTCATCGGCTATGGTAATACAAAGGTTATCTTTAAATCCAATGTGGTAGGGAATATATTAAATACGATTATGAATTTCTTCTTAATCTATGGTATTGCCTTTTTCCCAGAATTTGGTGTCATGGGGGCCGGTATTTCGACGCTCATCAGTAGTGCCGTTATCGCAGCATTGCTATTGCGGGCTATTTCGCAACATACCAAGACTGGTCTAACCTTATTGCATCCGTCAAAATGGCGCTTTGAGCGTTCCGTACTTCATACGATATTCCACGTAGGGGGTAGCTCTTTAGGGGAGCAGTTCTTTGAACGTTTTGGTATGTATACATATACCATGATTGTGGCATCCCTTGGTGCCGTACCGTTGGCTGCACATTATGTGTGTATGAATTTGATGGATATATTCTATTACTTTGCCATGGGCCTTGGCTTTGCCGGGGCTTCTCATACGGGGCAAAACTTAGGCCATAAACGGCCGGATTTAGCGAAGGCTTTTGGTCGTATCGGTGCTCGCATGGGTTTATTTGTGGGGGTCGTTAGCGGTCTCATTTTTATTAGTGCCGGTCATTTGCTGGTACAAGCCTATACTCGTGAAAGCGAGGTTGTCACATTAGCTACGGCATTGATGGGCATTATGGCTATCGCTGCCTTTCCTCAAGCACTACAACAGGTCTTTGCAGGCGTGTTGAAAGGTGCAGGTGATACCTTCTATATCATGAATTATTCATTAATTAGCGTTGCTGTTATTCGCCCAATCATTACCTATATACTATGTATTACATTAGGTCTAGGCCTATATGGGGCATGGATTTCTCTATGCTTAGATCAATCGTTACGGCTTGTTTGTGCCTACATACGTTTTATAGGTGGTTCATGGCAGCATAAGGTGGTATAGGTACATTGAAACTTTTAAAATAGTTTATGAAAGTTTTATGAAAAACTTCTTGCCTAGTAATTAAGAATGGTATACAATACAGATGTGGAATAAATGACACGTTGGGGAACGTGTTGTTTGTAAAAATCATCAATTTCACGTATATATGTAAGGGATATATATATGAATATAAAGAGGCATCGTCCAGTAATGGTTGATGCCTCTTTTATATGCGTGTGCACATGACTAAGCCCCCAGATAAACAGGGGGCTTGTAGTATGTTTATGAGATTAATTATAGATTATTACATTCTAGCCATGCGGCCATAGCTTTTTTGCCTGCTGCTGGTAGGGACTCGGAGAATACTCGTGCATCTTTGCGGATTCTAGGAATATCAATGCCCGCATTACATAGCTCTGCACAGTGGCCCACAAGCCAGCTTTCAATAACGGTCGGATCTGCCTCTAGGTGAAATTGCAATCCTAAAATATGATTGCCAATCGAAAAGGCTTGGTTAGGACAGAGGTCTGTTTCAGCAAGGCGAACGGCACCTTCTGGAATGTCAAATTCATCGCCATGCCAGTGTAGAACAGGTGTATTGCCTAAGAGGGCTAGTGGTGTATGTTGCCCTTCAGCAGTAAAACGCAATGGTCCAAAGCCGATTTCCTTTTTGCCATGGCTCATAGGGCCCACATGGCCGCCCATGATGCGGGAAATAAGTTGCGCTCCAAGACAGATGCCGAGTAATGGTTTTTTACTATCGATGCGGTCCTTAATAAACTTGATTTCATCGGTTAAAAAAGGATAGATTTCTTCGTCGTATGCACCAATAGGTGCCCCACAGACGATAACAAGATCTGCCTTACTTGCATCGTACTGATTAAAGTCAGCAAGGGGGGCCTCAATATATTCTAAGGTAAAGCCGCGTTCTATTAATAAAGGTTCTAAAATACCTGCGTTTTCAAAGTGTATATGACGTACTACATAGGCTGTTTTACTCATGGTTCCTCCTTATAACTATGTACAACTATCTAGTGCTAGTATATCATATTCTATAGAATTTTATGTGAGCTTTCACACAAAGTAAAGCAAGTGGGAAGAGTCATGTTTACTTTCATACAATTATATCGAATAATATCGTTGGCATGACCGAAAATTTGTATATATTCATAAGGTTTTCATTAGAATATTGATTTTTTTCGAAGTGTTGTGTACAATAGAATTATCGTTAAAAAAGCCCTTATGTATGTAAGGGTGATTAATGGAGGGAATAATACAATGAATAAAAAATTAGTAGCATTATTGGCTGTAGCTACAATGGGTATTTCTGTTGTAGGTGCTACACCACAAACACAATTTACAAAAGGTGAAACTCAAGTTGATCTTGGCGCTGCAAGCGTTGAAACTAAAGCAGACGGTTTTAAAGCTGCTCACAAATGGAACTTTGATGGCGATATCACTCACGCATTGCGCGACAAAACTGCTATCCAATACGGTTACCATGGTTTGAACTCCAAACATGTTGATTCTAACATGCAAGAAGTAAACTTGATTCAAACATTGAGCAAAAACTTTGCATTGTATGGTGGTTGGGGTCGCATTCATAGCGATGCTATCAACCATACAAACAATATCGCTCAAGTTGGTATTATCGGTAAAACTGCTTTAGGTTCTAAAGTAGACGTATACGGCAAAGCTGGTATCGGTACAAAAGAAACTACAACTTGGGAAGCAGGTTTAGGTTACAAAGCAACTGATGATCTTGATATCAATGCTGGTTACCGTTATGTAAATACAAAAGCAACTGATAACCACAATGTATCTTTCCAAGGTCCTGTAGTTGGCTTGTCCTACCGTTTCGGTGGCGCTGAAAAAGCTGAACCAATCGTTATGACTCCAGCACCAGCTCCAGCTCCTGTAGTTGAACACGCTGCAGCACCTGTACAAAAACCAGCTAAAGCTGATTACTATGTACAATCCATCTACTTTGATTCTGACCAAGACGTTCCTCGTGCAGACCAAGGTGCTAACTTACAAGCTGCATTGAACGCTGCTAACCAATACAAAAACGACCAAGTAAAATTGTTGGGCAATGCTGATACTGATGCTAACCCTCAATACAACATTGGCTTGTCCGAACGCCGTGTACAAGATGTTGCACAATACTTGGTAAATAATGGTGTAGATGCTAACCGTTTGATCGGTATCGCTAATGGTGATGCTAAACCTGTTGCTACTAATGCAACTGCAAACGGCAAAGCTGAAAACCGTCGTGTAGACGTTTTCATTCACCGTTAATTTGAGCTTTCTCAATTTAATCTAAACCCATACAAGTCCATCTTTTCGTCTCTCTATATATTTTGAGTGCGATAAGATGGACTTTTGTGTTATACTAAATCTATTAGAAATACTACTGTACATATGTAATCTGATCGTTGTCATATAGCTTTCATTTACATTGTGTACAATACTTACCATGTGTTTAGTAAAAGTGAGTTATTAGTATGGAAAAATTTAAATATTATAAGGAGCTTATCGGTGCGATTATCCTTGCAGGACTCATGATATTAGTAGCCTTGCGCATTAGCGATATAGCATCGGGCATCGATGCATTAATAACGGCCTTTGTACCACTTATCGTAGGAGCCTGCATTGCCTTTGTCCTCGATATTCTTGTCGTCCGCTATGAACGTTGGTTATGGCCGCGTATCAAATCGGGGTGGCGGTATAAGATTCGTCGTCCGTTGAGCATTATCCTATCCTTTGTGACGATTAGTCTCATTGTGTACTTTATTGCCCGTATGGCTGTGCCGCAGTTAGTGCATTCCATTACACTTATCGTGTCCGCAGCACCGCAGCTATATCTAGACTTTCAACATTGGATTTATCATTTAAGTAATACCATTCCATTGGCCTCTAATCCTACGGTATTAAATACCTTGAATGGTGAAAGTGTAGTTAACTACACGCGTGAATGGGGGACCAAGGGTGGCACCTATGTGGTGAATACGATGGGCACGATTCTTTCGTGGACCGTAAATATTGCATTAGGTCTTATCTTTGCCATTTACATGCTACTCGATAAGGAACGCCTCATGTCGCAAGGTAAGCGTATTTTGAAAGCCTATGCATCTGATACGTGGGTGAATCGTGTAACCTATGTGGCCAAGGTTGCTGTTCAAACATTTAGTAGTTTCTTTGTAGGACAGTTTATCGATGCCTTGATTTTAGGTATCATGGTGGGCGTTACATTATGGATTTGTAATATCTCCTATGCTACGACCATTGCCTGTGTTATTGGTCTCACCGGTTTAATTCCATTAGTGGGTATATATGTAGGCGGCTTGATGGGAGCAGTTATATTGCTTACCATTAGCCCTATGGATGCGTTGATTTACGTCATTATTTTAGAAGTTTTACATCAAATTGAAAGCAATGTGATCTACCCAAAAATCGTAGGTAATTCTGTAGGGTTACCTGGCTTATGGGTCTTTGCCGCTGTTATCATAGGCGGTAGTTTGATGGGCGTTACAGGCATGATTATAGGCGTGCCATTAGTAGCCACTTGCTATAAATTACTGATGACTGACGTTGAAGAACGTTTAGCCTCTAATGAAGGCTTATAGCATTTATTAGCTGTAATATAAATAAAAATACAAGTTTGTAGAATCCGATTACTATTGGGAGGATTATAATGAATAAAAAATTACTATCTTTGGTTATGACTGGTGTGTTGGCCGTTGGTGTTTTTTCCGTAGCCACACCGTATGAAGCGCAAGCGCGTAAGACTAAACCAGAAACAAGCACAGATATTACAATTAAACGTGCACCTGGTCAATCTGTGGTTATGACAATGAGCGAAATTGGTACGATTTTCCAAAATCGTTTCCCTAATGCAGCGTTGCACTCTGTAGAATTGAATTCCAATGATTTGGCCTATGCTTACAAAGTAACTGGATATAGCAAATATCACGAATACAAAATGAAGATTGATATCATCACTGGTAATCAATCCGATATGAGCGAAGGTGGCAAACCTAAACGCGTTATTGGTGAAATCTTCAACAAAGATAAAGTTATCGAACCATCTCAAGCAGAAGCAGCTGCTAAAGCGCAATTAGGTGCTGATGCGGTTATGAAGGGCTGGAAGGTTGAAGCTCACAATGGTAAAGTTAATTACTATGTAACGATGCATCAAAATGGTAAGAAAACAGTAGTGACTGTTGATGGTAATACAGGTGCTTACATTGAACAAAGTAAAGCAACAAAATTACCTCCAGAACCAGATCAAGGTTTTGACAAACGCCGTACGAACCTCGTATGGGGCCATGATATCGTTATGGATAAAAAATAATATAAAGCAAGCCTCACCGACTCAATTAGATGAACTAAAAGAGAAGGTGAGGCTTTTCTTTTGAAAAAACAGGGAGTACACATCATTTGATGTGTACTCCCTGTTATATTGTTACGTACAATCGATTACCAACGGTTTTCGTAGTACACTTGTGTCCACATAATAACCTCGATAAGAGATGGATGTGGGCTCATTGTTTCACCTACGGTGATTACGGATCTAGGATCCATGTTGCGCATAATACCTTTTTTACGCAATAGTTTTGTGCGCTCTGATGTGATTTCTTCATTGATGGCTGTCAATGGGGTTACACCGCTGTTCATAAGGTTAACGTATGGTTGGAATAGGATAGAGGCTTGTGGTCCGATTACGTGAATACCAAGGATATGGTTTGTATCTTTGTCGACCACGATTTTTACAAAGCCGTCGTTTACATCACCAGGATCAATGCCCATAGCATAGCCTTTGGCAGTAGAGGAATAGAAGTTTTTGCCTACACCTACATTGTAACCAGCCTTAATTGCTTCTGCTTCGGTAAGACCTACGCTACCGATTTCAGGATAGGAGAAGGTAACTTTTGGCAACACGTCGTAGCGGGCCCAACGGAAATCTGCTTCATTTTTGGCAAAGTAAAGATTATGTGCAATGATATCAGCTTCGTAGTTTGCGCGATGACGGAATGCAGGTTCGCCGTTCACATCGCCTAACGCATAGATGCCGTCCACAGATGTTTCAAGAAACTCGTTTGTTTTGATCCAGCCCTTTGGCCATGTTTCAATACCTGTATTTTCAAGATGTAACTCTTCGGTAGCAGGGCGGATGCCAGCGGCTACAAGAATTTCTTCCACCTTAGTTTCTGTGATTTCACCTGTTGTACGATCTTTTGTAACGATGACTTTTAAGCCATCTTCTTGGCGAATCTCTACGGTATCTTGATTTAGAATTACGTTAATACCACGCTCTCTATAATTGTTAAGGAGATGTTCGGACATTTCCGCATCTTCCTTTGGTACTAGGCGTACATTATGCTGAATAATTGTTACGTCGGTGCCGGCAGAGTCAAATACATGAGCGAACTCTACGCCGATAGGACCAGCGCCTAAGATGGCAAGGGATTTGTACGGTTGTTTAGGAAACTTGTTGCCAAATAAACTTTCACTAGAAAGGAAGCCTGCTTCTTTTAGACCAGGTACATTTGGAATATTACTGTAACCACCAGTACCTAGAATAATAGTTGGAGCTGTGATTTCTACGATGCCAGATCCATCGTTAAGGTGGATGTTCATCACCTTATCGGACACAAAGCTTGCAGCACCGCGATATACATCTACGTTGTCATACGCGTTATAGTAATCATAGATGCCTGCAGACTTGTCAATCATATGCCATGTACGTTTAGCTACAGTGTCCCAATCCATTGTTGCATCGCCAACATTGACGCCGATTTTGCCGAACTCTTTTACCTCTTGTACAGCATTCGCAGCTGTTACCATAACCTTTGTAGGAATACAACCGCGAGTTAGGCATGTGCCGCCAAATTTACCTTTTTCTATGATAGCTACTTTTTTACCTGTTTTTATAGCAGCGTCAGCAACGATGGTTGCACCACCTGTACCCACTACAATAATATCGTATTGTTTCATGTTGATTCCTTTCTATATATATCTAGTAATAGTTATTATCATTAAATATATTATACCCATTATATTGAAAATAATCAATATAGAAAATATACTGTTTTTGTTATTAGTGAAAGTTGGCGCAAGGGGAAACTTTCACAAAAAGAAAAGACGACCTCATGGATCGTCTTGTTCTATATGATGGTTTAATCCCAGTTTTCGTGATAGCCACGTTTTGCATAATCTGCAGTAGCAGTGAAGAGAATATCTGTACTGGAATTGAGTGCTGTTTCTGTGGAGTCTTGTAATACCCCAATGATGAAACCAACGCCTACTACTTGCATAGCCACATCGTTGGAGATACCGAATAGGGAACATGCCAACGGAATGAGAAGCAAGGAGCCGCCTGCTACGCCAGAAGCGCCGCATGCGCCGATAGTAGCGATAACGGATAGAAGGATAGCTGTAGGTACATCCACGATGATGCCCAATGTATGAGCAGCAGCTAATGTCATAACAGTAATTGTGATTGCAGCCCCACCCATGTTGATAGTCGCACCCAATGGAATGGATACGGAATACATATCAGGGTTAAGTTTCAAACGTTTAGCCAAGTCAAGGTTGACAGGAATGTTGGCTGCGGAGCTACGTGTAAAGAACGCATAGATAGCAGATTCGCGCAAACATTTGAATACCAATGGATATGGGTTACGGCGTAAGTAGATGAAGGATAACAGTGGATTGATTACCAAGGCAACGAAAATCATGGAGCCTAAGAGTAATACGAGAAGTTGGAAGTAGCTGATAAGTGCTTCGATACCATTTGTTGCGATGGAATCAGCCACAAGACCCATGATACCAAGAGGTGCGAAGCGGATAATCCAACCTACTACAGTCGTAATTGCTTGAGAGATGGATTCCATTACTTCTTTTGTATTCATAGGTGCATGACGTAGAGCACCACCGATGATAAGAGCCCAGCCTAAAATGCCGATGTAGTTAGCGGACATTAATGCTTTTACAGGGTTATCAACGATATTCTTGAGTAAAGTTTTCATGACTTCCGCAATGCCTTGTGGAGGCGCTGCATCAGCGGCACTAGCTGCTAGATGTAATGTAGTTGGGAAGAACCAGCTCACGAGTACGGCAAGTGCAGCAGAAAGGAATGTACCTAATAGATAGAGCGTAATTACGGAGCCCATACCTGTTTTTTGTCCGGAGCGATGTTTACTAATCGCCGCGATGACTAAGAAGAAGACAAGAATTGGTGCAATACCTTTGAGGGCACCAACAAATAATACCCCTAATAGCGATAATTCGTTTGCAATATCAGGGACATAGAGAGCCGTCAAAATACCGATAATCATACCAATGATGATTTGTTGGATGAGGCTGACTCTATTAATGGATTTCATAAATCGATTCATAATAGACTCCAATACTTAATTAGACTACATAAAACAATGAATTCTGTCGTTTATCGAAGAGAAATAATAAATCCTCATAGAAAAGACATATGTCATTATATAACGAACATTGTTATAATTCAATAGATAAATACTAATTATATGATGCATTTTTTTCTATGTGAACATTTTGTAATTCTTTGTATATATAGTATATATATTAGAATTCGTCTAAGTTCTAGAATGTCATCGTTGGTTATGGTATACTGTCAACATGTGATATTCTTGATTATGAAAGTGGGTACCATGAATACTAAAGAATTTAACACGTATGAAGACAAAGAACAATTTGTGCAAGGTGTATTTTCTAATATTGCCAAAAATTATGATTTGATGAATACATTGCTCAGCTTTGGGCAAGACTATTTCTGGCGTAAGTTCGCCGTTAAAGAAATGAATATTGGACCTTATCAACATGTGCTGGACGTAGCTTGTGGTACTTGTGTGTTTACGAAAGAAGCATTGCGCCAAGAGCCGACTTTGACAGTAGAAGCATTAGACTTTAATGCAGAAATGTTAGAGCAAGGTCGTGAGCGTATGGATCAAGCGGATCTTTTAGACCAAGTGAACTTGGTCCAAGGTGATGCTATGGCATTGCCTTATGCGGACAATACATTTGATGCGGCTATGAGTGGCTTTGCAATGCGTAATGTACCTGATATTAAACAAGTCCTATCCGAAATGCAACGCGTTGTAAAACCAGGCGGCAAGGTGGTAGTCTTGGAATTGGCTAAACCAAGTGCATTTGGGTTTAAGCAATTATATAATTTCTACTTCTCCTATATATTACCTATTATAGGCAAATTAAGTAAGGATAATTCTTCCTATGCGTGGTTGCCTGAATCCTTGCGTCGCTATCCTCATCAAAGCGAAATCTTAGAAATCTGGAAATCTCTAGGTTATGAAAACGCTACCTATACTGAATTAACTGGTGGCATCGTGGCGGTTCACGAAGGTGTTGTGCCAGAATCCACTATAAAATAATACAAAAATAAAGACCGTATAACATGGTTAGTATCGTATGTTATACGGTCTTTTGTTATGTTTGTTGTTTGAAAGTGATTGATTATAGACCATAGTCGATTATGTTGCTAAAACAGAATAGACATAGCATGTAACTAACAATCTATAAACAATAGTTGTTATTGTAGATAGTATACAATATCTGCATCTTGAGATACGATTAATGATCCTTTTTCAACAGGTGTAGAAGTGCTAAGATTTGCAGCAAGCACTTTGGCACTGCGATAGTAACCTTGGTCGAATGTACTTGTTTCTGTGTTGCTAATGTTTACAGTTTTTACAGGACCTAAGGTGCGGCCTAGAGCAGCAGCAATTACCTCAGCCTTGTGTTGACCGTTTTGGATGGCTTCTGTAGTTAAAGAATCGGATAGCTGTTGAGATGTGTCGTTTTGGAATGAAAGGCTGTTTATGTCATTTGCACCAGCATTGACAGCTGCGTCTACGACCTTACCTACACTATCCAAGTTGTTGATTTTAACTGTTACAAGGTTAGATACTCTGTATCCTGTATTAACGCGTTTGCCTTCTTGGTAATCATTAGTAGGATTGATTGAAATATTGGACGTGTAAATGTCTTTTTTTGCAACATTTAAATTTGAAAGTCTGCTAATAAGGTCGCTCATGATGTGATCATTATTTGACTTAGCGGCGTTGATATTTGTGTTTTCACTTGTAATGCCTAGTGTGAGTATTGCATAGGTAGGCGCCACAGAGCGGGAAGCCTGACCAGTGACATGGATCTCAGATGTATCAAAAGATCCTTGTGGTGCTGCAAAGCTTGCCGTAGCCACAGAAGCACAAATAGCAGCCAAAGCAACTGTTTTGGTAAATAACCGTTTTGAGAATTTCATATATCTCTCCTTATATAGTATTAAAAGAACGGGGGAAATACCCCTTAAAATATGACATGTATATCTTTATAAGTATGGTATTCATGTATATCATCGTAAGTTAAGTATATTGTACAAAATAGATTGCGTAAAATCAATATATTTTGTTGAAAAATGAGTCAAAAGTGAAATTTTGTGAAAATGAGAATTAGGGGTTGCGTAGGTATGTGGTTTGTACTATAATAACCATACAGTCGTTGAGGCGACTGTTTCTTAATGAGGAAACACTAGATGACATCTAGATTCTTTGTTAGTTATTTTGGAATTTTATGTAAATCCCTTACATAGAGGTGATTACAAAATTCTAAAAAAGATTATAAAAAGTGCTTGACACTGAATGGTCAACATGTTATTATAATCTAGTCGCCAGTTGGTGAAACACTTCGAACGAAAGTGCTTCGGAGCTAGATAAAATCTAGTCTAACTGGTACAGATCTTTGAAAACTGAACAATGATAGGTAATCAATCATATGATTGAACATATGCCAGAGTGCGGGTTTTGACAAAGTCAAAACCAACCATAATTCAAAGTTACTTCAATGTAACGACAACAAATAATGAGCTATTCAAATAGCTTCAAGATATCTTGGAGAGTTTGAT
>ERZ1108166.622-NODE-622-length-23292-cov-4.110944_pt1 | contig 23292 bp, 23 predicted proteins | sample MGYA00403702_ERZ1108166 | MGnify/ENA primary metagenome ERZ1108166 (study PRJEB35170, sample SAMEA104062401) | human gut metagenome | biome: human gut; feature: human-associated habitat; material: faeces | place: Denmark | collected 2012-05-01 ...
TATTTGCTACATTAGCACGCACTGCGAACATATCACTTTAGAAGAACCATATAAATCAAATTTTTACTCAGGTATTAAAAATGCAATTAAGAAGGCAGGAAATGAAATTGTTATTATAGATACAATACCGTTATATTTAGTACAGAAACCGATGTAAAAACAATTGACTGGAGAAAAAAGACAGAGAGAGTATCTTTGGGTTTGAGTACTGGAATGTTTACGGATAAATGATAGGAGGAAAAAAATATGGTGGGAAGCGGCTTAAAGAAAATGGCAAAAGAGGCTGGACTGAAAATAGATAAAGGCGTGGCATATGGAGAATATATGGGGTATTCGGTCACTATGTGGGAAGGAAACGGATATAAAGGACTGGGGGTTTCTGCCAGATGCAAAGAGGAGAGCAGGCTTTCCGCCTTTTTACAGCAGTTTGATAATAAGGAAATGCGTAAAAAATACAGGATTGACCAGGTACACGCATGGACAGAGGGAATGCAGATCATATTTAATGACGCTCCGGGAACTATGAAGCGTTATCGAGAGTTTACAGAGTGGCTTCTTCCTCAGCTTTCTCTGTACGGATTTCTTAACAGTGAGTATTGCCCTATGTGTGGACTTTTGTTAGACGGCGCATCTTCCTGGAGACTGGATAAGTTGGCAGTGCACGGACATGACCGATGCTTTGCTTCCAGAGAACAGGAGGAAAAAGCAGAAGTGGAAAGAATAAAGAATGAAGATACTGGAAGTTATGCTTCCGGTTTTCTGGGAGCTGTTCTTGGTGCGCTTTTGGGAGCGATTCCCTGGGCAATTGCCCTGTTTATGGGATACATTGCGTCTGTTCTCGGCTTCCTCATCAGCCTGCTTTCTGCCAAGGGATATGACCTTTTGCATGGAAAGATGGGAAAAGGAAAGATTCTTATTGTTACATTGGTATCGGCTGTGGGTGTTGTGTGCGGCAATATTCTGGGAGATGTGATTTCCATTGCAGTTATGATTGGAAAGGGAGAGCTTTTTGGAGCTTCTTTTGCAGATATTCCAGCCGTTATGGCAGAACTGTTTCGGGATGCCGAATATATGGATATGTTCCAGACAAATCTGAAACTTGGACTCTTCTTTGCTCTGCTTGGAATAGCGGGGGTAGTTTGGAAAATGTACAAAGAAAATCCTACCAGGGTGGTTTCTTCAAAAAAACTGAAGGGATAAAATCAATATTTGCCTTTCTTTTTTAAAAGTGCTATCATAAAAGATACGACAAAAGAGAAGGGGGAACGTTTTGTGAAACAGGATTCAGTCGCAGCAGAAAACAAAATGGGTGTTATGCCTGTGGGAAAGCTTCTTTTAAGTATGTCTGTTCCCATGATGATTTCCATGCTTGTTCAGGCATTGTATAACATTGTGGACAGTATGTTTGTGGCACAGCTTAACGAGAATGCTCTTACCGCAGTATCTCTTGCCTTTCCGGTACAGAATCTTATGATTGCTGTGGGAACCGGCACAGGAGTCGGTGTCAATGCCCTTGTATCAAGATCTCTTGGAGAGAAAAACACGGAACATGCAAATAAGGCGGCAAATAACGGCGTATACTTGTCTCTGTTCAGCTTTCTGGCATTTGCACTTCTCACCGGGATTTTTGGGAAAATCTTTTTCCAGGTACAGACAGAAGACGCGCAGATTATTTCCTACGGAGCAGATTATGTGAGAATCGTAGGAATTATGTCTTTTGGAATTTTCTTTCAGTTTATTTTCGAAAGGCTTTTGCAGTCCACAGGAAAAACTCTGTACACGATGGTTACCCAGTCCCTGGGAGCAATCATTAATATTATTCTTGACCCGATTATGATATTCGGATTATTTGGATTTCCGAGAATGGAAGTAGCAGGAGCTGCTCTTGCTACAGTTGTTGGACAGATTGCAGCTACTTTGCTGGCATTTTGGTTTAATGTAAGGAAGAATAAGGAACTTCATATTTCTATTACAAAATACCGTCTTTCCGGTATTGTAGTAAAACAGATTTACAGTGTGGGAATTCCTTCTATTATTATGGCGTCCATCGGTTCTGTTATGACTTTCGGCATGAACAAAATTTTAATGGCGTTTACTTCCACGGCAACAGCTGTTTTCGGAGTGTATTTTAAGTTGCAGAGCTTTATTTTCATGCCGGTGTTTGGTTTAAATAATGGTCTTGTTCCCATTGCAGCATATAATTATGGGGCAAGAAAGCCAAAAAGAATTATGAAATCCATAAAATTAAGTATTATTTATGCAGAATCCATTATGTTTGTGGGAGTTTTGATTTTCCAGTTCTTCAGCGCAGATCTTCTGGGTATATTTAATGCTTCAGATTCTATGCTGGAAATCGGGGTGCCTGCGCTTCGGATTATCAGTTTAAGCTTCCTGCTTGCCGGTTTCGGAATTGTGTGTTCATCTGTTTTTCAGGCTTTGGGACATGGAATATTAAGTTTGATTGTTTCTGTTCTGAGACAGCTGATCGTACTTCTTCCGGCAGCCTTTATTCTTTCCAGAACAGGTGGGCTTTCTGCTATCTGGTGGGCATTTCCTGTTGCGGAAATCTTTTCCGGATTGGTAAGCTTTATATTCCTGCGACATGTTTACAGGAAAGAGATACATACGATGATGTAAAAATAAAGGGACGTTTCCATTCGCTGAGAGTGAGTGGAAACGTCCTTTTGACGAAAACAAAAGCATTATGAAATTGCAGCATGCTCTCTTTTTGCAAGATGCTTATTAATAATAAGAAGAAACACAGTTGTAGATAAAATGGAGCTTGCAATATCTGCAATGGGCTCTGCATAGAAGGCGGCTCTCGCAGTAAAAAAGGCGGGGAGCACAAAGGTACAGATTACAAAGAGACCTTTTCGAAATACTGAGAGTGCAAGGGCTGTCTTTGTCCGTTCCATTGCAGTAAGCCCGTCAACAAATACATACTGGAAGCTTAAGGGAATAATCATCAGGGTGTAAATGCGGATTGCCCATATGGAACATTCCATGTATGCTGATTCTGATGTGAAAAGCTTTACAAAATACTGAGGTGCAAACTGGGATATAAGAAACATAAACGTAGTAAAGCAGAGCATTAATATAAGGATATGTTTCTCTGCCTGCTTGACTCGCTTTGTCTGTTTGGCCCCGTAATTGTAGCTTAAAATTGCCTGTGTACCGCCGCTGATACCAATCATGGGAGAGGTAATCATAAGAAGGTAGCTCTGAGCAATGGTTGCACAGGTAATGAGCATATCGCCCTCTGAAGGTCCGCCGTATTTCTGAAGGACTGTATTCATAGCAATGAGAATAATGCTGTCTGTTGCAAGAATAAGAAAGGGTGAAAATCCCAGATACAGGATTCTGCCCATAACTCTGGAAGAATAGTTTCCAAAAGAGATTTTTACATGGATTTTTTTTCCAAGTAAAAAACAGAGGGCAAAAATAAAAGAAGCAAACTGGGAAATAACAGTGGCAATAGCTGCTCCTGCCACATCCATGTGAAATACAAAAATAAACACAGGGTCAAGAATAATATTGGATACAGCGCCGATGAGCACAGTTGCCATTCCAATCATGGGAAAACCCTGACAGTTTATAAAGTAGTTCAGTCCTGCCGCCATCAGGGCAAAAAAAGTACCTGCCGTATAAATTGTCATATATGTATTGGCATAAGGAAAAGTAAGCTCGCTTGCCCCGAACCACATAAGAAGCTGATCCTTTAAAATCAGAAAAGCGATGGTAAGGATCAGGGAAAAAACACATAAAAGCAGGAATGAGTTTGATAAAATCTGTTTTGCTTTTTTGTAATTTTTTTCGCCCATACGGATTCCCATTAAAATAGAGCCTCCAAGTCCCACAAGTGTTCCAAAGGAAGTCAAAAGGGTGACAATCGGTCCGCACACGCCTACGCCTGCAAGCGCCTGCGCTCCGATAGACGGAATGTGTCCAATATACATTCTGTCAATAATGCTGTACAGCACATTTACAAACTGGGCAATCATGGCGGGGATTGCCAGCCGTAAAACAAGGGAAGAAACCGAGTCCCTTCCCAGATCAGCAGATGATTTCATTTTCATTTCCTCCCGTAAAATCGTATCATTCTTTCAATATGACACTATAACAAATTCTTTCAGGGGATTCAATATTTTTGGACAAGATTCGACTGAAAAATATTTTCAAAATTTCTGTTTTTTGGTATAATTAATATAATAAAGGAAGAAATAAAAGGAGAGGAGACAATGGATTATCAGGGGATAATTACCTTTATAATGGAAATGATAGGAACGGTGGCTTTTGCCGCGTCCGGTGCTATGGTTGGAGTGGGGAGGAAAATGGACATATTCGGAATCAGCGTGCTTGGTGTTGTGACCTCCGTAGGAGGAGGAATGATTCGTGACATTGTACTCGGCATTATTCCGCCAAGTGTATTTCAGCATTCTGTATATGCAGTTGTGGCAACGATTACTTCCTGCATTGTGTTTCTTGTGCTGCATCAGAAAAAAGAATTGCTTCAGGGCGAATTTCGTGTACATTACGATAAAATAATGCTCGTGATGGATTCGGTCGGTCTTGGAATTTTTACAGTAGTGGGAGTGAATACGGGAATCCGTCAGGGATATATTGAACATACATTTCTTCTTGTTTTTTTGGGAACAATAACAGGTGTGGGAGGCGGGCTTCTGCGTGATATGATGGCAGGCGTGCCGCCGTACATTTTTGTACGCCATATATATGCCTGTGCCTCCATTGTGGGAGCACTTGTATGTGTTTATATGTATCGTCTGTTTGGAGCAGTGGAAGCTATGGTAGTAGCCTTCGCAGTGGTAATTATTATTCGGTATCTGGCTGCTCATTACCGCTGGAATCTTCCAAAGCTGGAACTGGAAGAGGAAGAGGAAACAAAGCTTTAAAAGAGAGAAAGATTTTTAAAGTTATGTAAAATCTTTGTGAAAATATTACATACAGAAAGAATCTTCGAAATATCTCGAAAAGGATATTGTGTAAAACCGATAAAAATAAGAAGAAAATAAATTGAAATATAGTGAAAATAACATCAAAATAAGAGGCGTTATGAAAAAACAGCGAAAATAAGAGCGTGTTGACAAAATAAGAAAACCGTAGCATAATTGCATCAATCCAAGGAAAGTGTATGATAGAAAGGATGAGGATTATGTCTCAGAAAATTAAATTAAACGCGCCCGAGGATGTTAAGGAGTTTGTAAAAGCAGCTAATAAGTGTGATTTTGACATTGATATTTCCTATAACAGGGTTATTGTTGATGCAAAATCTATTCTGGGAATTTTCAGTATGGACCTGACCCGTATTCTGACTGTGTATTGTCATGGAGAGAGTAAGGAATTTAATCAGGCGATTCAGAAATTCGCAGTGGCATAAAACAAAATATACCATATAATAAGGTAGAACAGATATTTTTGCACAGAGTGATTTTGGGCGTACCATATGTGCAGAAATATCTGTTTTTTTTATGCCAGGGTCAAAAGACCATAAACCACGTTATGCTTGCATATAAGTGGTTTTATGTCTTTATGACCCGCCCCAAAATGAGCATGAAAGTGGAGCGTGAGCTTCACGATATGCGAATTTGGGCAGAATTGTGGAAGCACGAAGTGCGAAACAATTCGTTGGCATTTTTGTATTAATATAGGAATATATTTTCTCCTTGAAAATTTCATGTATCTTATTGACAGAAAGCATAAAATGTGGAAAGATAGAGAGGAAGATATTCGGACAGAATTACTATAATATTTCAGAAAAGAGGATGGCTTTATGAAAATCAGCAGAATTGAACATATGTGTGAGGGAAATGGACACGTTATTATTAAAGAGATTTTAGATGCACCTCAATTAAACGGAAAATGCAGAATGTATGCAGAAGTGACATTGGAGCCGGGCTGCTCTCTCGGGTATCATGAGCACCACGGAGAAAGTGAAACTTACTATATTCTTTCCGGACAGGGAGAATACAATGACAATGGAGAATACCGTCCGGTACAGGCAGGAGATATTACCTTTACGCCAGATGGAAAGGGACATGGACTTGCCAATACAGGAAGTACAGACCTGGTTTTCATGGCACTTATTATTCTCGACTGAGAAAAGAAAGGAAGGAAGCAGCAGATTTGCAGGGCTTCCTTTTTCGATATACAAAGTTAAAATAAAAACAGATGAAGGGACAGCATTATGAGTAAAGAGACAGCAAAAGAATTACTGGAGTTTATAAGAAAAAGCCCGGCTTCTTTCCAGGCGGCAGAGGAGATGCGCTGTGTATTTAAAGAACATGGCTTTACAGAGCTTTTCGAGGAAGAAAAGTGGAATCTGAAAAAAGGCGGAAATTATTTTGTTATGAGAAATCATTCTGCATTTATCGCATTTTCCATTCCGGAAAAAGAGGTGGATAAGTTCCATATCATGGCGAGCCACAGCGATTCTCCTTCCTTTAAAGTAAAGGAAAATCCGGAAATAAAGGTGGAAGGTGCATACATAAAACTGAATGTGGAAAAATACGGAGGGATGCTGATGTCTTCCTGGCTGGATCGTCCGTTGTCTGTAGCAGGGCGCGTGATGGTTCTGGAAGATGGGGAAATCAGAGAAAAGCTGGTATCTGTTGACAGGGATATTCTTCTGATTCCAAACCTTGCCGTTCATATGAACCGGGAAGCAAACGATGGATATGCGTACAATGCACAGAAAGATATGCTTCCATTATATAGCTGCAGCGAGGGTGATTTTATGGAGATGCTTGCAAAAGAAGCCGGTGTTTCCAAAGAAAACATTTTAAGCCACGACCTGTTTTTATACCACAGAACAGAGGGAAGCGTGTGGGGAGAGAAAGACGAATTTGTTTCTGCACCGCGTCTTGATGATTTGCAGTGCGCGTTTTGCTCCATGAAGGGACTTCTCCAGGCAAAAAGAGAAAATTCTATTGCCGTTCATTGTGTTCTTGATAATGAGGAAGTGGGAAGCGGCACAAGACAGGGAGCGGCGTCTACGTTCTTAAAAGATACGCTTATCCGCATTTATATGGGGCTTGGAAAAGATTATGAGGAATATCTTATGGCTCTTGCGAAAAGTTTTATGATTTCCGCAGATAACGCACATGCTCTTCATCCGAATTTTGCAGATAAGACGGATCCTGTAAACAGACCGGTAATCAATGGCGGAATTGTAATTAAATATAATGGAAATCAGAAATATTGTACAGACGCAGTTTCCGCCGCATATTTTAAAGAAATCTGCAAAAAAGCAGATGTACCTTTCCAGACTTTTGTAAACCGTTCCGATATGGCGGGAGGCTCTACCCTTGGAAATATATCCGGAACGCAGGTTGCTGTAAAGGCGGTTGATATAGGAATTGCCCAGCTTGCCATGCATTCTTCCTATGAAACGGCGGGAGTGCAGGATACAGAGCGTCTGATAGAGGCAGTAAAAGTATTTTTTGCATAACAAAAACAGGAGGAATAATATATGATATTATTTTTAGAATACCCAAAATGTACTACATGTAAAAAGGCGAAAGCCTGGCTTACGGAAAATGGAGTGGAATTTACAGACCGTCACATTGTAGAAAACAATCCAACAGAAGAAGAGCTGAAGGAATGGATTGGAAAAAGCGGACTTCCGCTAAAACGTTTCTTTAATACAAGCGGAATGAAATACAGGGAACTGGGATTAAAGGATAAGCTTGGCAATATGACAGAAGAGGAACAGATTGCGCTTCTTGCAACAGACGGAATGATTGTAAAAAGACCTCTTTTAATAGGAAATGATTTTGTGATTCCGGGCTTTAAAGAGGCTGCATGGAAAGAAGCTCTTAATAAATAACAGAAAGAGAGGAAAACAATATGAAGACACTGGAACTGAAAGACGGTTTTTACTGGGCGGGAATTGTGGACGACAGTCTGCGCGTATTTGACATTATCATGTATACGGAATTTGGAACAACATACAATTCCTACGTATGGAAAACAGGGGACAAGACAATTCTTTTTGAGACTGCAAAAGGCAAATGCTTTGACGAGTATCTTGACAAGTTAAAAGAAATCATTGATGTGACAAAGATTGATTATCTTGTAGTGAGCCATACAGAGCCGGACCATGCAGGAAGTATCGAAATGCTTCTTGATTACAGCCCGCAGATGAAGGTGATTGCAACAGGCTGCGCCATCGGATTTTTAAAGGAAATTGTAAACCGGGATTTCTGTGCCATTGCAGTGAAGGACAATCAGGAAATGGTCATCGGAGGAAAAACTCTGAAATTTATGATTGTTCCGAATCTCCACTGGCCGGATACTATGTATACCTATATTGAGGAAGAAGGCATTCTTGTAACATGCGATTCCTTTGGCTCTCACTATGCCTTCCAGGACGTTCTTGTAAGCAAGGTAGAGAACAGAGACGATTACATGAAGGCTGCAAAATATTATTTTGACTGCATTATCGGACCGTTTAAGCCATATATGTTAAAAGCGTTAAGCAGAGTAAGAAATCTGCCTGTTTCCATGATCTGCCCGGGACATGGACCGGTTCTTGATGAAAGAATCCAGGAAATGTACGATACGTATGAAGACTGGTGTACTGTTATTAATCCAAATAAGAGAAAGACAGTTGTCATTCCTTATGTAAGCGCTTATGGCTATACTGCCCAGCTTGCAGAAAAAATTGCAGAGGGTATCAAAGACAGCGGAGACGTTGACGTGCGCTGTTACGATATGGTAGAAGCAGACCAGGCAAAGGTACTGGAGGAAATCGGTTTTGCAGACGGACTTCTTTTTGGTACGCCTACCATTGTGGGAGAGGCGTTAAAGCCAATCTGGGATCTTACAACTTCTATTTTTGCAGGCACACATGGCGGAAAGCTGGCAAGTGCGTTCGGAAGCTATGGCTGGAGCGGAGAGGGCGTTCCTCATATTATGGAGCGTTTAAAACAGCTTAAAATGAAGGTGACAGACAGCTTCCGTGTGCGCTTTAAACCAAGCGAGGTGCAGCTTCTTGACGCTTACGAATATGGCTATAATTTCGGCTGTATTCTTCAGGAAAAAGAGAATCCAAAGAAAACAGGAGCACGTACACTTGTAAAATGTCTTGTCTGCGGCGAAATTTTTGATTCCTCCCTTGACATCTGTCCGGTCTGCGGTGTTGGACGGGAGAACTTTGTGCCGTATGAAAAAGAAGAAACTTCTTTCAGAAAAGATTCAGACGAGTTTTATGTAATCCTTGGAAATGGAGCAGCAGGTTTAAGTGCTGCAAGGGCAATCCGCGAGCGTGACCTTACAGGCTCTGTAATCATGATTTCCAACGAGCCGTATTCTACCTACAACCGTCCGATGCTTACAAAAGCTCTTGCTGCAGGACTCAAAGCGGAGGAAATTGCAGTGGAAGAAGAAAGCTGGTATAAAGAAAATAACATTCACCAGATTCTCGGAAAAGAAGTAAAAGCTATCGATGAGAAAGAAAAAGAAGTAGAACTTTCTGACGGCACAAAACTGAAATACACAAAACTGATTTATGCGCTTGGCTCCGAGTGCTTTGTTCCGCCAATCCCGGGAGCAGACAGAGAAGGCGTGATTGCAATTCGCCGTATGTCTGATATTGAAAAAATTGAGTCTATGCTGGAGCGTGTAAATCATGCAGTTGTAATAGGCGGCGGTGTTCTTGGGCTGGAAGCGGCATGGGAACTTAGAAAGCTTAAAAAAGATGTGACCGTTCTTGAACTTGCACCGCAGATTATGGGCCGCCAGCTTGATGCGGCTGCCAGTGAAATGCTGGTAAATATCAGTGAGGCAGCAGGAATTTCTATTCATACAGGCGTACAGATTTCTGAAATTACAGGAGAAGAATCTGCGAAAGGCGTATCTCTCGCTGACGGAAGGGTATTCCCGGCAGAGCTTGTCATCATTTCTGCCGGCGTTCGTGCCAATACAGCTCTTGCAGGCACAGCAGGAGTGGAGATAAACAGAGGAATTCTTGTAAACGCAAATATGGAAACAAGTGTGGAAAATATCTATGCATGTGGAGACTGTGCGGAATTTGAAGGCATCAATTACGCAATATGGCCGCAGGCGCTGGAGCAGGGAGAAACTGCAGGTGCAAATGCAGCGGGAGAAAAGAAAGAATATACTACTGTTTCCGCAGGTCTTTCTTTCCACGGAATGAATACTTCTCTTTATGCAATCGGCGACAACGGAAAAGACAGCGGGAAAAAATACCGTACGGCAGAATTTAAAGATGAAATGAGAAAACAGTACGAAAAATATTATTTCTTTAATAACCGTCTCTGCGGTGCCATCTTAATTGGGGATACCTCCAAAATGGCTAGGGTGACAGAGGCTGTAGAAAAAAAACAAACATTTCAGGAGTTTTTTGCCTGATAAAGGAGAGTCATGACAAAAGACCTTGGATATAAAGGCAGATTTTCAGAGTATACAGATGAGCTTTTAAGATTGAGACATCATTTTCATCAGTATCCGGAGCTTGCTCTTCAGGAAAAAGAGACGTCTTCCTTTATTCAGTCCTATATGGAGAAACTGGGGTATGTGCTTACTTCGGTTCCTCCTACAGGCTGGATAGCAGAGCTTCCAAAATTAAAAGACAGAGAGAAATGTATCGTTCTTCGGGCAGAGATGGACGCGCTTCCCATAGAGGAGAAAACAGGGCTTCCTTATGCCTCAAAAAACGCCGGGTGTATGCATGCCTGCGGGCATGATGCCATTCTTGCCTCCGCTTTGATTCTTGCCAGGATTATCGCAGAGGAGAAAGACACCTTCCCTGTTTCTGTCCGTTTTCTTTTTGAGCCGGCGGAGGAGATTGGCGAGGGCGCTGCCAGAATGCTCGAGGCAGGAGCCCTTGACGGCGCAGACGCGTTCCTTATGTTCCACTATGCAGGAGATGAACTCTTTGGAATGACGGTGCATGAAGGACAGGCCTCCTCCATGATTGGCGGAATGGAAATACATATTCACGGAAAATCCAGCCACTGGTGTGAGGCGGAACAAGGCATAGATGCCATTTATGGGGCTTCTGTGGCTGCAAAGGCGATACATGAGCTGAACCGGGAGTATAAGGGCAGAGGGAAAGCGCTGATTGGAATCGGAAGTATTCACGGCGGAGAGTATGCAAATATCATTGCAGACCATGTAGTAATGAAGGGGAACATACGCGCATGTAAGGAGGAAGATTATCGAAGGCTTCAAAAAAGTCTGAAAGATATTCTGAAAAAAACAGAAGAAGAGACAGGAACGGAGATTGTTGTGAGAGAGCCAAAGCCGCCAGTTCTTCCTTTCTCAAATGATGTGCTTCTCACAGAAGCAGTAAAAAAAGCTGGGAAAAAAGTATTTAAAGAGCGTTTCTGGACAGAAGGAGAAGAGGAGCTTTTTCTTTCCGGAGATAATGCCTATCGGTATTTTCAGAAGGTAAAAGGTGTTTTTGCTGTATTTCTGGCAGGGCTTAAAGAGGAAAACTACCCTCTCCATCATGCAAAATTCCAGATTGATGAAGCAGTCCTTCCATATAGCGTGGAGGCTCTTTACGAAATTATAAAAGAAGCGGGAAGAGAGGAAACCATATGAAATACGGAAAAATACGCATAGAGGACGGTTATCTGATATTCACAAAGCATATGATGATGAATAATCTTCCCTGTAAAGATATACTCTGGGCATATATGAGGCGGGAGGGAATGGATGGTGTGGAGGAGCGTCAGCTCATTTCCAATTATCTTGTCATTATTACAAGAAGAAGAAAACGCTATAAATTTGATATGACGGAGCGGGAAGTACAGGAGTGTATCCGGCTTTTAAAGGTTCTGAATCCGGAAATGGCAGTAGGATTTCCAAAGGGAGGAAGGCTTCCCCTTCAAAATCTGTGGAATACCAGAGACTTAGGGGCAATCATCACAGAAGATGAACGTCATATCCTTCCGAGAAAACTTTTGAGAAGCGGGGATCTGTATCATCTTTCCCTTGCGGATCAGAAGGCGCTTTGTGAGGAATACCGTCTGACAACGGTAATCGATTTTCGGACAGAGGCAGAGGCAAAGGAACGTCCGGATACTATTTTACCTGGAGTGGAGTATTACCGTATTCCTGTTTTAGACGAACCGCGTCCCGGCATTACGCATATCCGGGATATGGACCGGAAATTTTTGAAAAATCAGAAAGAGCCGGGAAAATTCATGGAAAAAATATATGAGGAAATTTTAAATGACCAGTATTCTGTGAAACAGTACGCCCGCTTTATAGACGTTCTTCTCCACCATGAAAACGGCGCTGTCCTGTGGCACTGCAGTACAGGAAAAGATCTGACAGGCATTGCCACGGCAATTCTTCTCTGCGCGCTTGGTGTTTCCGGAAATGAAATCCGGGAAGATTATCGGAGAACAGAGAGCTGCCTGGAAAAAGAGAAGATTTATACAATGCGTTTTCTGGAAAGCTGTCCGGATACAGGAAACAGGGAAGCAGAAAATGCAGAGGTATTTTTTGCCACAGAGCAGAAGTGGCTTGACAGGTCATTTGCTGCTTTGGAGAAAAATTATGGTTCCGTGGAACAGTTTTTAAAAAAAGGCTTATATTTAACGCCAAAAGCCCAGGAAGAGCTCAGGACAAAGTACCTGATATGAAAAAATTTATAAAAAAAGTCTGCTTTTTTTGAAAAAATAACCCCCCTACGGGCTTGTAGGGGGGATTTTTCCCCTTTATAATGAAGAAAGTTCAAAGAAGGAGGACGTTACAAATGAAGTTAAAAAAAGTTACAGGTTTTATCAGTGCGCTGGCGCTGGCTGCATCTCTGCTCATTATGCCGTCTGCAAGAGTGCAGGCAGGAGCAGAAGATTCTTCTGTTGTTGTTACCATGCCGACTACATCAGAGCCGGAATCCGGATTTGACCCGGCATATGGATGGGGAGCGGGAGAACACGTACATGAGCCGCTTATTCAGAGTACTCTCGTGCGCACAACAAAAGATTTGAAAATTGAGAACGACCTGGCAACCGAGTATTCCTGCAGTGAAGATAAGCTGACATGGACGGTGAAAATCCGTGACGATGTAAAATTTACAGACGGAGAGCCGCTTACTGCACAGGATGTTGCTTTTACATATAATACCTGCAGAGATGAAAGTACAGTTAACGATTTTACCATGTTAAAAGAAGCCGTTGCAGTAGATGACACAACTGTAGAATTTCACATGAACGAGCCGTATTCTATCTGGCCGTATACAATGGCAATCGTGGGAATCGTACCGGAGCACGCTTACAGTGATACATACGGACAGAATCCTATCGGTTCCGGACGTTACATTATGAAACAGTGGGATAAGGGGCAGCAGGTAATTTTTGAGGCGAATCCGGATTACTACGGAGAGGAGCCGAAGATTAAAAAGCTTACCGTTCTTTTTATGGAAGAGGACGCAGCCCTTGCAGCGGCTATGGCAGGACAGGCAGATGTGGCACATACGGCAGCTTCCTACAGTGACCAGGAAATCGAAGGATATAACCTGATGCGTGTAGATACAGTTGACAACAGAGGATTTAACCTTCCCGCAACAGAGCCGGAAGAAAAAGACGGAATTGTTTACGGGAATTCCCTGACTTCTGATGTGAATGTGCGCCGTGCTATTAACCTTGCTATCGACAGAGAAGAAATGATTGATAATGTGCTGAACGGTTACGGAACGATTGCATACAGCGTATGCGATAAAATGCCGTGGTATAATGATGAGGCAGTGACAGAATACGATCTGGAGACGGCCAAGGCTCTTATGGACGAGGCTGGCTGGACAGAGGGAAAAGATGGCATTCGTGAAAAAGACGGAGAAAAGGCAGAGATGACTCTTATGTTCAGCAATGGAGATTCTGTTCGACAGGCACTTGCAGAAGATACGGCAAATCAGCTTCGTGAGCTTGGAATTGATGTGAAAACAGAAGGCGTAGGCTGGGATACCGCATACGAGCGCGCACAGTCCGAACCACTTATGTGGGGCTGGGGCGCACATACGCCAATGGAACTTTACAACATTTATCATTCTATGGAGGACACAGGACTTGCCCAGTATTCTCCTTATGCAAATGAGACAGTAGACAAATATATGGACGAAGCGCTGGAAAGTGACAATCTGGAAGAATCTTATGAGCTCTGGAAAAAAGCACAGTGGGACGGTACAACCGGTATCACACAGGACGGCGATATTCCGTGGATCTGGCTCTGTAATGTCGATCATCTTTATTTCGTTCGCGATGGTCTTACAGTAGCGGAGCAGAAAATCCATCCTCATGGACATGGCTGGTCTATTGTAAATAATATTGATGAATGGGAATGGGAGTAAGATTTTGATTAAAAAGAATGTGACATCATTGGTAAAGAATTTTGTAAGAATGATTTTACTTCTCTTTGCAGTCAGCATTGTTACATTTGCCCTTGTTTCCGCCTCCCCCATTGACCCTTTGCAGGCCAATGTGGGGCAGGCTGCCCTGGGCAGCATGAGCGAGGCGCAGAAAGAAAAACTTCGTTCTTACTGGGGTGTAGATACCCCTCCGGTTCAGAGATACCTGAACTGGGCAAAGGATTTTATAAAAGGAGATATGGGGACTTCCCTTGTATACCGTCAGCCGGTTGCAAAGGTTATCGCAGTAAAGCTTGGAAATTCTCTGTTTCTCATGGGACTCGCCTGGATTATATCCGGGCTTTTGGGCTTTCTTCTGGGAGTTCTGGCAGGCGTATTTAAAGGAAAACCTATAGATAAGGCAATTAAGGGATATTCTCTTGTAATTGCAAGCACACCGGCATTTTGGCTTGCCCTTCTCCTTCTGATTGTATTCGGCGTATGGCTTCGTGTGCTTCCCATTGGTTTAAGTGTTCCCATTGGTGTGGAGGCGAGCGGTGTTACATTTCTCGACCGTGTGCGTCATGCTATTTTGCCTGCCCTTACCTTGAGCATTACCGGCATTTCCAATATTGCACTTCATACAAGAGAAAAAATGATTGACATTATGGAAAGCGATTATGTGCTGTTTGCAAGAGCAAGGGGAGAAAGCATCTGGAGCATTGTGCGTCATCACGGTCTTCGAAACGTCCTTCTTCCTGCCATGACGCTGCAGTTTGCTTCTATCAGTGAAATCATAGGTGGTTCTGTACTAGTGGAGCAGGTATTTTCTTATCCAGGACTCGGGCAGGCGGCTGTGTCTGCGGGAACAGGAAGCGATGTGCCTCTTTTAATGGGAATTACCCTTATCACGGCGGCAATTGTATTTTTAGGCAACTTTATTGCGAACCTTCTTTATGGAACGGTAGATCCGAGGATTCGGAAGGGAGGCGCGCGATGAGAGGAAAATATAATCAGAGACAGAAAGCTAAGGCTCTTCTTATTTTTTCTGTCCTGTTTCTTGCGGCAGTGGCAGTATCCGGCGTCTTTTTAAGAGATGCGGCAATGGTAACGGATTTTTCCAGAAAAAACATAGCTCCCTGCCTTGCCTATCCTTTTGGAACAGACTGGCTTGGGAGAAATATGTTTTACAGAACACTTACCGGGCTTTCTACCAGTATTTTAATCGGCATCACAGCGGCGGGAGTGAGCGCTTTGATGGCGCTGCTTCTTGGAACAGCGGCTGCAACACTTGGGAAAAAGGCAGATTCTGTCATTTCCTTTTTTATTGATATGGTGATGGGAATCCCCCATATCCTACTTCTCATTCTCATTTCCTATGCCTGCGGAAAAGGATTAAAGGGAGTAATCATAGGCGTTGCCCTCACCCACTGGACTTCTCTTGCAAGACTGATAAGAGGAGAGGTGATGCAGCTTCGCCAGAGCGAATACATCCTTATTGCGGAAAAGCTTGGGCATAGTAAATTTGCGATTGCAAAAAAACATATGCTGCCCCATCTTCTGCCGCAGTTTCTTGTAGGACTGGTGCTTTTGTTTCCTCATGCCATTCTCCATGAGTCAAGTATTACATTTCTTGGATTCGGACTTTCGGCAGAACAGCCGGCTATCGGTATTATTTTGTCAGAAAGTATGAAATATCTCATCACAGGAAAATGGTGGCTGGCAGTTTTTCCGGGAATTATGCTTGTTCTTACTGTGGTTCTTTTCGACAGAGGAGGAAGCGCTCTTCGCAGGATTTTAGACCCGGGCAGCGCACACGAATAAGGAGAAATTATGAGTTGTACAAACAGACGACATATATTGGAAATTGAAGAGCTGTCTCTTTCTTTTTCCCAGTATGAGAACGAAAGAAGCAGCAGAAAAATAGAGCTTCCCGTGATTTCAAAGCTGTCCGTTTCCGTCCATGAAGGAGAAATTGTGGCAGTGGTAGGTTCCAGCGGTTCCGGAAAAAGCCTTCTGGCACACGCTATTTTAGGGCTTCTTCCCTACAATGCAAAGGTAACGGGAAATATGTATTACGATGGAGAGCTTCTGACAGAGGAACGTATCTGTGCTCTCCGGGGAAATAAAATCGCCTTTGTTCCTCAGAGCACCACTTATCTGGACCCGCTTATGACTGTGGGAAAACAGGTACAGGGTGGAAAAGGAGAAGAGAAGAGAAGGAAGCAGAGAGGTCTTTTTAAACGGTACGGGCTTGGAGAAGAGGTGGATACAAAGTATCCTTTTGAATGCTCCGGCGGAATGACCCGGCGTGTGCTTTTAACATCAGCTCTTATGGGAGATCCTGAGCTGATTATTGCAGATGAGCCGACTCCCGGAATGGATCTTGCCCTTGCAAAAAAATCAATGGAAGATTTCCGGAATTTTGCAGATGAGGGAAAGGGAGTGCTTCTCATCACTCATGATATTGAACTGGCACTTGAGGTGGCAGACAGGATTGCCGTGTTTTATGCGGGAACAACTGTGGAAGAAGCGCCTGTATCCGATTTTGCTTCAGAAGAAACTCTTCGTCACCCTTATACAAAAGCTTTGTGGAGAGCGCTTCCTCAGAATGGTTTTCAGCCGCTTCCAGGTGTGCAGCCCTATGTAAAAGATATGCCCAAAGGCTGCCCATTTGGACCAAGATGCAGCATGTATACAGAAGCGTGCCAGGGAGAAATCCCCATGCAGAGGGTGGGCTGCGGAACTGTGCGCTGTGTCCGCTTTGCGGGAGAGCCTTTGGCAGTGGAGCAGCATCATCATGAGAAAACAGGAGGGAAAGCATGATACTGGAAGGCAGAAATCTTACATTTTCCTATGAGCAGAAGGAGGGGGCGGTTTTTTCCAATGTGAATTTACAGGTAGAAAATCACGAGAGAGTGGCGATTTTAGGGCCAAGTGGTTTTGGAAAAACAACGCTCTGTAAAGTCCTTGCAGGATATTTAAAGCCGCTTGAAGGAGAAGTGCTGCTTGATGGAAAGCCTCTTCCTTCAAAAGGATACTGTCCGGTGCAGATGATATGGCAGCATCCGGAGAGGGCAGTCAATCCAAAGCTGCGCCTTGGAGATACACTGGCAGACGGAAAAGACGTAGATGAGCGGATCGTAAGGGAGCTTGGTATAGAAAAAGACTGGAAGAAGCGGTATCCTCAGGAGCTTTCCGGCGGAGAGCTGCAGAGATTCTGCATTGCCAGAGCACTGGGAAAAGATACAAAATTTCTTATTGCAGATGAAATCAGCACTATGCTTGATCTGATTACCCAGAGTCAGATCTGGAATTTTCTTTTAAAAGAAGTGAAGGAAAGGGAGATTGGACTTCTCGTCGTTTCCCACAGCGAACCCCTTCTCTCCAGGATTGCAGACAGACGCATTGTATTTTAATTACAATGCGTCTCATTTTTTTATTGACAAAATCATTTAACTTGCTATAATGATAAACATATAATAATTTATAAGTTTAAAGTATTGAAAGCGGGTGGAGTATGCAGAAAAGAATTTTATCTCTGCTGGTAGATAATACAGCAGGTGTTTTGAGCCGAATTTCCGGACTTTTCAGTCGGCGCGGGTACAACATTGACAGCCTTACGGTTGGTGTGACTGCAGATGAACGTTTTTCCCGTATGACAGTTGTGTGCAGCGGCGATGAAATGATTCTGGAGCAGATTACAAAGCAGCTTGCCAAGCTTGTAGATGTGCGCGATATTAAAGTGCTGGAGCCAGAGGACAGTGTGAGTCGCGAGCTTGTATTGGTAAAAGTTGCTGCCAGAGCAGAACAGCGTCAGGGAATCATTTCCATTGCGGATATTTTCCGTGCAAAGGTAGTCGATGTAAGCAAGGATTCCCTTGTGGTTGAAATGACAGGTACAAAGAGCAAACTGGAAGCCTTTATTGACCTTATGGGATCTTATGAAATTCTTGAACTTGCAAGAACCGGTGTGACAGGGCTTTCAAGAGGAGCAAAAGATGTACGTTTTCTTTAATTAGAAAATACATATACATGATGACATTATAGGAGGAAGAGAAACAATGGCAAACAGAATTTTTTATCAGGAAGATTGTAATTTAAGTTTATTAGATGGAAAGACCATCGCAGTGATCGGATACGGAAGCCAGGGACATGCACATGCTCTTAATGCAAAAGAATCCGGCTGTAATGTGATTATCGGTCTTTACGAGGGAAGCAAATCCTGGAAAAAAGCAGAAGAACAGGGATTTGAAGTATATACAGCGGCAGAAGCAGCAAAAAAAGCAGATATTATCATGATTCTTATTAACGACGAAAAACAGGCTGCTCTTTACAAAAAAGACATCGAGCCAAACCTGGAAGAAGGAAATATGCTGATGTTTGCTCATGGCTTCAACATCCATTTCGGCTGTATCGTACCTCCGAAGAATGTAGACGTTACTATGATTGCCCCAAAAGGACCGGGACATACTGTAAGAAGCGAATACCAGGCAGGAAAAGGCGTGCCGTGTCTCGTTGCAGTAGAGCAGGATGCAACAGGAAAAGCTCTTGATACAGCCCTTGCATATGCACTTGCCATCGGCGGAGCAAGAGCTGGTGTTCTGGAGACAACATTCCGCACAGAGACAGAGACAGACCTTTTTGGGGAGCAGGCAGTTCTCTGCGGTGGTGTATGTGCTCTTATGCAGGCTGGTTTTGAGACTCTCGTTGAAGCAGGATATGACCCGAGAAACGCATACTTTGAATGTATCCATGAGATGAAACTGATTGTAGATTTGATTTACCAGTCCGGTTTTGCAGGAATGAGATATTCCATCTCCAATACAGCAGAATACGGTGATTACATCACAGGACCGAAGATTATCACAGAAGATACAAAGAAAGCCATGAAGAAAATCCTGTCCGATATTCAGGACGGTACATTTGCAAAAGATTTCCTTCTGGATATGTCCTCAGCAGGCAGCCAGGTTCATTTCAAAGCCATGAGAAAGCTTGCTTCCGAGCATCCGTCTGAAATCGTAGGTGAGGAAATCCGTAAGCTGTACAGCTGGAACGGCGAGGATAAACTGATTAACAATTAATTTTAAAAGAAAGCCGGACAGAGTGTTATATAGCTGTCCGGCTGAAAAAATCATGAAGAAGAGGACTGTCCTCTTCTTTTTTTCTGCACACAAATCCGATTTCTCTGGGAGGAAATGTAAGACCAAGAGGAATTTCCTGCAAAGTGCCATGTTCCAGCTGGTACTGGACAAATTCTCGAATAACACAGGCGATGCCAAGCCCGATCTGAGAAAATTCAATGAGAAGATCCATAGTATTTACCTCAAAAATATGGCAAAGTTCTATCTGCTGCTCCCGAAGCTGAAGATTTACCCACTGCCTGGAAATGTTTTCTCCGTCAAGAAGCATAAAGGTTGCCGTTTCTGTAAGAGGATGTTCAGGATAAACTGCCTGGTGATTGGAAAGATATTGGGGGGAAGCTACAAAGGTATCCTGGATTTTCCGAAGGGGCATGAAATGCACCTGAGAAAGTTTTTGAGGTTTTCCAATCAGGCCAAGGTCAATTTTTCCCTCCTCAAGGCTTCGGAGCGTTTCATAAGTGGACTGACAGGAAAGCTGAATCTGTACCTGAGGATTGGAAGAAATATATCGTTTCAGATGTGGGAGAAGTACATACTTGCTCAAGGTAGCGCTTGCTCCAAGGCGAAGTTTTGGGATTTCCCGGGAATGGTTATGAAGTACGCCTTTTTCTCCCTCAGAGAGAATGGAAAAAGCGGACTTTGTTTTTTCAAAAAGGAAGATTCCGTCAGGGGTTAAGGTAACGCCTCGTGAGGTACGCTTAAAAAGAACCGTGTCCAGATTTTCCTCAAGTTTTTTGATTGCTTTTGTGATGGCGGGCTGACTGATGTAAAGCTCTCTTGCAGCCTGGGAAATGCTTCCCGTGCGTCCTACGGTATAAAAAATATGATACAAAGAAAGGTTTTCTCTCATAAGCAGATTCCTCCAGGGTAATATATGTTTTGTTTGAATTGCTGTTTGCGAATGGCTATATCATAACTATAAGTTATGGCGAGTATCATAAATATATATTAGCATTATATCAGAAATGATGATAAAATAATAGCAGAAATTAAGAAAACAGGAGGAAGAACAAATGGGAATGACAATGACACAGAAAATTCTGGCAGCTCATGCAGGTCTTGATTATGTGGAAGCAGGACAGTTGATTGAGGCAGATTTAGACCTTGTTCTTGGAAATGATATTACTTCTCCGGTGGCAATTCACGAGATGGATAAAATGACAGTGGAGACAGTATTTGATAAAGATAAAGTAGCGCTTGTAATGGACCATTTTATACCAAATAAAGATATTAAATCAGCAGAGCATTGTAAATGTGTCCGGGAGTTTGCGTGTAAACATGATATTACCAACTATTTTGATGTAGGAGAGATGGGAATCGAACACGCCCTTCTGCCGGAAAAAGGACTGACTGTTGCAGGAGACGTGATTATCGGAGCAGATTCTCATACTTGTACATACGGAGCTTTGGGGGCGTTTTCCACAGGTGTTGGAAGTACGGATATGGCGGCGGGAATGGCAACAGGAAAAGCCTGGTTTAAAGTACCTTCCGCAATTCGTTTTAATCTTATTGGAAAACCGAAAAAATGGGTGAGCGGAAAAGATGTGATTCTTCATATTATCGGAAAAATCGGTGTGGATGGAGCTCTTTATAAATCAATGGAATTTACAGGAGAGGGAATCAAAAACCTCTCTATGGATGACCGCTTTACCATTGCAAATATGGCAATCGAGGCAGGGGGAAAGAACGGTATCTTCCCTGTAGACGAAATTGCAGAAGCATATATGAAAGAACATTCCAAACGTCCGTATAAAATGTACGAGGCAGACGAAGACGCTGTCTATGACGAAGAGTATACCATTGATTTAAGCGCATTGGAACCGACCATCGCATTTCCTCATCTTCCGGAAAACACAAAGACTATTTCCGAAATTAAAGAAGAGGTAATGATAGATCAGGCAGTCATCGGTTCCTGTACAAATGGAAGAATTGATGATCTTCGCACAGCAGCAGAGATTTTAAAGGGCAGAAAAGTAAAAAAAGGTGTGCGCTGCATTGTAATCCCTGCAACACAGGCGATTTACTTACAGGCAATGGAAGAGGGACTTTTAAAAATCTTTATTGAGGCCGGGGCAGTAGTAAGCACTCCTACCTGCGGACCCTGCCTTGGAGGTTACATGGGTATTCTTGCAGCAGGAGAACGCTGCATTTCCACAACGAACCGAAACTTTGTGGGACGTATGGGACACGTAGATTCAGAGGTTTATCTTGCAAGCCCGGCAGTGGCAGCAGCAAGCGCAGTAACCGGAAAAATTTCCGCGCCGGAAGAACTGGGATTATAAGGAGGAAACGTTATGCAGGCAAAAGGAATGGTATTCAAATATGGAGATAATGTAGATACAGATGTAATTATCCCTGCCCGCTATCTGAATTCCTCAGACCCGGCAGAGCTGGCATTACACTGTATGGAAGATATTGATAAGGATTTTATTAAAAATGTAAAAAAAGGCGACATCATTGTGGCAGATAAAAACTTCGGCTGCGGTTCTTCCAGAGAACATGCGCCAATTGCAATTAAGGCAGCAGGCGTAAGCTGCGTGATTGCAGAAACCTTTGCCAGAATTTTTTACAGAAACGCTATTAATATCGGACTTCCTATTATCGAGTGCCCGGAGGCAAGCAAAGGCATAGAAGCAGGAGATGAAGTGGAGGTAGACTTTGATTCCGGCATGATTTACAACCGTACAAAAGGAACGGAATTTAAAGGTCAGGCATTTCCGGAATTTATGCAGAAAATTATAAAAGCAGAAGGGCTTGTGAATTACATTAATAATAAGTAAGGGAAAAGAGCAGCGCAGTCTTATGATTGGGCTGCTTTTTTTCTGCGTATAAAGGGGAGAAATTTTGAGGCGAAACAGGCGAAAATTTGAAATAAATATATGTGTAAGTTCTACAAATAGAAAGTACAATCTTTGTTGATTTTGCTGGTATACAAATTGTAGCATATTGTATATGATAATCATATAGAGGAGTGTCTAAAGGTTTTGTGGATATTTTTCTTTGCTTTGGGTATAGATATACCGTATATAAGACCGTGGAGGTATTGAGAATTGCAAAGAAAAAATAAATTATACGATATTATGAAGGAGGGAATTAAAATGACGGCATTTACGAAACCAATCAACAAGATAAATGTGATTCAAAGAGAAGAATCGCGTGATTTTGTGAAAAAATTTAATAATAATAGAGTATCAGTGGAATTTTTAAATTCTTGTAAAAAGGCGGGTAAACTTTTTGGAAAAACAAAATAAGAATATGTGTAAATATATTGATTATTTTAATCCTGATGTGTTGTTTTATCAGACGCACATCAGGATTTATGTTTTTGAGCGGGAAAAGGATACGAAAATTTTGATGAATTTATAAAAGAAGAAGCATTAGAATACACTGAAAATGGCGATGGTGTAACTTATTTAGTATTTGACATTCGGGTTGATGATGATGGAGAAGAAATTTCTTTCAATATGATGGGGAAGAACTTCCAATATCAGCATGGATTATTCGATATATAATTGATACTGCTCAAATACTGATGAATACAGTAATGGGATTTAAGGCTTTATTTTTACACGCAATTCCTGATGCAGAAGAGTTTTATAGCCAAAATGGATTTTACCCTATGAAAATTAATATGCAGCCATTACATTGTATTGACTCAGAGTATACTGCTATGTATTTAGCGTTAAAAGAGATACATATGAATTATGATGATTAAATATTACGGCATATCAGGTTTTTTAATCTGGTATGCTTATTTTTTACATTTTTCATCAAATTTACAAAAATACTATAATTACTTGAAATTTTAGGGGG
>ERZ1108166.631-NODE-631-length-23111-cov-4.079155_pt1 | contig 23111 bp, 24 predicted proteins | sample MGYA00403702_ERZ1108166 | MGnify/ENA primary metagenome ERZ1108166 (study PRJEB35170, sample SAMEA104062401) | human gut metagenome | biome: human gut; feature: human-associated habitat; material: faeces | place: Denmark | collected 2012-05-01 ...
ACAGAGGTTATGGAAAAATGTATTGATAAGCCTCGTGAGACAGTAGGAGAATATGCTCCGAAAATCATCCAGATTCAGATTGACCCACAGAAAATCGGGGACGTAGTAGGTCAGAGAGGAAAAACCATCAATACAATTATTGAGCGCACAGGTGTAAAAATTGATATTACAGACGAAGGCGCAGTATCTATCTGCGGTGTAGAGCAGAAAATGATGGATGAAGCGAAGAGAATGGTGGAAATTATCGCAACTGATTTTGAAGCAGGACAGATTTTCACAGGTAAGGTTGTAAGTATTAAGGAATTTGGAGCATTTATTGAATTTGCACCTGGCAAAGAAGGAATGGTTCATATTTCCAAAATCTGTAAAGAGAGAATTAACCGCGTAGAAGACGTTCTTACACTTGGAGACAAGGTAAAAGTAATCTGCCTTGGAAAAGACAAGATGGGAAGAATCAGTTTCAGTATGAAAGATGTACCGGAAGAAGCGTAAATCATGAGATACCATAATATAACGAAAGACGATATGTTAAACGGAGACGGACTTCGTGTAGTCCTGTGGGTGGCAGGCTGCTCTCACGGCTGCAGGGAGTGCCAGAATCCCATTACCTGGGATCCGAAAGGTGGTCTTCCTTTTACAGAATCGGAGCACAGAGAGATTATGGCGGAGCTGGATAAGGCATATGTAAGCGGCATTACCTTTTCAGGAGGTGATCCGCTTCATCCAGCCAATATAGATGGGGTAACAGCCCTTGCAAAGGAAATCCGTGAGAAATATCCGGATAAGACAATCTGGCTGTATACAGGCTCTTTGTGGGAAGAAATTCAGGATTTGGAGATTGTCCGTTATCTTGATGTTTGTGTAGACGGAGAGTTTGAGATTGATAAAAAAGAACTGCTTCTTAAATGGAAGGGCTCTTCCAATCAGAGAGTAATTGATGTTCCGGCCTCTCTCAGAGAGGGAAAAGCAGTTCTTCATCAGGATTAAGGAGAATGCGGAATATGAGAAGAATTGCAAAATTTCATAAAGTAAGCGAATCCCGTTTTGTGGAGGATTGGAAGGATACCTTTGGAGAAGTTTCCGCAGAAGAAGTACAGGAGATTTATAAAGGGATTTCCATTCCTGTACGGGCTACTGCAGGAAGTGCAGGATATGATTTCTTTGCTCCTGTGGAGATAACTTTACATCCGGGAGAAACTGTGAAAATTCCTACGGGAATCCGTGTGGAAATGGAGCAGGACTGGGTTTTGAAATGTTATCCAAGAAGCGGATTGGGATTTAAGTACCGTCTTCAATTAAATAATACAGTAGGGATTATTGACAGCGATTATTTTTACTCCGATAATGAAGGACATATTTTTGCAAAACTTACAAATGATACAAACGAGGGAAAAACTCTTGTGATTCCTGCAGGAGCAGGGTTTATGCAGGGAATCTTCGTGGAGTACGGAATTACTGTAGACGATGCTGCAGATGGCGTTCGAAACGGCGGTTTTGGAAGTACAACAAAATAAATACAAATGGCTCGGAAGAATTTAATTTTCTTCCGAGCCATTTGTATTTACTGGGAAAGCAGTCATTCTGTACTGGTCTGTCCCTTTTGTTTTAAAACTTATAAAAGAAGTTACGCTTCTTCCGGACCGCCTTCTGCCACTGTTTTTGCATTTTCTAAAATCGCGTCAAATGCTTCTGCAGCAGCCTGATACTCTTCATCATCTTCAATATTGGCAAGCATAGGATCTCCGCTTTCTGTACGGGAGAAGGTGTAAAGATAAACTTCACCGCTTTCACTTTGACCATTTTCATCAAGGGGAAGAAGGGCAATGTATTCCTTCTGGTTTACTGGATATATGGTAAGAACCGCGCATTCCACCTCTGTATCATCATCCATAGTAAGGGTGATGGTGCGGTGTTCTTCAAAATCAGAGCCGCAGGAATTGCAGCCTGCCTGACAGGAAGCACAGTCGCTTGGGTCACAGCCGCCGTTGTTAAATAATTCGTCACTCATAAATTTATCCTCTCTTTCTTTTATAAGCCCATTGTAACAGAAGCATTCGGGGAAAGCAATACAATTCCTGCACTAAGCGTGTTTTCTGTAAAGAAGCTTTAATACAATCGGTGTAACGATAGAAGAAACAAGTATCAGGAGAATGACGGCTGTAAAGTATTTGGATTCAATCATTCCCACAGAAAGTCCCTTCTGTGCCACAATGAGGGCTACCTCTCCTCGTGTCATCATTCCCACGCCGATTTTCAGGGAGTCCCCTGTGGAAAAGCCTAGAATTTTTGACATCAGACCGCAGCCAATAATTTTTGTGACAAGAGCTACAATTACGAAAAGAATACAGAAAACAAGAAGAGAAGAACTCATATCTTCAATGTCTGTTTTCAGACCGATACTTGCAAAAAACATAGGGGCAAACAGCATATAAGAGCTTACATCTACTTTTCTTGCTATATATTCGGAATCATCAATACTGCACAGGACAATACCGGCTACATAGGCGCCTGTAATATCTGCAATGCCGAAATATTTTTCGGCTATGTATGCCATAGCGAAGGCAAGAACAAAACCGAAGATAGGGATTCTTCTTGTATGCGGATAATGTTTATCCAATATGGCAAAGAGTTTGTAAATAATTACTCCGAAAAGAATCGCGCACAGGAAGAAAAGTGCTGTACTGATAATAACGGAAGATGGCTTTGAAGTAGGGTCTTTCATTCCGATGACAAAGGTAAGAACAATAATGCCGATTACATCATCGATAATAGCTGCGCTCATAATGGTAGTACCTGTCTCTGATTTCAGATACCCGAGCTCCTGAAGAGAGGCAACGGTAATGCTGACTGAGGTAGCTGTCATAATGACGCCGATAAAAACAGAGGCATAAAACTGAGAAGAACCACTTGGAGCAAAGCCGTAATATGCGCTGTGAAGGAGATAACCTCCTGCAAGGGGAACAAACACTCCGGCACAGGCAATGAGAAGAGCTTTCCAGCCCGTCCGCATCAAATCCCGAAGATTTGTCTGCAGCCCTGCAAAGAACATAAGAAGTACAACGCCGATTTCTGCCATGCCGCTTATAAGCTCATTTTGCTGCACCAATCCTAAAATACTGGGACCGATTAAAAGACCGGCGATAATCTCACCCACAACCTGGGGTGCGTGGAGCTTACCTGCAAGAAGACCACAGAGCTTTGCGGAAATCAGAATAATGGCAAGATCCTTAAAAATTTCATAAGTTTCCATTTTCTTTCCTCTTTTCCTAAATATTTTTCTTAAATTATACCATAAAAGCATTTGTTGTGCGGGGAAAATATGGTAAAATGTTTATATGATTACAGTGGTAAAAAGTCTGAATCCACCTGTGCTTGCACAGAGGTGGTCCGTGTAATCACTCATATATGCAAACACCATATTTAATCTAATAAAGGAGAATTACATAGATGAAATTAATTTCCTGGAATGTAAATGGAATCCGTGCATGTCTTACAAAGGGATTCGAGGAGCGTTTTCAAGAACTGGACGCAGATATTTTCTGCCTTCAGGAAACAAAATGTCAGCAGGGGCAGGTAAAGCTTGAACTGCCCGGTTATTACCAGTACTGGAATTATGCGAACAGAAAAGGATATTCTGGAACGGCTGTTTTTACAAAAAAAGAGCCACTCTCTGTTTTTTATGGAATGGGCATTGAGGAGCATGATAAAGAAGGAAGAGTAATCACTCTGGAATTTGAGGATTTTTACATGGTTACAGTATACACTCCAAATTCGCAGAGTGAACTTCGCCGTTTGGAATACAGAATGCAGTGGGAAAAAGATTTTCTTTCTTATCTTTTAAACCTGCAGGAGAAAAAGCCGGTAATTGTCTGCGGAGATCTGAATGTGGCACATAAAGATATTGACCTTAAAAATCCGAAAACAAATAGAAATAATCCGGGATTTACAGATGAGGAGAGAGCCTGCTTTTCTACAATGGTAGAAAGCGGTTTCATTGACACATTCCGTTATTTTTATCCGGAGCTTGAAGGGGCCTATTCCTGGTGGTCTTATCGGTTTAAAGCAAGAGAAAAAAATGCAGGGTGGAGAATAGATTATTTTCTTACTTCTCCTTCTTTGGAGAAAAAGCTTGCTGATGCAAAAATTCACAGTGAAATTATGGGCTCGGACCACTGCCCGATAGAACTTATAATAAACCTGGAACAAAACTGAGAGGAGGAGAAGTATGTTGGTGACAGAGAAGGGAAATCCATTTCTCTTGGGGGCAAACCGCACAGTGGAAGGGTATAATTTTGCTCTTGACGTGCCGGAAGGAGAAGAGGTAAAGCTTCTTCTTTATAAAAAAGGAGGGAAAATGCCCAAATATATTCTCCCATTTCCAGAGGACGAGAAAATGGGAAGAATCTGTGCAATGGAAGTAAAAGGAATTTCTGGGGAAACATATGAATATAATTACGAGATTGACGGGAAAATATGTCAGGATCCTTTTGCTTACTGTATCAGGGGAAAGAAGCATTTCGGGGAGCGAACAGAAGATGTGCACAAGGTGCGCTGCGGATTTCTCCCGGAAGAAAAATATTCCTGGGAAGGAGACAGGACGCCTGGAATTTCCTATGAAAATATGGCGCTTTATAAGCTCCATGTACGAGGATATACAAAGCTTGTACCCAATCTGGGAAGAAAAAAGGGAACATTCGCAGGTCTTACAGAAATGATTCCTTACTGGAAAGAACTGGGAGTTAATACTCTGGAGCTGATGCCGGCGTATGAATTTCCGGAAGTTCCTTCTGTAAAACAGGAGAGAGAACAGGAGAAAGAATACATTACGGACAGAAAGGACAGCGAGCGGGTAAATTACTGGGGATACGCGTCAGGCTATTATCTTTCTCCGAAACGGGCATACTGCACAGAGGACAATGTGCAGAACGAGGTAAGAGATTTTATAAAAATCCTTCACAAAGCCGGTATGGAATGTATTATGGAATTTTATTTTCCGGGAGAAACAAATCCTTTTGCAGCACTTCGTGCTCTGCAGTTCTGGAAAACTTATTATCATATAGATGGTTTTCATATACAGGGAGAGGGCGTTCCGGCAGAGCTGATTTTAAGGGACGGGATTCTTTCCGATACGAAGATTATGATGACAGGATATGATTTTCCGGGATTTTATGGCGGAAAAGAGCCCAAGAAGCGTGTGCTTGCAGAGTATAACCGTTCTTTTCTTGAGGATATGCGCAGATTTTTAAAAAGTGATGAGGGAATGGCAGAAGGTGCGTCCTGGCATGTGAGAAGAAACAGCAATTATAACGGAGTAGTAAATTTTATGACCTGCCAGGATGGCTTTACTCTTTATGATCTTGTAAGTTATAACTATAAACATAATGAAGAAAATGGAGAGAATAACGAGGACGGTAGCAGCTATAATTACTCCTGGAACTGCGGGATAGAGGGAAGTACAAGAAAGCTTGCAGTGCGCCAGATGCGGGAGCGCCAGATGCGAAATGCCTTTCTTATGATGATTTTAAGTCAGGGAATTCCGATGATTTATGCAGGAGATGAGACAGGAAATTCCCAGGAGGGAAATAATAATGCCTGGTGTCAGGACAATCCTGTAGGCTGGACAGACTGGAAAGGAGTAAAAAGAAATGCTTCTCTTTTTCAGTTTGTAAAAAATGCCCTTGCATTTCGGGCGGCTCACCCCATTCTTCATATGTCTGGGGAATTAAAGGGAACCGATTACCTTGCAAAGGGTTTTCCGGATATATCTTTCCACGGGGAGCGGGCATGGTACGTAAGCTATGAAAATACAAGTCGTCTTTTCGGCGTAATGTATTATAGCGCATACGAAGACGAAGGAAAAGATGAATTTATATATGTAGGTTATAATTTTCACTGGGAAGAAAGAAGCCTGGCTCTTCCAAATCTTCCGGAAGGTTATTCCTGGAAAAAGGTGGCGGATACTGGAGATTTGAAACAGGGCGGAGATTTCCTTCCCTCAGAAGAAGAATATAAAAAGACGGTAACAGCAGCGCCCCGCACCATTGTAGTTTTGACAGGAAGACAGGAGGAGGCAGAATGAAGGCCTGGGGTCATTTTAAAACAATTACAAAGCATAAGCTTATGGTTATGAAATATTGTTTTCGTGCAGGGCTTTATAAACAGGGGCTTCTTCACGATTTGTCAAAATATTCTCCAACAGAATTTCTTGTAGGATGCAAGTATTATCAGGGTGACAGAAGTCCAAATAATGCGGAGAGAGAAGCAACGGGTGTTTCTCTTTCGTGGCTTCATCATAAGGGAAGAAACCGCCATCATTTTGAACACTGGGTAGATTATTCTCTTGACGGAGAGCATGTGATTATGGGAGCACAGATGCCAAGAAAATATGTAGCAGAGATGATTATGGACAGAATAAGCGCCTGCAGAACATATATGGGAGATGCCTATACACAGGAGAAGCCTCTTGAATATTACAGAAAAGGAAAAGATTCTCTTTGGTTTATCCACCCTCAGACAAAGAGAGAACTGGAAGGTCTTCTTCGCATTTTAAATGATTATGGGGAAGATACGGTTCTCTGGTATATAAAAAATGTATATCTTCGAAAGGACAGAAAACGAAGGAGAAAACTTCGGGGTATCATTTTCAGGTGAAATATGTTATGATAATACCAATTTGAAAATAAAGGAGAAGGTGCTGTTTCATGAAAAAATACGATTATTTAATTGTCGGCGCAGGTCTTTTCGGTGCAGTATTCGCACATGAGGCAACCCGCTGCGGCAAAACCTGTCTCGTGATCGACAGAAGAGACCATATCGGAGGAAATATTTATACAGAAGAGGTGGAAGGCATTCAGGTACATCGATACGGCGCTCATATTTTCCACACTTCAAGAAAGCACGTATGGGAGTATATTAATCAGTTTACGGAATTTAATCATTTTATTAATTCTCCTATCGCTATTTATAAGGACGAGCTCTATAACATGCCGTTTAATATGAATACCTTTCATCAGCTGTGGGGAGTGAAAACTCCGGCGGAAGCACAGGCAAAGGTGCAGGAGCAGATTGCAAGAATGCACATTACACACCCACGCAATCTGGAAGAGCAGGCGCTTGCCCTTGTAGGACAGGACGTATATGAAAAACTTGTGGAGGGATATACAAGAAAACAGTGGGGAAGAGAATGTAAAGACCTTCCTGCATTCATCATCAAACGTCTTCCTCTTCGCTACACATATGATAACAATTACTTTAAAGACCCGTATCAGGGTATTCCAAAAGGCGGATATACCAGAATTATTAAAAAGCTTCTGGAAGGCGTGCAGGTTTGCTTAAATACTGATTTCTTTGATAACAGGGAAGAGCTTTCCGCTCAGGCAGATAAGGTTCTCTTTACCGGTATGATTGATCAGTATTACGATTACTGTTACGGTGAGCTGGAATACCGTTCTCTTCGTTTTGAGACAGAGACACTTGATATGGCAAATTATCAGGGAAATGCAGTTGTAAATTATACAGATTATGAAGTTCCGTATACAAGAATCATTGAACACAAGCATTTCGATTTTGGAACACAGCCAAAGACAGTTATTACAAGAGAATATCCTGCAAAATGGGAAAAGGGAGAGGAGCCTTACTATCCTATAAACGATCCGAAAAATACAGATCTCTTTGCACAGTATGAGCGTCTTGCCATGAAGGAAAAGAACGTGATTTTCGGCGGACGCCTGGGTATGTACAGATATATGGATATGGATCAGGTTATTGAAGAAGCACTTTCTCTTGCAGAGACTGAGCTTACTTACGAGAAACCGTGACAGGAGGCAGTATGGATACACCAACAATTGCACAATACTACAGAGAGCATGACCCTCTGAAAAGAAAACAGCTTCTGGAAGAATCCATAGCCCAGGGAGAAGAGCCGGAGAATAATGAAATCCGTAAAAAAATCTGGGAGATTCGCTATAAAGATAAGGCAGAGACAGGCGGGGACGCCAGGGCAGACGGCTTTCTGGCGTTATGGATGATTCTGGAATTTAACAGAAACGCGGGAAATAAATTTTTTGGTGCAAGAGGCGCGAGAAAAGATATAGAAAAGCAGCTTAAAAAGCTTCACTTCCAGGAATTTGCAAACACAGGGAGAGGGAGAGAGCTGTTGTACAGAGAGTGCTGCCATCTTGTAAAAACATATATGGAGCTTTGTGAGTCAGATAAATCTTATACAAGTATGCTTTGCGGCATTATGAGTATGAGTGAAGATAAGGCAAAAGCAAAGCTTCAGAAGGATATGTATGAGACTGCCATTATCCTTCCAGTTTCTCTTGGCATGGAAAAGGAGCTGGAACTGATTGTTAAAGCTGCCAAGGAAATGTATGAGCTCCATTTTCCGGGAGAAGGCGGACTGGAATAAAAATGTGATATGGTATCAAATCGCCCTGCCGGAATTCCGGCAGGGCGTTCAAGAATGAAAGACAAAAATAGAAATCACCAGGAGGCAACCATGAAAACAGAAAATCTTACAGCGTATGAAGTGGTAAAAGAAGAGAATCTTACAGACATTCATTCTAAAGGAACATTTCTTCGCCACAGAAAAACAGGGGCAAGGGTTCTTCTTATTGAAAATGATGATGAAAATAAAGTATTTAATATTGCATTCCGTACACCGCCTAAGGACAGTACCGGTGTGGCACATATTCTGGAGCACAGCGTTCTTTGCGGCTCCAGGGAATTTCCTTTAAAAGATCCTTTTGTAGAACTGGTAAAAGGTTCTCTCAATACCTTTTTAAATGCAATGACATATCCGGATAAAACCTGTTATCCTGTGGCAAGCTGCAATGAGCAGGATTTTCAGAATTTGATGCACGTATATCTGGACGCTGTTTTTTACCCGAATATTTATAAAAAAGAGGAAATTTTCCGTCAGGAGGGATGGAGCTATCAGTTGGAAAATCCGGAAGGACCTCTGGAATATAACGGTGTAGTTTATAATGAGATGAAAGGCGCGTTCTCTTCACCAGACGAGGTACTGGAGCGGGAGATTATGAATTCCCTTTTTCCAGATACTCCTTATGGATGTGAATCCGGCGGAAACCCGGAGAATGTTCCGGAATTGACATACGAGGGATTTCTTGATTTCCACAGAAAATATTATCATCCGTCAAATAGTTTTATTTATCTTTATGGAAATATGGATATGGAGGAGAAACTGGATTTTATTGACAAACATTACCTTTCTTCTTTTGACTCACTTTCTGTAGATTCTGTAATTCCAAAGCAGGAAGCTTTTTCCTCCTGCAAGGATATTACAATCCCTTATCCTGTATCTGAGCAGGAAGGTGAGGAAGATAACACATATCTTTCTTATAATATGGTAGCCGGAACAGCGACAGACAACTTGAAATGTATGGCGTTTGAGGTGTTAGATTATGCACTTTTAAGTGCGCCGGGAGCGCCTCTTAAAAAAGCGCTTCTTGATGCGAAAATCGGAAAAGATATTTATGGTTCTTTTGACGACGGAATTTTGCAGCCTTACTTTACGGTAGTTGCAAAAGGGGCAAATGCAGATAAAAAAGAAGAGTTTATTTCCGTAATCCGAAATGTCCTTACCGATATTGTGAAAAACGGAATTGACAAAAAGGCAGTAGAAGCAGGAATCAACTATATGGAATTCCGTTATAGAGAAGCAGATTTTTCTTCTTATCCAAAGGGATTGATGTACAGTCTTGATATTCTTGGAGACTGGCTTTATGACGATGAAAAACCATTTGCCCAGGTACAGCAGCTTTCTGTATTTGAGGCACTGAAAAAAGCTGTTCACGAAGGATATTTTGAAGAGCTGATTCAGACATATCTTCTTGATAATCCTCATAGTTCTGTTCTTACCCTTATTCCGGAAAAAGGTCTTCAGGCAGAAAGAGAAAAAGCTCTGGAAGAAAAACTGGAAGCATACAGAAAAAGCCTTTCAGAGGAAGAACTTCAGAGCATGGTGGAAAAAACAAAAGCTCTGGAAGCTTATCAGGAAGAGGAAGAAGAGCCGGAGGCGCTTTCCTGTATTCCTATGTTAAAAAGAGAAGACATCAAGAAAGAAGCGGCACATCTTACAAACGAGGAGCTTAATCTGGATGGAAGCCTTTTCTTATATCATGACGTATGTACAAATGGAATCGGCTATCTTGACCTTCTTTTTGAGTTTGGAACGCTTACAAGAGAAGAAACTCACTATCTGGGGCTTTTGAAATCTGTTCTCGGATATGTAGATACAGAGCATTATACCTATGGAGAGCTGTTTAACGAAATTAATGCAAACACAGGCGGTATTTACAGTGGCGTGGAAGTTTTTGACAACGAAAATGCACAGGATGGATTCCGTGCCATGTTTTCTGTTCGCGGCAAGGCGCTGTATCCGAAGATGAATTTCCTTTTTGATATGGTCCGTGAGATTCTGGAAACCTCAAAGCTTGAAGATACAGGACGCCTCTATGAAATTGTAGCACAGGTAAAATCAAGAGCACAGGCAAACCTTGTAAGCGCAGGACATTCCACAGCTGTACTTCGAGGCGCATCCTATGCTTCTCCTATGGCAGCTTTCCAGGATGAGATGGCAGGCGTTGGTTATTACCATTTTATTGAAAAGCTGGAAAAAGAATTTGAAGAGAGAAAAGAAGAAATTGTTTCTTCTCTTAAAAAACTTATGAAACGGATTCTCCGTCCGGAATATTTCCATGTAAGTTATACTGGAGAAAGAGAATCTCTGGAAAATGTAAAAGCTCTCTGTGAAGATTTAAAGAAACATCTTTGTACAGAGCCGGCAGAAACTTTTGGAGAAGCAATTGTCTGTGAAAAGAAAAATGAGGGATTAAAAACATCCGGTCAGGTACAGTACGTAGCGCAGGCAGGAAACTTCTGCAAAAAAGGGCTTTCCTACACGGGAGCGCTTGATATTTTAAAGGTGGCGTTAAGCTATGACTACCTTTGGATGAATCTTCGTGTAAAAGGAGGGGCATACGGCTGTATGAGCGGATTTAAGAGAAACGGAGAGAGCTATTTTGTTTCTTATCGTGATCCGCATCTTGGACGTACCCTTGATGTGTTTAAAGGCATTCCGGAGTATATCCGCACTTTCCAGGCCGACGAGAGAGAGATGACAAAATACATTATCGGAACAATCAGCGGAAAGGACGTGCCAAAAACGCCGCAGATGCAGGGAAATCTTTCTAAGACAGCATATTTCTGTAATATTACAGAGGAAATGCTTCAGAAAGAAAGAGATGAAATCTTAAATGCTACAGTAGAGGATATTCACAGGCTTGCTCCTTTAGTAGAGGCTGTTCTCTCAGACGGGCAGATTTGTGTTGTGGGAAGCGAAAGCAAAATAGAAGAAGCAAAAGAAACATTTAAAGAAGTGAAAAACTTAATTACCTGTTAAAAACACGGCTGATAAAAGCAGCCTCACATGAAAGGAAAAGCAATGAACGAAAACTTTAAATCCGGCTTTGTGGCTATTATCGGACGTCCCAATGTGGGAAAATCCACCTTGATGAACCATCTGATTGGGCAGAAGATTGCCATTACCTCAAAAAAGCCTCAGACAACAAGAAATAGAATCCAGACTGTTTACACAGATGAGACAGGGCAGATTGTGTTTCTTGATACACCGGGAATCCACAAGGCAAAAAACAAGCTTGGGGAATATATGGTACAGGTTGCAGAGCGAACCCTGAAAGAAGTAGACGCCATTATGTGGCTTGTAGAACCAACCACTTTTATTGGCGCAGGAGAGCGCCATATAGCAGAGCAGCTTCAGGGAATCGGCGTTCCTGTGATTTTAATTATCAACAAAATTGATACCGTATCAAAAGAGGAAATTCTTCCGGCTATTGATACGTATCGAAAAATCTGTGATTTTGCGGAAATTATTCCCTGTTCTGCTCTTCGCGGTCAGAATACAGAAGATATTATAAGCTGTATTTTCAAATATCTTCCGTATGGTCCTATGTTTTACGATGAAGATACCATTACAGACCAGCCTCAGAGACAGATTGTGGCAGAAATTATAAGAGAAAAAGCTCTTCACGCTCTGGATGCAGAAATTCCTCACGGAATTGCAGTGGCAGTGGACCGTATGAAGGAACGTCCAGGAAAAGGAAAGCTTATAGACATTGATGCCACTATTATTTGTGAAAAGGATTCCCATAAGGGAATTATTATCGGAAAACAGGGGGCAATGCTTAAAAAAATCGGCAGCAATGCAAGATTTGAGCTGGAGCGTATGCTGGAAGCCAAAGTCAACTTGAAACTTTGGGTCAAAGTAAAAAAAGACTGGCGTGACAGTGATTTTCTGATTAAGAATTTCGGGTATGACAAAAAGGAAATCTGAGTATGAGTGATCTGATTACCGTACAGGGAGTGGTGATTTCCGCTATGCCTGTGGGGGATTACGATAAACGCATTGTTCTTCTTACAAGAGAGAGGGGAAAAATTGCGGCCTTTGCAAAAGGAGCAAGAAGACAGAACAGCCCTTTTATGGCGGCTGCAAATCCCTTCGTATTCGGAAACTTTACCCTTTTTGAGGGGAGAAGCAGCTATAATTTAAACCAGGTAAGCGTAACGCATCATTTTGTGGAACTGGCAGGGGAGCAGCCGGGAATTTATTACGGTTATTATTTTCTGGAGCTGGCAGATTATTTTGGTCATGAAGGTACAGACGAGAGGGAGATGATGAATCTTCTTTATGTGACAGTAAAAGCTCTTTTAAATAAAAATATCAGCAACCGCCTTGTGCGCTGCGTATATGAGCTTCGTGCTATGACGGTGCAGGGACTCATGCCGGAGCTTTTAAACTGCGCAGTCTGCGGGAGAGAGCTTTCAGAAAAAGAAGAACTGTTTTTTTCACAGGAAGCACACGGTGTGATTGGAAAAGAGTGTCTTGGAAAGGTTTCTGATGCCAGACGTCTTTCCCCCGCCGCCCGTTACGCTATGCTCTATATAGTGAGTGCTCCTATGGGGAAGCTTTATACCTTCACTGTGACAGAGGAGGTGTTAGGAGAGCTAGAACACCATATTCACCGGTATGTTTATCAGAATACAGACAAAAAATTTAAAAGTCTGGACATTTTGGAGATGATGTGCTGAAAAGTGGTATTGAAAAAGAAGAGGGATGCTAGTATAATATAGGCATTGAAAAAAATTTAGGAGAGATGACATGGAAAAAACAATGGACAAAATCGTAGCTCTGGCGAAAGCGAGAGGCTTTGTATATCCGGGCTCTGAAATTTACGGAGGTCTGGCAAATACATGGGACTACGGAAATCTTGGTGTAGAACTGAAGAATAACGTAAAACGTGCATGGTGGCAGAAATTTATTCAGGAATCCCCTTATAATGTAGGTGTGGATTGTGCTATTTTAATGAATCCTCAGACATGGGTGGCATCTGGACATCTTGGCGGATTTTCCGACCCGCTTATGGACTGCCGCGAATGTCATGAGCGTTTCCGTGCAGATAAGCTGATTGAGGACTTCTGTGCAGAACACGACATTGCCATTGAAGGCAGCGTAGATTCCTGGTCTCAGGAACAGATGGCAGATTTCATCAGAGAACATGAAATTCCATGCCCTACCTGCGGCAAACATAACTTTACAGACATTCGTCAGTTTAACCTGATGTTTAAAACATTCCAGGGTGTAACAGAAGATGCGAAAAACACAGTATATTTAAGACCTGAGACAGCGCAGGGTATTTTTGTAAACTTTAAAAACGTACAGAGAACTTCCCGTAAGAAAATCCCGTTTGGAATCGGACAGATTGGAAAGTCATTCCGTAACGAGATTACACCTGGAAACTTTACTTTCCGTACACGTGAGTTCGAGCAGATGGAGCTTGAGTTCTTCTGTGAGCCTGGAACAGACCTTGACTGGTTTGCATACTGGAAACAGTTCTGCCTTGACTGGTTAAGCTCTCTTGGTCTGAAAGAAGAAGAAATCCGCTACCGCGACCATTCTCCGGAAGAGCTGTGCTTCTACAGCAAGGCAACTACAGACGTAGAGTTTTTATTCCCGTTTGGCTGGGGCGAGCTCTGGGGAATCGCAGACAGAACAGATTATGACCTGACTCAGCATCAGAATGTATCCGGACAGGATCTCACATATTTTGATGATGAGAAGAAAGAAAAATACGTTCCGTACGTAATCGAGCCGTCTCTCGGTGCAGACCGTATGGTGCTTGCTTTCCTTTGCAGCGCATACGACGAAGAAGTTCTGGATGCAGAGAAAAACGATGTGCGTACTGTGCTTCGTTTCCATCCTGTACTTGCGCCGGTTAAAATTGGTGTGCTTCCTCTTTCCAAGAAACTGAATGAGGGCGCTGAGAAGGTTTACCAGCAGCTTTCCAAAAAATATAACTGCGAGTATGATGACCGCGGAAATATTGGAAAACGCTACAGAAGACAGGATGAAATCGGTACTCCTTTCTGTGTAACATACGATTTTGATTCTGAGACAGACGGAGCAGTTACCGTACGTGACCGTGACACTATGGAGCAGGTAAGAGTAAAAATTGAGGAACTGGACGCATACTTTGCAGACAAGTTCACATTCTGATTTTGTATAAAACGAAAAAGAAACGACCATATTCCGTCAGCCGTTTTCGGCTGGCGGTTTTCGTATATGTATGAATAGAAAGAAGGAAAGAAAATGTGGCTTTTATTTGCAGCAGGCTCGGCTGTGTTTGCAGCTCTGACTTCCATTCTTGCAAAAGTAGGAATTGACGGGGTAAATTCAAATCTGGCAACTGCAATCCGTACAGTGGTAGTTCTTGTTATGGCATGGGGGATTGTATTTCTCACAGGAGGGCACAGCGGCATATCTGCAATCAGCAAAAAAAGCTGGCTGTTTCTCATTTTGTCAGGACTGGCAACTGGTGCGTCATGGCTTTGTTATTACAAAGCCATACAAATGGGAAGCGTGTCAAAGGTTGTGCCGATAGATAAATTAAGCGTTGTTATCACTCTGATTCTCGCCTTTGTTTTTTTGCATGAGGAATTTACAATAAAGTCAGCGGTAGGCGCAGTGCTGATAACTGCCGGGACTTTGATTATGGTGCTTTAATGAGCACAAGGAGCGATTTAAGAGGAGATAAATGGCGACATGATATATTTTACACATCTTTTAAGAGATGAAGAAATGCGGGAAATTGTAAGAAATACGGGAATGGGAATAGAAAGCATTGAATTTTCTGTTTCAGAAAATCTTGATAATCTTCAGGAGACTATGATTTCCTATGAAAAAAGGCTTTCCTATATGGAATGTAAATCCTTTACATTTCACGGACCCTTTCTTGATTTGAATCCTATGGCGTATGACAGCCTGGTAAGACAGGCAACAAAAACAAGATATGAGCAGGCATATTATGCGGCGAGAACGCTTGGAGCAGAAAAAATCATATATCATAGCTGTTTTGTACCGCAGGTTTATATGCAGGAGGGGATTGCACAGAGGATTGCCGATTTTTACCGGGAATTTCTGGAAGATAAAGATGAGAAAACAGAGATTTTAATGGAGAATGTTTTAGATCCTGTTCCTGAGCCTCTTGTACAGGCAGCAGAAAAAATTGAAAATGGGAATTTTGGACTTTGTCTTGATATGGGACACGCGCACTGTTATTCAAATATTTCCGTAGAAAAGTGGGCGAAGAGTTTAAAGCCTCACATCCGCCATATTCATCTTCATAATAATTTCGGCAGGAAAGACAGCCATTTTGCCGCAGACTGCGGAACAATGGACAGTCTTGCAGTACTGGATGAAATTTTTACAGGTAAAGCCTCTCCGTCCATCACCATTGAATGCAGTACAGAAGAAGAGGTACTGCGCTCCTGGACATGGCTAAAGGACAGAGGGTTTAAATAAGAGGAGGAATTAAAAAAATGAGTACATATTCTGTTTATTTCAGCCCTACCGGGGGTACAAAAAAAGTAACAAATTTTCTCGCAGAAGAAATGGGAGAGTTTGAGGAAATTGATTTATGCCGTCCTGTATCAGAAAAGAGAAGTTTTTCAAAGGAAGACGTATGTTTTGTAGGTGTTCCTTCCTATGGCGGAAGAGCGCCGGAAATTGCTGTTGAACGGATGGTAAATTTTGAGGGGAACGGAGCGAGAGCAATTCCTGTAATCGTGTATGGAAACAGAGCATATGAAGATACACTGGCAGAGCTGTTTGATGTTTTAAAGGAAAAAGGATTTTTCTGTACAGCAGCCGTATCTGCTGTTGCAGAACATGCTATTATGCGTCAGTTTGCTTCCGGAAGACCGGACGAAGAAGATTTGCAGGAGCTTTCTGATTTTCGAAGGAAAATTGCAGAGAAACTGGAAAATCCTTCAGAGGAGGAGATTTCTGTTCCGGGAAACCGTCCTTATAAAGAATTAAAGGTTGTTCCAATGGTACCGGAAACAACAGGAATTTGTAATGACTGTGGTCTTTGCGTAAAATCCTGTCCCGTATGTGCTATATCTTCCGGAAGACCGGGGGAGACAGATGTGGAATCCTGTATTTCCTGTATGCGCTGTATTCAAATCTGTCCAAGCCATGCAAGAAGTTTGGATTTGGAAAAGCTTTCAGCTCTTTCACAGAGAATGGCGCCTCTTTTTAAAGAGAGAAAGAAAAACGAGATATTTATCTAAATAGCATTTCAATAAAACAAAATGCTGCAGGCTCATTTGAAAGTCTGCAGCATTTTGCCATATATGTATGAAGAAGGAATTATTTTACTTCGATGAGTTCATATTCACTTGTTCCAAGACCAAGTTTTTCAGCGTGTTCAATACAGCTCTTCCAGTTGGTAGCCGGAGAAACGGCACCGAAATGGTCATGACCTTCGTGGTCGGATTCACCGAGAAGTGAATTTTTAATGACAGGCTGTGCATTTACGGCATCTGCACATGCAGTATCAAGAGCTACCGGGTCAAAGGAGGCAAAGAAGCCTACATCCGGAACAATAGCCGCATCGTTTTCAGCGTGACAGTCACAGTACGGAGAAACGTCAATTACAAGGCTGATATGGAAGTTAGGACGTCCATCAATAACAGCTTTTGTATATTCTGCAATTTTGCAGTTTAAGATGTCGTTGGATTCATCGGAAGCAGCAAGAACAGCATCTTTTGGACAGACACCGATACATCTTCCGCAGCCTACACATTTGTCATGGTCAATTGTACCTTTTCCATTTTCAAAAGAAGGTGCGTCATGGGCACAGATTTTTGCACATCGTTTGCAGCCAATACATAAATCCTGGTCGATGTGCGGCTTGCCTGAACTGTGCATTTCCATTTTTCCTGCACGTGAGCCGCAGCCCATACCAATGTTTTTTAAAGCTCCGCCAAATCCGGTTGCCTCATGTCCCTTAAAATGGGAAAGAGAGATAAAAATGTCGGCATCCATAATGGCTCTTCCGATTTTTGCCTCTTTTACATATTCGCCGCCTTCTACAGGAACGTATTCTTCATCTGTTCCTTTTAAGCCGTCTGCAATTATAACGTGGCAGCCTGTTGTTAAAGGGGAAAAACCATTTGTGTATGCAGCATCCAGATGGTCCAGAGCATTTTTTCTGCCGCCTACATAAAGGGTGTTGCAGTCAGTAAGGAATGGTTTTCCACCAAGCTCTTTTACGATGTCTGCTACTGCTTTTGCATAGTTAGGACGGAGAAATGCAAGATTTCCAGGTTCTCCGAAGTGGATTTTAATGGCAGTATATTTTCCTTCAAAATCAATGTTGTCAATACCGGCAGTTTTAATGAGACGTTTCAGTTTATCAAGAAGTCCATTGTTAAAACCGGTACGCAGATTTGTGTAATAAACTTTAGATTTTTCCATAAATAAGACCTCCTAATTATCATGACATAATCATACTCTATTTTTGTGGAATTGGCAAGAAACATATGATAAAATAGACTCTGTTCATGTGAAATCCTGTTGTAAATGGAAACAAGAAATTACAGGAAAGGACTGTGTAAAATGAATAAAAAAGAGATTTTAAAAGAAAAAATAAGAGAGCTTGCAGAAGAGGATATATGCGTGGCATTTTCAGGAGGCGTAGATTCCAGCCTCCTTCTTAAAATGGCGTGTGAGGCTTCTTTCCATACAGGAAAAAAAGTGTACGCTGTTACAATGGATACGGTTCTTCATCCGCAGACAGATTTATATACAGCCGAAGCCGTAGCAAAGGAGACAGGAGCAGAGCATGTAGTGCTTCACATAAATGAGCTGACGGATGCCAGAATAAAAAATAATCCCAGAGAAAGATGTTATTTGTGCAAAAAGGCTTTGTATACAAAAATGAAAGAATTTGCCCGCAGCAAAAATATTTCTGTTTTAATAGACGGAACAAATGAAGACGACTTACATGTATACCGTCCAGGATTGAAAGCCGTGCGGGAGTTGGGAGTATATACACCGCTTGCGGACTGCGGACTGACGAAAAAAGAAGTTCGCAAGCTTGCAGAAGAGTATGGGATTTCCGTGGCAGAGCGTCCTTCTTCTCCCTGCCTTGCAACGCGGCTTCCTTATGGGGCAGAAATTGACCTTGCGCTTTTAAAAAGAATCGACAGAGGAGAAGAGTATTTGAGAAGTCTTGGATTTGGGGATGTGAGACTTCGCGTTCACGGAGAAATTCTCCGCATGGAAATAAATCAGGAGGACTTCCCATATGTCCTGGAAAAGAGAGAGGAGCTCCTTCTTAATTTGAAGAAAGTAGGGTGTTCTTATATTACTCTTGATATGGAAGGCTTTCGAAGCGGGAGTATGGATATATAAAAAATAAGAAACAGAAAAATTGTCAAGAAAAAATACTTGACAGCACAGCATAAATAGGATATGATACCAAAGGTGATTACAAATGGAAAAGTTTGTAGAGCAAACATTATTGTACGATTTTTATGGAGAGCTTCTTACCAAGAGACAGCAGGAAGTTTATGAAAATGTTGTCCTTGAGGATTATTCTCTCAGTGAGGTTGCAGAAGATTTGGGAATCAGCCGCCAGGGGGTTCACGATATGATTAAGAGATGCAATCGTACACTGGAAGGCTATGAGGCGAAGCTTCACCTGGTAGACAAGTTTCTGCAGATACGGGGACAGGTACAGAAAATCCACCAGCTTGCAGAACAGTATAAAGCCGAAGATATAGCGGCGATTTCCAATGTGATATTAGAGGAGTTATAGCAGATGGCATTTGAGAGCTTGACAGAGAAACTACAGAATGTATTTAAGAAACTTCGGAGCAAGGGACGTCTTACAGAGGAAGATGTAAAAATTGCTCTGAAAGAAGTAAAGATGGCTCTTCTTGAAGCGGATGTAAACTTTAAAGTAGTAAAACAGTTTACAAAGGCAGTTCAGGAACGGGCAGTGGGTCAGGACGTAATGAACGGACTGAATCCGGGGCAGATGGTAATTAAAATTGTAAATGACGAGCTTGTGAATCTTATGGGAAGCGAGACAACAGAGCTTCCAATCAAGCCGGGCAATGAGATTACCGTTTTGATGATGGCTGGTCTTCAGGGCGCAGGTAAGACAACAACAGTTGCCAAGCTTGCAGGAAAGTTAAAGTCAAAAGGAAAGAAACCGCTTCTTGTAGCCTGTGACGTATACCGTCCTGCGGCAATTACACAGCTTCAGGTAAACGGTGAGAAGCAGGGTGTGGAAGTTTTTTCTATGGGAGATAAACAGAAGCCTGTAGACATTGCAAAAGCAGCTATTGAACATGCGAAATCCAATCAGCAGAATGTTGTTTTAATTGATACGGCGGGACGTCTTCATATTGATGAAAACATGATGCAGGAGCTTGCGGATATTAAAGCAAATATCCAGGTAGATGCTACTATTCTTGTGGTGGACGCCATGACTGGACAGGATGCGGTAAATGTTGCCAAAACATTTACAGAAAAAGTCGGCATTGACGGTGTAATTCTCACAAAAATGGACGGTGATACACGAGGCGGAGCAGCGCTTTCTATTAAAGCGGTAACAGGAAAACCTCTTCTTTATGTGGGAATGGGTGAAAAACTTTCAGATTTAGAGCAGTTTTATCCGGAGCGTATGGCATCCAGAATCCTGGGAATGGGCGATGTAATGAGCCTGATTGAAAAGGTGGAAGCATCTGTTGATCAGGAGCAGGCACAGGAAATGCAGAAGAAGTTAAAGAAAATGGACTTTGACTTCAACGATTATCTTACCAGTATGGAGCAGATGAACAAGATGGGTGGTTTTGGAAGTATTTTAAGTATGCTTCCCGGCGTTGGCAGTAAGGTAAAAGAACTGGAAGGCATGATTGATGAAAAGGCAATGGACAGAACAAAATCCATTATTCTTTCTATGACAGCCCAGGAGAGAAGCAATCCTTCTATCCTCAATATTTCCAGAAAGAACCGTATTGCAAAAGGTGCAGGCGTAGATATATCAGAAGTAAACCGTCTTGTGAAGCAGTTTGAACAGAGTAAGAAAATGATGAAACAGATGCCCGGATTAATGGGTGGCAAAGTTGGCAAAAGAGGCGGCTTTAAGCTTCCTTTTTAAGATAAATTCAAAACAAAGAAAAGATAATTAATGGAGGAAAACAAAAATGGCAGTAAAAATCAGATTAAGAAGAATGGGACAGAAGAAAGCACCTTTTTATAGAATCGTGGTTGCAGATTCCCGTTGCAAACGTGATGGAAGATGTATCGCAGAAATCGGAACATACGATCCAAACCTTGAGCCAAGCGCTGTAACAGTTGATGAAGAAGCAGCTAAAAAATGGCTTGCAGCAGGAGCTCAGCCTACAGATGTTGTAGCAAAAATCCTCAAAGATGCCGGAATTGAAAAATAATTCAGATATACCAGGATAAGGTATTTCTGCAGCGTCCGTAGGGGACGGGTCAGGGAGGTATGTAATGAAAGAATTAGTGGAAGTAATTGCAAAATCTCTTGTTGAAAATCCGGATGAAGTAGTTGTTACAGAAACAGAAAAAGAAGACGCTATTGTAATTGAGCTGAAGGTTGGTTCCGCAGATATGGGAAAAGTGATCGGCCGGCAGGGAAGAATTGCAAAAGCAATCCGTACTGTGGTAAAGGCAGCTTCTTCCAAAAGCAGCAAAAAAGTGATTGTAGATATTCTGCAATGAAAATAAGAATCAGGAGCTGTGGAGTCCATAGCTCCTGATTTGGTCTTAAAGGGAGTTTTATCACATGGAAGATTTATTAAAGGTAGGGGTGATTACGACCACCCACGGCGTTCGCGGAGAAGTAAAGGTTTTTCCGACGACAGATGAGGCAGAGCGTTTCCTGGAGCTTGATTATGTGCTTCTTGATACGGGCCGCGAGCTTAGAAAACTGGAAATTCAAAATGTAAAGTTTTTTAAAAATCTTGCAATCCTGAAATTTAAAGGGATTGATAATATAAATGATATAGAAATGTACAAGGGAAGAGATTTGTGGATTCCAAGAGAAGAAGGTCAGGAACTGGAAGAGGGAGAGTATTACGTGGCAGATTTGATTGGCATGAATGTGCTTCTTGAGGATGGAAATGTTTTCGGAACATTGAAAGACGTAATGGAAACAGGTGCAAATGATGTTTATGTGATTGATACAAAAGACAGAGGAGAAGTTCTTCTTCCGGCAATTCGTGAGTGTATTCTGGATGTAAATGTGGAAGAGAACACCATGACTGTACATTTGATGAAGGGACTTTTATAAATGAATTTTCATGTATTGACTTTGTTTCCGGAAATGATTGCAAACGGAATGAATACAAGTATTACAGGAAGAGCCATAGCAAATGGGTATTTAAGCCTGGAAACTATAAATATCCGGGATTTTGCATTTAATAAGCACCAGAAAGTAGACGATTATCCCTATGGGGGAGGTGCAGGAATGCTGATGCAGGCAGAGCCTGTACATCTTGCGTGGCAGTCTGTTGCGGAAAAGACAGGAAAAAAACCGAGAACCATATTTCTGACTCCTCAGGGAAAGGTCTTTAATCAGAGTATGGCAAAGGAGTTTGCACTGGAAGAAGACCTTGTGTTTCTCTGCGGACATTATGAGGGAATTGACGAGAGAGTTCTGGAAGAAATCGTGACGGATTATGTTTCCATTGGAGATTATGTCCTTACAGGAGGGGAGCTTCCGGCAATGGTTATGATGGATTCCATTTCCCGTATGGTTCCGGGAGTATTAAGCAACCAGGAATCTGGCGAGACGGAATCTTTTGCGGGAAATCTTCTGGAATACCCTCAGTACAGCCGCCCGGAAACATGGAACGGAAAGAAAGTTCCGGAAGTCTTGTTGTCCGGTCATCACGCCAATATTGAAAAGTGGAGAAGGGAGCAGTCCATTATCCGAACGGCAAAATGGCGTCCTGACCTTCTGAAAAAAGCAGATCTTACAAATAAGGAGTGGAATTTTGTGCGCCAGCTTCGAAAACAGTGGAAAGAAGAAGCAGACGGAGAAACAGGAGAATAAGATATGAGAACAGCAGATTTTTATTATGACCTTCCCCAGGAACTGATTGCGCAGGATCCCTTGGAAGACAGAAGTTCCTCCAGACTGATGCACCTGTCTCTGGAGGACGGAAGCATAGAACACCGCCATTTTACAGATATTCTGGAATATTTGGAAGAAGGAGATTGCCTTGTAATTAACGATACAAAGGTAATTCCGGCAAGACTTTATGGACATAAGGCAGATACAGGTGCAGTCATCGAAATTCTTCTTCTGAAAAGAAGGGAAAATGACATCTGGGAATGCCTTGTAAAGCCTGGAAAAAAAGCGCGTCCGGGAGCAAAAATCACATTTGGAGACGGAATCTTAACAGGAGAAGTGATAGATGTTGTAGAAGAAGGAAACCGTCTGATTCAGTTTCATTATGAGGGGATTTTTGAGGAGATTTTAGATAGACTTGGAGAAATGCCCCTTCCTCCTTATATTACCCATAAATTACAGGATAAAAACCGTTATCAGACAGTATATGCAAAAAATGAAGGCTCTGCGGCAGCGCCTACGGCAGGACTTCATTTTACGAATGAGCTTCTGGAAAGGGTAGAAAAAATGGGAGTAAAAATTGCCCATGTAACCCTTCATGTAGGGCTTGGCACT
>ERZ1108166.633-NODE-633-length-22971-cov-6.120396_pt1 | contig 22971 bp, 28 predicted proteins | sample MGYA00403702_ERZ1108166 | MGnify/ENA primary metagenome ERZ1108166 (study PRJEB35170, sample SAMEA104062401) | human gut metagenome | biome: human gut; feature: human-associated habitat; material: faeces | place: Denmark | collected 2012-05-01 ...
GTTTTAAATATATAAACAGATAAATATATGAACATATAAATATATGAACATATAAATATATAAATATGCAATAAAAAAGCTGGCAATAGAGAAAATTTATTCCCCATTGCGACAGCTTCATCTTTTTTTATATTTTATTTACTCCAGTTCTTATTGCAGCATTTTTTACAGCTTCAGCAACTAGATTTTGTACGTTTAAGTCGAAAGCTTTAGGAATAATATTATCTGGTCTTAATTCATCATCACTAATAGCGTTAGCAATAGCATAGGCAGCTGCTACCTTCATCTCTTCATTTATTTCTCTTGCTCTAACATCTAATGCACCTCTAAATACACCAGGGAAGGCCAAAACATTATTTATTTGATTAGGATAATCTGATCTTCCTGTACCAACAACTAATGCTCCCGCTTCAAGAGCATCCTCAGGAAAAATTTCAGGAGTAGGATTAGCCATTGCAAACAATATAGAATCTTTATTCATTGAAGAAACCATTTCCTTAGAAACGATATTTGGAGCAGATACACCTATAAATATATCAGCACCCTTCATTGCATTACTAAGAGAACCAGTTTCATTATTTGGATTTGTTATTTGTGCTAATTCTTTTAAAGCATCATTTTGCAAGTCAGCTTCCTTATGAATAATACCATTAATATCGCACATAACAATATTTTTTACTCCAGATGATAATAAGAGCTTACAGATAGCAGTACCGGCAGAACCAGCACCGTTAATTACAACTTTTAAATTTTCCAACTTCTTATTAACTATCTTAAGAGCATTTATAATCCCAGATAAAACAACTATAGCAGTTCCATGTTGATCATCATGAAAAACTGGAATATCTAATTTTTCCTTTAATCTTTTTTCAATTTCAAAACATCTTGGAGCAGATATGTCTTCAAGGTTTATTCCGCCTAATGAAGGTGAAATTCTAACTATTGTATCTACAATTTCATCAACATCTTTTGTATCTAATACTATAGGAAATGCATCAACATCTCCAAATTCTTTAAATAGGACGGATTTCCCCTCCATTACAGGTAAGGAAGCTAGAGGCCCAATATCACCTAAACCTAGTACTGCAGTGCCATCAGATATTACAGCAACAGTATTCCACTTTCTAGTATATAGGTAGGCTTTAGAGGGATATTTATATATTTCTCTACATGGTTCAGCTACCCCAGGAGTATAAGCTAAACTAAGATCTTGAGAATCTTTAATTGGAGTTCTTGAACATATTTCAAGTTTACCTCTTTTTTCTTCATGAAATTTTAAAGCTTTTTCGTATATTGTCATATGAGCACCCCTTTTTATATATTAAATTTTAGAATAAGAAACTAAGTTTACTACTATTATTATACGAATTATAACATAGGTTTGCAAAAAAATATTCGATTTATATTGACCTATGACAATCACTTTGTTAGTATGTAGGAGTAGATTTTACATAAGGAGGCAATGTATATGTCAGCGTTTATTGTTTTAGGTGCTCAATGGGGCGATGAAGGAAAGGGTAAAATGACTGATTATCTAGCTGAAGAAGCAGATGTAGTCGTTAGATTCCAGGGAGGAAATAATGCAGGTCATACTGTAGAAGTAGGAGATAGACAATACAAGCTTCACTTAATACCTTCAGGTATATTATATGACAACAAGTTAAATGTAATAGGAAATGGTGTTGTAGTAGATCCTAAGGCCTTATTTGAAGAGATAGGATATTTAGAAAAAGAAGGTGTTAAGGTAACGCCAGAAAAGCTAATTATTAGTGATAGAGCTCATTTAATAATGCCATATCATAGAGTATTAGATGTTTTAAAGGAAAAGGCTAGAGGGAAAAATGATATAGGAACTACTGGAAAAGGAATAGGTCCTTGTTATACAGATAAGTTTGAGAGATGTGGAATTAGAGTTTGTGATTTATTACATGAAGATGTATTTGAAGAAAAGCTAAGAGAAAACATAAAAATGAAGAATGAATATATAACAAAGGTTCTTGGTGGAGAAGCTTTAGATGTAGAAGAGATATTAGCTCAATATAAACAATATGCAGAGAAAATAAGACCATTCGTAAAAGATACATCAGTAAAGGTTTATGATTCAATTAAAGAAGATAAAACAGTACTTTTTGAAGGTGCTCAAGGTATGCTGTTAGATATAGATCATGGAACATATCCATATGTTACATCTTCAAATACAACAGCAGGTGGAGTAAGTAACGGAATTGGTGTTGGCCCAAATATGATTACAAATGCAGTAGGTATTACAAAAGCATATACTACAAGAGTTGGTAAGGGTCCTTTCCCAACTGAATTAGAAAATGAAACTGGTGAATGGATAAGAACAAAGGGACACGAATATGGAGTAACTACAGGTAGATCTAGAAGATGTGGTTGGCTTGACTTAGTTATAGTTAAGTCTGCAGTTAGAGTGTCTGGATTAACTTCATTGGCTGTTACTAAGATTGATACATTAGCAGGGTTGGATAAGTTAAAGATATGTGTAGGTTATAAATTTAATGGAGAAATAATAGATTATTTCCCAGCAAGCTTAGAGGATTTAGCTAAGTGCGAACCTGTATATGAAGAGTTTGATGGATGGGATGATTCAGTAGCTGATGCGAGAAGTTATGATGAAATACCTGAAAATGCAAAGAAGTACCTTGAAAGAATTTCAGAGTTTACTGGAACAAGAATATCAATAGTATCAGTAGGGCCAAAAAGAGATCAAACTATGAGAGTTGGAGAACTTTAATTCCGAGTACTTTACTTGACTTTATTTAGTGGATAAAATATAATTTTTTTATAATACTAAATATTAGTAAGTACAAAGAGGTGATAAATATGATAACTAAGGATATGACAATAGGTGAAGTTATAAAAGCTGATGCAAGTAAGGCAGAAGTTTTAATGAGCTTTGGAATGGGTTGTGTTGGTTGTCCATCAGCACAAGCTGAAACAATTGAAGAAGCTGCTATGGTACATGGAATAAACTTAAACGAATTAATGGAAGCATTAAATAAATAATGAAAAGAGCGGATATTTTTATATCCGTTCTTTTTTGTATATTGAGATATTTATATAAATATAAGTTTATTGATATGAATATAGATAAGTATATGAATTAATAGAGGGATAGGATGAATAAAGTAGATAAGAATAAGATAACGTTCTATTGTTTATTATTTGGAATTATGCTTGTGGGAGTTATATGTTTAACATTTGTTATAAAGAACTCTTTTATAACAGGAGAAAGAGTGTGTAACGACTTAAAAGGGAAAGTTATATACATAGGAGATAGGGAATACACTTTAGATAATAAAACTACTTTTAAATTTAGTATGGAAAATGTAAAAGAGATTGAGTCCTATAGATTAAGGGAAATACAAGGTGTATTAACAATACAAGAAGATGAAATAGAATACGAAGTAAATATGAAAATAAAATATTTAAGATCAGAAGATAAGTGGGATATATTAAATATTATCTACGATAGTACAAATATAAAGGGGAATAGTTTAAACACTATTCCCTACAGTATAACCTGATGACCATGCCCATTGGAGATTAAATCCCCCACAATCACCATTAACATCTAATATCTCTCCACAAAAGAATAAGCCAGGTATTATATTAGATTCTAATGTTTTAGGATTAACTTCTTTTGTATTTATGCCACCTACAGTTAATTGGGCATTATTGAAACCATTAGTATCTATACATTTAAATCTCCATCCCTTAAACCTAGACAGTAATTCATTCTTATCTTTCCAATCTAATTCATAACAAGGAATATGGATATTATTTATTCCTGAATCCTTTAATATTATAGGTATAAGTTTTTTATTTATAACACCAATAAGGGAGTTAGAAATACTCCTATGACTAAACATATATAAGTGCCCCTCTAAAAAGTCTTTAGTTTTTTCCATAGATAAGTTAGGCATCATATCTACACTTAATTCAACATTTTGATTATTATCCAAAGCTCTAGAAGCTATAGCAGAAAGTTGTAATATTGGAGGCCCTGATATTCCGTAATCAGTAAATAGAACTTCACCAATATCTTCTCTAACTAATCTTCCATCAACATAGATAGATATCTTTCCATCAAACTTAATTCCAGATAGTGCTTTTAAGTGAGGATAGTCTAATTTTAGCTGTACAATACCAGGTACTGTATTTGTGACAGAATGCCCAAATTCTTTTGCTAATCTATACCCTGAACCATCTGAACCTGTTTTTGGAGCAGATTTTCCTCCACAGGCTAAAATAACTTTTTTACATGTGAATAAGTTATTTTCATCATTAGTTGTGGATAATTTAAAGCTTTTATTCTTGTGGATAGTTTTTACTTTGCAATTTGTGTATAAAGGAATTTCTTTTTCTTCTATAGCTAATCTTAGAAGATCTACCACAGATGAAGCCTGAAGAGAAGCTGGATATAACTTTCCCTTTTCTAATTCAACTATAGGTAAACCTATAGATAAAAATAAATTTCTAGTTTCTTCAACACCTAACTGCTCTAAACAATCTATATAGAAATCTTTATTAGAGCTATGATAAGTATCATAAGGGAAAGAAATTCTAGAATTAGAAATATTACATCTACCATTACCAGTAGTTAAAATTTTTTTTCCTATTCTATCTGTTGCTTCTATAATAGCAACATCCTTTCCTAGATCTTTTGCAATTATTGCAGCCATTAAACCAGAAGCTCCACCACCAACAATAATAATATCGTGATATATCATAAAACTTATGTCTCCTTTTTAAAAATATAATTAAATTTTAACATAGTAATATTACCTATTAAAGAGAGGAATAATACCATAAGAGGTGATTATTTTGAAGGTTAAAGTTATTGCAGAGGTTGAAGATAAGGATAGAGAATTTAAAGTAAGAAGAATGAATATAGAAGAGATAATAGTTAATTATCCCACAGGCACTGGATTAAAGTCTTATAAGCATGATGAAGTTGAATTAATTAGTGAGGGAGAGATAGATGATTTTTTAATAAATAATATTAACTTCCTAACTATAAAATTAAATAGGGGAATATCAATATTTTTTTATAAAGCTCTAAAAGATTCTTTGGAAAATGAGATAGATGAAGAATTAAATGATTTAAATGTTTTAAGAGATAGATATAAAGTTAATAAGAGAGGTATATGGGAAAAAGAACTAATTTGTGTAATAAATAACTCATTGCCTATGAAAGTTATAGCATCAGGACAAAATTTCAAAAGAGATAATTATAGTATATTAATTACACCCTTGGAAATACAAGGATTCATGGAAGGTGCAAAAGAAGAAATAAATAGAATTAGAAAAGAAATAAAGCAAAAAGAAGTTTTATTATCTAGATATGGGAAAGCCATAAATAATATTAAAAAAAATGAGAAAAATGAAGCTATTTACCTCTTATCGGACACGGAATAATGCGAGGTTTAAGAAAAATAAAAAGAAATTTAAAAAAATGTGTTGACACACATAATGAATTTCTGTATTATAGTCTATGTGGTCAGCGCGGAACACATTAGTGAGGATCACAAGGTAACAATTTGGCTCCTTGGTCAAGCGGTTAAGACACCACCCTTTCACGGTGGTAACAGGGGTTCGATTCCCCTAGGAGTCACCATTTTATTCGGGCGCATAGCTCAGCTGGGAGAGCACCTGCCTTACAAGCAGGGGGTCACAGGTTCGATCCCTGTTGTGCCCACCATAAATGCGGCTCAGTAGCTCAGTTGGTTAGAGTGCTGGCCTGTCACGCCAGAGGTCGAGGGTTCGAGCCCCTTCTGAGTCGCCAAATTAAAACATCAACATTAGTTGATGTTTTTTTGTTTTCATAGAAAAAAGGTTTATAAAAAAGGTAATGTAGAAAATCTACATTACCTTTTATTTTTTAAATTTAACTTTATCCTGATATCATCTGAATAAAATTTGAAAAGTTTAAAATCACCTAATAGTCTAGAGTAAATTCTTTCACTATATATATTTGTTATATTAGGAAGTGAAAGGTTGGTTGAAATAAGCATCTTTTTATTTCTTAGTAGTTTTCTGTTAATAAGATTAAAAAGTTCTGTTATTGAAAAATCACTCTTAGATTCAGCACCAAGATCATCAATAATAAGTAAATCACATTCAATTAATAATTCCTCTAATTTAGTATTATTATTAAACTTTATATCTCTTAAGTCTCTTATAAGTTCTTCTGAAGTTTTGTATACCACTAAAAAGCCTAGGTCTAATAGCTCTTTAGCTATACAGTAAGATAAATAAGACTTTCCACTTCCAGGATTGCCATAAAAAAGTAGGTTAGTATTTGAGTTGTTGAAATTTGGCAAATACTCAGAAGTAATATAAGATACAATATTATCGATATTTTTTCTAGGAGAAAATTTATCATCACTTACCTTATGCATTGAAAATAAATTAAGATCAAAATTATCAAAGTTCTTTTCTCTTAGAGTATCTTCAAGTAAAGAATTTTGATAATATAATTTTATTAGTTTTGGTTTATAGCATGAACACTTATTAATACCTATAAAGCCTGTATCTTGACATTTATTACACCTATATTTTAAGGTTAAATAGTCAGGGTCATATCCTTTAGATACTAACATTTCACATTTTTTTACTCTTAAATCTGTAATTTCATTTCTGAACTTTTTCATAGTTTCATCTGCATCCTTAGACTTAAGTATAGCCATAGATAATTGAAGCGAACGTTTTTGAATTAAGTTATCTATATCCATTATTTCTGGATACAAATTACGAATTTCGTTTCTTCTAAGTTCTAAGTTTTTAGATTCTTCATCACGTATCTTTTCATAAACGTCCATAATTTTTGCTTGATATCCGTTAATCATCAACATCCCATCCTAACAATTTCTTTTCTAAAGAGTCATAATCATATGATCTTGGTTCAAAGTTATTAAAACCTGAGGCTTTTACGTTTTTTGGATAATTAGTAGATGAGTTTTTATAATTATTTTTATGTTGTTTATCCTTAATTGCAACATCATCTAGGGTTTTTATATTGTCATTAAACCATTTGCTAAGTATGCCATCAATATATTTAAAGTCAGCTCTATTAAGTCTTTGAAAACAAATGTCACAAGCTTTCTTTATTAATTGAATGTCAAATTTATATACATTAATCCATTTATTCAAAAGCTCTTCTTGAGGCTTCATAATTTCTGAATTGTTAATGCCTAGGTAATTTAGTATTTGTCTTATCTTAACCCATTTATCTTCTGTCTGCTTTATATGACTTTGGGCTTTTTCAATAGTTTTTATACCCATATCATTCCAAGCTAGAGCAACTTTTTCTATATACCTGTAATCAACTTTACCTTTTGATGCACAATATTCAATAAGTATTAGGATAAGTTCTGAGGTAAAAGAAAAATCTTTTTGCCATCCTAAATATATTTCCATCTCCTTTGTTGAAAGTGGTCTACAAAGTATTCTTTCTATATCTCTTAACATATCGTTAGTTTCTGTGTTATTTAGTGCATCTAATAGATTAACATCTGGTGAAGTACTACTTAAGTCATTATCTAGTGGTACAAATTCTATACTAAAGTTATTCATTTTATCTACAGGAACAAATTTTATTACACCTTGGTCATTCCAATAATTTAATGCGTTCATTACATCAGATTCTAACAGGTTTAAGGAAGATGCTAGTATTGAACTATTTACTCCAGGCTCATTAGAAAAGTTATACTTTAATAGAAGTAAATAAACCTTAACAAATTCTCCTCTAGCAAATGGCATATATTTTTCAATAAAAACATTGCTAATAGGTGTAAAGGTACATGTGTTATTTTTCAATATAAAAGTACTCATTCTAACATTCCTCCTTTCAAAATTAGTATTTTATAAACATCATATTTAATAATTATAACAAAGGAGAAGAGGGATAACAACTTATCTAAATAGATATATAATGTATAAATTAATATATTATGGGAAAAGTAATTGATGTGTTTTTGGAAATGAAGGGATGATGTATGGATATAAGATTACAAACTAAATTTATATTATGTTGTTTAATAAGCAGTATAATATTAATCATTATTAACTTATTAGGTTTGAACAGTGATTATATATATAAATTATATATTAATAATCAAGAAGTAGAGTGTTATGGAGAAATAGAAGAGTTATCAATGCAATGTAATGAAATTAAGAGTAATATAAAAGATATTCTTATAGATAAAGAAAATAATAACGATATTACATATAAGAAAGTAAAATATGACGAAGTAAAAGGAACTGATAAAGAGTTAAGAGATTCTATAATATCTTCAATAAATTCAGAAGCTGTTCTAACCAAAATTTATTTAGGAAATCAATATTATGGATTAGTTTTAAATGAACAAGAAGGTAAGGAGGTTTTAAAAAGGATAGGAGAAATATTTATAGATGAAAGTAAAATAGATAGAGATAAAATTATATCTGTTGATGTGAAAGCTAACTTAAGATATGAAAAGGAAAATGAAAGAATTAGAAATGTGAAACCTATAGAAGAGATAGCTAGAAATATTATAAAAAGTGATAAGTTTAATAATCTAGTATCTGTAGATATATTATGTAGAGAAGAAAGAGTTGATAGCATAGATATATCAACAAAAGTAGTAAATAGAGATGATATGTATTTAGGTGAAGGCTATGTAGAGGAGGGGGAGGAAGGAAGCAAGAGTGTTATAGCTAACGTAGTATACAGAAATGGATTAAAAGTAAATGAAGAAATAATAGAGCAGGATATAATAAAAGAGAGTATAGATAAGGTTGTATATAGGGGGACTAAGAGTCCAATAAAAGAAGATGTAGCATTTTTAAGAATGCCAACTAGAGGTGGATATGTAACATCAAACTTTGGACCAAGATGGGGCAGTACACATAGTGGTATGGATATAGCAGGAGAAATGGGAGATCCAGTTTATTCAGCTCTTGATGGAAAGGTTAAGGAATGTAGGTATGATGGTAGCTATGGAAATAAAATATTGCTACAGCATGAAGATGGGATAGAAACTATATATGGACATTTAAGCAAGTTTGAAGTAAAGGTTGGAGATGAAATTAAAAAAGGTCAGTTAATAGGTAGGGTTGGAAGTACAGGAAGAAGTACAGGACCACATTTACACTTTGAGGTTAGAGTAAATGGTAGTCCTGTAGATCCTAAAAAGTATTTAGTTAATTAATCTAATAACTTATAAAGATTTATAGTTCCTTCTCCTACCTGCTTTTTAGGTAGTTCTCCTAATTCGCAGGATAGCTTTAATAGTGAACATAAATCTTTAAAGGATAAGTTTGGATTCTTTTCGTATAACAGTGCACATATTCCAGAGATATAGGCTGTTGATATAGATGTGCCAGAAAATGATTTATATGATACATCTAATTTTTTAGGATATATTTTAAATCCATCTTTTTCAGATAAATAGGATGCATCTGAATTAAGAGACACTATATCAACACATGCAGCACTTAGATTAGGTTTGGAAAGATTTTTAAATGGACCTGAAGATGAGTATAAGTAAGGCTTTAATGAGTTATTAGTATCAACTCCACCAACAGTTAAACAATTGTCTAAAGTTGCAATTCCCATAATAGAATAATCTTCATTTAAATTACTGCCACTAGGTACAATCGGGGCAATATTATTTTCAATGGCTTTATCAAATGTATCCTTAAAAGCATTGATTATAAATGTATTGTGATTTTGTAATTCAAAGGGTAAACATAGAATTTTTATATTTTTTTCTTTAGATATTTTTATTAATGACTCAATTGCATAGAGAACTGTAGATGAAAAACCTTTTCCGCATTTATCAAAAGCTTTATAGCAATATATATCAGAACGTGGTGCTATTCCCTTATACATATTATTAGATGTTATTCCACTACTTGCAATTATACCAGCTGTACATGTACCGTGACCATTATCATCATATGGATATTGGAAGTTATTGATTAGGTCAGTAAAGCTAGATATCCTATTAGATGGAGAAAGTAAGTCTGGATGAGGATATATTCCACTATCAACAATACCAATACCAATACCCTTTCCGGATAGAGAAACTTTTTCGGAAATATAAACTTTATTGGCAGTGGAGACGCTCATTCCACATAAATGTAAGTATTCATCAAAACTTATATATTTAACTTCAGGATATTCTGAAATACGTTCTATAGACCTGCTATCTAATTTAGCGCAAACTATATTTGAATATTCTAATATATATATAAGTTCTCCTCTATATGAGGAGATTTTTTTTGCAATTTCTTTTGTGAAGTTTTTACATTTGATTAGAACTCTATATTTTCTATAAACTTTATTTTCCATGTAATACTTTAGGTTAGAGTCTATCTTACTTCTAAATGAAAACATAAAATACTCCTATAAATTCTTTCACTTATATAGTATAAAGATTAGGGCAATTTTGTTAATATAACTAAAAAAAGCAGTTATTATAAAAACTGCTTAAAATTTATATGTTTGACCTATATTTAGAATTTTAACTCTTTCATCTTTGAAATTAACAAGTGTATCATGTGTTTCATTGAAATCTTCTAATGATATCTTAAAGGTCTTATAATGAATAGGAATCATAGCATTACATTTCATCATACTAAACATTTTGTAGCTTTCCTCTGGGGTACAATGCATATATGAAAATCTATCTGGTTTATAACAACCTACAGGCATAATAGCAACATCACATTCTAAGTTGTCAAAATCATTAGTAAAAGCTGTATCTCCAGCAAAAAATACCTTCTTTTTATTTCTTTCTATAAGATAGGAATTACTTTCATCATCTATTCCTATATAAAATCTACGACCATCATGATTAGCTTTTATAGCTGTAATCTTTATATTTTCATCTTCATATATTTCTGTATCTCGAAGCATTACAACATTTTTAAATCCTAATAGTCTCATTAATCGTCTATACCCTTTAGGAACTATAATAGTAATATTTTTATCTAACTTTCTTAAGGAAGAGAAGTTAGTGTGATCCATATGTCCGTGAGATAGTAGAATATAATCTATTTTTTGATCATCAAGGCTACTAGGACGGTTAGCAATTCTTTTAAAGAATCCCAAAGTATTATTTAAAACTGGATCAGTAAGTATTACGATATCTGATAAATTTATTAATGCAGTAGCATGACCATACCAATGTACTGAATCAGTTTTTAATGCTTCATTAGAAATATCATTTCTTTGATTAAAGTATTCTTTTATATTGGTTGCTGTTAGTATGGATAAAAATTTAATATTACTAAGTATCCTCATTATAGAACTCCTTTGTTTAATGTTTCCACTTAAATACTATAATACCTACAACCATGATTGCAATACCTATAAATTCTTTTAATGTAAAATTAAGTTTTTCGCTTCCAAATAGTCCAAATGCTTCAATTAGTGCAGCTGCTAATAATTGAGCAACAAGTATTATACCGATTCCACATGTAGGGCCTAAACCACTAATGCTTTTCATAACTGTATATGTTATTACAACACCAAGAGCACCCCCTAATAAATATAATTTATTGGCCTCTTTAATTTGATTGTAACTTCCCTTACCCATAAAAAAAGTAATAATTAATGTTAGTATAAGGGCACTTCCTTGAACAAAAACGTTTGTTTCCCAAACTCCAATTTTTTCTCCTAATCGTGTATTAAATACCCCTTGAACACTCATAGCAATACCGGAAATTATTGCTGTAATTATAGCTATCATTTTAATCACCTCAAAAATAGTATTCCCAGAGAGTTTTAGAATATAATAAAAGCTCCCTAAAAATTAGAGAGCTTAAAATATGATAAAGTTATAACTTAAAACCATCTATAATATCTTGTTCAGAAAAACCTAGACTTATTGCAAGACTTAAAAAGTCTTCTAATAAAGTAACATAGTGATCTTCAGAAGAAGATATTAAAAGGTCATTTATGTCTATATATAAATTTAAAAATTGATCGCTTAAACAATATTCACTAGGTTGTATAGTAATACATTCAATATTGTCATAGCCTTTGTCAATTCCTAAAGATAAGACTTGCCTGAAGCAAGAGATATACTTATCGAATACATTGCTTTTATCTACAGTAAAGTTATCATCAATCCAATATTTATAGCATTTTGTTTCATTCGCTAATTCACTCATCTTTATTTGAAGTTCAAGATGTTTTCTTGCAAGTAGTTTATAACCACTTAAGTTAGTATCTATTTGAACTTTATTATTAGCTTCTTTTTGTATTTTAAACAAATCTTCAATTTGCATATTTATATCCCCCTTAATTTTCAAGGCAATCGTCTTTATATATTTTACAGAATCTTTAGAATAAAGAAAAGGTCAGAAAACGACTACAAAACAAATATTTTTCAAATATTAAAAAAAATAATAAAAACTCCTATTTATTCTTTGAAAAAATAGGAGTTTTTATTATTTTAAAAATCTCTAAGAGGATAACTTTTAATTAATGTTTCCCTTCTATTATTAGAAATTTTCCATATTTCAAATCTATCAACTTTTAGTGTAGGATAGGTTTTATTATTTTTATTTGAATCATATAGTACTTCACTATTATTTTTTTTATCTTTATTAAAATAATTTACATTGGCTAAAGAAATAGCAAGTTCATCTTCATCATTATTTAAGATATTAAATCCATGTAATTTTAAAGTATCATTGATAACTCTTGAAATCTTTTTTATGTAACCAATATGTTCAATCTTGAGATTTACTGTTTTAGTAGTCTCACTTACGCAAACACTATCGCACAATTCAACTTTAAATTTTTTATAAGGTTTTAAAATCTTTTCTAAGATTGGACTAAGCTTATCTATAGTCGGATTTTCCAATGCCCCTAAAACGATGTATGGTTGAGGGGAATTTCTATTAGCCCTATATTTTTTTGAAAGATTCTTTTGAATAGGTGATATTAACTTATAAGATTCGTCATCGAATAGTGCCACAATATAATATTTCATAGCAAACCTCACATTCAGGAAAATTTTATATACAAACTTTGTTATAAATTATAACATATTACCAAATATAAAAAAACATAAAAGCGCTGATTTTATTTAATTTACTAAAAATACTAAAAATTTAACAAATTAAATGAGTGTAGTTACTAAAAAGGTGAATTTGCCATAAAAAAGATATTTAAATAACTATACTTTATGTTATAATAGTTAAGATAGAATTCTATACAATAGAGTTATAATGCGTATTTAATAGAATTTTGGATATAATTATGAATTTTGGGAATTTTAATATATATAATCTTTGAATAAGGGTGAATTTGATGGAAAAGTTAGTTATTAATGGAGGTAAGTCTCTTAGGGGATCAGTTGAAATAAATGGTGCAAAAAATGCAGCGGTTGCAATATTACCAGCTGCTATAATAGCAAGTGCTGGGAAATGTGTGATTGATAATATACCAGATATAGAAGATGTACATTGCTTAGAACGTATATTAAAAAGTTTAGGATGCACTGTAAATAAGTTAGATAGTAATACATTAGAAATTGATAGTACGGATGTAAATAATTTTAATGCTTGCACAGAAGATGTTAGAAGAATGAGAGCTTCTTATTATTTTATTGGATCATTATTAGCAAGGTTTAAGCAAGCTAGAGTGGAATTGCCAGGGGGATGTCCTATAGGCGTTAGACCAATAGACCAACATATAAAGGGCTTTGAAGCATTAGGTGCAGAAGTTGTTATAGAACATGGCGCTGTAAATGTTAAAGCAGATAGACTAGTTGGGACTAATATTTTCTTTGATGTTGTTTCAGTTGGAGCTACAATTAATGTTATGATTGCAGCTACATTAGCTGAAGGGGTAACAACATTAGAAAATGTTGCAAAGGAACCACATGTAGTAGATGTTGCGAACTTCTTAAACACTATGGGGGCAGACATAAAGGGTGCAGGAACTGATGTTATTAGAATTAGAGGTGTTAAAGAACTAAGAGGATGTTCTTATAGTGTTATTCCTGATCAGATTGAAGCTGGGACATTTATGATTTCTGCTGCAGCAACAAGAGGGGACATTACAATAAAAAATGTAATTCCTAAGCATTTAGAATCTATAACAGCAAAACTTATAGAAATGGGAGTAGTTGTTGAAGAAGGTGACGATAGTGTTAGAGTTACAGTAGATGGAGAACTTAAGGGAGTTAATATAAAAACAACTCCATATCCAGGGTTTCCAACAGACATACAACAACCTATGTCTTCGCTTTTATCAACAGTACCAGGAAGAAGTATGATTAATGAATCTATATATGAAAATAGGCATAAACATACTGATGAACTAAAAAAGATGGGTGCTAACATAAAAGTTGAAGGTAGAGTAGCCTTAATTGATGGCGTAGAAAAGTTAACAGGTGCTGTAGTTGTGGCAACTGACTTAAGAGCAGGTGCAGCTATGGTTGTAGCTGGGCTTATGGCTGAAGGCGAAACAGAGATTACAAATATAGAACATATAGATAGAGGATATCCTCACATAGAGGAAAAATTCAGATCTTTAGGAGCTGACATACATAGAGTTAGTTGTGAAGATTAAGATGGGGGAAAAGTAAATGATTTTTTGCTCATTATATAGTGGTAGCAGTGGAAATAGTATTTTTATAGGTGATAAAGAATCAAAAATATTAATTGATGCTGGTATGTCGGGAAAAAAGATTGATGAAGCAATGAAGTCTATTGGGCAAGATCCTAGTAAGTTAGATGGAATATTCATTACTCATGAGCATAGTGACCATATTAAAGGTGTAGGAATAATATCAAGAAAATACGATGTCCCTATATATGCTAATGATAAGACTTGGGCTGCTATGGAAAGTTCAATAGGTAAGGTAAAAGAGCATAACATAAAAGTTATGGATAGAAGAACAAGTGTTGATATAGGGAGCTTAAGTATAAAGTCTTTTATAATACCACACGATGCTATATCACCAGTAGGTTACACAGTAAGTAATGGGATAAAGCAAGTAAGTGTTGCTACGGATTTTGGTGTATTTACAGAAGAAATTTATAGTAATGTAAAAGACTCAGAGGTTATTTTACTAGAAAGCAACCATGATGTTAATATGCTAAAGTTCGGTCCATATCCATATTCATTAAAAAGAAGAATATTAAGTGAAGTTGGTCATTTATCTAATGATGATTGTGGAGAAGCTATAGTTAATATAGCTAAAAATGGATTAGGAAAAAAGGTTATATTAGGGCATTTAAGTAATACAAATAATCATCCTGATTTAGCTTATCAAACAGTTTTAAATGTAATACAAGATAGAGGGTTAAAGCAAGGTGAGGATGTAATACTTTCTATGGCAAGTAGAAAAGAGCCAAGTGGCTATATAGAATTATAAAAAAATATATTTAGAAAAGAGGAGAATAGTATGAGTTTATACAGTAATTGGACTGATATGGTAGTAGAATATGTTAAGACTAAGGGCGAAAAGGCTTTTTGGGATGAATATAGTGCTATAGAAACAAAAGTATATAGAGATTTATTAGCAGATCACAAAAACGTAAAAAAAGTTATGATTTCAAATCTTGCTAAAGAATACAATACAACAGAAGAATTCATAATGGGATTTGTTGATGGAATAAATGATAGTTTAAACAATCCATATGATCTTGAATCTGTAGATTCAAATACTGAATTAGTATTTGATATAAACTTAGAAAAGTTATATTTTAATATGTTAGATGCAAAGGCTGACTACTTATATAACTTACCACAATGGGATGGAATATTCTCAGTAGAGAAGAGACATGAAATAGAAAAAGAATATAAAGATTCTAAAACAGTTAGAAATGAAAATAAGGTAGGTAGAAATGACCTTTGTCCATGTGGTAGTGGTAAAAAGTATAAGAAGTGTTGTGGAAAGTAAATTAAATTTAGGTAGATATGATTATCATATCTACCTTTTTGTATAATAAAATTTAATTAAAGATGTATTTAGGAGGTTTTTATATGGATGAGAATTTGAAGTGGGTTAATGAGCAAAAGATAATTAGAACAATCGAAGCTTTAGAGAAAAATAATATGAATGGTTACTTGGTTGAAGATGAAGAGGCGTTGATAGATAAAATTAAAGAGATAGTTTCAGAAGGTTCAATGGTAGCTTGTGGTGGTTCTATGTCTTTATTTGAAACAGGAGTAATAGATCATTTAAGAAGTGATAGATATAAGTTCCTAGATAGATATAAAGAAGGATTAACAAAAGAGGAAGTAGTAAAGATTTATAAAGAGGCCTTTTTTGCAGATGCATATTTCTCTAGTAGTAATGCCATAACGGAAGATGGACAACTATATAATGTTGATGGGAATGGAAACAGAGTAGCAGCATTATTATATGGACCAGAAAAAGTAATTATTATATGTGGTGTTAACAAGATAGTTGCCACATTAGAGGATGCTATTAAAAGGAATGAAGCAGTAAGTGCACCTGCTAATGCAAAAAGGTTAAATAAAAACACTCCTTGTACAAAGGTAGGATATTGCATGAATTGTAATAGTAAAGAAAGGATATGCAGTGAGTATACAGTTATAAAAAGACAAAGTATAAAAGGAAGAATACATGTTATATTTTTAAATAAAGAGATAGGATATTAAAATTGTATCAAAAAAGGAACCATTTAATACATATATATTATGAAAGCATCTTTATGAGAGGATGGTATATATGTTTGGAATGTTTCCTTTTATGTTTAATAATAGTCCTATGAATAATAACAATAATAATAACTTTAACTATGGAAGTATATTAAATGGTTTGCTAAATGATGATTTTATAAATGGAATGGTTGATCAACTTTTATCTAGTGATTTTGTAAATAATATGGTTGATGATTTGATGAATGAGGATGCTTATGATATATCAATAAAAGATTATGGTCCATATTATTTGATAAAAGGATATTTGCCAGGATTAACCCCAAAGGATGTAAATATAGACTTTGAGAAAAATAAAGCTATATTAACCATTAAGAAAAAGCAAACATATTCAAATGGTAAAAATGTAAGAATGACGATAATTCAAACTGGTGGAGACTTAGTAAAAACATTCTATGTAGAAGAAATAGATGTTACAAAATTAAAAGCATCATTTGATAATGAGTTGTTATTGTTGACATTACCTAAGAGAAAACAGATACAATCTAAGGATGTTGTTGTAGAAGATGATTCTCCAACTATTATAGATGTAGATAATTATAAGGTAGAATAAAGAGAGTTTTAATCCTCCTTTGTGGTAATATATTAGTATGTTACCACAAAGGAGGATATTTTTATGAACATTTCAATTATTGCAGTAGGAAAGTTAAAAGAGAAGTATTTAAAACAAGCAATTGATGAATATTCTAAGAGGTTGAGTAGATATTGTAAGTTAGAAGTTATAGAATTGCCGGATGAAAAGACACCAGATAATGCATCAGAAAAAGAAGAGCAACAAATAAAAGAAAAAGAAGGTAGATTAATTCTATCGAAGATAAAGGATAATTCTTATGTAATTGCAATGGACTTAAAAGGTAAGCAAATAACTTCTGAAGAGTTTGCTTCATTTATATCGAATTGTGGTGTTACAGGAAATTCAAATATAGTTTTTATAATTGGAGGAAGTTTAGGATTATCGGAAGGTGTAATTAAAAGGGCAAATTATAAGCTATGCTTTTCAAAAATGACATTTCCACATCAGTTATTTAGGGTAATGCTTTTAGAGCAAGTATATAGGGGATTTAGGATTATAAATAATGAACCGTATCATAAGTAAATGAGGTTTTTACTAAAAATGGATAATTAAATATAAGGGAGATGTTATTTACGTGTCGCCTCCACCATGAAACCCTCGACAATACAGAAATGTGTTGTCTGGGGTTATTTGTTTTAGAATTAATAATAGTGAACTGTATCAACTTTTCTTGTTTTGGATTTAATTTTCTTTTAGCTTCTGGATTAAGCTTCATAGCTAATCCATTTATTCACTTTGCTTTATATATTTACTAATAGTGTGTTCTTTTTAGTTTTTAATTTCCATAATTTTATCATTAGTAAGATATTGAAAATACTTAAGTATAACTGAACACCTTTTATACATTCTTGTATTTTGTAGCTTTCGCTAGTTGCTTAAGTTCTTGTATCTAATTTTCATATCCTTCGATTTTGTTAATATTTAAAATATCCATAGTAATTCTTCTTAATCATTATTTAATACTTTATATTAGATTTAAGTTCTCATACTATCTATGGATGTTTATGGTTTTAAACTTTTTGCATAGAAGTTTCTTCTTTACAAAATATATGAATGTATAATTTTGTCGGAATAAATACATAATTCATGTAAATAAATATAAAAAATGTAAAAAAAACAAAAAAAGTGATAAATAGAAAATGTTGAAAGTGATACATAAAGATGGTACAATTACAAGTGTTGGTAATTAAAAAAAATATATTATTAGGGGGAATTGTTAGAATGAAGAAGAAAAAAGTAGCAGCACTTGCTTTAGCAGCATCATTATTAGTAGGAGGAACTTTTATAGGAACAAAAGCTTTGTTTACAGACAGTATAGAGAATGTAGGTGAAATATCTATAAGTACAGGAGATTTAGATATAGAATTAGAAGGTACTGATTGGGTATTAGATCGTAACGGTGCAGAACATGCTGATGGTACACAAAATGTAGAGGATAAAGAAGGTAATGATAAAGGTACTCTAGTTAGTAATGATATAACTAGAACAGAAGCTTTTGCTAATAACTTAAAACCAGGAGATAAATTAACTAAAACAGTAAAAATTAAAAATAACGGTACATTAGTTGCAGATAAATTAACTTTAATAAGCAATGAAGATAAGATAAATGAAGGTTTAAATCAATTAAAAGGTTTATTAACTGTTTCTGCAGAAAAACTTGAAAAAACTTCTTTACTACCAGGAGAGTCTACTACAGTAACACTTACAATATATGTTAATGATGAAGGTGGAGAACATATTAAAGAGGGTGAGAATGCAGTAGATGGAAATTACAATACTGATGATATAGAAAATTCAACTATTACGTTAAAAAATGCATGGACATTAAAAGCAACTCAACAAAATGGATCAGTATAGTAATAAATATTTTAAATATATAACTATAAAAGGCACTCTTTAAGAGTGCTTTTGTTAAAAGTAGGTGATTGTTATAAAACTAAGCAAAAAACTAATTAAAATAATTAGTCTAGCATCTATAATATTACTATTTCCAATAAACACTTATGCTTATTCTAAAGATATAACAATAGAGCAATCTTTTACCTATGAGGATGGTTTATGGAAGCCAGGCAGAATAGAAAGTAAGGACTTTTATATAAACAACAATAAAGGAAATGACATAAGCATAGATAGATTATATATGAGTCTAAAGTCATCAGAGTATTGGAAAACAGGTGAGCAATTAGATATTAACAGTAATAAATTTAAAGAACTTATTAAGCATACTACAGTTACATTAAAGCATGGTAATGATGTATTGTTTGAAGATAAGTTTGGAAATCTTTTATCTGAAGATGGAATAAAGTTATCAAAAGACATAGATATAAAGTCAAATACTAAAGAATTATTAAATATGACAATAGATATGGATTTAGAAATGAATAATGATGCACAAGCACTTAATAATATTTTTTCAATAGGTGTTGCATATAAAATGGATGATAAAATACATCCAGAGTATGATAAGTTACCTCAAACAGGAGATTCTGTAAATAGTTATAGTTTTATAGCACTTGCACTTATTTCTGCAGGTATGTGTACTATGCTAAATAAAAAATCTAAAGAAGGGGAAGGAGATAATTACAATGAGTAGAGTTAAAAGATTGAAACGAAGAAGAAGAAAAAATAGAATAAAAGCTACTGTATGTGGATTATCTTTTTCTTTAGCTATAGGCTTATTACAAGTGCGAGGAACTTACGCTTTATTTACTGATACTGTAGATATGGTAAGTGATTTAGCTATAAGTACAGGAGATGTTGATGTAGAAGTTGATGAAGAAAGTTTTAGTTATGATAATGTTCAACCAACCTCAGAACTTAAACATGAGTTTACAATAAGTAACAATGGGACTTTAAATCAAAATATAAATCTTGGGTTAGTATCTCCAACAGAAGGTTTACCTAATGAAATCTATAACTGCATAAAATCATATAAGGTTGAATTTATAGTAGGGGAAGATGGTAATTCGGGTATTAGACCTATAGCAAATTTAAAATCTGGAGTGCAAAAATTAAAAGTGAATGATGAAACAGGTAATTCATTTGTATTAAATCCAGGGCAATCAATAAAAGCTATGGTAACTATAACTATGGAAATGACACATGATCAACAAATAAAACTAAGCGGTCAAACTTTAAATATGAAATTAAATGTAGAAGCAGTTCAATTAGATAAGCAAAATATAATAGATAAGGGTTTCTATGATATAGAAGAACAAACTAATAGTTTAACTATAGGGGAAGCCAATACACTACAGTCAGGTGAGGCTTTAAAGGTAACGCCTGCTGACGGATTAGGTGGAGGTAAGACTTTTACTATAGAGTTTTATGGTAAAAATAAGTATATGGGACTTCTTGATATAATAGATAAATTGGATGGAGAGCTAAAGCTAGATACTCTAAAGAAGAATACAATTACCGTGTATGATAAATCGGGAGCTTTTTCAGAATCTGAATTTGAAATCAGTATCAATGGTAATCAAGTAATGAAAGCATATCCGGTAAATTTTGACTTGATTAAAGATGATTATGGTAAAGGAAATCATATAGATATTAAGATAGATTATGGTAATGGAATATCTAATATATATAGAATAGATTTTAAATCAAAAGTAAAACAAGGAAATCGTCTGGCAGAAGCGAAGGTTACACTATTAGAAAAACTAGTCTATCAAGAGTCAGCGTCTATAGAGTTAGAAGAACCACCAAAGGAAGAGGTAGAAGTACCAAGTGAATCTGATGTAGAGGAACAATTGAAAGAAGATATAGAAGAATAAAAGGGTGCTGTTTAAATTGAACAGCACCTTTATTTTACAGGAGAAAGCAAAGATGAAAAAAGTAGAGAAAAAGAAATTTGGTATAGAAAAAATATTAAATGTAGTAGTAGTGACCTTATTTATAATATTAGTATTAAATTTAATGACAACTAAATCAGATAAACTATTTGAAATAATAGGATTTAGAAGTTATACAGTATTATCAGGAAGTATGGAGCCAGAGTTTTATCCAGGAGATATGGTAATAACAAAACATAAAAATAAAACAGATATACAAGTAAATGACATAGTAACTTTTAGAGATAATGATGGAGTAATAATAACCCATAGAATAATTGGAGAAACATTAGATGGCTATATAACAAAAGGCGATAACAATAACGTAGAAGATGCTGATATATTAACACAAGAAAATATAATAGGTGAAGTAAAATTTAGTATACCAAAGCTTGGATATGTTATGACTTTTTTATCAAAACCCATAGTGTTAGCTGTTGAAATGTTTTTATTAGCTGGTTTTATATTATTTTATTATAGAGATTAGAGTGTTATGCTAAAACTAAAGCTAATATAAGTAAAGAAATATATAATTAATGAAAGACAAGTATAATGTGTAAGGTTAATATTTGATATATATATTTTAGGAAATACACCTAGTAAATTAAAAAAAATAATATTTTATGGGAGGCATACCTTGGGTAACAAGTGGTGAGCTTAAAAATAAATATTTATATAAAACAGTAGATAATATAACTAATTAGGCAAAAAATGATAATGGACTTAAACTTTATAGTAGAGGAACATTTATTATAGCTATGTGTGGTCTAGAAGCAAGTGGAACAAGAGGGAGTTCAACTATTTTAAAAAATGAAGCAACAATAAGTCAGGCATGTATGGCGTTAGAGGTAAAAGATAATATATTGAGCGAGTATTTATATTATTGGTATGAAAAGTATGGAGAGATAATTGGATTAAAATATGCACAAGGAACAAAACAACAAAATTTAAGTACAAATTTAGTAGCGGATTTAAATATAAAACTTCCATCATTAGAAGAACAAGAAAAATAGTAAACTTTTTAAGTAATGTAGATAAAATAATAGAAGAGCAAGATTTAAAAGTAAAAGATTTAGAATTATATAAAAAAGGTATGATGAAGAAAATCTTTAAACAAGAAATAAGATCTAAAGATGAGAATGGACAGGATTATCCTGAGTGGGAAGAGAAGAAGCTTGATAATATAATAGAAGAACCTAAAAAAATTAAAGTAGAAAATCCATCTGAAATAGAGCTTATAACTGTAAAGCTACATTGTAATGGAGTTAAATTAACAGGTAAATATCCTAATGATACTAAAAATGGAAGACCATATTATAAGAGGTTTATTGGAGAGTTGATGATAGGTAGACAAAATATGCATAATGGTGGTATTGGTTTAGTTACGGATGAATGTAGTGGGAAAATAGCATCTAATGCTATTAGTTCATACGTTATAAGAACTAGCGATAATTTGAAATTTATATATTTAACATTAAGCAACCCTAGTTTTTATAGAAAAATAGATACACTTATTGGGGGAACAGGTCAAAAAGAAATTAGTAAAAGTGAAATTGAAAGTTTAAAAATTAGAATTCCAGTAATAGAAGAGCAAACTAAAATAGCTAATTTCTTATCTAACATAGATAACATAATAGAAGAAGAAAATAAAAAACTTGAAGATTTAATACAATGGAAAAAAGGATTATTACAACAAATGTTTGTGTAGATTAGTAATAGAACCTAACTAGGTAGAAGAGACTAATAACTAGTTAGGTTTTCTTTTTTTTTTTGAAATAAATTCATCTTATAAATATATATTATTATATTGAAATCCTATGTATTAAATAGTTAAGGACTATATG
>ERZ1108166.645-NODE-645-length-22275-cov-4.861836_pt1 | contig 22275 bp, 24 predicted proteins | sample MGYA00403702_ERZ1108166 | MGnify/ENA primary metagenome ERZ1108166 (study PRJEB35170, sample SAMEA104062401) | human gut metagenome | biome: human gut; feature: human-associated habitat; material: faeces | place: Denmark | collected 2012-05-01 ...
TCTTCCGATCTAGAACATGTCAGAATTAAGTTTTGAACAGATGCTGGAAGATTCCGTAAAGACTATCAGAAATGGAGAAATCGTACAGGGTACGGTCATCGATGTAAAGGAAGATGAAATCATCCTGAATATCGGCTATAAAGCAGACGGTATTATCACAAAGAATGAATACTCAAATGATTCAAGCATTGTACTTGCAGAAGTTGTACATCCTGGCGATGCTATGGAAGCAAAAGTTTTAAAGGTAAACGACGGAGAAGGTCAGGTTATCTTAACTTACAAGAGACTTGCAGCAGAAAAAGGCAACAAACGTCTGGAAGAAGCATTTGAAAATCAGGAAGTATTAAAAGCAACCGTTTCCCAGGTACTGGACGGTGGTTTATGTGTAAATGTAGAGGAAGCAAGAGTATTTATTCCTGCAAGCCTTGTATCCGACACATACGAAAAAGATTTGTCTAAATATGCAGATCAGGAAATTGAATTTGTAATCACAGAGTTTAACCCAAGAAGACGCCGTATCATCGGTAACCGTAAACAGCTTCTTCTTGCTGAAAAAGCAGAGAAACAGAAAGAGCTTATGGAAAGAATCCATGTTGGCGATACTGTAGAAGGCGTTGTTAAGAATGTAACAGATTTTGGCGCATTCATCGATCTTGGCGGAGCAGACGGACTTCTGCACATTTCCGAAATGTCCTGGGGCAGAGTAGAAAATCCGAAGAAAGTATTTAACGTAGGCGATCAGGTTAAAGTTCTTATTAAAGAAATCAACGGAAATAAGATTGCTCTTTCCTTAAAATTCCCGGAAGAGAATCCGTGGCTTTCCGCAGCTGAGAAATTTGCAGTAGGCAATGTAGTAACAGGAAAAGTTGCACGTATGACAGATTTTGGCGCATTCGTTGAGCTTGCACCTGGTGTAGATGCACTTCTTCATGTATCTCAGATTTCCAGAGAGCACGTTGCAAAACCGGCTGACGTTCTTTCTATCGGACAGGAAATCGAAGCTAAAGTTGTTGATTTCAACGAAGAAGAGAAAAAAATCAGCCTGAGCATGAAAGCTCTGGAAGCTCCTGCGCAGGCAGAAGAAGATTCTGAAGAAGAATAATTTTATAAGTGATAACAAAAACAAGGGTTCTGCGATGCAGAGCCCTTGTTTTGCTGTATAAATAGTTTATTTTAAAGTCCCAAGAAGAAACGGCAGCGTATTTTTTAGATAAGAGAGCTGCTGTTTTTTATTTGTAAGAAACGCTCCGGAACAGTCAAACCAGGTATAACAGGTTTCCGCTCTGGCAGCTTTTCTGAGAGATTTGTCAAGGCAGGCGCTTAAAGTTTTTGGCATTGCCGTATCCTCGGAAGGAATGTAGTGATAATCTTTATAATTGGGATAATACTGTTTTGTTTTGCCATTCCTGGTTTTCATAATCAGATAGAGGAGTTCTTCCTCTCCTTTTATATAAAAATCAGTTGTTCCATTTGAAAAAGGAACAGGAAGCGGTTCAAAAAGCTTCACAGTCATAAGAAGATGTTCCCCGTCAAATGCGGCTGACTCCGGCTCATATTTCCCCTCTTTTATATTCAGATAAGACGTCATAGAAAGAATTTGTCCAAGCCCCTGCAAATCCTCCTGGTTATGTCCAAGAAGTATTTCGGCAGATTCCTGTTTCTGACTTTTTATATAATTTCGAAAAAGACGGATGCAGTCGTGCCCATCCATATAAGTGCGCTCAGGGAGAGATAAAAATTCCTCCAGGGCTGGCTGTTTCATGGAAGGAAGCTTCAGAAAAGCTTTTAAGGGCTTTAAGACCTGATAAAGGTCGAGATATGGTTTTCCTTCAAAAGGGGAGGAAAGCTTATGTATACGGTATCGTTCTTCAAGATAAGGCTGGTCAAACTGTTTTCCGTTATATTGAATGGTAACAGAGGCGGAGGAAAGAAAACGTGAAAACTCTTTTAAGAGAAGCGCTTCGTCCTGTTCTCTCTGAGCAAACCACTGGTACATCTGCCATTTTCCGTCCTCGAAAGCGACAGCTCCTATAAGATAACAAAAAGTGGAATTTCGTGATAGTCCGGTTGTTTCAATATCATAAAAAACAGGACGGAAATCACCCTGGAAATCCTCTGAGAACGATAAGTTTTTAACGGTCTTGATGTCTGGAAACCACTGTAAAATAGGCATTTTTTTAACAAGCATGTGAATTAATTACCTTTCATAGATTGTATTTAATTATACACAAAAAAATAGAATTTGGGTAGTGAATTTTTTTATAAAAAGAGTTATAGTATAGATAACCGATTCGTCAAAATATATAAAAAAGAAAGGGAAAAATATGTGGGATTTTACAATTCGTGGAGAAGATGTTTATCATATTTTAAACTGGTTTTTTATTTACAGCTTTCTGGGCTGGGTATGGGAAACGGGATATGTATCTGCAAAACACGGCAAGTTTGTGAACAGAGGATTTGTAAGCGGACCTTTTTGTACAATTTATGGATTTGGCGCTTTGTTCGTATATTTAATTTTGAAACCGGTAAGTGACAACTTATTTTTCCTGTATGTGGGAGGCGTTATTGTAGCAACTGCGCTGGAATATGTTACGGCTGTTTTGATGGAAAGTATTTTTCATACCTCCTGGTGGGATTACAGTGATCAGAAATATAATTTTCAGGGGCGCATCTGTCTTGGGGTGTCTCTTGGATGGGGCGTATTTGCAGTTGCGCTGTTTCGGATTATCCATCCTGCAGTAGAGAAGATTGTAGCTTTGTATCCTGTGATTGCAGGAAAAATTGCAGTGACAGCTATCGGCATTTACTGGCTGGTTGATTTTTGTTTTTCAGCGGCGGCAGCTTCCAAACTTCATGCACGGATTCCTGTGTGGGAGAAAGCGCTTGATGAAATGCAGAATGAGATTATTATGAAAATCCGGGAAAAAATGGGGATTGCGGAAATGGTTCGCGAGCTTTCCATTGACAGCTTAAAGGAGCGTCTGGAGGATTTGGAGTTTTTAAAAGAAATAGACAGACGGCGTACTTCTGTAACAGAAGAGTTCTCAAAAGAGATTCAGAAAAGAAAAGAGGCAATGGCGTCCAGACTTGGCCGCAACGCCCATCGTTTTGTTAAGTCGTATCCTCATCTGAACCGCGGATACCGCATTCGTAAGGAACGCCACTTAAAGAACAGAAAGGATAAAAAGAATTAACATAAAGGAGGAAACGTGAAATGGCTTTTTTAACCTTTAAAGGCGGTGTCCACCCCTATGATGGAAAGGCGCTTACAAAAGACAGCCAGGCAGAGACTTATCTGCCCAGGGGAGAAGTGGTTTATCCTCTTTCTCAGCATATTGGAGCTCCGGCATCTCCTGTTGTACAAAAGGGGGACTATGTAAAAAGAGGACAGAAAATCGGTGAAGCAGGAGGGTTTGTATCTGCTCCTGTACATGCTTCTGTATCCGGTACAGTAAAAGGAATGGAGCTTCGTCTTGGAGCAACGGGAACAATGGCAAATTCCATTATTATTGAGAATGACGGAAAATATGAAGAGACAGAATTTGTTCCGGCAAGACTGGAAGAGCTTACAAAAGAAGAAATTTTGAAGCGCATTCAGGACGGAGGTGTTGTGGGAATGGGCGGAGCCGGTTTTCCCACTCATGTAAAACTCTCTCCCAAAATGCCGGAAAAGATAGAATATGTTCTTGTAAATGGTGCAGAATGCGAGCCTTATCTTACAAGTAATTACAGAAAAATGAAAGATGAGCCGGAAGAGATTATAGAGGGGCTTCGCATTATGCTCACGCTTTTTGAAAATGCAAAAGGTTATATCTGTATCGAAGATAACAAACCGGACTGCATTGAAAAAATGAAGGAGCTTACAAAGGATATTCCGAGAATGGAAGTAAAGGAGCTTCTTACAAAGTACCCACAGGGAGGAGAGCGTACTTTGATTTATGCTACAACAGGAAGGGAAATCAATTCTTCCATGCTTCCGGCAGATGTGGGATGTGTTGTTGACAATGTGGATACGGTAGCTGCCATTTACAGAGCGGTCATTCTTGGAGAACCTGTGATGGATAAGGTGATCACTGTGACGGGAGACGGCATCAAAGTCCCGAAAAATCTCAAAGTCTGTACAGGAACAGACATTGGAGAGATTGTAGAGGCAGCAGGAGGATTAAAAGACGGCGTTTCCAAGGTGATTGCAGGCGGTCCTATGATGGGATTTGCCATGTATGACCTTCATGTGCCGTGTACGAAAACAACTTCCGCCTGTCTTTGCCTGAAAGAAGATCCCGTATCCAAAGCAAAGCAGACGGCATGTATCAATTGCGGAAGATGCGTAAGTGTCTGTCCCGGTGGTGTAATTCCTGCCCGTCTTGCCACATTTGCAGAACATGGAGATATGGAAAGTTTCCAGAAATTTGACGGAATGGAATGCTGCGAATGCGGATGCTGCAGTTATATCTGCCCTGCAAAACGTCCGCTTACACAGAGTATTAAATCTATGAGAAAAATGGTTCTGGCAAGCCGGAAGAAAAAGTAGAGGGGGTATGACAAATGGGCGAAATGTTAAATGTATCATCAAATCCTCATGTGAGGGATAAGATGACAACAAGCAAGATCATGCAGCTTGTACTGATCGCACTTCTTCCGGCATCGCTGTTCGGTGTGTGGAATTTCGGGCTGCGCGCGCTGGCAGTCATTCTTGTGACAGTAGTGTCAAGCGTGTTTTTTGAGTGGCTTTATAATAAATTAATGCACAAAGAAACTACAATAGGAGATTTCAGTGCAGCAGTAACAGGTCTTCTCCTTGCCTTAAATATGCCGGCAGGAATCCCTCTCTGGATTCCGGTTCTTGGAAGCGCCTTTGCCATTATTGTGGTAAAACAGCTTTTTGGAGGTCTTGGACAGAACTTTATGAACCCTGCTCTTGCTGCAAGATGTTTTCTTCTTATTTCTTTTGCAGGAAAAATGACAGATTTCACAGTTTCCGATTCTTTTAGAGGTGCAGTGGACGCTGTGTCAGGAGCGACTCCTCTTGCTGCTTTAAAGGCAAACGGAATGACAGATTCTTCTGTTTCTGTTTTTCATATGTTTGTGGGAGATATTCAGGGAACGATAGGCGAGACTTCAGTGATTGCTATTTTAATTGGCGCTGTTATTCTTCTGGCGTTTAAAGTAATCGACCTTAGGATTCCTCTTACATACATTGGAAGCTTTACGGTGTTTGTTGTTTTGTATATGCTGTTTTCCGGAATGGGATTTAATATAAATTATCTTTTTGCCCATCTGTTCGGAGGCGGTCTTATGCTTGGAGCCTGGTTTATGGCAACTGATTATGTGACTACGCCTATAACGAAAAAGGGACAGCTTGTATACGGATGCTGCCTTGGAGTTCTGACTGCTGTGTTCCGTTTATTCGGAGGCGCTGCAGAAGGTGTATCCTATGCTATTATTTTCTGCAATATTTTAGTACCTCAGATTGAGCGTTTTACGCGTCCAACAGCCTTTGGAAAAGGAGGTAAAAAAGCATGAAAGGTTCGATTATAAAAGATACGGCTACAATTACGATGATTACCCTTGTGTCCGGTCTTGCTCTGGGAGTGGTGCAGGATATTACGGCAGACCCCATTAAAAAACAGGAACTTCTTGCAAAACAGGAAGCATACGAGGCGGTATTTGAGACGGCAGATTCTTTTGCGCCTGTATATGAAGGGGAAAATAAAGAACTGGAAGCATTTCTTGATGAAAACGGATACGGTATGCAAAATGTAGATGAAGTGATGCTTGCAAAAGGAGAGAACGGAGAAGAGCTTGGATATGCGTTTACGATTACAACAGCGGAAGGCTACGGCGGCGACATCCGGTTTGCTATGGGGATTCAGGAAGACGGAACCGTAAATGGAATTTCTATTTTGTCCATATCTGAGACAGCAGGTCTTGGAATGAAGGCAGATACAGAAAAATTTAAAGCCCAGTTCAGAGAGAAAAAAACAGAAAAATTTACTTATACAAAGACTGGCGCGAAAAATGAAGGAGAAATTGATGCGTTAAGCGGCGCGACCATTACTACAAATGCGATGACAAATGGAGTAAACGCCGGCTTATGTGCCTTTCAGTATGTGAAGGGAGGTGCTTCCAAATGAAAGCAAATACACCTGGTGAACGGTTATATAATGGGATTGTAAAAGAAAATCCAACCTTTGTGCTGATGCTTGGTATGTGTCCCACACTTGCGATTACAACTTCCGCAACAAATGGTATTGGAATGGGACTTACTACAATGGTAATTCTGGCAGCGTCCAACCTGATGATTTCTCTTCTTCGGAATTTTATTCCGGACAGGGTACGTATGCCGGCATATATTGTAGTGGTAGCTTCCTTTGTAACTGTGGTGCAGCTTCTTTTGCAGGGATTTATTCCAGCCCTTTATGCGGCGCTTGGAATTTATATTCCGCTCATTGTTGTAAACTGTATTATTCTTGGAAGAGCCGAGGCATATGCGTCAAAAAACAAACCGATTGCATCTTTCTTTGATGGGGTTGGAATGGGGCTTGGTTTTACAGTGAGCATTACCTGCATTGGTGCAGTACGTGAGCTGATTGGCGCAGGAACGCTTTTCGGTCATCAGATTCTTCCTCTTGCAGATTCAGCAGCAGGAAAAGCAGGATATGAGCCGATTACGATTTTTATTCTGGCTCCGGGCGCATTTTTTGTGCTGGCAGCGTTATCAGCTTTACAGAATCGTTTTAAAATGGGAGCTGCCAAACGGGGAATTGACCCCAGCAACCCGGACTGCAAGGGAAGCTGTGCTTCCTGTGGAAATACTATGTGCAGGGGAAAAGGAGGTAAGGCGTCATGAAAGAATTGCTGCTTATTATTGTAGGCTCTGCCCTTGTAAATAACGTTGTGTTAAGTCAGTTTCTGGGACTTTGTCCTTTCCTTGGGGTTTCCAAAAGCGTAAATACGGCGGCAGGAATGGGAGGAGCTGTTATTTTCGTCATTACGTTGTCCTCCTTTGTGACAAGTGTCATTTACAAGCTGATTCTTGTTCCTATGAATCTGACATATCTGCAGACGATTGTATTTATTCTTATTATTGCAGCTCTTGTACAGTTTGTGGAAATGTTCCTGAAAAAAGCGATGCCTTCTCTTTATCAGGCGTTAGGGGTATATCTTCCGCTGATTACAACAAACTGTGCAGTTCTTGGCGTTGCCCTTATTAATGTGCAGAAAGATTACAGCATTCTTCAGGGAACAGTGAACGGATTTGCAACAGCGGCAGGATTTACGATTTCCATTATTCTGATGGCTGGTATCCGTGAAAAAATAGCGTATAATAACATTCCGAAATCTTTCCAGGGCTTTCCCATTGTCCTTATTACAGCAGGACTTATGGCGATTGCGTTCTTTGGATTTTCCGGGCTGATTTAAGGAGGTGGCAGGATGAATGCTGGAGCGATTATTGCAGCAACCCTTCTTGTTGCGGCAGTGGGATTATTTATAGGAATTTTTCTTGGAGTTGCGGGAAAAAAATTTGCAGTTGAGACAGACGAGCGGGAAGTAAAGGTAAGAGAGGCTCTTCCGGGAAATAACTGCGGAGGCTGCGGTTATCCGGGATGTGACGGTCTTGCTGCTGCCATTGTAAAGGGAGAAGCTCCCGTAAACGGCTGTCCTGTAGGAGGAGACGCCGCAGCTAAGGTGATTGCGGAGATTATGGGACAGGAGGCTGTGGAAACAGAGCGCCAGACAGCCTTTGTAAAATGCAGCGGTACATGTGCGAAAGCAAAAGAAAACTTTGTGTACACAGGCGTACAGGACTGCGAGATGATGGCTTTTGTGCCGGGCGGCGGAGCAAAGGCGTGTACATATGGGTGTCTTGGCTTTGGAAGCTGCGTAAAGGCGTGTCCCTTTGAGGCCATTCATATTGTGGACGGAGTGGCGGTAGTTGACAAGGAAGCCTGTAAGGCGTGTGGGAAATGTGTGGAAAAATGTCCGAGACATTTAATTGAACTTGTACCTTACGCTCAGGAAACAAGAGTTTTCTGTGCTTCTCACGCAAAAGGAAAAGCTGTGACGGAAGCCTGTGAGACAGGCTGCATCGGCTGTAAAAAATGTGAGAAGAATTGTCCGGCAGGAGCAATTACCGTGACGGATTTCTGTGCGCATATTGACTATTCCAAATGCACAAATTGCGGTAAATGTCAGGAGGTATGTCCGAGAGGCTGTATCCAGTCCTGAAAATGAAAAAGCAGATTCCTCTTAAAATTGCTTTTAAGGGGAATTTGCTTTTTGTTTTTTCTTGTGGTATGATACAAAAGATATTTTACGAGATATTTTTATAAGAATTGGAGCAGTAACATGATTTCATTTATAAGGGGAATGGTAGCCGATATAACAGAAACTTCAGCTATTGTGGAAGCAGGCGGTATCGGCTATGAAATATTTATGACAGGAAATGATTTGTCAAGGCTTCACGGGGGAGAGGAGCTGAAAATCCATACCCATTTTCATGTGCGGGAGGATGTAATGCAGCTTTATGGATTTCTGGCAAAAGATGACCTGTTTGTGTTCCGGCTGCTTTTAGGCGTAAATGGAGTAGGACCTAAGGGTGCTATGGGGATTTTATCAGGGATCACAGCAGATGAGCTTCGTTTTGCCGTTTTGTCAGATGATGTGAAAACCTTGTCCAAAGCGCCGGGAATTGGAAAAAAGACAGCTCAGAAGATGATTTTGGAACTGAAGGATAAATTAAAACTTGAGGATGCCTTTGAATTAAAGCTTGCCCATGAACAGGAAAAGGCGGAGCTTGGAGAAGCGGAAAAAGAGGACGGCAGACAGGAGGCGGTGGAAGCTCTTGTGGCTCTTGGATACAGCGCTTCAGACGCCCTTCGTGCTGTGCGTAAGGTTGGGGACGTTTCTTCTATGGATGTGGAAGCAATTTTAAGAGCAGCATTAAAGAATTTCTGAGAAAGCAGAGTGAATGATGGAAAAAAGAATTATTACAACAGATGTGACAGAAGAGGATTATTCTCTTGAGGGAAGTCTTCGCCCGCAGACTTTGGAAGACTATGTGGGACAGGAAAAAACAAAGAGCACTCTGAAAATTTATATAGAGGCGGCAAAACAGCGTCACGATGCGCTGGATCATGTGCTGTTTTATGGACCTCCGGGACTTGGAAAGACAACTCTTTCCGGAATTATTGCAAATGAGATGGGTGTTCACATGAAAATTACTTCCGGTCCTGCAATCGAAAAACCGGGAGAGATGGCTGCTATTTTAAATAATCTTCAGGAGGGAGACATTCTTTTTGTGGACGAAATTCACAGACTGAACCGTCAGGTGGAAGAGGTACTTTATCCTGCAATGGAAGATTTTGCCATTGATATTATGATTGGAAAAGGAGCTTCTGCCCGTTCTATTCGTTTGGACCTTCCGAAGTTTACCCTTGTGGGAGCAACAACAAGAGCCGGGCTTCTTTCTGCTCCTCTCCGTGACCGTTTCGGAGTGATGCACCACCTTGAATTTTATAATCAGAAGGAGCTTACAGTTATTGTGCTTCGTTCTGCCGGTGTTCTGGGAGTGGAGATAGATGAGCGGGGAGCAGCGGAGATTGCAAAGCGCTCCAGAGGAACGCCTCGTCTTGCAAATCGTCTTTTAAAGCGAGTGAGGGATTTTGCCCAGGTAAAATATGACGGGAAAATAAGCTATGAAGTGGCGTGTTTTGCTCTTGATCTTCTGGAAGTAGACCAGTACGGACTTGACCAGACAGACAGGAAAATTTTGAAGACCATGATTTTGAATTTTAACGGCGGTCCTGTGGGAGTGGAGACTCTGGCAGCCTCAATTGGAGAGGATTCCGGCACTCTTGAGGATGTGTACGAACCGTATCTTTTACAGAATGGATTTATAAACAGAACGCCCAGAGGAAGAATGGCAACTGTGCTGGCATACCGGCATCTCGGGTTTGATTATCCGGAAAACGAAAAATAAGAAGGAAAATAAAGTAAAAAATCCTATACAATTCTACAAAATTCGAGTATAATTGGTATGATATATGTGTGAATGCAATTTATATTAGAAGATAATACGCTGCTTGACAGCGATGAAGTTACAGGGAGGATTATCGGAATGGCGGTAAAAAACACAGCACAGGTAATCATCGGCGGAAAGATTATTACACTTGGCGGCTACGAATCTGCGGAATATTTCCAGAAGGTGGCATCCTATATGAATCATAAACTGGAGGAGCTGGGAGAGATGCCGGGATACAGCCGGCAGCCTGTGGAGACAAAGCATATGCTTTTAAGTCTGAATATTACAGATGATTATTTTAAGGCAAAAAAACAGGCGGAGATGTTTGAACAGGATCTTCGTCAGAAAGATCAGGAAATGTACGATTTAAAGCATGAGCTTATTTCTCTTCGTATGCAGATTGAAGAAGCGCAGAAGAACCAGCAGGAAGCGATGGAACAGAGAAGTCTTCTGGAAGGCAAGGTCAACGAGCTGGAGAAAGAGATGGACGAATTATTAAAATAAAAATGCAAAGGGGGATTGCTTCGGTAATCTCCTTTTTCTGTAACCGGAGATGTTTGTAAAATAAAAGAGAGGGAATACTTTGAAAGAAAGACAAATAGAACTTTTAGCGCCGGCAGGCTCTTATGAAGGATTTGAAGCTGCCATCGGAGCAGGAGCGGACGCCGTTTATGTAGGAGGCGCAGCGTTCGGCGCGCGGGCATATGCAAAAAATTTCGGGGAGGAGGAGCTTTTAAAGGCGATTAACACGGCGCACATTCATGGAAAGAAGCTGTATCTTACTGTAAATACACTTTTGAAAAACCGAGAGATGGAGGAGCGGCTTTTTGATTATCTTTCTCCTTTTTACAGGGAAGGTCTGGATGCAGTGATTGTTCAGGATTTAGGTGTATTTTCCTTTATAAAAAAATCATTTCCAGAACTGCCCCTTCATGCCAGTACCCAGATGACAGTCACAGGTCCGGAGGGAATGCGTTTTCTGGAAGAAAAGGGAGCGTCAAGAGTGGTGGCTGCCAGGGAGCTTTCTCTTGAGGAACTGAAAAAAATGCACATGGCAAGTCCTATTGAAATCGAGGCGTTTGTTCACGGTGCGCTTTGCTACAGTTATTCCGGGCAATGCCTTATGAGCAGCATTTTTGGTGGAAGAAGCGGAAACAGAGGAAGATGTGCCCAGCCATGCCGCCTTCCTTACGGAACATCACTTACAAAGGGAAAATATAAAAACGGAAGGGAAATCTGTCCTTTAAGCTTAAAGGACATCAATACCATAGAAATTCTTCCGGAAATTTTAGAGGCGGGAGTGACTTCTCTTAAAATTGAAGGAAGAATGAAACAGCCGGAATATACGGCAGCCGTTACGTCCATGTACAGAAAATACTTGGATATTTTATCTTTCTGTAAAAGAGATGCATACCACGTAGAAGAAAGGGATATGAAATATCTGGTGGACGTATTTAACAGAGGCGGTTCCTGCAGAGGATACTATGAAATGCAGAACGGACCTTCTATGATGGCTTTTGAAAACGAGAAGAAAACAGGCAATGTTTCCATTGAGATTATAAAAAGAAAAGAAAAAATTAAGGGAAAATTAAGTCTTTTTTCAGGAAGTCCTGCTATACTGGAAGTATCCTTTGGAGACATTTGTGTATGTGCCGCATCAGGAGAGGTGCAGGCTGCTCAGAACCGTCCCGTGGAAGAAGAGAGAATCCGGCAGCAGATGGAAAAGCTAGGGAATACTCCTTATATCTGGGAAAAACTGGAAATTGAGATGGAGGATGGGATTTTCGTTCCTGTGAAGGTTTTAAATGAGGTGCGCAGAGAGGCTCTTACTCTTCTGGAAGAGGCGTGTCTGGAAACAAAAAGGAGGACAGATGGCATTCTTCCTAATCAGAGAGGGTTTAAGAAAAATACCCCTTCTGAGAAAACTGCACTTTATGTTTCCTGTGAAAATCTGGCAACAGCAAAAGTACTTTTAAAAGAACCGGAAGTGACTGGAATGTATCTTCCTTTCCGTATTATGAAAAACCTTCTGGATGAAGGTGTGGAAAACGGGCTTGAGATGTATCTTTCTCTTCCGCATATTGTGCGCGGGGAAATGCCGGAAGGCTTTCTGGAAACAGCCGGAGAATGGCTTTCAAGAGGAATGAAAGGATTTCTCGTGCGGAATCTGGAGAGCTACGGAATGATGAAGAGAGCAGGATTTGAAAAATTCTGTGTTCTTGATGCCTCTATGTATGCCTGGAATAATGAGGCGGTTTCTTTCTGGAAGGAAGAAGGGGTCATGAGAAATACAGTTCCTTTTGAATTAAATGAAGGAGAGCTTCGCCACAGGGATAACCGGGACAGTGAAATGATTGTGTATGGATATATTCCTCTTATGGTGTCCGCGCAGTGCGTACAGAAAAATCTGTACGGATGCAGAAAAGAAGAAAGCGGTGCATGGCTGAAAGACAGGTACGGGAAAGAATTTTATGCTTCCTGTGAGTGTCGTCCCTGGAAAACAGAAAATACAAAAGAAAAGACGCCCTGTTATAATATTATTTATAACAGTATTCCCTATGGGCTTTTGGGAGAAGCAAGGCAGATAAAGGAGCTTGGGATAGAGAAAATCCGTCTTTCCTTTACGATAGAGGAGACAGATGAGGCTTTGAAAATATGCCGGGATTTTGTGAGCGCCTACCGAAAAGGAAAGAAGGTTTCCGCAGGAGAATACACGAAAGGACATTTTAAAAGAGGAGCAGAGTAAGGCGTATGATTAATGTGATTGTAGAATTGTCAAAATATGTGATTCTTACCCTTATGGTGGTGTATACCTTTCATTGCTTTTATATGGTAAGACGTCAGGATGAGGACGAAAAAAATGAAGCATTACGGCAGCAGATTGTGCTTATTTTTTTCATGGATTTTACCGCATTTCTTGTGATTTATTTAAAGACCGATAATTTTCAGGTAATTACCTTCTATCTGGAAATGATGGCGTATTTTGCGGCAATCCAGATTTTGTACAGGGTGTTTTATAAAAAGGCATCCCTGCTGCTTTTAAATAATATGTGTATGTTATTAAGCGTAGGATTTATTATGCTGTGCAGACTGGACTTGGAAACAGCTACAAAGCAGCTTGTGATTGTGGCAGCTGCAAGTGCCGTTGCCCTTGTGATTCCGGTTATGATACGGAAAATGAAATTTCTTAAAAATCTTACATGGGTGTATGCTGGAATCGGTGTCGTTCTTCTTGGAGCAGTTTTTGTGCTGGCGCAGACAAGTTACGGAGCGAAGCTTACTCTTATGGGATTCCAGCCCTCCGAGGCAATTAAAATTACCTTTGTGTTTTTTATGGCAGCTCTTCTTTCTAAGGATAATTCTTTTCGGACAGTCGTTCAGGCAACGATTGTGGCAGGGCTTCATGTAGGTATTCTTGTTCTTTCCAGAGATTTGGGAAGCGCAGTTATTTTCTTTGTGGCATATCTTGTTATGATTTATGTATCCACAAAAAAGCTGGTATATCTTGGAATTGGTGTTGGAGGAGGCTCTGTGGGAGCTGTCATTGCGTATTTTCTTTTCGGTCATGTACGCCAGAGGGTAAGCGCCTGGAGAGATCCTATGGCTGTATATCAGAATGAAGGCTATCAGATTGTCCAGTCTCTCTTTGCAATCGGAACAGGCGGCTGGTTTGGAATGGGGCTTTGTCAGGGTTCTCCGGAAAAAATCCCCATTGTAAAAAATGATTTTATTTTCAGCGCAATCTGTGAGGAGATGGGAGGAATTTTTGCAATCTGTCTCATTCTTGTATGTATGAGCTTTTTTCTTATGATTGTAAATATTTCTCTCCGGATTAAGAATCCGTTTTATAAGCTGATTGCTCTTGGGCTTGGAACAGAGTATGCGTTTCAGGTGTTTTTGACCATTGGAGGAGCTACAAAATTCATTCCTCTTACAGGTGTGACGCTGCCCCTTGTAAGCTACGGAGGAAGCTCTGTTTTAAGTACCATACTGATGATTGCAATTATTCAGGGACTTTATATTCTGAGGGAAGACGAGGATGAAGAAATTGAGAGATTACGAAAAGAAGCAGTACGAAGAGCAAGAGAAAGAGCTGCGGCAAAAAGAACAGAAAGCCGTTAGGAAAAAAAGAAAGAGGAACAGAGAGTATACCTTTGTTTCCTGGTTCTTTATTCTGATTTTTTTAAGCCTTATCGGATATGTAGTTTATTTTAATGTGGCAGTCAGTGAGGATTTTATCAACAGCCCGTATAATACAAGACAGGATACATTTTCTGACAGAGTTATCCGCGGAAATATTCAGTCTTCAGACGGAGAAATTCTTGCTACCACAAATGTATACGATGATGGGACAGAAGTTCGGAGCTATCCTTATGCAAATATGTTTGCCCATGTAGTGGGATACGATTCCAACGGAAAAAGCGGGCTGGAGTCCGAGGCAAATTTTCAGCTTTTAAGTTCTCATGAATTTTTTCTGGACCAGATGAAAAATGAATTTCTGGGACGGAAAAATATGGGAGATACGGTAATTTCCTCTTTAAGTGTCAATCTTCAGTCGGCAGCGTACAATGCGCTGGGAGACAGAAGAGGAGCAGTCATGGTAATGGAGCCTTCCACAGGACGGATTCTTGCTATGGTAAGTAAACCGGATTTTGACCCCAATTATCTTGCGGATAACTGGGATTATCTTGTAAATGACGAAACGAACAGCAGTCTTTTAAACAGGGCCACAAACGGGGCTTATCCGCCCGGCTCTACCTTTAAAATTGTGACAGCCCTTGACTATTTTCGGAAAAACGGAAGTTTGGAGGGATATTCTTATCTCTGTGAGGGAAGCATAACAATGGAGGAACACACGATTAATTGTTACAATGGAACAGTTCACGGACAGGAGGATTTTTATTCTGCATTTGCCAATTCCTGCAACTGTGCCTTTGCAGATATGGGAACGGACCTGGGAGGCGGTTCTCTGAAAGATACGGCAGAAGACCTTCTGTTTAACAGTAAACTCCCTCTTACTTCTTATAAAACAAGCAGCTTTACTCTTGATAAGAAATCAGGTATCCCTCTTATTATGCAGACTTCTATCGGACAGGGTAATACCCTTGTATCTCCGGCACACATGGCGTTGATTACAAGCGCTATTGCAAATGGAGGGGTATTGATGAAGCCTACTTTGATTGACGAGGTGGTAAATAAAACAGGAGAATCTGTGAAAAAAACAGAGGCTTCTGCATATAAACGTCTTATCAGCACAAATGAGGCGAATCTTCTTGGAAAACTGATGCAGGGGGTTGTTACAAACGGAACGGCTTCCGCCTTAAATGGAAGAGGATATACAGTTGCAGGTAAGACTGGTTCTGCGGAGTTTGATGAAAATGGCTCCAGCCACTCCTGGTTTGTAGGATATTCTGATGTGGATACTCCGGATATTGTGGTCTCTGTTATTGTAGAAAACGGAGGAACAGGAAGCGAGGCTGCAGTTCCTATTGCAGGACAGATTTTTGACGCATATTATTATAATTAAGCTGTTTTGACATAGAGAATATGATGATTATGGTTGCCAGGTTTCCGAAAAAGAGGTATACTGGAAACAGTTTATAACATACACACGCATTACAGGAGGGATTGCAAATGATTGAAGCAACGAGCTGTGGCGGTGTGGTAATTCATCGGGGTAAGATTCTGGCATTATACAAGTCTTACAAGAACCGTTACGAAGGATGGGTGCTGCCTAAAGGGACTGTGGAACCAGGGGAAACCTATGAGCAGACTGCCCTTCGTGAGGTGCGGGAAGAGTCCGGAGTCAGAGCGTCCATTGTGAAATATGTGGGAAAGAGCCAGTATAATTTTACGGTTCCGGAAGACATGGTGACAAAGGAAGTACACTGGTATCTGATGACGGCTGATAATTATCATAGCAGACCTCAACGGGAGGAATATTTTGTAGATTCCGGATATTATAAGTTTCACGAAATCTATCATCTGCTTCGTTTTTCCAACGAAAAACAGATTGTGGAAAAAGCGTATCAGGAATATCTGGAAATGCGAAGTGCCGGGTTGTGGACAAGACAGCATAAGTATTACTGACAAAGGGGCTGTGTTTTACGCAGCCCTGTTTAGGTTTCTGCAAAAAGGGGAATCATAAGAAAGGGCGAAGTCATGTTAAAGTGGTGGGAACATTGCTACATCGGAGCGGGAGTGAAGGGCTCAGCTTCTCTTATAGGGAAAATCAACGGGGGAAAAGCAGCGCCTGGAATTTATCTTGTGACGCTTTCTCATAATCCTCATAATATTATGGAAATTATTCCGGCTGTCGTTCTTGTGCAGAGGGCAGCTTATGACCTCTGTCCTATGATTATCGCAATGGCAAAGGGGAAAGACGAAGCTATTGATCTTGCCGGAAAAATAGCAGAAATCTGCTATCAGGAAACCGGAAGTTTTCAAATCAAAGAATATATAAAGAACAGGTGAAAGAATGTTACATATTCTGTGGCTGATTATAAAATTTATACTCATAATGCTGGGGATTGTATGTGCGCTTTTGCTGGCTGTTCTTCTTTTGCTTTTGTTCTGTCCTGTCAGATATTTGATACAGGGCAGCAAGCCGGAGGAGGGAGGAATGAGCGGGCTTAGCGGGCTGGTAAGGATAAGCTGGCTGTTTCGTGGAATTACCTTCCGCATTTTTTATGAAAATGGAAAAATGGGAACTGATTTTCGGATTTTTGGAATTTCTCCTGGTAAATTCAAAGGGCGAAAGAAAAAAACATCTGTGAAGAAGGAAATATTGGAAAAAAAGATTCCAGAAGAAAAGATGTCTGGTGAGAATATTTCTGGAGAGGAGGAGATGTCTTCTTCAGAAAAAATTTCTTCTGTCATAGAAGAGAAAAAAGAGACTGGAAAATTAGAGGTACAGGAAGAGACAGAAGGAGAGAAAGTGGAAGAAATTTCGAAAAAAAATTTGGAAAAGAAAAAGCCGGGTTTATTAAAAAGATTTATGGAGAAAATAAAAAGTATCCCTTCCAAAATCCGAAAAATCCGGTTAACAATCAAAAGAACCTGTGTTAAAATAGAATGGTGGAAGAGATTTTTTTCCAATCCAAGAATAAAAGAAGCAATAGCCTTCTGCTGGAAGGATATAAAAAAGCTAATTCGCCATATTCTGCCGGTAAAGGTGGAAGGAAATGTTACATTTGGCTGTGAAGACCCTTCTATAACAGGAAGAATTGTGGCGCTTCTGGGAATGTCCATTCCCTTTCATAAAAACTGTATTCAGGTAATGCCGCTTTTTCAGGCGGACAGAAATATTCTGGAAGGAACGATAAAAATGAAGGGCAGGATTTATGGAGCTGTCCTTGTGAAAACAGCAGCAGAAATTTATTTTAATAAAAATGTAAAATACATGATAAACCGATGGAAGCATAAGGAGGAAACATCAAGCAACTAAAAATATCGACATTAGTGATTAAATATGTTTAAATGTACTCACGGAGGTATTGTTGATGAACACATTAAATATCACTAATTACAAACCAAAAGATTTTGCTGAATTATTAGGCGTTTCCGTCAAAATCCTGCAACGCTGGGATAGAGAAGGAACGTTAAAGGCAAATCGAACTCCAACTGATAGGCGTTATTACACTTATAACCAATATCTTCAATTTAAAGGCATAAATACAGAAAACGATAATCGTCAGATTGTAATTTATGCCAGGGTATCTACAAGAAATCAAAAAGACGATTTGCAGAATCAAGTGTCTTTTCTACGGCAGTTCTGTAACGCCAAAGGTATTATTGTAGACCAGTGTATGGAAGATTACGGAAGTGGTCTCAATTACAATCGTAAAGAGAGGGATGAGGAGATTGCTAAAGAGCTTCAAAACGGAAATCAATCCGACACAGGAACAAAAAGTCAAGATAAATAAGACTATCGGAACATGCAGATATATTTACAATTTCTATCTGGCTCACAATAAAGAACTTCACGACAATGGTGGGAAGTTTATGAATGGCAAAAGTTTTAGTGTCTGGCTTAACAATGAGTATCTTCCTAATCATCCTGAGTATCAGTGGATTAAGGAAGTGAGTTCTAAATCGGTAAAGAAATCCATTGAAGATGGATGTACTGCTTTTACAAGATTCTTCAAAGGTCAGAGTAAATTTCCTGATTTCAAAAAGAAGGGAAAATCTGATGTAAAAATGTATTTTGTTAAGAATAATCCAAAGGATTGTACCTGCGAAAGACACCGGATTCGTATTCCGACTTTAGGCTGGGTAAGACTCAAAGAAAAAGGTTATATCCCAACGACGAAAGATGGATGGAAAATTAAAAGCGAGACAGTTTCTGTCAAGGCAGACAGATACTATGTATCCGTTCTTGTAGAAATCCCGGATACTCAGATTACTAACAACAGTAATGAGGGAATTGGGATAGATTTAGGAATTAAATATTTTGCGATTGTTTCTAACGGTAAAATCTATAAAAATATCAATAAATCAGCAAAATTAAAGAAACTTGAAAAACAATTACGCAGAAAGCAGAGATGCCTTTCCCGTAAGTATGAAAATTTAAAGAAAGGAGAAGCCATTCAAAGAAAGAATATACAAAAGCAAAAGCTCAAAGTACAGAGCCTTCATCACAGGATAAATAATATCCGGACTGATTATATCAACAAAACAATAGCTGAACTGGTAAAAACCAAACCGTCTTATATCACTATTGAAGACTTGAATGTGTCAGGAATGATGAAGAACAGGCATCTATCGAAAACTGTTGCATCACAAAAGTTCTATGAGTTTAGAACAAAGTTAAAATCTAAATGTGATGATAATGGTATTGAACTTAGAATAGCAGACAGATGGTATCCGTCTTCAAAACTGTGTCACCGCTGTGGTTGTATTAAGAAAGATTTAAAACTTTCAGATAGAATTTACAGATGTGGATGCGGTTACATTGAAGACAGAGATTTCAATGCTGCACTAAATCTAAGAGATGCTATGACTTACAAAATTGCATAATGAACGCAACTGTAAGTATGTACCGAAGGCTATTTCGGGAATTCACGACTGTGGAGTGTACAAGAACTTGTGAGTAGCGTATTGCTTGCAATCGCCAAAGCATACACATTGAAGCAGTAAGAAGTATCCGTAAGGACTTCAATTTCTCGATGCGATGAGTATGTTTAATCACATTTTGAGTGGCAGGTATAATTTATGGAGAAAGAAAACAATTTTAAAGAAAACAATTTTAAAGAGACAGTAGCGTCCCTTTTTCAGGGAATGGACAGCTTTGTATCTGCAAAAACCGTGGTGGGAGATGCCATTCATGTGGGAGATACCATTATTCTTCCGTTGGTTGATGTTTCCTTCGGTGTGGGAGCCGGTGCATTTGAAGGCCAGGGAAAGAATAACGGCGGCGGTGGTCTTGGAGGCAAAATGACTCCTTGCGCTGTCCTGGTAATTCAGAATGGAACAACAAAGCTTGTAAATGTAAAGAATCAGGACGGTCTTACAAAGGTTCTGGATATGGTTCCTGATTTTGTAAACCGATTTGCTCCCGGAGCAAAAGAATCAGGAGATTCTTCTGAAACAGAAGTATAGTACTCAGAAATCTTTTTTCTGCATATACTAAAGTAAGAAAAGAAAAATGGAAAAGGAATAAGTGGGGAGATTTTTTGGACTGATATTGTTTTTTATTGGTCTTGGAATGGTAATCGGAATGTTGATTTCCGACAGTGTGATTATAATTGTGGCAGGAACTATGTGCCTCCTTTGCGGGTATCATCTGTTCTGCCGGTAAACAGGTGTGGAGAGAGAAATTTCTTCATATCTGTTTTTTTGTTTTAAAATATCTGTTGTATGGAAAAGGGGTGTGGTATAATCAGGTAAACTGCATTTTGGAAAGGGAAGATTATGAGAGAAAGTATATTATTTATTGCCATGAGTCTGGACGGCTATATTGCTGACAGGAGCGGAGGCGTGGACTGGTTGGCAGGGCAGGGGAATGAAAGGGAAACTATAGATGTGTACGGACAGTTTTCAAAAGACATTGATACTGTTTTTATGGGCTGGAAAACTTATAATCAGGTTGTAACGGAGCTTTCTCCGGAAAACTGGCCTTATGAGGAGTTTACAACTTATGTGTTTACGCACAGAGAACAGGAATCTTCGGAAAAGATTTGTTTTACACAGGAAAATCCGGCAGAACTTTTGAAAAAATTAAAATTGGAACAGGGAAAGAATATCTGGATTTGTGGAGGCGCATATCTGGCGCAGCAGTTGATACAGGAAGATTTACTGGATCAATACTATATTTCAGTAATTCCTGTTATTTTAGGTGGCGGAGTGCGGCTTTTTGAAGAAACGAAAAAGGAAATAAAATTAAAATTGCAGAAAACTCAGTCGTATAATGGGATAACGGATTTAATATATACCAGAAGATAAAAGAAAGTTGTGAACATTAAGGAGAAAACAGGTGCAGAAATTAATTATACTAAGAGGAAATTCCGGAAGCGGAAAAACGACAGTTGCCAGACTGCTTCAGGGAAAGTTCGGTCCCAATACTATGCTGATTTCCAGTGATACGGTACGCATGGAAATGCTGCATGTATGGGGCGCTCAGGGAATTGAAAAATCACAGCCATTGATGATTGAACTTTTAAAATATGGAAAACAACATTCGGAAATTACAATATTGGAAGGTGTTTTGCCGGCAGATGCGTATGATACTTTATTTCAGACAGCTATGCAGGAATATGGCAATCATATTTTGGCATATTATTATGATATTCCATTTGAAGAAACTCTGGTCCGACATAAGACAAAGCCAAATTGCAATGATTTTGGCGAAGAAGACATGAGAAGATGGTGGCGGGAAAAAGATTATCTTAGTATTGTACAGGAAAAGATTTTGCATAAAGAAGTAAGTCTGAAAAACGCAGTGGAATTGATATATGAAGACTGTATAAATGCTATGGGAAGACGAGGCGATGCAGATGGAGAAAGAAGCGCTTACTGAAAAAGAAAAATATTTGACCATATTATTGTGTGTGCTGGGAGCAGCGTCCGCGTTTTATACAGGGATTTGTCATTATGCGGGATTGTTCGGAAAAATAAAATATTTTCAACACCAGCTCATCATTGTTGCAGGAAATGATGTTTTATTTTGGCCACGCTGGTTTTTTCACAGTGTGCTTGCAGGGATTCTTCTTGTTTTGTGCATATATGGGATTTATCGGATAAAAACAAAGAAAAAACGGTATGGAATGCTTATTTTATGGTTGTTTCTTTCCTGGTGGCTGAATCTGCTTTTTACTCCCGGTTCCGGTATTCTGTGGGTTATGGCAGTGATTATTGGAGGAATGTTCGCTTTTGCAAATGTTCCGCCAATGATTGGGAGAGCGATTGCCCGAAGCCTTACATTCGAAGCTTCCGATTTGGAAAAAGACCAGGAGGAATTATGCAAACAGAAGCTGAGAAAGATGGAGTGGATTTGTTTTCATCCCATGAAAAAGATATTGGCTGCAGGTGCATGGCTGTTTTGTCTGTTTGTGGTTTTTGCAGGAGTGATTGTATTTTTTCGGGAACCGGAGACGGAAGACATGTGGTTTACCATTTTGTTTCTTGTTATTGCAATTTTTACAGCTAAGAAAGTATGGCATTACGTTTTGACGCCTTATTGCTGTATTCCTGTTCTTAACAAAATTTTTTCAAGGAAAGAACTGCAATCTCTGTTAAAAGGGGAAAGATTTGAATCGGTTTCTTTTGAAAATGAAGATTTACAAAAATATATGCCGGTTTTATTCAGTGAAAACTGGGTGCTTATGGAAGGGATGCTTATTTCCAGAAAGCTTTTGCTTACTGTCGGTACTTATTCAGGCAGAAAGTTTTCTTACATAGCGTGCAGGTATCTGGATGGAAAAAGATTTAACACAAGAACAACGTACCTTCGCCTTTATGGAAAGCGGAATGAAGAAATGGGGAAAGTATTGTCTCGGATTCCGGTGATTCATTTTCCGGACACTCCTTCTGATAAAATTGCGGAAAAGTACGGGGAATTATTTCCGGAAATAAAGGATGCAAAAGAAAAGGCATGGTATTTGCTTACTCATGATGTTTCCCAGGCGGAGCAGGCGTATCAGGAGATGTTTCCCCCGTATATCCGAAAGAAGAAAAAAATAAAAAATAGCGGATAGTTTTGAAATAAGGCTACCGCAATCCCACTGACTTTAGACGGTGGGTTAAGGTAGCCA